>Ga0307446_1000129_pt1 | contig 22690 bp, 18 predicted proteins | sample SalMarSW160320MG_FD_202141 | JGI IMG/M metagenome (GOLD analysis project Ga0307446, IMG submission 202141) | Salt marsh sediment microbial communities from the Plum Island Ecosystem LTER, Massachusetts, United States - SW1603-20 | ecosystem: Environmental > Aquatic > Marine > Intertidal zone >... | reverse complement strand
ACCGCTGAACGCTGAACTCTGAACACCGCCCCGGGAGAATGCCATGGAAAAACCCGACATTACGGTTTACGGCGCCCATTGGTGCCCGGATTGCCGCCAAAGCAAACAATTTTTGGGTGAACACCAGATACCCTATGCATGGGTGGACATCGAAAAAGACAAGGTAGCCGAAGAATTCGTAACCCGGACAAACAACGGTAAACGGATTATCCCTACAATTGTTTTTGCCGACGGGTCGTTTCTGGTGGAACCGAGCAACGCCGAACTGGCGAGCAAGTTGGGATTGAAGACCTCGGCCAGTCGCAGTCATTATGATTTGCTGATACTGGGTGGCGGGCCCGCCGGACTTACGGCCGCACTTTACACGGCCCGGGAATATATCGACACCTTGGTTATCGAACGTGCTGCGTTCGGCGGACAGGCCGCCGGCACCGAGAAACTGGAGAACTTTCCAGGATTTCCCGACGGCGTGTCGGGCATCGAGTTCTCCAAAAGGCTGCGCTCCCAGGCGGAAAAATTCGGAGTGGAACTGCTTCATGCCCAGGACGTTTTAGAACTGCGGTGCCGTCAAAATTACCCCTGCGTAAAAACCACCGACGGAAAGACATACAGCGCCCGTGCAATGCTTATTACCACCGGCAGCCGATATAAGCGATTGAATGTCTCCGGAGAAAACGAGTATCTTGGCGCCGGCGTACATTTTTGTGCCACGTGCGACGGACCCTTTTACAAAGGCAAGCGAGTTGCCGTAATCGGCGGCGGCAACAGCGCGACCGAAGAAAGTTTGCTTCTTACCAAATTCGCCGACCATGTCACGATATTGGTTCGCGGCGATCAGTTCAAGGCGACCAGGGTCATCCAGGAAAGCGTTTTCAGCCATCCCAGGATCGATGTCCGTTGGCATACCGAAGCAAAGGAGTTTATCGGGAGGGATAGTAAACTTACCGAAATTCGGTTGATAAACAACGAAACCGGTTCGGAAGAATTGTTGCCGGTGGAAGGCGTATTTATTTTTGTCGGTCTGTCACCGAATACCGGGTTCCTGGAAGGAAGCGGCGTTGTTCTGGACCCATGGGGCTTCGTTGTTACGGGGCATGATCTGCTGCACCGGGATTGCTGGCCCAAAGAGGATGCCGGCCGGGATCCTTATTTATTGGAAACGAGTGTTCCGGGGATTTTTGCTGCGGGCGATGTGCGGGATAAAAGTACCAAGCAGGTGGCAAGTGCGGCAGGTGAGGGTGCCAGTGTGGCGTTGATGATCCGGGAGTATTTGAAGATGAGATAGCTGATAACAGGCAAGAGGGACGGCCGCCCTCCTAAGGCGGGTAAACTTCGCTGGGACGAGGGACGATGGAAGAAAGAAGTCGGAGGTCGGCAAAAACGATTCAATCAATCCACGGTTTGTCCATTTGACCTACATACACCAATTGAACCAATAAAACCAAGTAAACGATCCAAACGATCCTAACCCTAATACAAAGGCCCTATGTGCCATTCTCTTTGCCCTGTGTGTGATACAAAAAGGAGGTCGTGGTGAAGGAACCTGAAAAAGCGGTTCTGGTTTTTAATAAGGAGTTCGGCCGCCACAGTTACGGTCCTTATCACCCTTTGAAAGTTGAGCGGCTCCAACTGACAATGGACTTGATTAAGGCATATGGATTGTGCGCGTCGTCGGATGTCCCCTGGATTGAATCCCGAAAGGCTGATGAGCGGGATTTGCTTCTCATCCATGCTCAAGATTATCTCGATATCCTCAAGGCCGCCAATAGCGGCCAAGCTCCTCCAACCGGCTGGGAATACGGATTGGGAAGCGGAGACAACCCGGTTTTTTCCGGCGTATACGACTGGTCTCTGATGGTCACCGGAGCAACGCTGGAAAGCATTCGCCAGGTAAGGGAAAATGGCAGGCAAATTGCCTTTAATATTGCGGGAGGCTTACACCACGCCATGCGCAGCAGGGCGTCCGGATTCTGCTATCTGAACGATCCGGCCATAGGCATTGCCCGAATGATACAGGATGGATTACGAGTGGTTTATCTGGACATCGATGTGCACCATGGTGACGGGGTCCAAGACGCATTTTATCATACGGATCAAGTGCTGACCATTTCGCTTCATCAGCACGGTCACAGCCTTTTCCCGGGCACCGGGTTTCCGGATGAAATCGGGGAGGGACCCGGTCGCGGATACGCGGTCAATGTTCCCCTGGCACCCGGGACCGGAGACGATCTGTATCTCTGGGCATTTAGGGAGGTAGTGCCGCCCCTTGTCCGTGCTTTTGATCCGGACATACTGATGACGCAACTCGGTGTGGATACCCTGGGTACGGATCCCCTGGCGGCTCTCGATCTGACCACCAACGGCTTCTTCGAGTTGATTCGGGAAATAAAGTCCTGGAATCGAAAATGGGTGGCTTTGGGCGGCGGCGGATATAACACCATGAATGTTGCCAGGGCCTGGACCGGTGCATGGGCTGTCATGAAAGGCGCAGACATCCCCGATGCTTTGCCGGAAGCGTTTGTCAACGCGCATCGGATGGCGTTAGGGAATGTCAGCGCGCTGTCGGATCCCCGTCGAAAAATCGACGGTGCCGTCTCCGGGCATGCCCAACATCTGGCCGAAACAACGGTTGCCATGATTAAGGAGAAGGTTTTTCCGCTGGTTGGCGCGTAGAAGTGGTATCTGAAGGCTTTGAGACCACTTCTGCAGTGTTAATTAATCGCCGTCTATTAAATCACCCAAGGATCCCAAGATGGAGCCTTCGCCCTTTCCACCGCCCCTTTCCGGAGAAGCCTGTAGCATCCTGCCTGCCAGTCGTGAAAAAGGCAATGACTGAAGCCAGATTTTTCCCGGTCCGTGAAGGGTTGCAAAAAAGAGCCCTTCACCGCCGAACAGGGCTGTCTTGATATTTCCCGCCTGCTGAATCTCGAACTGAACACTTTGTTCCATGGCAACGATGCATCCGGTATCCACATGCAGGATCTCACCGGGTTTCAGTTTTCGTTCCACTATGGTGCCACCGGCATGGGTAAAGACCATTCCGTCGCCTTCGAGTTTTTGCATGATAAATCCTTCACCGCCGAACAACCCGGTGAGGATTTTACGTTGGAGGTAAATACCGATGGAAACGCCTTTGGCAGCACACAAAAAGCTGTCTTTTTGGCAAATCAGACACCCGCCGACACTGGACAAGGGAACCGGAATGATATTGCCGGGATAGGGTGCACCGAATGCCACGTGGGCTTTGCCCTGGCCGGTGTGCGTAAATACCGTCATGAATAGGCTCTCACCGGTGAGCAAGCGTTTTCCTGCGCCCAGCAGCTTATCCATAAAACCGCCGGCTTTGCTCGAAGCAGATCCGTCACCGAATACCGTCTCCATCTGGACGGTGCTGTCCTTGTACATCATGGCGCCGGCTTCAGCCACCGCACTCTCTCCGGGATCGAGCTCTACTTCGACAAACTGCATTTCCGATCCGAAAATTTTAAAATCGATTTCGTCCGCCATTCCTGTGCGCGAAGGGGGAGGCCCGGGAATCGGACCCCCTGACGAACTTAATTCGGCTATCTGGGAAATAGGCAACCAGTCTGCAAATCCCTCTCGCCAGGCATACCCGTTGGGATTGTTTTTGGCCTGATCCATCGCCCGGGCCTTATCCATCGGCCCCATCTGGTTGCCGCCGTAGCTTAAATACCATTGTGCCATTTTCTATCCCCCTTCAATCATATAAAAACCAAGTGCGTTAATTCATAAATTTAAGAATACATGTTCTAAGGTCTTTCAATCCCCAATTCACCATGAATTTCATCGAGAATGGAATCATTCAGACCCAGCCGTTTGGCCAAGGTCTTCAGATATGTTCGTTCGGAATCCGTGTCGATATCAATGGCCAGAAGGGATACCCGATAAACATTTTTAGCGGTTTCCAATGATTCGACCTGGACCGCAATTTGTTCCAGTCCCACCGGAGACAGAAGCTCTTTGACAATAAAGGAATGCTCCTCATCGCTGAGGTTCACTGCCTCGAGTTTTTTAAGAATCCGGTTTCGTTCTGTTTCGTCAATTACCCCGTCGGCGTTGGCAGCGGCAATCATCGCACGAATCATCAGGACAGCATGCATGCCGGCCGCCGGCGGCGGTGCAGCCGGTATCTCATCAGGAGATCTTGGCGGTGAAGCAGCGGTTCCGGGCGGCGGCGGCGGGGGTGCTGCGCCTCCGGGCGATGGCGGCGGTACCGCAGCAGAAGAAGACTGAATGGGTGATCGCCCCAAAGGCGGTGGCACAGAAGCCGAGGTTTTTGATTGGTCCATGAAATGTTCTACAGCTTCCATGGCCACACCGACAAGTCCGAGAGCAGCGCCGCTCGAAACCAGGCTTCCGATGCCACCGCGCCGGCGTGATCCACCCAGCAGCAATCCGCCTAAAAGCTTTTCCGGATTAAACATGGTTTCCTCCTGTATATTTGATTGGTTGACATCGCGTCGAGTGAAGTATAAGTGGCCCGAGTTTGTATGTCAATGGATCATAAACCGATTCGATAGACCATCAAACGCTAAACACTCTCGTATCATTCCAACTTAAGCAAAAGAGATATAATAAATCCCGTGAATATCATAAGTCCTGAGAGACTGATACCCAGCGAAAAGTGCCCGAAGTCCGCCATGGTTCCGATCAACAACGGAACAACACCGCCTCCCAGAACAAAAGCGACAGGTATGGTCAATGAGACAATCACATTTCTGTTTTCCGGCGCACTGATGGAGGATAATGCTGAAAAACCTGCGGGGTAGAAGCACACGGCCAAAATCGGTTGAATAAATACGACAAAGACAACCCAGTATGTTGAAACCATACCCAGAAGAAGGGTAACGATACCGGTGAAGAAAAATACGCAGACCATAATCGTTTTTGCACCCAGGCGATCCGTTGCCATGCCGGCTAGGAATGACATCCCCAGGGCGGGAATACGAGAGATGCCGACCAGGCTGTTTGCCCATTCGAGACTGGCCCCATGTTCGGTGGTTAGATATAAGGGGAGCATATTGTAGATGCCGAGTGTGCTTGTAATGGCCAGTCCGAAAAGTACCATCAGCATCCAGAAGTCGGGTACTTTCAGAATGGGTTTGATGGCTTTGAAATTTGGCGATTTTCCCAAAAGCAATCCACCTTTGCCATATCGGAAAAATACAACACCCAAAATTATCGAAACGATGCCGATGAAACGCAAAATATAGCGCCAGAAAAACATCTGAAGGAGCATTTCAACCAATAACGGCGTTAATATAAAGCTCAGGTTTGGGGCGAGTTCATGAATGGCTACGGCTTTCCCCCAGTGCTTGGGGTGTACGAGGGAGGTGAGTGTCGTAATGCCGGAAGGGAGATAAGTGCCTGCTGAGATTCCCAGGAGGAACACACCGCATCGCACTGCGAAAAAACTATGGGCAAAGGAAATGGATGAAAGGGAGATCCCTACTGAAATCGCCGAAATAACGATGGTTTTTTTGTGGCTGATACGAGAAGATATATGGCCTGATCCTAACAGGGATATGAAATATCCTATTGAAAGAAACAGAAACAGCGCGCCCGCATCGCCGTGACTCAATGCCAAATCTTTTTCCAATGTGGGCAGTAAGGGCGCCAATATGATTCGAGAAGAAAAGTTCAATAAAAAGATGGATGCCAAAAGGAAAAGGGGAGGCAGGTGGTTCCGAAAAGATGCATCGATATCCGAATGGCCGGTATGGGCCGATGTTTTTCCGAGATCCTTCAAAATTTCAATTCCTTTTTAAATATTCCTAGTGTCCATCCATAAATGAGGATTTTTGTTCAAGATCAAGGCATGCGAAAAAAATAACCGCAGGCATATAGTTGATATTCCGAGGATTATTTTTTGAGCATAACGCAGAGATTGGGCAAAAAGACCATTTATGGATGGACACTACCTATTGATCAGCCGCGGTCTCCCCCGCTGTTGAGCCATTGAAATGACGAATCCGCTCCGCCAACCCGCCTGCCATGCGAGGCACGATCGGGCAGTTTTCGTTTCACGGCAGAGCACGGCTTCTGAAAACCTACCCCTATGGACGTATCTCGATATTGTCAAGATAAATTCTCAAGCCCTTAATTCCCGACAACCTCAATAATTCGGTGCCGTTAAATAAATGCAGCAAAATTCCAATAAAACAATGTATCGGATATATGATATGAGGTTGTTGAAGTGTTTAAAGTATGGTATTAATCATTATTATTGCATTCAACGCAAAAAAGGAGAAAAAGAATGTATTTTATCGGAAACTTTGTACACTCTACCAACCAGGAAGAAACTCTGGAAAAAGAAAGGCGCCATGGTGAATTCAGTCTGATTGTCGATGCGGAGAACCCGTACCTGGCACTTTTAAAGTTCAGAGATCGGATCATCAAGTACAGAGAAACAAGAGATTTTTTTGAGGGCGATTGTGCCATTTATTTAATTCAGCTTCTTGAGTTTGATCAATTTCCCGTGGATGAAGCCATGATGCTCAATTATAAATCGATTGTCGGCGACCCCATGATGCCTTTTATCCGGTGTTCACTACCCACCGACATGTCGGATACCTGCCGGCTCTTCAACTGGAATAACAATGCCCCTGAGTTGGATGGGGAAACGGAACAATTATTTCTTCAATTTGAAGCCGGTTCTTCCAAAATTCTTAGCAAATCGGGTGACATTTTTCAGTTGGCTCCCGAAACCGGCGTTTTTCAAAAAACATAGACCATGGAATTCAAATTTTAAAAAGCTTCCGAACGAATCTTTAACAGGGAGTGGCCGAATGCCCCCAATTATGGAAAACCCGGAAATATATTTTCGACAGTTTATCCCGCCAAGAAGCGCGTTGCTTAAGGAATTGGAAGAAGAAGCCTATCGAGAGGAGATTCCCATTATCGGCCCGGTTGTGGGTGAACTCCTATTCATTCTGGCCAGAGTAATCCGGGCTGAAAAAATTCTGGAGCTCGGCACGGCAACAGGCTATAGCGCGATTTTCCTTTCAGAGGCTTTTGAAAGCTTAAACGGACAACTGATAACCATAGAAAATGATAAGACAATGGCCCAAAGAGCTCGGAAGAACTTTCAGCGGGCCGGGTTTGAAAAGCAAATTGACAGTCGTGTCGGTGATGCCATCGAAGTCATGAAGACCCTTCCTGCGCCCTTTGACTTGATTTTTATGGATATCGACAAAATTGACTACAACAGGGCATTGACGCATTGCCGCCGTCTTCTGCGAAAAAACGGATTGCTTGTCGCCGATAACGTCGGATTTGAAGATGCCGATCCTTTCAACGCTTCGATATATGCTTCAAAAGCATTCAGAATGGTGAGTCTTTTTTCATTTTTGCCGCTTCATTCGCCTGAAAAAGACGGGATCTGTTTGGCGCTTCGTTTATGAGCAAAACCTTGTTCATGAATCCCCGCCCAAATTTTTACTTAACCTCATAACATAACGGCTTTTATTTGACACATAAGATGCTTTAATCTATAAACTGCTCAGGATTAAATAGAAAACCCATTAAATGATTAGACGAGTAAAAACATGTTGATTCCCGAAAAGTCGCCCCAAATCAGTATCGAAAGCGAAATGCGACAATCGTATCTAGATTATGCCATGAGCGTTATCATCGGCAGAGCGCTTCCAGATGTCCGTGATGGTCTGAAACCAGTTCACCGCCGTATTCTTTATGCAATGCGGGAGTTAAGAAACGACTGGAACAAGCCGTACAAGAAATCTGCTCGAATTGTCGGTGATGTTATCGGTAAATATCACCCCCACGGCGACACCGCTGTTTACGATACCATTGTGCGGATGGCGCAGGATTTTTCTTTAAGGTATCCTTTGGTAGACGGGCAGGGCAATTTTGGTTCCGTTGACGGTGATCCACCGGCAGCCATGCGGTATACGGAAATCAGAATGATGCCCATGGCCCATGAGATGCTTGAGGATCTGGACAAGGAAACCGTTGATTTTGTCCCCAACTATGACGAAACATTGGCGGAACCCACATTGCTTCCTGCTAAAGTTCCCAATCTTTTGATCAACGGATCCTCCGGCATCGCCGTGGGTATGGCAACCAATATTCCGCCGCACAATCTTTTCGAGATTATTGAAGCTGTTAACGCCCTTATAGACAACCCCGATCTCACTTGTGAAACGCTGATTGACTATGTTCCGGGACCTGATTTTCCGACAGCCGGAATTATTTATGGCCGGGGTGGAATTCATGATGCCTATCAAACCGGCCGGGGCATCATCAGAATTCGAGCCAGGGCATTGATCGAAAAAGACAAACGAACCGGAAAAGAAACGATTGTCATCACGGAACTTCCTTATCAGGTCAATAAGGCAAAACTGATCGAAAAAATTGCCAACCTGATGAAGCTGAAACGGATCGAGGGCATCAGCTACGTGAGGGATGAATCGGATCGGGAAGGGATGCGTATCGCCATCGGATTGAAAAGAGACCAGGTGGCGGAAGTGGTCGTCAATCAATTGTATAAGCATACGCAGATGGAAAACAGTTTCGGCATTATTTTTCTCGCTGTCGTGAATAACCAGCCGAAGCTTCTTAATTTAAAGGAAATCCTCGAGCATTTTATATATCACCGAAAAGAGATCATCGTTCGGCGAACTCGCTATGATCTGAAAAAAGCTGAAGCCCGGGCCCATATATTGGAAGGGTTGAAAACCGCTTTGGAAAATCTTGATGATGTTGTTTTTCTTATTCGCGAATCAAAAACGCCCGCGGAAGCAAAGACAGGCCTGATTCAGAATTTCGGACTGACGGATATTCAGGCCCAGGCCATTCTCGATATGCGATTACAGCGGCTCACCGGTCTCGAGCAGGAAAAGATACTTGAAGAATATAAAAGTATTATCAAAGATATCGCATGGTACAGAGAAATTCTCGGCAGCGAACGAATTGTGGAAAATATCATCAAAGAAGAACTGGCAAAGATTAAGCAGGAATTTGGTGATGACCGGCGAACCGAGATCGTGGAATCAACCAAAGAAATCACCATGGAAGATATGATTGTTGAAGAGGACATGGTCGTTACCATCTCAAAAAGCGGATATATCAAGCGGAATCCAATTACGCTTTATAAAAAGCAGCAGCGAGGCGGTAAGGGAAAAGTGGCCATGGGGGTTAAGGAGGAAGATTTTGTGTCCCTTCTTTTTGTCGCCTCCACCCATCATACATTCCTATTTTTTACCAATCTGGGCCGTGTTTACTGGTGCAAGGTGTACGACATTCCCCAGGCCGGAAGGGCCAGTCGCGGAAAAGCCATCGTCAACCTTCTGAATCTGAGTAAAAATGAAAAACTGGCAACGGTACTCGCGGTTCCCAAATTCGAACCGGGATATCATATTATAATGGCCACGGGAAACGGCCTGGTCAAAAAAACAGATCTTATGGCATATTCCAGACCCAGAGTCGGGGGGATTATCGCGTTGAATCTGGTTCCGGAAGACGAATTGATTGCGACACGCATTACCGATGGGACCATGAACGTGTTTTTGGGTTCGGCCATGGGCAAATCCATTCGGTTTCATGAATCCGATGTTCGTCCCAGCGGCCGTGTTGCCAGAGGCGTTCGAGGACTTAAACTTAGCAAAAACGACCGGATTGTCGGGATGGAGGTTTTAAGTCATGGCCAAACCCTGTTTGCAGCCACTGAAAACGGTTATGGGAAAAGGACGTCCATCGATGAATATCCCTTGCAGAGACGTGGCGGCAAAGGTGTCATCACGATTAAGACCAGTGAGCGTAACGGACAGGTTGTTGCCATTCTCTTGGTTGACGAGCAGGATGATTTGATGCTCATGACGGATTCCGGGAAACTTATCCGCATATCCGTCGGTAGTGTATCCATCATCAGCCGCAATACCCAGGGGGTAAAACTTATTGGCATGGCGCAGGGAGAAAAAGTTGCCGGTATCGCACGACTTGCGGAAAAGGACGATTATTTGGATGAACAATAAATAGGTATAATCGTGGATAATCAGATAGACCTGACAAAAACAAAGATCGGTGTCGTAGGCGCCGGTAGCTGGGGAACTGCTCTGGCAAACCTTCTGGCCCTTAAAGGGTTTTTAATAGATCTGTGGGCATTTGAAAAAGAGGTAAAAGACCAGATCGAATCAGTAAAAATGAACAGTGAATTCCTTCCGGGCGTATCCCTTTCAGACCGTATCATTCCTTCAAACGATATAAAAAGCGTCGTCATGGGCAAAGATCTCGTGCTGGTGGTGGTTCCGTCTCATGTAATGCGTGAAACAGCACAGCACATCCGTGAACATATTTTGAAAGATACGATTATTGTATCGGCCTCCAAGGGGATCGAGAACAAGACCCATCTGACCATGTCCGGCGTCTTAAGAGAAATCCTTTATGAAACGAATGAAGATTCTTTTGCCGTCCTTTCAGGGCCGAGTTTTGCCCGGGAGGTCGTTAAAAAGGTGCCCACGGTTGTCGCCGTAGCATCCAAAAATCCGAAAGTGGCCGGGTATGTTCAGCATGTATTCGCAACGCCGTATTTCAGGGTATACACCAATAATGATATGGTCGGTGTTGAGATGGGCGGTTCGGTTAAAAATGTTATTGCCATCGCCGCCGGCATTATAGAGGGCCTCGGGTTGGGGTTAAATACCAGGGCGGCCCTTATCACCAGAGGGTTGACGGAAATTCGAAGGTTGGGATTGAAGCTCGGCGCAAACCCGCGAACCTTTGCGGGAATTGCCGGAGTTGGTGATCTGGTACTGACTTGTACCGGAAATGTCAGCAGAAATCATACGGTAGGGAAAAAGATCGGAGAGGGAATGAAACTCAACGACATCCTTTCTGAAATGCGCATGGTGGCGGAAGGCGTAAAAACCGCCAAGTCGGTTTACAATCTGTCGAAATCACTCGGTGTGGAAATGCCGATTTGTCAGGAAGTCTACCATATTCTTTATGACGGCATTTCACCCAAAGAGGCCGTTTATCGCCTTATGACCCGTGATCTCAAACAAGAGCTGGACGAAGTGTGATAGTTAATCTAAAATTCAAATAGCTTTCAACAAAACAAATCCTCCTTGGGGATAACCAATGCCTGGTCCTCTGGGTCAGGATTTTATTCATGGACATAAAACGACGATCGCATAAAGGAGAAGGACACCGTGAACGGCTTCGTGAAAGGTTTTTAAATTCCGGTCTGGACGGATTTCATGATTACGAAGTCATCGAATTGTTGTTGACACTGGCGACACCCCGAAAAGACTGCAAAGATGCCGCAAAGGCCGCACTGAAAAAATTCAAAACATTTCAGGGCGTGATCGAAGCCTCTCCCAAGTCGCTTTGCGAAGTGAAAGGCATCGGCCCAAAAAATCTTTTCGGTGTAAAGCTGATCAAAGCCGCATCAGAACGCTATCTTAAAAAGCGTTTGATCCACAAAGACCCTTTGAACAATTCCAAAGAACTGTTTGAATATCTGTATCACCGGTTAAGAGATAAACAACGGGAGTGCTTTGACGCCGTGTTTCTTGATGCAAAAAACAGGGTGCTGTCATTAGAGACACTTTTTGAAGGAACCCTGACATCCAGTTCCGTATACCCGAGAGAAGTAATTCTTGCAGCGCTTGATCATCACGCTGCGGCCCTTATTTTCACTCACAATCATCCTTCCGGCGATCCGAAACCGTCCGGAGAGGACGTGGCTGTTACGCGTCGCCTGGTGTTTGCCTGCAGAGCCATCGACATTACCGTTCACGAGCACATCATTATCGGCGACAACTGTTACTTCAGTTTTGCAGACGAAGGCTACATTTCCCGGATGAATCGCGAATATGAACAGTTACGAAAATGACTCAAAAGAATCTGAACAAAAAATATCCTCATTGTTTTGGTCAGCTCGACATAGTTTTTCCAAAGGGCGAGCACGGATTAAGAAACACACCGGGGACATGCCTGCCCTGTTCTCATAAAACAGCGTGCATTCGATCGGCCATGCAAGGCGCTGGTGGATTAAAAGTCCGGGAAGAGATGCTTGACAGGGCGTATCGATCCGGAACGATCGGGTTTTTTGAAAGATGGTCGAAAATGAAGCAGATCAAATGCCGGATCAAAAAGAAGTGAAGGAGACTTGTCATGAAAAACATAAAAGATGTGAATATTGACGGGAAAAGGGTGTTGGTCAGGGTCGATTTCAATGTTCCATTGGATGAACACCTGAACATTACCGATGACGCCCGGATCCGGTCTGTGTTGCCGACGCTGAAATATGTCCTGGATCATCATTCAAAACTGATCATTATGTCGCATTTGGGAAGACCGAAAGGTGCGGTAAACCCGAAGATGAGCCTTTCTCCGGTATCAAAACGTCTGGAAGGCCTTTTACAAACAAAAGTCGGTATGGCAAAGGATAGTATCGGTTCCGAGGTAGAAAGCCTTGTCGGCAAAATGAAAGAAGGCGATGTGGTGCTTCTCGAAAATTTACGATTCCATCCCGAGGAACAGAAAAATGATGATGCGTTCGCGCAAAAACTGGCCGGGCTTTGCGATGTTTTTGTAAATGACGCTTTTGCCGTATCTCATCGCATCAATGCATCGGTTGTGGCCGTAACAAAATATGCGCCCGTATCCGTTGCCGGATTTTTGCTTCAGCAGGAACTTGACTATTTTCAAAAGGCCATGACAGATCCACAACGCCCGCTGGCAGCGATTATCGGCGGTGCCAAAGTGTCCGGTAAACTCGACGCATTGGAAAACATGCTCCATCATGTTGACAAATTCATTATCGGCGGCGCCATGGCAAACACCTTTTTGAAAAGCGCCGGATACAATATGGAAAAGTCGATGGTTGAACCGGATCTTGTCGAAACCGCTGCATCCATAATGAAAAAAGCCATTGAAAACGGCATCAAATTTTACATTCCGGTGGATGCGGTGGCGGCAAGCCGTTTCGATGCCCAAGCAGAGATCAGAACCGTGCCGGTACAGGAAATCCCCAAGAATTGGATGATTATGGATATCGGTCCCGCATCCATTATGCTGTATTCAGAAGCATTGGAAGATGCCGGAACCATTATCTGGAACGGCCCCATGGGCGTGTTTGAAATGGATGCATTCAGCCGGGGAACCAGCGCCATTGTACGCAGCGTGGCGAATTCCCAAGCGCTTTCGATTGTCGGCGGCGGAGATACGGGAGCCGCTGTCCATAGCAGCGGTGAATCCGGGAAAATCACCTATATATCCACGGGCGGCGGTGCTTTCCTTGCGCTTATGGAAGGGAAGACCCTTCCGGGGGTTGCGGCACTGGACGGTTGAACCGGTACGTTGAACTGTATTATTTTGACAAACAACATACCCCCCACAAATAAAAATAGATATCGAATTCTCATTGCACTTGCAATTGTTTGTGGCCTTTTTGGCGCAGGATATACGTACCGGCGATTTTTGTGGGAAAAGACCGTTTATTACTATCATCTTTTATCCGATAGAGATCAGATCAAATCTTTTGTGGCGTCGTTTGGTCCTTGGGCGCCGGTCATCTTTATCCTCATCCAGATCCTTCAGGTGATTTTTGCGCCGATTCCGGGAGAGGCCACCGGCTTTATCGGGGGCTTTTTATTCGGGACAGCGAAAGGATTTTTATATTCAAGCATCGGACTTACGGCAGGATCGTGGATCAATTTTTCAATCGGCCGTTTTTTGGGGACACGCTATGTTCGGAAACTGATTCCCGAGGCCAAGCTGGATCGGATGGATAAGATGGTTAGACGCCAAGGGACGATTGTTTTGTTTATCCTGTTTGTCATTCCCGGGTTTCCCAAAGACTATTTATGTCTGTTTTTAGGCTTGAGCACACTGCCGTTAAAAGTCTTTCTCATCATCGTTGGGATCGGACGTATGCCGGGGACATTGATACTCAGTCTTCAGGGATCATATGTTTTCGAGCAGAAATACGGATTGTTTGCCCTGATCATGGGATTTTGTCTGATCTTCATTTTTTTGGGTTACAAATATCGGGAACCCTTGTATCGATGGCTTGAAAAATTTAACGGAAAATGATGACAGGGGATCGTTGACGTTTGTTTAAAATAATGCTATTAAAAGAAAAAAATCAGAAAGATAACGCAAAACCTATCCATCAGAGAACACCGAAAGGAGAGGGGGAGTGGCATTCTGGTCTGTCAGAGAAGAGTTGAGTCAGAAAAACAGGTTAAGGCGTTCCTATTATGAATTGCTCAGAGACGAACTTGATCAGCAGTTGATTCAGTATTCGCTCATCGATTCTTATCAGAATTTTATCAACAAAGATATCCCCTACCCGTTCGTCGAAAAGCGTGAATTGAAGCCTCGCGCGCGCATTCCGGCTGTTGAGCATGAATGCCAAAATTGTTTCCTGGTTATTTTTGTAGAAGACAGTATTCCGGCAATTCATAAGAAGTATATCCGATTTTTTAGAACCAACAGGACCAACAAAAACAATCTTCTGCGATACGAACCCCTGCCGCTTTCAGATAAATTCGATAGAGGTCAGAAATATCTGGATTCCGTTCATTTTTACGATTTGCTTAAACTTATGATACCAGTGGATTATGCACTTTTGATCCAGAGGGACCCAGCCGTCAATAAGAAGAATCGTTACAGCCTTACCCACTTTCATGTAAAAATCGACTGGCCCATTGCCGATGCGGCCGAGGATCTGGCGGGCAGTCTTCGATATATATCGAAAGATTTGTATGAAAAGGGAGACAAGTATGCCATGGACGTTCAAAAAAAATTTTTCGAGTATTATTGTCTTCCATTTGAGGTGGGCGGCAGGAGAACGGCCGCTATTGTGGCGTCTCAATATCTGAAGAGAATTGGGTGTATTTCGACGGTTTATGCAGCAAGCAGCGAATCGAGAGCCTTGATACGGGTTTCCGAAAGAGGGGCCTCAAAATCGGTTCTGATAAAAATTGATGAAAGCGAAATAGACCAGATTGCCCTGACAAACAACATGAAGGCCCGAACATTTAATAAAAATTATGTTCTCAAACGAGAGGAAAACAGCGGCATCTGTATTTTTCAGGCGACTTATGCCTTTACGAATCATGCCAGGCCGCCTGACGACGGAAAACTGCGAGAGATTAAACCCGACTTGAACTGGTTGAGCGTCGGGGGGCAGCATATAATGCCGAAGCCGGGCATCTGGAGATACCCGCCCTTACCAACGAACATCATATATACTTAGGCTATTTCTTTCATCATTGCGATTTCGTCGCAGTCCGGAAATTTGATACACATGATGCAGTCCGCCCAAATTTTTATGGGGAGTTCCGACCGGTCTATCCGGTCAAAACCGAACCGCGCAAAAAAACCGGGGCGATATGTTAGGGCAAACACCTTTTGAATGTTAAATGATTTTGCTTCGGAAAGCACCTTTTCGACAAGTTTTGATCCGATTCTTTGTCCCACATAATCCGGATGCACTGCCAGAGACCGTATCTCCGCAAGGTCGTCCCAGCAGAACTGCAAGGCACAACACCCTAAGACATCGCTGTCTTTATCATCCTCATAAATCCAAAAATCCCTTACATGATCATACAATACACTCAAAGGCCGTGGCAGGAGCTCCCCTTTGCGTCCGTACTGTTGGAGCAAAGAATGAACCGGTTTTATGTCTTTAATAGTGGCTTTTCGAATCATTATTCTCCTCGCTATTGATAAACGCGCAGGGATTCTTTACTTTACCCATGCCAGAAAGTCAACAACCATGAATTGTTTGAATTTTTAATGAGAAGATGTCGGTTCTGTTCCTTTTTTAAAAAAAGCTTTGACGGCATGAGGATCATCATCCGATGCAAGACGGCCGGTCGAGGGATCGATGGGCACGACGACCACATCATCAGGGATATCGAAATATTGAATGGGTTTGTCATTAAGCGCTTCGCTCATAAAGTCGATCCAAATGGGGAGGGCCGCTCTGGCTCCGGTTTCTCCTTTGCCAAGGGTTGTGTATGCATCTTGTCCAACCCATACGCCGGTCGTTATGGATGGGGAAAAGCCGACAAAGAGGGCGTCTTTAAACTCGTCGGTCGTTCCTGTTTTTCCGGCAATGGGTCGTTGAATGCTTTTTGCTTTGCGACCGGTGCCGTTTTGAATGACATTGCGCAGCATATCCGTCATAATAGCGGCGGTTGCCCTTGACATTGCGATTCTTTCTTCGGGTTTTGCACGCCATACCACACGCCCGGCTTTATCGACAACCTCCGTAACGCTGTAAGGTTCAATGAATTTCCCGTTGTTCGGAAAAGCCGAGTAGGCTGCGGTTAAATTCATCAAAGTCACATCAGATGTCCCCAGAGCAAGGGAAAGATTTTGATCCAGGGGAGATACAATCCCCAGGGTGTGTGCAAATTCGGCCACTGAAGAAGGACCCAGCATCTCGATAAGTCTTACCGCCGGAATATTTTTTGAAAGCGCCAGCGCCTTTCGGAGTGTCATCTCGCCTTCATATGTTCCGGAAAAATTTTTCGGTTGCCAATATTTTTCCCGGCGGCCGATATTAAAGGCCACCGGCGCGTCGAGAATGATTTTATTTTGGGGAAACCTTTGTTCAACGGCAAAAGCATAAACAATGGGTTTAAATGCCGACCCCGGCTGTCTTCTGGCGGCGGTCGCCCTGTTGAAGGCGGATGTTGAAAAATCTCTTCCGCCAATCATCGCAAGAATTCCGCCGGATGCTACGTCCAGGGAGACGAGCGCACATTGGGGGTCGGGATTCTTTAGTCCGCGGCGCTTCATTCTTTTCTCAAGATTGGAAAGACCTTTTTCCGCAGCCCTTTCAGCCATCTGCTGCATGTTATAATTGAGCGTCGTAACGACTCTGAGACCTTCTTTATAAAGTCTTGATGAACCAATGGTATTTTCAAGAAATTCTTTAACATATTCAACAAAATAAGGGGCTTTGACCGATGATTTGTTCTGTTTCGCAAGGTTTAAAGGCGCTTTTATTGCAATGCCGTAGGCAGACGGCGTGATAGCACCGGTATTCATTAATTGTTTTAAAACGATATTCCTGCGTTTTATCGCCAGATCCGGATCCACCAGCGGAGAGTACCGGGAAGGGGACTTGGGAAGACCTGCCAGCAGGGCGCATTCGGGGAGGTTTAAATCACTGACGGATTTGCCGAAATAAATTTTTGCTGCAGACTCAACACCATAAGCGCCGCTGCCGAAATATACCTGGTTTAAGTAAAACTCCAGAATCTCATCTTTTGTATATCGGCGCTCTATTTGAAATGAAAGGAACGCTTCCTTTGCTTTTCGCAACAAGGTTTTGCGGGGTTTGAGAAAAAGTGTTTTGGCAAGCTGCTGAGTGATGGTGCTGGCGCCCTCGACAAATCTGCCGGCCTTGATATCTCGAAAGGCGGCCCTGAAAATTCCTTTGAGATCGATGCCGCTGTGTCGGTAAAAACTTCTGTCTTCCGTGACGATCAGGGCTTTTTTCAAATGATCGGGAATAATCTTTATCGACACGGGATCCCGTTTTTCCAAAAAGAATTCCGTAAGAAGCATGCCGTCTGCAGCGTAAATTCGGGTGATGGATGACGGTTTGAAGGATTCAAGATTTCGAATTTCCGGAAGATCTCTTGTCAAGGCGATAAAAAATCCGACCATACTCCCTAAAAACACGCCGAAAATTAAAAGAAACAAGATTGCGATTTTTTTATTGAATCTGAATCCGGTCAATCTCATAAGGCAATTACATTTTGACGATAAAGTGTAACCACGAATGGATACGAATTATCGCCAATGAGTGTCCTGATTAATCGTTGATATTCGTGTCAATTCATGTTAGTTCGCGATTTCCCAAACAAATACGAATGGAGAAAACAAATGACCCACCATCATCATCACGATCATGACGTAAAAAGCACGTTGTCATTTGATGAAAAAATGATCAAATTGCTCGAACACTGGATCAAACACAACGAAGATCATGCGCGAACATACACGGATTGGGCGCAAAAAGCAAAAGAGAAAAACAAGAATGACGCGGCTCGTTTGCTGGAAGATGCGGCGGAGATGACCCTGCTGATCGGCAAAAAATTTGAATCGGCCATGAAGTTGATGGATCAGGATGATTAGAACGTTCGTACAAGATCGGGGTGTGCGATTTCCTGCATAACGATATCGGCGATCATTTTTCGATACCGATCCTGGCGGCAACGCCTTTTTGGAAATAATGTTTGACTTCCTTCATTTCGGTCACCAGGTCGGCTTTTTCAATCACCCGGGGATCCGCGCCGCGGCCCGTTATGACAATCTCTACATTTTCGGGTTTTTCAGCCATAACTTCAAGCAAATCGTCAACAGTCAACAACCCGAGCATCACGGCGACATTTGCTTCTTCCAGAATGACAACATGATGTTGCCCTGAAGAAAGGATCTGTTTGACTTTTTTGATTCCCGCTCGCGCGGCTTCGATATCCGAGTCGGAAGGGGCGTCTTTTATAAACCGGCCCTTTCCGAATTGTTCGACCGTTATCAGATCTTTGAATCTTTCAAGCGCTTTGATTTCACTGTATTCACCCATTTTAATGAACTGGGCGATATACACCTTAAGGCCGGCGCCGGAAGCCCGTAGGGCCAGGCCTAATGCTGCGGTTGTTTTTCCCTTACCGTTGCCGGTATACACCTGGATGTAGCCTTTCATATCGCTCCTTTCGACGCTCAGTGTTCAGAGTTCGGTGTTCAGAGTTCAGAGCAGGTAAAAGGGTAAAGTTTTGGGAGAAATATGCGATACCTTAAAGCCTGGAATCTGGAAACTGGAACCGCTGAACACTTCAAAAAGACGGCAGCTGCCCGGCTGAGAGGCTGGAAAAATTTGGATACTGCTTGTCTTTTTCCGAAATAACCGGGTTCTCAACCGGCCATTTGACCCCGATATCCCGATCCGACCAGATAATGCCACCTTCATCATCCGGCGCATAAAAATCCGAACATTTGTAATAAAACAGCGCAAAATCGCTCAGCACGCAGAAACCGTGGGCAAACCCTTTTGGTATATACATCTGGCGCCCGTTTTTATCAGACAGACGCGCGCCGGTCCATTTCCCAAAGGTGGCCGATCCGGGACGAAGGTCAACGGCGACATCAAAAATTTCGCCGGAAACCGCTTGAACCAATTTGGCCTGGGAATAACGGATTTGAAAGTGAAGCCCCCTTACGGTGTTTTTCAGCGAATAAGACAAATTGTCCTGTACAAAAGTGTCGGGGATACCGGCTGCATCGTATTTTTGCCGGTTGTAAGTCTCCATAAAAAAGCCGCGTCTGTCTCTAAAGATCTTCGGCTCGATGATGAAGAGTCCCTCGATGGATGTGGGGAGAATATTCATTACATTTATCCGTTGGTTTCGTTTTGCGAATCGAACTGTTTTTTCAGCTCGAATGAACGTTCCAAATATCGCTTGAGTTTGGCCTGTACTTTTCCAAAAACGGTATCATCGGGATAACCACCTGTTTCATTCGGCTTTCCTGCCGAAACGCCGGTCAAGATCTCGATGCCCTCTTCAACCGTCGAAACTTGATAGATATGAAACTTTCCTTCTTTAACGGCATCGATAACCTCCCTTTTGAGCATGAGATTTTTAACATTGGCTTTGGGAATCATAACCGCTTGCTTGCCGGTAAGTTTTTTGGCTTTGCAAACATCGAAGAACCCTTCAATTTTCTGGTTCACACCGCCGATGGCCTGAATTTTCCCTTTTTGATTCACGGAACCGGTTACCGCAATTCCCTGGTGGATGGGAATGCCGGAAAGGCTCGAAATAATGGCATACAATTCCGTGGATGAAGCACTGTCCCCGTCGATGCCGCCATAACTTTGTTCGAAGGTGATACTGATGGATAGGTTGAGGGGATAGTTTTGAGCAAAGGTTCGGCCCAGATAGCCGGAGAGGATCAAGACGCCTTTATCATGTGTTTTTCCGCTGAGCTTTGCCTCGCGCTCAATATTTACGACCCCTTGTTTGCCCATGTACGTTTCCGCCGTGATGCGGGAAGGGCGCCCAAATGAAATGTCGCCGATTTGGAATACCGCCAGGGCATTTACCTGACCGATTTCAGCGCCTTCAACATCGATCATGATGGTATCATCGACATAGGATTCATGAATTTTTTCTTCATAAAGATTATAACGGAATCTGTATTCAGTGAATGCCCGGATGACGTCCTTGTCGGTAACCTGCTTGCTGTTTCGTTTCCGGGCCCAGTAATCGGCTTCCCTCAAAATACCCATGATGGGTCCAAAGCGAATGGAAAGCTTATTTTTATCGGAGATATACTTTTCTCCATATTCTACAATGGCGGCAACGCCTTTTGGCGTCAGCGGATTAAGGTTTTCTTCTCTGCAGGCCCGAGCGATAAAGCGTGCATAGTTTTGAATGGTATCATCGGTTTTTGCCACTTCATGATCAAAGTCCGCTCTCACTTTGAATATTTTATTGAATTTTGAATCATGGTTTTGGAGCAGATGGAACAGATCATAGCTGCCCAGTAAAATCACCTTGACCTCCAGCGGAACCGGTTCCGGGCGCAGTGATGCGGTGCCGAATCCCATTGTCGATGTAACATCTTCAATGAACAGCCGTTTATTTTGAAGTGCGCGCTTGAGGGCTTCCCATACGAACGGATTCATGAGAATAGATTCGATTTCCATGATCAGATAACCACCGTTGGCTCTTAACAGTGACCCTGCCTGAACCATGGTAAAATCCGTTGTCACTGTTCCCATGTATGCCCTTTTTTCAATTTGACCAAAAACATTTTGATAGGTGGGATTTGTCTCAAAAATAACCGGCACCCCTTTTAAATCCTTTTGATCCACGAGAACATTTACCTGATAACGCAAAAATGACGGTTTGGCAGAAGGGAACATCAGGCCTTCCATGGGTGATTTGGTTTCACTGGAAGCAATAAAATCCCGAACATTTTCGAGAATATCGACCTGAACCTCGTCTAAATAGTTCAATATATCGCTGCATGCTTTGTATTCATCCCTGATGACATCTATACGCTGTTTCACAACAAACAGCGCGATTTCCTGCATCAGTTTTTCAATTTGTGACCCCATCGACTGGTTAATTTTGTTGATTTCGCGAATTGTCGTATCGATTTCGGATTGAACACGGCTGATATTCTCTTCGATTTCAGCCTGTGAATCCTTTGGGAGGGCAAGGAATTCTTCAGGTGAAATCTCCTTGTCTTTTACAATAGGGATGGTTTGATAGCCGGTCTTTGTCCTGTTAATCTTAACATTGTGCTCCGATGCCGAAGCTTCGAGTTTTTTGATAATGTCCTTTTGTTGATCCGTATATACTTTTTGTATTTCGGATAGTTTTTGCTGATAGGATTCATGTTCAAAGGCTTTGGGGAGTTCTACCTTCAGATCATCGATCAATTTGCTCACGGTTTTGGAAAATCGCATGGCTTTTTTTTCGGGTACGGAAATGGCTTTGGGACGATATTCATCCTTGAAATTATTGACCATACACCAGTCCGGCGGGGTGGGTAATTTTTTGGCATGCTGGAGAACGATGTCTTTGATAATGGTCGATTTCCCGGTGCCTTCAATCCCGGTCACGAATATATTGTATCCCGGACTTTTCATGTTCAGTCCGAATTCGATGGCTTGGACCGCGCGTTCCTGACCGATGACTTTGTCCAGCGGGTTGACTTCCGAGGTGTCTTTGAAAGTGAACATTTTAGGATCGCAAGTCGATCTTAGATCCGATGATTTCAGTTCGCATTTTTGTTTCATAAATTGCTCCTTTCAAGACGGTATTAGTGCATTAAACTTCCAGTTTGTCAATAGCTTAGCCCCTGTTTTCCTTATCTTCTTGACAAGATTGTGCTCAGTCGATAGTTTTAATGCATCTTATTCTCACTGACTGCTGACCCCGCGCTACGGACTTGACAATTAAACGGTTCCATCCGGAATAGAAATCATGGCGTCAAAAAAATGCCGCTTTAGATTTCCGGATGATTGAAGGACATTCTTTTGCTTATCTAATTACAGCCTGCAAACAAAAATGTTTGCAGGCAATGCGCTATTTTGAAGTTCGGTGTCCGATTTGAGCGCTGTTTGGCATGATTTCTGCTTGCTCTTCAAGGCGAGCCGCTATAAACGAACCATAGACTTTAACACCTTATTCAATGTGCAGTTAAATATGGCAGATGACAATAGAAGAATAACGGTATGCCCCTCATGCAAGAGCAGATATCGAACGCCCGAGGTTTTTTTAGGGCGGAAAGTGTCATGCAAGGGATGCGGCACATCCTTTACCATCGAATTTGAGGATGAAAACCTGCAAGGGGAAAACGCTCAGTCATTGATGGCAGAGGAAAAAGAGGCCGACACCATATCACACGACGATGCCTACCTGGTGATGGGTAAACTGGCCGTAAAATACAAGTTTGTCGATGAGGAACAAATCCAGGAAGCATTGGCCATTCAAAAACAGGAAAAACTTGCGGGAAAAGAAGCGCTGTTGGGAGAAATCCTGGTGACCCATGGCATGATGTCCCGGAACCAATTGAATTTTCTCCTTTCCATACAGAAGGTGATTGAAACCCGGAAAATGGATCGAAAATTCGGGATGATCGCCGTAAAAAACGGTTTTGCCGCTCC
>Ga0307446_1000128_pt1 | contig 22742 bp, 22 predicted proteins | sample SalMarSW160320MG_FD_202141 | JGI IMG/M metagenome (GOLD analysis project Ga0307446, IMG submission 202141) | Salt marsh sediment microbial communities from the Plum Island Ecosystem LTER, Massachusetts, United States - SW1603-20 | ecosystem: Environmental > Aquatic > Marine > Intertidal zone >... | reverse complement strand
GGCCGCTGCCGTCGCCCCGCGTGGCCGCGTGCGCGCGGTGCTTCGATTGCTGCTCCGCGTCACGGTCGTGCTCGCGGTCGTCGTCGGTGTGGGGGCCGGGATCTACGTCGGATGGCCGGTAGTACAAGAGCGCTACATCGCCCCGATCCAGGCGAACACGGTGGATCTAGATACGATGCGCGCTCGGCAAGCGGAACTCCAGCGCCAGGTCGATGCGCTCGGTGCCAGTCAGGCAGACCTCGACGCACACGTCGGCTCGATCGACGACATGCTCATCGAACACGATCGTCGCCTATCGACACTCGATGCAATGACCGAGGCGCTTAAGTCAACCGACTCAACTGCTGCGGTCGAGACCGCCAGACAGATCCGGCTCCTCAAGGCGATGGAACTGATGTCCCGGGCAAGGCTGTTCCTGTATCAGTCGAACTTCGGTCTTGCCGAGCAGGACGTGCAGTCAGCCCATGGCATCCTCATCACGCTGGAACAGGATGGCTCCGGGCTCGAGGGCGCGTCGATCAGTGTCGCGGCCGATCATCTCGCGCGGACCCTTGCTGCGCTGCCCGACTTTCCCGTCGCGGCCAGCGCTGACCTCGACATCGCATGGCAGGCGGTGCTCGGCGAAGTCCCGACGCCAGAGCTGCCCTCGACCACGCGGGAGCCGGTGGTCACGCCACCGCCGACGACGGAGCCATCGGCTGAGCCGGGCTCAACGGGATCCGCGGGCGCATCGGAGCGTCTCTAAGCGGCGCGACCGACGCCACGAGGATTCGCCCCTGAGAGCCAACTCGCCCAGCTCGAGTGAGACATCAGGTCCGATCGGATTGGCCACAGATCGGTCCATGGCCGCGGGTGGGTGATCCTCCGCGACAGACTGGTTCGGGCTCGTCTCTGGCCGCGCACGGTATGCCGTAGGAAGCCAGGGATGCAGGATGCCCTAGACCTTGACAACTCTCGCAGGACATCGTGGATACCCATGCGGGTGAGGGTCGGCGATGGGCCTGGCACGGCATGTGGTGGACGCGGTCGTGGTAGCGGGCCGCAGCCTGACGAAGAGCGCGCGCCAGCACGGTATCTCGGAGTTGGCTGTACGTGCTGCTGGGCCAGTACCACGGGGGCCGATGGCTGGGTAGGCCACGCCCAGCATCCGGTCTCGCGCTGTTGAGCATCGTCCTGATCGCGGGGGTGGTGCTCATCCCGGGCCAGCCGCTGGCGGCCCTGGGGATTCGAAGTCGAAGATGGAGCGGGAGACGGGATTCGAACCCGCGACATTCTGCTTGGGAAGCAGACACTCTGCCAACTGAGTTACTCCCGCTCGGCGCACGCTCGGATAGAGCGTCTGCCTGTTGGCGCGGCCCATTCTAGCGGGCTCTGAGAAGAGTCACAGCGTTCGTGCAGCGGATAACTCCCCCACAACGCCTGCCTGAAGAGGCGGCGTCCGCTTGGCAGGCCGGGCCAACCAGCCGGTGCGCCGTCACCACCACGGCCGGAGCGGCAGGACCTATCCTTGGAGCGTGCAGCGCTACCCCGTCGAGCCCCATTCGGGATGGTCACCGGCGAGCTGATTCGCGATAATGGACGGGCTGTTCGCCGCGTTTGGGCTACGCGTCACGCACCAGGAGGTCGGGAGCTCGGGCAGCGCCAATCCGTGGGTGGCGACCCGGGAGACCCGCGCCGATGCCTGAACTCGCCGCGATCCGTGGCTACTACGACCGCATCGGCCGCGGCCAGGACACCCAGCGCTTCTACGAGGATCCGGCGACCGACCGGCTGCTCGAGCTCGGCGAGTTCGAGACCGCGAGGGCCGTCGTCGAGCTCGGCTGCGGGACGGGGCGCTACGCTCGGACGCTGCTGCGCGAACACCTGTCATCGGCTGCGACGTACCGCGGGTTCGAGCTGAGCGAGCGGATGACTGCCATCGCGGCGACGCGACTGCGGAACTGGGCAGATCGCGCGAGCGCCGTGCGGATTGCCGGGCAGCCACCCCTCCCGGTCGCCGACGGCGCGGCCGATCGGTTCCTTGCCAACTACGTCCTCGACCTCATGACGCCCGCCGATGCCCGGCGCTGGCTGGCCGAGGCCAACCGCATCCTCGGGGCGGACGGCCTCCTGGGCCTCGTCAGTATCACGCCCGGCAGCGGGCGCCTGTCGCGCCTCGTGTCGGACACCTGGACTCGGATCTGGCGCCGCCGCCCGATGCTCGTGGGTGGCTGTCGGCCGATCGAGCTGCTCGACCTCCTCGAGGAGCACGACTGGATGGTCGTCCACCGCGAGGTCGCAACCGCCTGGGCCGTCAGCTCGGAGGTCCTCGTCGCGCGGCGCAGCTGAGACTCCAGGTCCGGCCGGTTCGCGCAAGTCGACTGTCGCGAAGGAGACGCTGATGTCGCTGCTGTCCTGGATCAAGCGAACCCTGACGGGCGCGCCGGATGTGTCGGAAGCGGAGCCGCCACCGCGCCACGAGCGACGCGAGGCGGGTCGTGAGCGGCATCGGGAGACCGGCGAACCGGCCTGGGAGGAGAACGACCGGCTCGACGACCCTCCGGGGACGGGGAAGCGCGATCCTGACGCGGCGCCGGAGATCCTGGGCGGCGTCTGACGCGGCCACCATGGCGCAGTGCGACGGCGCACAAACGTCCGCTGCGCCCTCCCCCTGGTGGCCTCGGCACGGGCCCGCGATCGACAGCCCGGCGCCCTGTGCCAGAGCTGGGCAAGGACGGAAGCCTCTCCCGGCGACACATCCGAAATGCGTCACGGTACCCCACGGGAGACGGCTTGCCGTAACGCTCTCCAGACGATGCGTCACGATACTGTCCTCGCCCGTTGGTCGCCCGCGACGTCCGCCCCCCATGGAGCTGGCTTGCTCTGGCTGGCCTCGTGGGCGGTGGGCCAACCTACCTCGGTACCGTCGTCGGCACGGCCGTCGATTCGCCCGTGCTGTTCGTCGCTTTCCTCGCGCTCGCCGCGGGAGCGATCCTGCACGTCGTCGGTGGGCTGATCGTCGCCGGTCGTCGGGCTTCCTGGGAGCTGACCCTGTGGGGCCTGTTCGTCGGCTTCCTGGCGGGCGTGGGGACGGATCTGATCTTCGTTGCGGCCGGCGCCTGAGGAACATGCCACCGGGTCGCCGCGCGGACCCGGCTACGTTCCTCGACCCTCACGCGATGGAGCGCGGCATCCGATGCTGCAACCGTGCACCGATGTATGGTCTGGCGGCGGCACGATCACCCGGTCACGGTTCCGCCCATCCCTGGAGAGCACCATGAAGATCGCCCTGGTCACGGACGACGGTCAGACCATCAGCGCCCATTTCGGGCGCGCCCGTGCGTACCTCGTGATCACCGTCGAGAACGGCGTTGTCGTTCGGCGCGAGACGCGCCCGAAGTCGGCTCCGCACCTGGAAGGCGCGGGCCACGGCGGCGACGGCTCGCACGAGGGCGCGGCGGCCGACGCGCGCCACGATGACATGATCGCTCCCATCTCGGATTGCGAGTACCTCGTCGCGCGCGGCATGGGCCGCGGCGCCAATGACCGGATCTCCGCGGCCGGCGTGCGGCCCATCGTCACGGATCTCGTGGATCCGGACGAGGCCGCGCTCGCCTGCGCGGCCGGCCAGATCACCAATCTGGTCGAGCGGCTGCATTGACCGTCGGGAGTACGAGCGTGACCGCCGGGGCGGGTGAGGCCCGGGTAGACAACGGGCGCGTCCCGACCGATCCCGCCTGACGTCGGTCGCCGTCCGGCACGCCGCCGCGGATCTCACCCGGAATGGAGCACATGCGGGAGCGGCGCGTGGCTCCGGTTCAAGGGGCTGATGTCGTCGTGAGTCGGCGAGGCCATATCGACGCCACGGCGAGGAGCAGCGTGGCGGCCATCAGCAGCGCCGAGAGGAGGCACCACGCGCACGTGGCGCCGATGACGAACGGCTCGAGGAACGTGAGGTATGCGGAGAAGAGCGTTCCGGCCCCGGCCAGCCCAACGAGCCCGTAACGAGCGACCGTGGCCGTCGGTCCGCGCGCCCGACGCGCGACGAGCCAGCAGCCAAGGACCGCGGCGTATGCGGCCATGCCCAGCAGCCCCACCGGGACGCCGAGCAGTCGAGCGTAGACGCTGGCGTGCACAAGATTGCAGCTGCCGACCGGGCCGCAGACGGCGGACGTACCGGCGACCTCCACGCTGGCGAGATACGCGGCAACCGCGAGCCCGGCCAGGGAGGTCCAAGCGATCCAGCTCGACGGGGAGCCGGGCGCGATGCGCCCGTGCGTGCGCCGGACACGAGCCGCGACCCACGCGAGCGACAGGAGCAGGCCGGCCAGCACCAGGATCGCGAGCGCGTTGCCCACGGCGTCTCGGCCGACCCGCTCGAGCGCGTCCGCCACGGGCGACCCCGCGGTCGAGGTCAACCCTCCCACCACGGCCGGGGCGGCCGAGTCCTTCGCCCCGGGCGACGCCACCACCGCCTCCGGCACCGGCATGGCGCTCGCCTGTGGCGAGGGGAGCACCTCGTCGAGGCCCGGGATCGCCGGCCATGCGCTCCCGCCCGCGTCGAGCAGGTACTCGGTGAGCGACGGCAACAGCTGCGGGATCTCCAGCGATCCGACGAGAACCACCTCACCGACGATCAACGTGGGGACACCGACACGGTCGGCCGGGATCTCGAACCGGGCTATCGCCGCCTGGTAGAGCGTTCCGCCGACAGGCCTCGTGACGTCCACCGCGAGCACCACGAGGCGATCCCCGAACCTGGCCTGGATCGGGGGCAGGTCCTCGGTCATGACCTGGTGGCAATGCGGGCAGCTGGGTGAGTAGAAGAGCACTGCCCGGACGACTGAATCGTCGCCGCGCGTCGTCGGGGCCGCTGTCAGTGACCCCAGGATGGCCGCAGCGAGCATCAGCACGACAGCAACCGCGCGGATGCCGATGCCCACCGTGCGCCGAGGGGCCGTCACGTCACCGAGATCCATTCGTTGAGCGCTCGTGAGCCCTGATCGAGCGGTGAATCTCCCGGTCGGCCATCAGAGGCAGCCGGAACGGCTCGAGCCACCGGCCACGCCGGCCACCCGGTGGGACCCAGCCCGGCTGTGCGACGTGGCGCTGGGTGGCGGTGCGGTAGTGAGTCCCGTTCGCATCCACATGCCAACAGCATTCCCACGCGGTCAGCATCGGCCAAGTGTCGCTTGGCCTCTTCAACGCTCGGCCCGGCACGATTCCCACGCCCAACGTGTGACGACCGACGAGCTCACGCCCATTCGCCTGGTACGTCGAGGCCGGGCGCCCGGGACACTACCCATGTGCTACGGTGTTGCACATGGAGCGAGTCGGCGTTCGAGAGCTGCGGCAACAGGCGAGCGCGATCCTGCGACGCGTGGCCGCCGGCGAGACCGTGGAGGTCACCGACCGTGGCCGGCCCGTCGCCGTCCTGCTCAAGACCATGCCGAGCGGTCTCGCCCGGCTCGAGCGCGAGGGCCTGCTGCGGCGGGCGCAGGCTGACCTGCTGGAGCTCCGGCCGATCCCGCTCCCGGCGGGTTCCGCGGCGCCGTCGACGCGCGTGTCGGAGGGGCGCGCCGAGTGAGCGCGCTGTATCTCGATTGCTCGGCGTTCGTGAAGCTCGCCGTCGAGGAGCCGGAGACAGCGGCCCTGAGAGGGTTCCTGGCCTCCCGGGAGCACCGTCGGGTGTCGTCGGCGCTGCTGCGGACGGAGGCGCTGCGCGCCGTGCGCCACCTGGGCGCCGAGGCCCTGGCGACCGTTCGAGAGGGTCTCCGGCGGGTGGACCTCGTCGGGATCGACGACCGGATCCTCGATGCTGCCGGCATGCTCGAGCCACGGGTGCTGCGCACGCCCGATGCCGTTCACCTCGCGACCGCGATGGCCATCGGTGACGATCTCGAGGCGATCGTCACCTACGACGAGCGGATGGCCGAGGCCGCGAGGCTCCTCGGGTTGTCGACGGTCATGCCACGCTGACCGGGCGAGGGGGCCACCGGCCCGAAGTGCCGGGTCCCGGACTGCCCAGAATCGTCGCCACCGCCATCAGCGCCTCGACCCTCGGTGCCCTGCCAGCCCTCCTGGTCGGCGGGCTCGCGGTGCTGGTGCGCTCGGAGCTGCAGTTCGACGAGCTCGGGCTGGGCGCGGCGATCGCGGCCTTCTACGCTGCCTCCATCGTCTTCTCGGTCCCGGCCGGGCTCGTGTCAGAGCGCATCGGCCCCCAGCGCTCGCTGCTCGCTGGAGCGATGGTCACGGCCATCGCCACGCTCGGCATGGCGGCCGCGGCCCACACCTGGCTCGAGCTGGTCGCCTGGCTGTTCGTGGCGGGAATCGGAAGCGCAGTCGCGCAGATCGGCACGAATCACCTGCTGGCGACCGCCGTGCCGCGTGAGCGCCAAGGGCTCTCGTACGGCGTCAAGCAATCCTCGATCCCGCTGGCCGGGATGCTCGCCGGTCTGGCGCTTCCTGCTGTCGGTCTGACCATCGGATGGCGATGGGCATTCGTGCTGGCCGCGGCCGTCTCGATCGTCGTTGTCTGGCTGGCGGGTCGCCCGCGGCCCTTCGCTCGCCCGGCAGACCGTCCGTTCCGCGAGGGTGACGCCCCGATCCCGGCGTTGCTGGTGATCGCGCTGGCCGCCGGACTTGGTGCGGCCAGCGGCAATGCCCTCGCCTCGTTCACCGTCGAATCGGCTGTCGCCCGCGGCTTCGACGCATCGGGCGCCGGGCTGCTGCTCATGGTCGGCAGCCTGTGCGGCGTGTCGATGCGGATCCTCAGCGGCTGGATCGGTGACCGGCTCGGCCGGGGCTCGCTCCGCGTTGTCATCGTGCTGCAGGTGTTCGGCGTCGCGGGCTACCTGGCCCTGGCCGCCGCGGGCAGCTCGGGGATCGTCACGATCCTGGCGACGATCCTGGCGTTCGCGGGTGGCTGGGGGTATCAGGGACTGGTCCTGCTCGCGATCGCCCGGTCGAACCCGACGTCACCCGCGACCGCGATGGCGGTCGTGCGGCTGGGTCCATCGACCGGCGCCATGATCGGCCCGTTGCTGGTCGGCGCGCTCGTGTCGGCGAGCGGCTACGAGGTTGCCTGGTTGACGACAGCGGTGTTCGCGGCGCTCGCGGCCGTGCTGATGTTCACCGGCCGGGTCATGCTGCTGCGCCACCTCCGATCAACCAGTGTGGCTGTGCCTCGCTGACCCTGGCTGGTCAGGCTTCCTGTTCCGATCGTTCTGCCGTCAAGAGACCCCGGCCCGCCGGCGGGGTCTCTTCTATCGCGGTCGACGGGAGCGCCTGCGGGCATTCGCCCAGACCGCACCGCCACCCGCCGCTACGATCACCACCAGGAGCGCGACGAAGCCCGCGTCGAAGTCGAAGCCGGGCGGGTCACGCGTGTCACCGGCGAGCAGGGTGTGCGGCGTGGGCTGCGCGATTGGCGAGCCGGAGGGCGGCGCAACCAGTGCCACGACGGGTGGATCGTCGGAGGTTTGTGGGAACGCCGACGCGGCAGCGACCGATGCCGCCGGGTCCGATGCGGTTGACGCAGCAGATGTCGGGGCGGACGGTGGCGCGATCGTCGTCGAGGGTGTCCCATGCGGTGTGCGGCTCGGCGTGGGTTTCGGCTTGGCTGTCGCCGCCTGCGCCTTGTCCGTCTCGGTCGCCACGGGCTGGATCGACACCCAGTCGCCCTCCCAGGCCATCCGCACGCCCGCGTAGTGCCACGGCGTGAAGAATCCGCGCAGCTGCCGTGGCGTCAGCCTGGTATCCGGGCGCATGTCGTAGCCGTAGGACCGGCTCTGGAGGCCCCACAGGGGGCCGACGACGCGCACGCTGGTCACGGTGAACCGGCTCGTGACGGCAGGGTCGGCGGTTGCGGTGAACCCGGTCAGGATCCAGGCGTGGTTGCCGTGCGAGACAGTGATCCCGACGGGCAGACCGGTTAGCCGCAGGTTGCGCACGGCGGACCGCAGCGCCGAGCTGAAGCTCCCGCTCGCGACAAGCCGGTAGCGGGTGTCGACGAAGTGGTGCATTCCGGCCGCCCAGCCCGCCGGATCGACGCCGTCGGAAACCGGGATGGCATACCGGTCGTGTCGCCGCATGTAGGAGAAGTAGGTTTGCTGACCGGACCGCGAGTGGTCGTGCCGGTGGTCGACGATGTTGCGCATGATCTGGACGTCCGCCGCCGTGCACCACAGCCATGTCTGCTGGGTCGTGAAGGCGCCGGTGCGATACAGGTCCACGCCACCGGTCCAGCGCGCCAGCCGCGCCGCAGCCGGCTGGGGTGCGGCGCCCAGGGCGATGGCGAGTGCTGCCAGGACCGTCAGGAGCGGCAGCCCCCGGATCCACCGGCGGCCAGGAGCGAGAGCCGGGCCGGTCACCCCTCTATCCTGATCCCGATGCCCGAATCGTGCGATCGGGCGGACCGACCGTCCGCGTCAGCGCTCCGGGACGAGCTCCTGGAACAGCGTCAGTTGCAGGCCCGCCGGCGCGTCGAGTCGCGCGTTGAGCGAGCGCCACGGCGTCTCCACCGGCGAGGCGATCAGCGTGGCGCCGGCAGCGACCAGCTCGCGTGTCGTCGCCGCCGCATCGGATACCCGGAACGCCACCCGGATGTGGCCGGCCACGCGCCGCCCCACCTCCAGGTGGTCGACATGCTTCGTGTGGGGCACGTCCGACAGCTCCAGCGTCGCCCGCCCCGCGTCGAGGATCGATACCCGGCCGCCGCCATCGTCGAACGTGGCGAGCTCCCGGAGCCCGAGCACGTCCCGGTAGAACCGGAGCGCTTTGTCGTAGTCGGGGGCCGTCACCACGAGCCGCATCTCTCCGACGCCGTCAGCCATGGTCGCTGCTCCCACTGCCCCGTCGAGAACACCCCTGGACGATCAGACCCGGAGGCGGTTCCGTCACCTCCGGGTCCTGGCCCGTCATCCGTGGCTACGAACGGCGGGTTGCGGCCAGCCTAGCACCCGGTCGAACCACCGCCCCGAGCAAGCCGGTCAGACGGCGACCGCCGCCTGGAGACCCTCCAGCACCGCCTCTTCGATCGTCCGTGGTGAGAGCACGTCGCCCACCGCGTGGACCTCGTACGGCGTCCCGGCAGCGACATCCGCCTCCAGCTCCGACAGCAGCGCATCATCCGGGACGCGACCTTGCGCCAGCACGAGGGACACGAGCGTCGCGCGGGACGGGCGGTGTTCATGGATCGCCCTGTTTGTCGGGGGTCTCCGCGGGGTTGTGCCTGATATCGTGCGGACATGGATCGGGAGGTCGGGCTCGGCGGGACCTCAGCGGCCGCGAACGTGCCGTCGCCGATCGTGGCGCGCTGGCTGGGCCGGGTGGCCTACCGCGACGCCTGGGACCTCCAGAAACGCCTCGCGGCCGCGCGTGCGACGGGCCGGATCGGCGATCAGCTGCTGCTCCTCGAGCACCCGCCGGTGCTGACCCTCGGCCGCAACGCCGATCCCGGCCACGTGATCGCGCCCGAAGCCATGCTCGCGCAGCGCGGCATCGAGCTGCTGCGAGTCGAGCGCGGCGGCGAGGTGACCTATCACGGGCCCGGCCAGCTGGTGGCGTACCCGATCATCCGGCTGGCCGATCGAGCGCTCCTGCTCCGACCGTACGTGCGCGCCCTCGAGGCCGCCCTTGCCGAGACATGCGCCGCGCACGGGGTGGCCGCCGGGCGGCGCGATGGGCATCCGGGCTGCTGGGTTGATCCGGCTGGACCGATGCCGCGCAAGATCGGCGCGCTCGGCGTCCGGGTTGAGCGGGGAGTCGCATACCATGGGGTCGCCCTCAACGTCAGCGTCGATCTCGGCGATTTCGGTCTGATCAACCCCTGCGGGATGCCCGGCCTCGCGTCTGCCTCGATCGCATCCGAGCTCGGCCGGCGGGATGAGGTCCCCACGACGGAGAGCGTTGCGCGGGCGGCGACCTCGTTCGCGGGTGCGTTCGGCCGGCAGCTGGGGGTCGTCGTCGCGGGCCGGCTGCCGCCTGGTGCGGATCCCGCGCTCGAACGTGACACGCTCGAACGGCTCGTCAACGCCACGGCCGCCTGACGACGATGGGATTGGCACCATGAGTCAGGGTCTGTTCGAGCTTCGAAAGGATGCGATCACCGGCTGGTGGGTTGCGACGGTCGTAGACCGGATGTTTGCCCGCGAGCGTTTCGCGCTAGCCGCGGCCCCTGTCGATGACCGAGGCGACTGCTTCAACTGCCGCATCCCACCGGGTGATGGGATCCGCCTCCGAGTGCTCAAGGACTTCGCGTTCACGGTGGCCGGAACCGAGGACGAGGCGCGTGCGCGCGAGGGGAAGGTTGCGCAGGTCACGCTGAGCGACGCGCGCGCGGCCGGCTCGTGGCGAACCGTCGTCGCACCGCCGGGCGAGCATCGGCCGCTCCACGCGGTCGGTAGCGAGGTCATCGAGGGCCTGTTGCGCCGCTGCCGCGACGAGATCGTCGCGGCCCGCCGGGCCGATCGAACGCAGCATCTGCAGATCGTTCAAAACTGGGGGGCTCAGGCGGGGGCGCGCACCAATCACCTGTGCTTCGACCTGTACGACCTGCCCCAGATCCCGCATCGGGTCGGCGAGGAGCTGGGTGGCGCCGCCAGGTTCCTGATCCGCGAGGGAGAGTGCCCGTACTGCCGCCTCGTTCGCGACGAGGTGCGCCGGTCCGACCATCTCCTGTACGCGGACGACCACGCGGTCGCCTTCGCGCCGTATGCCTCGCGATCCCCGTTCGAGGTGTGGGTGGTGCCCCGCCGCCACGACGCGGACTTTGCCCGCGCCGCCGACCCGGACCTGGCGGCCGCTGCCGAGGCGCTGCGGCAGGTGCTCGCGCGTCTGGCCGCCAGCCTCGACGCGCCGCCGTACAACCTGATCCTGCACAGCGCGCCGCTGCAGGAGCAGGTCGACTCGACCTATCACTGGCACTGGGAGATCCATCCGCGTCTGCGCGAGATCGCGGGCCTCGAGCTCGGGACGGGCCTGCCCGTCAACCCGGTGTCACCGGAGGACGCAGTGGAGGAGCTTCGCTCGGGGGCTGCATCTGGCGCCGGCGGGAGCGTGTGAGGCGGTGAGCTGGGTGGGGGGGACGGATCGTCACACGCGCCACGCCTGTGCCGTCACAGGGATTCGGAGCGCATGGCCCAAGATCGGCCCGCCCCGCCGACCCCCCGTCGTGGAGCATCCGTGGTCGCAGATCCGTTCGAGCTCGAACAGCATCAGCCGCTGCCCGCGGGGCTCACCGTGAGCGCCGACTGGGATCGCGACGAGGCATACCGGTTCGTCGAGGACCTGTTCGCCAGGCACCAGCACGAGATCTTTGCGTACCTGGTCCGAATGCTCCGGGACCCTGAGCTGGCCGCAGACCTCACCCAGGATGCTTTCGTCAAGGCGTACCGGGCCTACGACTCGCTGCAGAAGCCCGAGAACGCGCGTGCGTGGCTCTACCAGATCGCCCATCGGGTGGCGCTCGATGACCTCAGGCGGCGCAAGATCGTTCGGTTCGTACCCCTCGCGGGCGAGACGCGGAACACGGTGCCGTCGGCGGAGCACCTTGCGATGGACGCTCGTCTGTCCGGCGAGCTGCAGCGGGCGCTCGAGCGGATCCCGGAACGACAACGGTCGGCGCTGCTCCTGGCGGAGCTCCACGATCTGACGGGTCTCGAGCTCGCGGCGACGCTGGGTATCTCGCACGTGGCCGCCCGGGCGCTCCTCACCCGTGCCCGGGAGAGCCTGCGGCAGGCACTGGTGGCAGAACGTCAGGCGGTGGCCGATGCCGAGGCGGCGGCTGATGCCGAGGCGGCGGCTGATGCTGCGCGAGCTCGGCGACCCGGAGCGGATGCGCCACGGACGGGTCGTCGACCGTGAGGCTATGGGTGCGCCGTGACAGCGCCGCCCGTGAGCATGCGCACGCACGCGAGCTCGCGGCCTGGCGGATGGACGAGGTCCTCGACGCAGCTGACGCCGCATGGCTGTCGGCGCATCTCGATCACTGCAACGCCTGTCGAGAGGTGGCCGCGGCATATGACGTGCAGCGCGCCGATCTCCGCGCGCTGCGCGTCGCCCAGCCCGAGCCTCCGCGCGATCTCTGGGCGCGCACGGCCGCCGTGATGGACGCGGGTGGCCGTCGCAGTGCCCCACGATCCAGGTGGGCCGGCTCGATCCCGCTGGCTCCGATCGTCGGGCTGGTGGCCGTCGTCATGGTCGTCGGGGCCGGCCTGCTCAACGGGTCCGTGCTCCTGCCGCCGGCCGGCAGCCCGGCCACGGGCGGTGACGCTGAGGCCACCCCGATCGCGCTCGCCGCTGGCGATCTGCGGGTGATCAGCCGCGGGCAGGATGGGTCGGTTGAGATCCTGACCCGCCAACTGAACGAGGTGTGCCCGATCGGTGCCGACACGTGCGGCCTGCCAACGACCCTCGGCGTCACCCAGTCCGCCCAGCTGGGCGGTACCGCCAACCTGGACGCGATCATCTCGCCGACCCAGGATCGAATGGTGGTCGTCGAGCGCGGCACCGGGCCACAGAGCGTGTACGTGCTCCCCGTGGCGACCCTGAGCCCGTCTGCGCGACCCTCGAGCGCCCCGCCGACATCTGCGCCGACGCCGACGCCGACGCCGAGTGCGACGCCGACGCGGGGCGGGCCTGGTGGGCCGCCCAGCGACGCGACCCCGACGCCCACGCCGGGCGAGACCGCGACGCCGTCGGTCGCGTCTTCGTCCCCCACGGCAACCGCGACGCCGAGCGTGTCACCGGCAGCATCGCCGTCCGCGTCCCCGGTCGCCCATCCGTCGCCAACCGATGAGCCTGGGCAGACCGACCAGCCGGATGCATCGCCCTCGCCGTCTGCCGGCACGAGCTCCGAGCCTGCCACCCCGACCCCCAGCGTCGCGGTCTCGCCACGGCCCGACGGGGCGATCGAGATCGCGCGGGACGTGACGGTCGTCGGCTCCGCAGCCGGGTACTCGGTGGACGGCAGCGAGTTCGCCTTCTCGGCCCGCCCGGCCGACGGGTCCGCCGGGCCCGACGTGTACGTGTGGCAGAGCGGTCAGACGACTGCAACCGCCGTCACGACCGACCACGAATCGGTCTTCGCCGGCTGGCTGGGCGACCGGATCCTGGTGAGCCGCGTGGTGGACGGGCTGCCGGTGACGGCAACGCTCGATCTCGGGTCGGGTGACGAACAGGTCGTGGGCGGCAACACGATGTGGCGCCCGACCGTTGCCCGGGACGGCCGGGTGGCGGCGTGGTGGGACGGCACCGTGAAGCTCGCAGACGACGGCTACACCTGGGTCCCCGACACCGGGAGCCTGATCCTGGCACCGTGGCCCGCCGGCGGGCCTGATGCGCAGGTGCTGGCGACCGGACCCATCACCGACTGGGAGGTCCGCTGGGACGACTCCGCCAGCGTGCTCGGAGTCTGGGTGACCGACCAGGGTTCCGACTCGGTGGGCCGCCTGAGCCTGTACAACATCGATCCGACGACGGGGCTCGCGGATCTCACGGAGCCGACGCTCGCCGACGCCCCGGCCTACGCCGGCTTCTCACTCCGGGCCGGCCGGCTCGCCTGGGCAGCCCCCGAAGCGGGCGGCGACACCAGCGTCCAGGTGCTTGCCTGGCAGGGCAAGACGATCGGCCGGCTCCGGCTGCCGGCGCTCAACGGGGCCAACGTCGTCCACTGATCCGGGAGCCGGTGCTCGCGACGCCGCGATGCCGGCGTCGCGCTCTCGTGACGCCTCTCGCACGGATCGGCGACATGGGCTACCCTCTGCCCAGTAATGCGACGCAGATCGGTCGTCGCGACCGCGGCGCTCATCGCTGCGCTCGCCCTGGCCGGGCTGCCGGTTCCCGCGGGCTCGAGGACACCCTCGACGACCCCGGCGCTGGATCCGGCGGCCTTCTCAACGGTCACCATCCCCGCGGGCGCCCCGACCGCAAAGGTCCCGGGCGTGCCTGACCCTGCCTATGCATCGGCCGGCCACCTCACGGGTGACACGAGCTTCACCGAGCCGGGCACGGCCCCCGACGGTCCGACATCGCGGCCGAAGGTCGATCAGCCATCCTCGCCGTCGGGGACATCGTGGAAGAAGCCCAGGTACACGATCTCGGGCTATGCCTCCTTCTACGACAACGGGACCACGGCAATGCGCCTGCCGCGGGGCACGGTCGTGCGGATCTGCGGCGCCGCCGGCTGCATCCAGCGAACCGTGACCGACTACGGTCCGGTCAAGAAGATCCGGGTGGTCGACATGTACCGCCCCGACTTCTTCAAGATCTGCGGCTGCGCATCGTGGTCGGGCACGACCAAGGTCACCGTCTCGATCTACTAGCGCCCGGCACCCAGGCTGTCCCTGGCGAGCGTTCCGACGGCCGTGGGTCGCGCTAGACTGACATCGATTTCCGCGCCGGTCCCGTGAGGCCGGGTGGCCCCGTGAGGCCGGGAAGGAGGAACGCCGTGCGCCGCCGCAAGACCCGCCGATGAGCGGCCGCCGGATCATGGCGGCGGAGGACATCCGGCGTGCGATCACCCGGATCTCCCACGAGATCGTCGAGAAGCAGGCCGGCACCGACGGGCTGGCGCTGATCGGGATCCAGCGGCGCGGCGTGCCGCTCGCGAGGCGCGTGGCAGCGGCGATCCTCGAGCACGAGGGTGCCGAGATCCCCGTGGGTGCCCTCGACATCACCTTCTATCGCGACGACCTGTCGCTGGTCGCCCAGCAGCCGATCGTCAAGGGCACGCAGATCCCGTTCGATCTCAACGGTCGCACGGTGGTGCTCGTCGACGACGTCCTGTACACGGGACGGACCATCCGTGCCGCCATGGACGCCCTGATCGACTTCGGGCGTCCGCAGGCGATCCGCCTGGCCGTGCTGGTGGATCGAGGTCATCGCGAGCTGCCGATCCGGGCCGACCACGTGGGCAAGAACGTGCCCACGTCGCGCGAGGAGCTGGTGCACGTGCTGGTGGACGAGATCGACGGCGAGGACGCGGTCGAGATCGAGCGGGCGCCGGCCCTCGAGGCGGCCGTGGACGCCCGCGGATGACCACCGAGGTCGAGCGTCCCGGATCCGTGTCGCCGGCCCCTGCCACCTGGGGCCATCGACACCTGCTCGACGTCGACCGCCTGTCGCGGGCGGATATCGAGCTCGTCATGCGGACCACCGACGAGATGCGCGACGTGCTCGCGCGCCCGATCCCGAAGGTGCCGGCCTTGCGTGGCGTGAGCGTGACCATCCTGTTCTACGAGGCATCGACCCGGACACGGGTCAGCTTCGAGGTCGCCGCCAAGAACCTGTCGGCCGACGTCGTCAACGTCGCGGCCGCCTCGTCCTCCGTGTCCAAGGGCGAATCGCTGATCGACACGGTCCGCACGATCGAGGCGCTGGGTGCAGACATGCTGGTGATGCGCCACTCGGTGTCCGGGGCGCCGTACCTCGCCGCCGAGGTGTTCGGCGGGCCCGTGCTCAACGGCGGCGACGGCTGGCACGCCCACCCGTCGCAGGCGCTGCTGGACCTGTACACGCTGCGCTCCCGGCTGCCGGACGGGTCGCTCGAGGGGCGCAAGGTCGTGATCCTGGGCGACGTGCTCCACTCGCGGGTGGCCCGCTCGAACATCTGGACGCTGACCGCGATGGGTGCCGACCTGTGGCTCTGCGGCCCGGCCACGTTGCTGCGCGGGTTCGAGGGCTGGGCCGTGCGGGGGGCAGCCGGTCGCCGGTTCACGGTCACCTCCGATGTCTCGGCCGCGCTGCGCGACGCGGACGTCGTGATGGCGCTCCGGATCCAGAAGGAGCGGATGGCGTCCGGGCTGCTGCCGTCGCTGCGCGAGTACGCGGCGCGGTTCGGGCTGACGCGGGCGCGGCTGGAAGCCGCTCGACCCGAGGTGCTGGTGATGCACCCGGGGCCGATGAACGAGGGCGTGGAGATCGCCGCCGACGTCGCGACCGACCCGCGATCGGTGATCACGACCCAGGTGGCGAACGGGGTCGCTGTTCGGATGGCGCTGCTCTATCTCCTGGCGGCCGCTCGGCGCGCCGAGGAAGGCGCATGAGCGCGGAGCCCGGGGAGCTCGCCGACGGGCTGACGCTGCGCGGCTGGGCCGTTGATCCGGTGGCCGGCCGGGAAGGGGCCGCCGAGATCGCCGTCGAGGGCGGCCGGATCGCACGACTCGCCTGGCTCGAGGGTTCCGGGGCCGGTGACCTGGGACCCGATGGGACGCTGATCGTGCCTGGCCTGGTCGACATCCACGCCCACTTCCGGGAGCCCGGCAACGAGGATGCCGAGACGGTCGCGACCGGGCAGCTGGCGGCGGCGCACGGCGGGTTCACGACGGTCTGCCTGATGCCCAACACGACGCCGGCGATCGACGAGCCGTCGGTGCTGGCGAGGGTGGAGCGGGCGGCCGCGGCATCCGGCTCACCAGTGCGGGTGCTCGTCCACGGCGCCGTCACCCAGGGCCGTCGGGGCGAGACGCTGGCGGCGCTGGGTGAGCTGGCCGATGCGGGCGTCGCCGGCTTCTCCGATGACGGCTCGCCGGTCCGGTCCGCGGCCATCCTGCGGAACGCGCTGGCCTATGCGGGCGCGCTCGGCCTGCCGATCCTGGATCATCCCGAGGACCCGACGCTCACCGAGGGTGCCGAGGCGTCCGAGGGCTATGTCGCGAGCGTGCTCGGCCTCAAGGGCTGGCCGGTGGCCGCAGAGGCGTCCTCGGTCGCCCGGTCGATCGCGATCCTGGCCGACGTCGTCCGGGATGTGCCGGGTGCACGGCTGCACCTGGCACACCTGTCGACGGCAGCGGCGCTCGCTCACGTGCGCGCGGCGAAGTCAGCCGGGCTCCCCGTGACATGTGAGGTCACCCCGCATCACCTGGGCTTCACCGACGAATGGATCGCCGGTGCGCGGCGATGGGCCTGGGAAGCCGTCGATCCCGGAGGCCGGGCGCGCGATCCCTGGACGGACGGCGCGCTGGTCGCGGCCCCGTACGCCACGGCGCTGCGTGTCAATCCGCCGCTGCGGTGCGCCGACGATGCCGCGGCCTGCATGGTGGCGCTCGCCGACGGCACGGCCGATGCGATCGCCACCGACCACGCGCCCCACACCGAGGTCGACAAGCACGTCGAGTTCGGCTGGGCGGCAAACGGGATCAGCGGGATCGAGACCGCGATCGGGGTCGTGCTCGCCGCGGTTGGTGTCGGCGGGCTGTCGCTGGCTCGAGCGGTCGAGCTGCTCACGACCGGTCCGGCGCGGGTCCTCGGGGAGCGGCACGGCGTCGCGCCCCGGTTGCGCGAGGGCGACATCGCCGATCTCGCGGTGATCGACCGGGCCGCCTCGTGGATGGTGACCGCGGAAACCCTGCGCTCCAAGGGCAGGAACACCCCGCTCCTCGGCCGGGAGCTCCAGGGCCTGGTGCGGCTTACCCTGGCCCGGGGGCGGGTCGCCTACGCGGAGTAGGCCGCGGGCCGGGTCGGCACCTGCGTCCGGTCGCCTCCGCATCCCCCGGTACGGGATCGCCGGCTCGGTGGTCAGGTCGCGGCCGATCGCCCCGCCGGTCGTCGTACCGGCGGCGGGAGGCTGTCCGCCCGGATCGTCGGCCGACGCCGGGCCTGGGTCGACGATGGCGAACACGGCGAGCGCGAGCCATCCGGCTGCAAGCGGCGCTGAGGATCCGCCTCCGTTGGAACTGGAGCTAGGCCAGGCCGCCGCCGTCGACGACGAGGATCGAGCCGGTGACCCAGGAGGCCGCGTCGGACGCGAGATAGACGACGGCCCGGGCGATGTCTTCGGGCGTGCCGAGCCGGGCGAGTGGTCGGTCCGCCGAGCCGGCCAGGAATGTGGCCTCGTCCTCGCCCAGCTGCCTGGCCTCGGAGCGGAGCATCGGCGTATCCGTGTCGCCCGGACAGACGCAGTTGACGCGGATGCCCGCAGGCCCGTGGTCGATCGCCATGGCCCGGGTCAGATTGACCACGGCCGCCTTTGAGGCGCAGTAGCTCGCTGCCCGCTGACCGCCCTTCAGCCCCCAGCCCGAGCCGATGTTCACGATTGATCCGCCGCCGGCCGCCATCATGACCGGGACGGCGTGCTTCGCCGCGAGGAAGACGCCGCCGACATTGACCGCCATCACGCGATCCCACTCGGCCGGCGTCGTCTCGACGACGTCCGCCCGCCGGATGATGCCGGCGCTCGTGACGAGGATGTCGAGACCGCCGAGGTCTCTCATGGCGGCCGCGACTGCCAGGCTGCAATCCGCGTCCCGGCTCACGTCACACGCGATGCTGATCGCATGCCCACCTTCCGACCGGATCGACGAGGCGACCGTTTCGGCGGCCTCGGGGTCGATGTCCGCGACGGCCACGGCCGCCCCGGCCTCCGCGAGCAGCCGCGCGCAGGCCCGGCCGATACCCGACGCTCCCCCGGTGACCAGGGCCCGGCGACCAGCCAGCGTGTCCATCGGTGCTCCTTTCGCTCATGTCGGCTGCGAGGATTCGGTCCATGGTGAGGCCCGGATGGCGCCCCGTCCCGCGCTGACGCCGTCAGGCCGGGGCGACGGGAACCACGACTCGCTCGGCCCGTCCCGTGATGACCGTGATGAACCCGGCAAGCGCCCGGTCGAGCTCGGCGTCACCGGTGTCGACGAGGAGCGGACGCCCGCCGAGTGCCGCCAGCTTCGCGGGGGTCGCGACGACGATGACCGCGTCGCGCCCGGCTGCCCGGATGATCGCGGGCGCTATCGGCTGGTTCCCCCGACCAAACAGGAAGCCCTGGCCACCGATCGGGGTCACCACGATCGAGACTGGTCCGGCCCCTATCGCCGCGCGGACCTCTCGCTCGCCGGCGTCACCGGCCAGGAGTCGAGCGCCACCCGGGCCGGGCACGACGACATCGACGCCGACGAGCGTCTTCGGGACACCGAGCTGCTCCGCGACGGCCCGAACGGTGGTTCCCGGCCCGAGCACGCATGGTTGGCCAATCGGCAGTGATGCCACAACCTCGGCGCCGGCCGCCGCCATTGCCGCGGCCTCGCCGGGTGGCGTGGGTGCCTTGCGGGACTGGATGGACCGACTCGCCGGAACGCGGAGGTAGCCGTGCAGCAGGGGCGCAACCTCGCCACGCCGGTAGGCCGCCTCATCGAGATCGACGACCTCCCGCTCAGCCGTCGTCCGGCGGCTGGCGGGCGCGAGGAACGCGGCTGAGATCTCGCCGGCCGTGTGCGGGCTCGTTGCGAACACCGCCGACTGGACCTTCACGCCAGCCGGGATCCCGAGGGTAGGCACGCGTTCGTCGACGGCGGCGGCGAGGTCCCGCGCTGTTCCGTCGCCACCAGCGAACAGGAGGAGATCGACGCCGGCCGACTCGAATGCCCGGGCGACCTGCCGGGTGTCGGCGGCGGTCGTCTGCCCGTCGTGGACGGCTTCCACGACGACCGTCGCCGCTGCCCCTGCCAGCCGGGCTGCGGATTCACCGAGGTCGCCGGGGCCGACGAGCAGCCCGGGTTGCGGATCGCCGCGGGATGCAACCACCGAATGGAGTGCGAGCAGGGTCTCGGCCGCGCGGCGCGGCGCCTGGGGTATCGCGCCCAGGGCGAGGGCACGTGCGACCACCTCGGGCGTGTCGGTTCCCTTGAGCCCGACCCGACCTCCGAGCCCGGCGATCGGGTTCACGACGAGGCCGATGCTGGGCCGTGCACCAAGGTGGGGTCCGTCACGCATCCGGGGCTGCAGCGGGGTGGGCGGCGCCGGATGATGGTGGCGAATCACGGCCTGCGTCGGGCGTCGCGGCGATACCACCACCGCCGTGCTTGCGACAGTACGCTCGCCACGTGACAGCCCATCTGGCCGGGTCGTCGAACCATTCGTGGCGGACCTGATGGACGGTGCTCCGGTGCGGCGCCGTTCGGATGGTCTCCGGTTCAGCGTACGCCTCCCGGACGACGGCACCGAGCATCGCGGCGTACTCGTCGAGGTCGGCGCGAGAGTACGACTCGGTCGGCTCCAGCGTCATCGGTTCGGGAACGACGAACGGGTGATGGCTGGTCCAGTAGTGCGTCCCGAAGTCGGCCATCCGGACCCCGAGCTCCTCGCTGTGGACCCCCGTGTCGCGGGTGAGCTCATCCCAGCTGTAGCGGACCTGCTCGATCCGGCGCTTGCCGGCGGCATATGGCGCGGACGACCCCCGGAGCCCGAGCACGCGGTGCATGAGGTAGTTGTTGTTGAGGACGGCCACCTCGGCCACCTCCCGCAACCCGGTTGCTCCGAGGCTCATGATCCAGGCATACGCGCGAACGATGTTGGGGGCGACGCCGTACCACGGCCGAACCTTGCCGATGCTTTCCGGACGGTCGGCGTCCAGGAAGAACCGGTCACCGTCACGCTCGACGGTGGGAGACGGCAGGAACGGCGCCAAGTCCTCGGTGACCCCGCACGCGCCCGCGGCAGGCCCGCCGCACGCGTGAGGGGTCGAGAACGTCTTGTGCAGGTTGAAGTGGCAGAGGTCGAAGCCGGCCTCCCGGGCACGCGTGATCCCCAGGATTCCGTTCGCATTCGCCTGGTCGTAGGAGCACAGGCCGCCCGCTTCGTGGACGATCCGCACGAAGTCGTCGATCTCGGGGTTGAAGATCCCGGTGTCCTCCGGGTTGGTGATGAGCAGCGCCGCCGTCCGGTCGGACACGGCCGCCCTGAGCGCGTCGAGCGATGGACGGCCGGTGTCGGGATCGGGCATGAGGGTGACGACCCGGAAGCCGGCCGTCTTCGCACAGGCGGCGTTCGACGGGTGACTGAACATCGTCGTGACGATCTCGTCGCGCCGGTCGCCCTCACCACGTGCCGCGTGGTAGGCGCGGATCATCGAGACGTTGGTCCAGATCGCGGCCGAGCCCGCTCCCGGCTGGAGCGTGACCCGGCTCATCCCCGAGATCTCGCACAGGATCTGCTCGAGCCGCCACATGATCTCCAGCACGCCCTGGATCGTGGCTGGGTCCTGGAGCGGGTGAAGGTCGGCGAGCCGGGGGCTGCGGATCAGCTGGTCGTTGACCTTGGGCGAGTACTTCATCGTGCAGGTGCCCTGCCCGACATCGATGTTGAGATCGACGCCGAGGTTCTCCTGCGACAGCCGGGTGTAGTGGCGGACGACGTGTATCTGGGCGAGCTCCGGCAGCGCCGGCGGCGTCCTGCGCCTGACGCCCACCGGAAGCGCGGCGACCGGGTCGCCGACGCGCTCGCGGATCCCGGGCTCAACCTCCGGCAGCAGGACGCCCCGGGTGCCGGGAGCGCTCAGCTCGAAGATGATCGGCTCGTCCCAGCTTGCCTGATGGAACCGTCGCGGCATCGGCTTCGGGCCGATCGCGTCCGGTGAAGGTCCGGCCGTTCCGGTCGCCGGATGTGCCTGGGACGCGGTCACCGGATCACCTCCCCCAGCGCCCCGGCGAGCCGGTCGATGTCGGCCTGGCTGCGTACCTCCGTCACCGCCACGAGCGCGCTCTGCCCCAGCGCCGGGAATTCGATCGACAGGTCCTTTCCGCCGTGGATGCCCCGAGCAAGGAGCGCGCGGTTGACCTCGGCGACGGTCCGGCCGGTCGCGTTGAGATCGAGGACGAATTCGTGCACGTGGTGGCTCGCCCCGAACGGGAGCCGGACCCCGGGCAGCTCCGCGAGGCGCGCCATCGCGTAACGTGTGCGGGCCATCATCCGCTCCCCGAGCTCGACCATCCCCTGCGGGCCCATCAGCGCGAGATAGACGCCGGCCGTGATCCCCCAGAGTGCGGACGCCGTCCCGACCCACTCCTTCCCGTCTTCGCGGACAGCGAACGAGGTGCGCTCGTAGGCGACATCGCCGAAGCCGTACTCGCCCTCGACGAGCGTGGGGGCGATTCCGAACAGGCGGGACGGATACTCGAGAACGAGGTGAGGGTCGTCGGCGGTGGCGATGAATCCGCCGTGACCTCCCCCGAACTGCTGGTGGATCCCGAGAGGCTGGATGTCGCCGCAGGCGATGTCGGCGCCGAACGACGCAGGAGGCGCCAGGACACCGAGCGTCGAGGGGTCGACCGAGACAATCACGAGGGCGCCGGCCGCGTGCGCGAGCTGGGCGATCGTGCCTCCCTGTGTCTCGACGATCCCGAGGTAGGACGGCTGCTCGACGTACACCGCGGCAACGGTGTCGTCGAGTGAGGCCTCCAGCACCGCGAGGTCCAGCTCCCCGGTCGCCGCGTCGATCGCGACCGACATGAGCTCGAGATCCGGCGCGACGTAGTCGGCGATCTTCGAGCGCTTGTCGCGGCCGATCGCGTCGGTCAGGAGGAACCGATGGCGGCCTGTGACCCGGGCCGCCATCCGGAGCGCCGTGGCCGCGGCCTGGTACCCGTCGTAGACCGGGACGTTGACGATGTCCATCTCGAGCAGCTCGCCCATCATCGAGGCGTACTCGAACAGGGCCTGGAAGCGGCCGTGGTCCTCGTACGGCTCCCCCGCGTATGCGGTCAGGAACTCGCTGCGCCCGTTGATCTCGTCGCACACCGCCGGGACGAAGTGGTCGTAGCAGCCGGCCCCCAGGAAGCTGATCGTCTCGCGCGTGGAGGTATTCCGGCCAAGCAGGCCCTCCACATGGCGGACGAGCTCGGCCTCGGATGACATCGGAGCCGGCAGGTCGAGCGGACGACGAAGGCGGAGCCGCTCGGGGACCTCCGCGTACAGCTCCTCCATGTCGCGAGCCCCGATCGTGGCGAGCATCTCCGCCTTGACCGTCGACGCGGAGTTGGGAATGTACGGGTGGGCGC
>Ga0307446_1000125_pt1 | contig 22795 bp, 16 predicted proteins | sample SalMarSW160320MG_FD_202141 | JGI IMG/M metagenome (GOLD analysis project Ga0307446, IMG submission 202141) | Salt marsh sediment microbial communities from the Plum Island Ecosystem LTER, Massachusetts, United States - SW1603-20 | ecosystem: Environmental > Aquatic > Marine > Intertidal zone >... | reverse complement strand
CCCTCGAAAGTTTGATTTTAGCATCAATGAACTGGTGGTGTGGAAGCCGCAGGGTGTTGGCGATGGTGCGGATCTCCTCGATTTCAGCGGCAGAAGCCATTCCGTCGGCAGCGGCGATTTCGAACAGCACCTCAAGGAAACGGCTGCGTTCGGTTTCGCTGGTCGAGGTGAAGAACTGCCGGGTGAGTCGGTAATAGTCCATTTCGGGGCCGATTTCAGAGATCGCTACTTCGATAACGAAGCGGGCCTCCTCCTGCGAGAGATCCCAGCCCGCAATCAGGGCTGCAACCATCACTTCCAGCTCAGACTGCGTGACATTCTGGTCGACGTTGGCAACCCTGGCCATCAATCCGCCGGCCAGGCACAGCTTGCGCAGCCGCGCTTCGGGGAGGTCGATTTCTGCCTGACCTTGCTCCAACCGGCGCTGAATACCGTAGTAGACCTTGTTCTTGATGTAATCCTCGAAATGATTCTCACGATTTGGAGCCGCCTGCAATGCGTCTTCCCTGCGGTTCATGGCGCCCCGAATCACATTTCCCGCTACACCGAAAAGACCAACGCTGGCGCCCTTGATTTCGGATCTCATCGCTTCAATAATGACCTCCTCATCGGAAGTTGGGGTTCCATCTGCAGTAGCGAGCTGATCGAGAAACTGGAGCGCGAGCTTGCGATCCCTGGCCGACCTCATCATCTCATTTAACTGCTGGACCAGGCGCTCTCGCTCGGCCGCCCCGACGGGTGCGTCGATATACATCTCAAGGCTAGCCCACTCACGCCCCGTCACTCCGGGAAGCTGGAACAGCAAATCCTTTAGGCAGTTTAGTTCGTGGTTTGAAATCTCCCCATCTGCCCAGGCTGCCGCGATGAGCACCTTACCGAGGGTCAGGATGTAACTCGCTTCCGTCATAAATCCCTCCGTTTCATTCCCACGCACTGATTCAAGGGACCAAAGAGTGTGTTTGCACCTTTTATTCTTCATGCTACCACGTGGCTTAAGTCAGGTAGACTGGTCCAAATGGATCTGGCACTGGGATCCAGGAAAGACTAGTTTCAACTGCCAGGATGACCGCACAGGGATTGGGGATTCTTCATCCCCAATATGGATGAATCGATTCTTGGACTCCTTGAGCCGACTGAGAGATGCAAAAAGCTAAATCCGTCGAAGAAGAATTTTGGGGAACAATCAAAGCCATTCTGCCGTTAAACTAGAGGTGTGGAGAGAAATTCAAGCTTGATCTCTCCGACCACAATACAGGATTAGCCCCGGGAATCCGGGGAAGGAGCTCACAATGATACCAATTAACCGTTCACGTACAGTTGTCCTGCTTTCCCTTCTTGTGCTCTCGGCCACACTCTTTGGCTGCACGGCAGGTAGTAGTTCAGGAGCGGGTAATGCGCCAGCGGGTCAGGGCTATCTGGATACAATATCCGTCACCGGCTTTGGGGAGGCGGTCGGCGCACCGGATACCGGTACAGTCCAGCTCGGCTTCAGCACCTCGAATACGGCGATAGAACAGGCTATGAACGAGTCCAATTCGACCCTGGAACGTCTCACGCGGGCAGTGGTAGCGCTTGGCATCGATCCGCTCGACGTTCAGACAACCAACTTCTCGGTTTGGCCAGAGGACAGGTATGATCCACTCACGGGTATTCCAAGCGGCGAGAAGACTTACCGGGTCGACAACTCGATCAACGTCAAAGTGCGTGATCTAAGCCTGATGCCGCAGGTAATCCAGGCCGCTCTCGATAACGGAGCGAACAATCTCTACGGCTTGAACTTCTCGATCGACGACAACAGCCAGTTGGCCGAGCAAGCGCGAGCGAACGCCGTTCAGGATGCCAGAGCACGGGCTGAGCAACTCGCCTCTGAGCTCGGTGTATCCTTGGGCTCAGCTCGCATTGCCAGCGAAGTGTATGGTAACAACTACGGTCCGATGATCGAGGCTGCCTATGGATTGGGCGGCGGTGGGGCTCCACCGATCAGCGAGGGCCAGCTGACGGTCAACATCCAGGTCGTGGTAACTTTCGATATCGTCCAGTGATGAACGGCCATCAGCGGTAAGTACAGGCGGGGCTCATTGAGCCCCGCCTGTGCATTCTGGAAAATTATCGCCCCGGTATCTGCCGTCAAAGGGCGCTGTATTCTGATATCCTCTCTCCTGAGATCACAACAAGTACTCAATTGTGAGGGATGTTATCGTGGGGAACAACCACATGCAGAAGCGGCAACTGGGTCAGACTGAGTTAAATGTCACTCCAATCGGTCTGGGGGTAATGCAGTTCTCAGGCACAGCTGGAGTATTTCGTTTCATGTTCGATGATATCGAGCAGCCGCAGATGGATGAAATCGTTCAAGCCGCGCTCGAGGGTGGTATCAACTGGTTCGATACCGCCGAAGCATACGGTGGCGGCCGTTCGGAACGAGGCCTGGCGCAAGCTTTGAAGGACTCAGGAGCCAACAACCAGGATGTGATCGTCGCGACGAAGTGGATGCCGGTGCTGCGTACTGCCTCCAACATCCAGCGGACGATCGGTACACGCATCGAGAACCTGGCTCCCTATACGATCGACCTATACTACGTACACCAGCCGTGGGGTTTCTCGCCGCCTGAGGCCGAGATGGATGCTATGGCAGATCTGGTCCAGGCGGGAAAAATCCGGGCCGTCGGCGTGAGCAATTTCAACGCCAATCAGATGAGCCGGGCGGTACATGCGCTGGAGAAACGCGGTTTAAAACTGGCTGCCAATCAGATGCAGTACAGCCTGCTGCATCGCGAGATCGAGTCCAACGGTGTGCTGGATGCCGCACGCGACTTGGACGTCACGATCGTAGCTTGGGGGCCGCTGGCATCGGGCCTGCTGAGTGGAAAATTTCATCGCGATCCTGAGGTCCTCCACAACACTCCCTTCGTAAGGCGCCGGCGAATGCGTTCCCAGCTCCAGAAGACGGAACCCCTGATCGATGCTCTGGAGCGAATCGGTGCAAAACATCAAGCGACACCCTCACAAGTTGCCTTGAACTGGGTGATCCATTTCGCTGGCGGGACCGTCGTCGCCATTCCGGGCGCATCCAAAGTGAAGCATGCGCGAGAAGCTGCAGGAGCGATGGCGTTCAAATTGACGCCCGAGGAGATGAATGAGCTCGACCGGCTATCAGCAGAACTGCTGAATTGAGAGGTTTCTTCCGGTAAACGATGGGCTCGATGGAGCTGCTGACAGCGATTGACTGGCTCAAGAACGGGATGAAGTAAGGGCAGGTTTCGACGATCTTGATTCGAGATCCTACTGCCCGGTAAGTTGCGCAAGCTTGCACCATTTTTCATTCAAACCCAGCCTCACGGCCCGCACCCCTTCATAAAAGCAAATCACACATGACTCCAACGAACCTCCCTCGGGAGGGGGAGGCAGAAATCAACCCTGCGATTGATGACGAAGTCAACCTTCTACCTGATCCCGAATCGCCTGATTGCATGTACTCTTAAATCAATCGAAGCGTTCACCCATCCTACTCAAGCAGGATTGAAGGCTAGGCGGCATGCAGGGCATCGAATACGGTTCTCCCCGAAAAGAGCAGAATCTCAAAGCATATAGGACTATATCCCTGCTTTTCTTGGCACTGTCCATCTTCATTCAGATTCTCCAGGGATATTTCCAGAGGCAGCTGCCTCGCACTGGGGCTCAAATCGGCAACCTGTTGCCGGCTTTGCTCACCTCGAAGGACATCCCCTCCCTGAAGGAATTCCGCCTTTCGGTTGTGAACGGAAATCCAGCTGAACTTACCGGGGTATGGGTTGAAGATCTGCTCGCCTACCGTGTCGTACGCGAGACTGGGTGGAGCGTACCGGCAGAAGAGAATTCAGCCTCGATCTACCCTTGGGCCGAGCAGCGCGGTGTCACGGTGCTCCTGATCCATGATAATCTCGGGGGCAGCGCGTTATACGAACTGGAAGCTGGCTTACATATCGCTGCGATCTACGGCGACGGCCAGACCGTATGGTATACCTCGCGTGGTTTATCCGCCTACGAAGCTCAGACTTACTCCGCAGAAGGGTTTGCTGGACCGTTCAGAGCATGGGACTGCGCAACCTGCAGCTTCGAGCTCTCGGTCGAAGATATTCAGCAAACCCATTTTTCAGGATCACCGCATCTTGCCTTCCAGACTTGCCTATCAGATTCGGAACGTCAGGGGTTAGTGGTCGTTGAAGCCGACCTGCTGGCTGACTAGCTGATAACAGGTTCCTGAGGGGTGCCGGTATTCCTGAAACACCAGCCTCACAACATACCCCACCTGAATAAACAAACTACGTCTTCGGTGCTTGAACCTCGAACGAGGTGATCTGAGTTCACGTCGAAGGGCGGGTGGAGCGTCCGATCCTGGTCAGGGTCAAGTGCCTAAGCGCGAGCGGGGACTCCTAACCCCGGGCGGGATGAGATGGGTTGATGGGGAGTGGACGGAGGACTGACTCGCCCTCTAATTTGCTCCCATTTGAACTCGATGCAGCCGTTCGGTAAAGGGAACCGCTCGATGGAGATCTCCATCGAGCGGTAGCTTTTTCCACGTCGTTGATATCTGTTCGGGCTAGTTGGTCATGCCGAGGAAGATTAAGTTATCAAATTCCACGCTTCCAGCGCCGCCAAAGGCAGTCAGGTCAAGGGAGTTGATCGCGCCGGCTGCCATTTTCAACCCTTCGGCGACCAGGTCGCCGTCCACCCGGATATTGATCAGGCCTCGATCGAGGTCGAGATCGATTTGGACAGCGTACCATTGCTCGGGATAGAGCTCTCCAAGCAGCGTGAGTTCCTCACCATCCGGCGCAAGCAAGATGCGCATTGAAGAGCCGAAAATAATTTGGAATTTCTTGTTCCAGGCTGTTCCGGAATTCGTCCCCAGACCGAGCGCACCAACACTGGCGTTCTGTGTATCGGTTAGCTTCATGTTGAACAGCAGTGAGTGCTGCCCTGAAGTGAGCTGCGGGAGCAATTTGCTCATCTCGACCTGCATCCCGTTTGCAGCCTTGACCTCGAGAACATGGTCGTAATCTTGGGCGGATTCGTTATTGCCAGGATTATCGATTGCGCCAGTGAATGGCAGCAGTGCAAACGGTTTCTGGATGATTTGGAATGAATTTGCAGATGTGCTCCAGCCGTTCAGCCCGCTTACTGGCCCGTAGGGCATGTTGTCGAAGCTTTCAACCACCCAGAAAGAATATGCCTGTGGAGTGGGAGTGGGAGCGGGATGGGACACTGGGGCAGGAGTGGTTGGCTCTGGGACGACCTCCTCGATGTTGGAGATCGTATCCTGCGTTTGATGGTTCATGGCGGTGTCATAACCATCGCCGCCATCCAGCGTATCTGCTCCAGCGCCGCCTTCCAAGAGATCATCGCCTGCGCCACCATTGAGCACATCGGCACCGCTTCCACCGAGCAGCGTATCGTTTCCGCTGCCAGCGTTTATCGTATCGTTGCCGCCTCGGCCGTCGATTTCGTTATCGAATTTGCTGCCATTGATGAGGTCATCGAAGGCTGAGCCGATGACGTTCTCAAACCAACCCTTCAGGGTCAAAAGCAGGCCGCCGCCTACATCTTGCTGCTTGGTGCTGCTTAGATCAATCGTTACCGGGCTCCCGAAATCGCTGAAGTCGAGCGTATCCTCACCCTTGCTCTGCAGCTTGAGAGGCCCTGATGTCCCTGCCTGGAAGGAAAAGATGTTAAACCCGGTCCCGCCGGTGATGTAATCCCCTGCTTCGTGCGGGCCCATGATCAGGATCGTGTCATTGTCGTTGCCAGCGTCAATATGATCCACGCCAGCATCGGTCGAGATCGTGTCTTCGCCATCACCACCGTACAGGCTGTCATTTCCGTCGCCGCCCGACATGGTGTCGTTGCCGGCGTCACCATACAGTTTGTCGGCTCCATCTCCGCCGGCGAGGGTATCATCGCCATTGCCACCGCGGATATTGTCGTTACCACTGCCGCCGTCGAGGACGTCGTTCCCGTCGTCGCCGCGCAGCGTGTCCGCGCCGTCCTGGCCCTGGATTGAGTCATCTCCGCTGCCGCCGTAAAGCTTATCATTGCCGGCATCACCGTTCAGCGTGTCATTGCCATCGTTTCCATAGAGCAGGTCAGCGCCAGCGCCGCCCTGCAGGCTGTCATTTCCCTCATCGCCGTAGAGTTTATCGTTAGCGCTGCCGCCGTCCAGGGTGTCATCGCCCTCGCCGCCGTGCAGGGTATCCTTGCCATCGCCACCAATGAGCTGGTCCTGGCCATCCTCGCCATAGAGCGTGTCGTTGTTCGCGCCGCCGTCGAGAATATCATTCCCGCTGCCGCCGTAAAGCTTATCGTTACCGGCATCTCCAGCCAGGGTGTCATTGCCATCGTTTCCATAGAGCAGGTCAGCGCCAGCGCCGCCCTGCAGGCTGTCATTTCCCTCATCGCCGTAGAGTTTATCGTTAGCGCTGCCGCCGTCCAGGGTGTCATCGCCCTCGCCGCCGTGCAGGGTATCCTTGCCGTCGCCACCAATGAGCTGGTCCTGGCCATCCTCGCCATAGAGCGTGTCGTTGTTCGCGCCGCCGTCGAGAATATCATTCCCGCTGCCGCCATAGAGCGTATCGTTGCCGGCATCTCCATTGAGCTGATCAGCCCCTTCGTCGCCGTACAATTTATCGCTTCCACCACCGCCGGAGAGCACATCGTCTCCGATGCCACCGGTTAGCTGGTCGTTGCCGTTGCCGCCGGAGAGCGTATCATCCCCGCCCTCACCGTACACTTTATCGGCGCCACCGAGCGCGTCCAGGCTGTCATCCCCGGGGCCGCAGGTGATCGTATCGTTTTTATTCGTCGGATCCGGTGAGCAGCTGGGAGCCGCAGCTCCTACCCTCACAGGCGCGACAAGCATCGAGGCGACCGTCAGCGTGGGGAGCAGCAAACGGAAGCCTAACTGTATGCGGTGAAGAAGGTCATTCAATTGCTGTTGGGGCTTACTTGCCATTCGCATCATCTTCGATTTCATCCTTTTGATAAATTCGGTTTCTCGATAAATTGGTTCGAGGACTGCTTCTTGAGTTAAGTATGCCAAAGATTTTGAGTTTCCAGCCTTACGAGCACCTTCCATCTTTTGGGGGAGGCTTACTTTACATAAGGATCAGGATTCCTGTTCTCCCATCCGTCAATGGGGGGGCAAAAGGGTATGAAGGCGTGAACCCGGATCAGATCCGACGGGTTGGCACCTTCGATCCTGAGAGAGAGCTGATCGCAGGATTAAATTCGCAAATTCGGACCATTTGGGTTATATTCTGAGCTTCAGAACTGGCCCAGCTTATCTGTTTGCGGGGTATTCATCGTGATGGGGGCTTATGCACACGCCGCTCCGGGTTTGTTCGGACACTCGCTCCTCACATGCTCTCGGAGGTATCAATGGGTACATTTGACCTGCAGAGCTGGATTCTTGCTAATCCGCTTTTTGCGCTTGCGATCACGCTTGTATTGAGCCTGGCGGCCTTCCTGATTGCGCGCCTGGTCATCGCCCGGGGGCTGGTAGCGATTGCCCGGCGGACAAAGACTCAGGTGGATGACATCGTCCTGAAAGCATTGCGGCCTTACCGCATAGCCTGGCTCGTTCCGCTCCTCATCCTTTACGCGCTGGCCGACATGACCGGAGAATATCAACCCTGGGTGGAGAAGGGCTTGCTCTTCTTGATCCTGTGGATTGTCGCTGTCACGTTCAACGCGCTGATGGATGCGATCAACATGATCTATGAGAGCAGCGCTTCCTTTAAGGGTGCCAGCATTCAGGGCTACCTGGACATTGTTAAAATCCTGGTATTAATCGCGGCGATCATTCTCAGCATCTCGCTCTTTACCGGCCAGTCACCAACGGTACTCCTGACCGGCCTGGGAGCGCTGACGGCGGTGCTGCTGCTGATTTTCCACGACACCATCCTCTCTTTCCTCGCCAGCATTCAGATCAGCACGCAGGATCTGATCAAGGAAGGTGACTGGATCGAGGTCCCGAGCTACGGTGCGGACGGCGATGTGATCAACATAACGCTGCATACGATTAAAATCCAGAATTGGGATAAGACGATCAGCGTCATTCCTACCTACAAGGTGAACGAGGTCGCCTACAAGAACTGGCGCGGCATGCAGGAAAGCGGGGGGAGGCGCATCAAACGCGCCATCTACATCGACCTGGGGAGCATTCGCTTCTGTGATCAGGAGATGATCGACCGCTTCCGTAAAGTCGATATTCTCCAGCCCTATCTGGACCAGAAGAGATCAAGCGTGAAAATCGGGAGAAAGGCATCGTGCTCGACAGCCCGTTGGACGGACGCCAGCTGACGAACATCGGCACGTTCAGAGCCTACATCGAAGCCTACCTCCACAATCACAAGGACATCCACCAGAAGGGGCTTGATTTCCTCGTCCGCCAGCTTGAGCCGGGTCCGACCGGGGTACCAATTGAAGTCTACGCCTTCACGAAGACAACCGAATGGGCGAAATACGAGCAGATCCAGGCTGACATCTTCGATCATCTGCTCGCCTCCATCGGCGTTTTCGACTTGCGCGTCTTCCAGGAGCCGACCGGGATGGATTTTGCGGCCGCATTTCGGGGGCAACGAGAATAATCAAGAAGGGGTCAACTGGCTGGGACTGAAGTAACGGTCAAACCATGATCCTGCAAGGGCACGCCACCGTGCCGCTCCACGCGAACCGCAACCGGAACTTTCTGGATCAGGGGACATGAAAGTGTTTAGGTGGAAGCGCGGAACCAGCCCGTCTGGATGGATCGATTCCAAAGTGGGGATGGTTTGCTGCTAGTTTCCCAGGTCGAAGCGACAGCCAAGGCCGGGCGTTTCGCAGGCAATGAGTTCGCCCTCTTCCAGCGCAAAGCCGGGTATGGAGGGATCGTTCAGCAGTTCGAGATGACCGTCCAGGTCGCAGTAGCTGACATTCGGGCTGCTCAAGGCGACACCTAACCCCGCTGCAATCAGCATCGCCGGTTCTATCACACAGCTGATCATCGTTTGCAGACCTGCTATCCTGGCCAGGTTGTTCATCTGGCCAGCCGGCCGGATTCCACCGCAAGTCGCAACCTTAATGCAGATTCCATCGGCAAGCTTGTTTGCTGCGACCGACAGTGCTCCGCCGGGATCATCCACACATTGATCAGCCAGGATCGGCACGGCCGACTGCCGGGTGACCTCCCCCAGGGCACCCAGGTCAGAGGCGGGAACCGGCTGTTCCAGCATTTCGATTTGGCCCTGCAGTTGCTCTGCAACGCTGAGAGCCTGGCGGACGTCATAGCCGCCGTCCGGGTCGAGGCGAAGCTTGATATCAGGCAGGGTGCGGTGGAGCGCTTTGATCTTCGCAACATCTTCCTGTGCGTCCAATCCTCCTTTGAGCTTGAGGATGCGAAACCCTCGGGTGACAAGCTCACGCGCCCGCTCAACAGTCACGGCAAGCGAGTCAAGGGCGAGAGTGGCCGAGGTCGGAATACGGATGCGGTAGCCACCTAACAGCCTGAAGAGCGGCAACCCGCTAACATAGCCCAGCAGGTCGTGGTAGGCCAGGTCGAACGCGCATAATGCCGAGGGTGCATCCCCCATCTCCATTGCCAGGCGCTCGAGGGAATACTCGATCTGGGTCGGATGCAAATCTGGCACCATTTCCGCCCCCCGGCGACATGCTTCGAGGGCTGCAGCCGGGTCTGTGCCGTTTAGGCCGGGGTGGGCTACCGTGCAGCCCCAGGCGCTCACGCCGGCCTGGGTTTCGAAGCGTACGAAAATGGCCGTCACTTGTTCAAGGGTTGGACCGTTTGCCAAGCGCAGCGGACGCGCAAGTCCCAGTTCGACCGGTGTGACCTCGACGTGTGTGATCTGCATCGGCAGCCTGCTCCGCAAGTGATGAGAAGGAAAGTGAACGCACGTCTACAGCATAAGCCAGGTGAAGCGTGAATTCAATCGGCACCGATCCTGAAAACGTGGATCACGCTCTTATCGCCGTCCGCCCGGCGCTCGACCAGGTAAAGCAGTCCATTCTCCCGGTCGAAGGCAGCTGCACCGAGAAGGTAGCGTTTGTAATTCTCGTAATTAAAACCAGGATCGAAGAGCAGCTCATCGATTGGGAGTAAGGCATATGGTTGGGGCTTCCAGGATTCCAGGTCGCCCGTTGCTACAGCTGCAAGGTCGGCCGGGTCGTAGAAAAGGATCTGGGCTGAGATATCATCCGACCACCAGCCGCGTTGATCATGCGGCCATGGCGGCACATCGGGGTAGACCTCAGACGGATCGCCGCTGGTTGGATAAACGACGCCGTTCGAGAACCCGTACCAGGAATTCCCCATTGCTTTTGTGCCCACGAAGATCACCGCTGATGACTCGCCGGCGGTGAGCCAGGCACCCCCTGACCACTCGTCAGGCTCGCTGAACGTTGTCATCGGCTCGATTCCAGAGATGTCGATCTCGAGATTCCCGGGCAGCTGGCGGCCGTAGAGCAGCAGTGGAACGGCATGATCGAGCGAACTGCCCTGCGCTGGTGGATTTCCGTCCAACCAGGGACCGATGGCGATCAAGCTCGGTCCGAGGCCGCCCCAGACGCCGTCGCGAAAGCGGCCGGTCGCCAGGCGAAGACCCGGTGTGTAGGTGGCTGCCCACGCCTGGGGGATCTCAAACAGGTAGTCATTGGTAACGTAATTGCTGAAGCCGTTAACGTGCCAGGGTCCGGCGGGATCCGGTGCCGAGAGGTTGAGCGAGCTCCAGCCATGGGTTGGATTCCAGGCGTCTTCGAAATGCTGTCCCCAACTGAAATAGAGCTTCCATTCATCCTGTTCTCCCTGTGGAGGCAGGATTTCGAGCCCGGCGCGCGGTATCTCGAGATAGCCGAAGCGGCCGTCGGTAATATCAGCAAAAGGTTGGATGGTCGCTGCGGTGTTCAGCTCTTGGGGGTTTTTTCCGGATGAAATCACTGGCTGTGGGATGCTGATTTCAGAGACGTACTGCTGGTGATCGTGGCCGACGGCGAAGAGCGAACCCGGGAACCCGTCATCCGGGCCATCCGGATCTCCGAGCGGATAATAGGCCATCGCGTAGCCGCTGTATTCCCAACTCGAACCGCCGCTCTCACCCGGCAGTCGGAACGCGCCCAGGTAGATTAGATCCGCCGGATCGAGCAGGTCAGCACTGAGGCTGGAGGGTTTGCTGATCTTTGGCGCAGCTTGTTGGCTGTCTGCTTCAACTGGGTTCGGCAGCATTTCTTCACCCTTCGGAAATGCACTGCCGTTCGATCTGTCTTCAGAGGCAGAGTGAGTGGGCATGTTGCAGGAGGCGATGAAGAAGGCCAGTGCGATCGCTGCACAAATCGAAATGCGGTTCATGATTCTCGAGCCTCCTGCGCTGGTTGGAGAAACCGCCTTGCTGAGCTGGTTGCCGATTAGCTCAACGGTTGGGCCTATCGATCCTGGACCGGGTCTGGGATCCCGGTTTACCAATATAACGGCTCGATGGACTTCTCTGTGACAGGAATCACAATCCATACGAGGATTCTAGAAAAATCGCTGAAATAAGCCAGCAGGGGTCGATCAGGGCCGGGCAAACACTACGACGAAGTACCCGCCGTAATCGCTCTCGCTGCTGTAGACGTAGCCGACGCCGAACTCGGTGTAGTTCGGGCTGAGGATGTTCGCAGTGTGCGGGGCGCTGTTCATCCACCAATTGAAAGCTGACTGTGGGTTCTGCGAGATCATGTAGTTTTCGCCAATCCAGGACCAGGAGTAGCCCTGAGCTTCCACCCGGTCGCGCACGGAAGAGCCGTCCGAGCCGGTGTGGCCGGCGAAGTGGTTGCAGGCCATGTCTGCCGCCTGCACGCGGGCGGCTGCCCGCAGCTGACTTTGCACGTGGTATGCGTACAAGCCACGCGTCTGCCGCTCATCATTGATCAGCTGGGCTACCTGGCTCTCGTATGCCGTGTTGAGGCTGTAGTTACAGCTGCTGTTGATCGGTGTCTCGGTTGCCGTAGGCGCTGTTGTATTCGTTGGGGCGACCGTGTTTGTGGGGGCGACGGTATAGGTCGGGATGGAGGGATCCCAGGTGTTGGTCACGGTTGGCGAGAGACTCGGTGTGTAGGTCCGGGTTGGTGTAGGCGTCCGGGTGCGGCTGGGAGTGCGTGTCGGAGTTTTGGTGGGCAGGGCGGTCCAGGTCGGATAGGGCGTCCGGGTTGGTGTAACGGATGGCGTGAGCGTCCCGGTCGGGGTTGCGGTGAAGGTTGGCGTGGCGGTATCGGTTGGCGTTGGGGTCGTTGTCTCGGTAGCGGTTGAAACTGGCGTCTGGGTTGGGAGGCCAGTCAAGCTCGGCGTGGCGGACCGGAACGCGGTTCGCGTTGCAGCCACATCTTGGGTTGATAATCCAGGGGTGATAAAACCGGCCAGCGTCTGACGCGGGATCAGGTTCAGCGGTACCGACGATGAATGGGACGCAGGAGCAGGGGGATCAGCCGGAGAGAGCACACCGTATTCGACCAAGACTGCGGTGATGCCGCTGCTGAAATCATCGAGTTCTTCCCTGTAGAGCGCCTGGGCCGTAAGCAGGGCAGCGAAGAGCGCCACTCCGATCACAAGCGGAAACATGATCAGGGTGCGCAGTGCAAGCCGCCGCAGGCGTGCCCACCCTGCCGACCTGCCACCATTCGCCGGACGGTTTGGAATCTTCATCGTACCCCCATTGTTGTGTCCGCATCACACGAGCGCCATAGCGAGGGGGTACTAGCGTTTGCAGCTCGGCTTCAGCTCTTACGATCGAAATAGATGCTCTTACCCGTCACCGAAAGTGGAATGCCCATCACAAAGTCGGCATCAATCAGCTCAAGCTCACGCGCCACCACGCCGGCCCGGTACATAATGCGGTTATCGATGTTCATCATCCCGGCCGTCTTTACCGCGGAGCCCAGGGCAATGCCCATGTCGAGCACGCGCAGCGCGCACTGCGGTCCCTTAAATTCACCCTCATGAGTGTTGATCATGATGCAGGCATCGTCACCGCAAGCGCCGCAGTTTAGGTCAGCGACATCCGCGTCCTTGATCCCGATCAGCACCACGGCTTCCGAATTGAGCACATTACCGCCATCGCGGGCGAAGCCCGGGATTCCGACCCGCTCGGCGTATTCTTTCATCCCTTCGCCAAGCTGTTTGAGCTCCCTGCCAGCGACCGTCTTGACGACGACGAAATCCTGACCACGTGTCTTGGGGGCAGTGATGGCAGCTACCTCCATCAATTCGGCGACGGTATCGATTGCGGTCATGACTTCCTCCCGACCGAAATTCCGGCCCTATGTTATTTCTTTATAAATAATGTACTTGTGCGAGTGCAAAGCGCAAGCCTGGCCTGTGCCATGCAAGGCGCATGATCTCTAAAGACGATATAATTCATCCGAATGTCGAACGGGATTTCTCGGCGTTCGTTGCCGGTATGAAATGAGTTTATAGGCATGGTAATCATTGGGATTTGAGGGTTAATGAAGATGCCAAAGGCGCGTGCAATTGAGCAAATTATTGAGCCTGATTTTGTGATTGAGGGTGCGGGTGTGCTACTGCGGCGGTCGTTCGGCCCAACCAGGGCGAACCGCCATGATCCGTTCCTGCTGTTTGATCACTTTGCTTTCAATGATCCGATCGAAGGTCCGATCGTAGGTTTTCCGATGCACCCCCATCGTGGGATCGAGACCGTCACCTATATGCTGGAAGGGAACACACGCCATCGTGACAGCCTGGGAAACATGGGAGTCATAGGTCCAGGTGACGTGCAGTGGATGACGAGCGGGCGCGGCATCATGCACGAGGAGATGCCCAAGCGTGGTCCGAACGGGCGGGTCGACGGTTTTCAACTCTGGGTCAACCTGCCGGCGGCGCAAAAGATGAGCCCTCCGCGTTACCAGGAAGTAAAGGAAAGCCAGATACCACGGGTGAACCACGAAGGCGCCAGCGTGCGGATCGTGGCGGGTGCCTTCGCCGGTGAGCGAGGCCCGGTGACGGAGATCGCCGCCAGCCCGCTCTACATGGATGTCACCCTCGAGCCCGGCGCAGAATTTACCCACGAAGTCCCCGAGGGCCATACCGTTATGGCTTACCTTTTTGAAGGAAAGGCGCTGATGGGGGAGCCCCACGAAGAGGATGAACCAGTAGCAGCGGTTCGGATGGTTACCTTCGTTTCCGGAGACCGGTTTAAGGCTCGGGCATTGGATGATTCACCGGCGCGGTTCATGTTCATCGCCGGTGAGCCGTTCCATGAGCCGATTGTCCCTTATGGACCTTTCGTAATGAACACCGAAGATGAAATCCGGCAGGCGCTGGCGGATCTTCGCAGCGGGAGATTCGTCGATCAAAACGCCCTCCAAACTCCATAGGTTGCTGGTTATCGATAAGAATTCCTGCTAACTGAGCGGAAACGTCCGCAATTAGTGCGTTTCTTTGAGGTAAATATAACTGTGCAGAGGTCATATCCTCTGCACAGTATTTAATGGAAAGAGCAAGTCTGCATTGAACCCGAGCGTCCTGGGGCTGCCCGGACTCAGCGGGTTCTACTATTCATCCTTCTTCGTGCGACGACGGGGTGCAGGCTTTTCGATCTCCGCCGAAGAGGCCGGATCCTCGCCGACAGATTGATTCCGGCGAGAGAAGCTGTTCACGGCAATCACGACCAATGCGGCGATGCCTACCAGGAGCAGCAGCCCCGGCAGCCAGCCGAAAGCCGTGAAGTGGCCGAACGAGCGGGCATGCATGTCATACATAGTTATTCCGGGATGGTTGAATTCAGGCGCCATGCGTTCGGCGAAGGGCTGCATGCGTTCCCCACCAAGACGGCCTTCAAAGCCGCGCAGCATCAGGCCTCCGGGGGACTGAGCGAGCCCCTGGTTGTAGCCCAGCCTGAAAAGCGAAAAACCTGCGACGGCCAGCAGCGCTACAACCAGAACCGTCACCGCAACCGTAATCCAGATCGACCGTTTTCTCATCACTACCACTCCTTTTGGGTGCCGGCAGATCCAGAGTCATCCTCCGGAACCGGAGCACAATTCATATCTCGAACCTGTTCATAGGACAGGTCTATCAAGTAGGGATTGTAATGTGAAGTGATTAATAAATGATGATGAAGATATGTAGAACCTGTGAAGGATCCGGCACCCTGGAACAGGCGAGCGGCGCATATCTCGTACGCCGTGACCCGTCAAGCTGTGAATTGTCACCCTGTAAGCGGACGATCGAATCCGTTTCTGCTATTCCCAAGGCACCGAGCGGATGTTCCAGGCTGAGAAGTTGTCGAACGTCGCCTGGAGCGAGTAGGTGAGGGAAGCGCGGACGTAGAGCGCGAATGCCCCAAAGGAGTAGGTGTATTGGGGGTCGATCACGGTCCCGACTTGCTGATTGTTGACAAACAGCACGAAGCGATCCCGGTAAGCCAGGAAACCAAGATGGTTGACCGCGCCCGCCCCGCGCTGAATGACACTTGCTTCAGACCAGTCAACCAGGATGCGCGGGCTGCCGTCGATGTGGTGGCGTCGTAAACGCCAGGCACCATCGCACGAAACCTCGAAGGAGTATCCGCCTTTGCCGGTTTCGGGATCGACACGAATTGCGAGCCCGACCGAATCCTTTCCCAGGCAATCACCGTTGGTAGCCTGGACTTCCGCGTATAAATTTCCGGATTGGCGCCAGCTGACCGCCCACCAGGTGTAGCGCTCCTCTGGTATTGAATCTGTCATTCGCAGTACGCCGTTCCCTACCAGGTATTCAAAATTACTGTCCGTGTGGTGATCGGGCCAGGAGCTCTTGGTATCGAACGAATCAACGGTATCGGGGGAGTTCAAGTCGAGTCCGGCGCGTGGATCCAGGTCGAGGGTTGGGAGCGGGGTCGGAGTGGGGAGCGGGGTGGGTGTGGGTGTGAAGCTCCGTACAACGAGCGCCGGCGCCTGCGTGGCGAATATCGTCGGGCGGGGAGTGTATTCCGGTTCTGCTTCTGCGGTCCGGTCTCCACGCAAGCCGAGCATTGTCCCGGTCGTCAGCGCCAGCACCGCCAGCGCCGATCCGAAGACTCGCAGTGGAACCTGGAAGCGAGCATACCAGCGGGGTGGTTCGGAATCGCGCCGGATCGCATCGACAAGCTCAGCCGCCAGCATCCCGGCCCGTGGATAACGCAGCTCCGGCTTTTTTGCCAGGGCGCGATCGAGGACAGATTGCAGCGATTTCCCGGCACCCCGCAGCGGTGTGGGCGGAGTATGGACCTGCATGTACATTGTTGAGGCGGCGGAATCTTCCTTCGATTCGAAGGGGCGCCGGCCAGCCAGCATCTCATAAGCAAGGACGCCCAGGGCGTAGATATCGCTGCGTTCATCAACCGCACCGCCCTCGACTTGTTCTGGAGACATATAAGCCGGGGTACCCATGACCGTGCCAGGAGCGGTGTGCTCTGGGGCGAATGTCAGTCGGGCTAATCCGAAATCCGTCAGAACCGGTTCAACGTCCCTGGGAAGAGGCTCTCCTGGCAATATCTTTGTTTCACCGTTGCGAAGCATGACATTAGCTGGCTTGATGTCGCGGTGAAGCACACCCTCGCCATGTGCGTAGTCAAGTGCCTGGGCAAGCTTGTGGATGATGAGCGCGGTTGAAGCATAGGGCATGCGCCGGCCAGCCGCAGGCAGGCTGGCAAGGTATTGGTCCAGTGCAATCCCTTCGATAAGCTCCATGATGATATACGGACGCCCGTTGAGGCTGTCGAAATCGAAGACCCGCACGATGTTTGGGTGGTGGAGCGTGGCAACCGCCTGAGCTTCGGTCCGGAATCTGGCTATAAGATCGCGATCCTCGGCCAGATGCGCATAAAGGATCTTGACCACCATCGGCTGGTTGAGGGTCATATGGCGGCCAAGATAGACCTCGGCCATGCTGCCGCGAGCGAGGCGTTTTTCGATCAGGACTTTCGATACGACCTGCCCGACCCAGTCGCGCAAGAAGATCCCTCCTGGGCTCACACCTATTCCCTTCAAGCATAGCTCGTATAGCCGGCACCCAACTTTACGGTTGCCTTTCATTTTTCGATGGGCACTGAAGCGCACCAGGATTCAAACGCGACAATTGTTCACTGCCTTGTGTACTACATTCAAAGCCAGCCAGGCTGGTTTTGTTCGCCCCAGGCCAGAACTTACATCCATCGCTCCCACGAGCTAACCATTTCAATCATTGATTGATCTGAAGGTCTCCGCCAGGTTCAAGGCGGGGCTGGCTATCCAATAAGTGCTGCCTGGCGTATCCTTTGGTCATGGCTGACAGTTAACAGCCATCCGATGCCATAAATCTTGCCGTACAGGAGCCCTCGACGCATGAATCCGGTGATTGACCTCATCATGAAGCGAAAGTCCATACGAGCCTATGAATCACGCCCGATCCCGCCTGACGTACGCGAGCAAATTCTTACAGCGGCCATGCGAGCTCCAACAGCGGGAAACATGATGCTCTATTCCATTCTCGAGGTTCATGATCAGTCAATGAAGGAGCGCCTGGTGGAGACCTGCGACAATCAGCCCTTCATCGCCGAAGCGCCTCTCGTGCTGGTCTTCCTGGCTGATTACCAGCGCTGGTACGACTATTTCAAGTTCGCCGGGGTGGAGACACACCTGCTGAAAGGGGGCGAGGAGATGGTCAGGCCGGCGGAAGGCGACCTGATGCTGGCATGCTGTGATGCGCTGATCGCAGCCCAAACCGCTGTGCTGGCAGCAGAGTCGCTAGGCCTCGGTTCATGCTACATCGGTGACATCCTCGAGAATTATGAGAATCATAAGGAGATGTTCAATCTCCCTCCCTACGCGATCCCGATCGGGATGCTCTGCATCGGCTATCCGACGGAGGAGGAGCGACAGCGGGAACAAACACGCCGTTTTGAACCCGAGTTCATCGTCTTTCAGGATCGCTACCGGCGCTTGTCAGGCGAGGATTTTGAACGCATGTTCCAACCAGCAAATAGTGGATCTGATCTGCCGGCAGCCTCCGGACCGGATTCAGTCGGAGTTCGGATGTACCGGCGAAAGTTCAGCGCAGGCTTCTCGATCGAAATGCGGCGATCGGTGCGAGCGATGCTGCAGAAATGGACAACCTCGGCCGACGTTTGATCGTTCGTCGTCTGAAGGAAGCATGGGCCGGGTCAACATAGCCCGAAGGGGGAGATGACCGCCGGGCTCGGCCTCCAGCAATCGTCTTCAGGAAATATCAGGCCAGGATTAAATTTCCCAGTCAGCACCTGGCGGGTCGGGACTCTGCCTGCAGTCGTGATTCAAAAAAACCCTGAGCTGAATTAGACAAAAACTGTAGACAATTCTTCCGAAGTGTGGCATAAAGGCAGACCTCGGTTGATGCTGTACTTCAATGATCGAAAATCCTGCTCGAAGGGTACATGCTCATGCGAAAGAATGAATGGCGTTTATTTGGTCCGCTATGGATTGTAGGGGTGTTGCTCGCCCTGGTAGCCTGCTCGCCCGGCGCTGAACCGGCTACCGAGATTGGTCCCCTTGCCGCAACGGATACAGTGGCCTTCTCGCCACCTGAAGTGGAGACCAGCGAAGCGGATGGAGAGCCCATGCCGACGTCCAATGCGGCCCCTCTGCATCGCTGCAACCATCCGTACTTCCCGGCTGTCGACGGCGCAAGTTGGACCTATACCAGCGCGGACAGCGCAGTAGGGCCGTATAGCTTCACCGATTCGATTACGAATATGCGTTCTGATGGCTTCACCCTCCGGGGCGATTTTGATGGATTGGTGCGAACTCAGGAATGGTCCTGTGGCCCGGAAGGCCTGGCGCTGCTGGATTACAGCGGGATGGGTGCCGCCCAGGTGACGACCGATGCCCTGCAGGTTGAGTTCGAGACGACCGGCATGACCGGCCTCACCCTGCCTGCCGATCTGGCGCCGGGCGATGAATGGTCCCAAAGCTTTGAGATTTCCGGAAATGCAGTCCTGCAGGGCGGTCTTGAGAGCAGCGCCGAGGGAACCGCCACGGCGGAAAACCGTGCAATCGGAATCGAATCTGTTACCGTCGCAGCGGGCACCTTTGATGCGCTGCGCATCGAGCGCACAATCCAGCTCGACTTGATGATCCAATTCGGAGAATCTGGCATGCCAGTCACGTTCACTTCGGAGGAAGTCGTCTGGTTCGCCGAAGGGATTGGCTGGGTCAAGGACAGCTTCACGGGCACTATTGAATCCACGCCGGTGAACGAGTCGATCGAGCTCGCGTCGTATTCCGTTCCCTGACCTACAATACGGAGAAATCCACCGTCGGGCATCCGTGACCGGACTCACCCAGGTGAAGGGTGACCCAGGCCCGTCGGACCTTTTCAAGTTCGCGATCCAGCCGCTGCTTCTACAGCAGTGACTGGATCATGTGACTGTGCGTTTGAACCTCGCCGTATGCATGACGTTCTCGAAGAGGGAGCCGCACGGAAATTAGGAGAGATTACCCATCGTGCAGACGTAGCGCGAACGGGGAAAATACGTTATCTGTTTATACGGTCCTTATCATTTATCGGAAGGGGAACTTATGTCAGCTCCAGTTATTTTGCTGGTCGACGACGAACGCGCGTATGCGAACGTCGTCAAGGAGGCGCTCGAGCGAATCGGTGTGCGTGTACATCTCGCCTATGACGCGATGGAAGCGCTGAACCTGTACAGCGAAGTTAGCCCGGATCTGATCCTGCTGGACGTGATGATGCCGGACATGGATGGCCTATCGCTACTCCGTTGGCTGCGGGAGCATTCCGAGAAGGATGGGGTTCCGATCCACATCGTCAGCGCCAAGGCGCAGCAGTCCGATCGTGACGCGGCAATCTCAGCCGGGGCGAATGGCTTCCTGGCAAAACCTTTCACCGTTGAGGAGCTGCGCCAGGTGATCGGGCAGTATATCGAAATAGGACCGAACGGGAAGAACTAGGTCGCATACTTTCAGGTACAGCCAATTCATTCACAGCGAAGATATACTAGCTTTTCTGCTCCGGGAAGCCTGGATTTCTCAGTGGAGGGTCTCAGGAATAACCTCACTAACCCTATGCAAAACTGCCAAATTGCCTACAATTAGCCGAATTATAAAGTTAGGTTCATCTCCGGGCCTGTTCCGTTCGAAGACGAAATTTGTAGCAGCATCGCTCTGGCGAAAAACCAGAGCCGGTCTCCCGCTGTGGAGGGCGGCTTTCTTTTCGTATGCGCTCTACAACATCGCCGGAGAAAAGGGTCCAGCTGGACCTGCAAGGTATCTTAGATCGAAAAAGATCATGATCCTGTGGAGGAAAACGAGATGGCATTTCACAAGTTGTTCCGCGTAGCTTCATTTCCGCTGGTATTGGCAGTTATGCTTGCCGGCTGTGGTGGCGGAGCTGCAACAGAAGTCGCAGCAACACCAACTACTGCAGCAGTTGCCGAGCTTCCGACGCTGCCGAGCGCAGGCTCAATTCCCTCTGGTGGGGTGAGCACCCTGGCGGATGTCAAGAGCGCCACGATCCAGATCCAGGCCGAGGGCACCTTCCTCGATCCGGCGGTGGGGCTGGTCCTGAGCGGGGCTGGCCGTGGTTCGGGCTTTATCATCGATCCCTCCGGACTGGCTATCACCAACAATCACGTCGTGACCGGCGCCGGCCTGCTCAAGGTCTGGGTCGGCGGTGACTCGACGGCGCATAACGCCCGCATCCTGGGCGTTTCCGAGTGCTCGGACCTGGCGTTGATCGATATCGACGGTGATGGGTATCCATTCCTGACCTGGCACAGTGGAGCGGTGGACGTTGGTCTTGAGGTTTATGCCGCCGGCTTTCCGCTCGGTGACCCCGAGTTCACACTCACGAAGGGCATCGTCTCTAAAGCCCGAACTTCGGGCGCGACCAGCTGGGCCTCTGTGACGGACGTACTCGAACATGACGCTACGATCAATCCCGGCAACTCCGGTGGTCCCCTGATCGATTCTGATGGGCGTGTCGTCGGAGTGAACTATGCCAGTTCCAGTTCGACTGGCCAGTTCTTCGCCATCAAGCAGGACGAGGTGAACAGCGTACTCGACCAATTAAAAGCCGGGCAGAACGTCAACTCGATTGGCGTCAACGGCCAGGCGGTGATCAGTGACGACGGCTCGATCGCCGGCATCTGGGTTGCCTCTGTCGCCTCCGGTTCTGTCGCTGACAAAGCCGGCCTGCAGCCTGGTGACATCATCACGCTGCTCGAAGGTGTGCTACTCGGCCAGGACGGCACGATGTCGGCCTACTGCGACATCCTGCGCACGCACAATCCAACTGACACGCTTTCGATGGAAGTGCTGCGCTGGTCGTCGGGCGAGGTTCTCGCCGGGCAGCTCAACGGCCGCGAACTCGCAACGGCAGCGCTTTTCAATCCCCAGGGTCAGGATTCGCCTACGGATACGGGCAGCACCCAAACCGGCTCCTACAGCGGCTATGTGATCGCCACCGATACCTACAGCGCTATCCAGGTTGAGATCCCGGCCGAGTGGGCCGAGGTCGACGGCAGCCCATGGGTAGACAGTGGGGAGGTCATCGGCGCTTCGATCTACGCCGCGCCCAGCCTGGACGGGTTTGTCAACAGCTGGGCGACACCCGGGTTGATCTTCAACGTCTCGGATGACCTGGCGAAACTGGGCGGCTACCAGCAGCTGCTGGACCTGATTCGCCCGAACTTTACCGGCTCGTGCAAGCTCGACGATCGCTACGACTACAGCGATGCGCTCTACCGCGGCAAGTACGACCTGTTCGTAAACTGCGGCGGCCCCGGCGGCGCTTCCTACCTGGTGTTGACCGGCGTGCCAATCGATGACCCGGGCGCCTACCTGATCCTGGTCGAGGTGCAGATGGTCTCATCGGCTGACTTCGACGTGGCACAGCACATCCTGGATACGTTCCAGGTGGTGGGTATCCTGCCGTAAGACGGATTTGGCAAGAGGACGCAGAATGTTGGGTAGTAGATTGTGAATTTTGAGTGGGGCAGAGGGAGGCATCGGGTAGCTCTCTCTGCCCCGTGGAATATTCAACCGAGAGTGAACCCTTGGCGCCTTCACCGGCAGTCCAGTGCCCCCCGATGGCTTTTGAGAGATGCCAGGATCTGCTCCCGAATTCCGCCAAAGGAGTGTGAAGTATGCTAACCAACCGGGATTCGAACCAGTCGTACTCCTGGGGACGGTCCGTGCGGATTCGTACCATTCGTATGATCGTGTTCTGTGGGTTGTTCTCTCTGGCGGGCCTGCTTGGGGCTTGTAGTGGGGCGAAAACGGGCACGGTCGTCGGACAAGGGCAAAATATCTCCCAGGGAGAATCATCGGCGCCGGAGCACTCAGGTCCGTTTTCGGCCGTCGCCACCTCGGCTATCAGCGTCAACCTGGCCTGGGATCCAGTGGAAGGCGCTAGCGGCTACCGAGTCGAAAACCAGTTCGGCGACAGTGAGTGGTTCGTGCTAGCCGAACTAGGCGCGGATGCGACCAGCTACGAAGCCTTCTTGGCTCCATCGGACATGGAGCTCAATTACCGGCTCACCCCGCTGACCGGAGAAACCGAAGTGAAAGCGCTGAATGCAAGCGTTACCACACCACCCGTAGTTCCGAACCCCTATAGCGTCGTGGCAACCATTGAACAACCCGATTATAGCAATCTAGGCCTGAATATCCCGGGGTTTGATCCCAACACCTTTGACCCGTCGACATTCGATCCTTCAACGTTGGATCTTTCAGCGTTGGATTCTGAGAATTTCGATCCCGCAAGTTTAATGCCTGTGTCTGTTTC
>Ga0307446_1000124_pt1 | contig 22823 bp, 19 predicted proteins | sample SalMarSW160320MG_FD_202141 | JGI IMG/M metagenome (GOLD analysis project Ga0307446, IMG submission 202141) | Salt marsh sediment microbial communities from the Plum Island Ecosystem LTER, Massachusetts, United States - SW1603-20 | ecosystem: Environmental > Aquatic > Marine > Intertidal zone >... | reverse complement strand
CATCCTGATTAGCGAACAAACGATAACTCGAGGAGAGATCAAGTATCTTCGGCCGGTGTACTTCGACACCGTTCCATTGCTCTGAGACAGAAAATTTATTGCCACTATTTAATGAGAAAAGGGTGACGTGATTCCCTAAAAATACTTGTTTTTGTGATAACTCTTTGGCAAATGTTCCCAGACCACCCCAAATTGTGGGGGGAAATTCCCAGGAGAAATGTACTATTCTCATCGTTTCTGCTCGGCTATATGTTGGATTTTTTAACATTTGTGCGTCCATCCGTGAATCACCATTACAGCGAATACATCTCATGATAAATAAAATAATCGTATTTTTGATTCATTACTGTCAAGTAAAAAAAAATTTTCTTCTGTAGAAAGTTTATTAAGGTTTCTTTTGTTTATAAAGCAAGTGGGATTTCTATTACCAGGAGAAAATTAATATTAGTTACAAACAGAGAACCGTATGTTCACCGAAAGATTAAAAATGAAATCATTTGTAAAAAATCTTTAGGCGGAGTTATTTCTGCTCTTGATCCGCTCATGCAACAGCATAAAGGTATATGGGTTGCCTGGGGAAGCGGAAGTGCTGATTTTCTCGTCACTAATTCAAAAAAAATTATCAAAGTACCTCCAGAAAACCCGACCTATTTATTAAAACGAATCCCGTTGACAAAAAAAGAAATCGAAAATTATTACCATGGTTTTTCAAATCGCGTGCTCTGGCCCTTGTTTCATTTATTTATCGAAAAAATGAAACCGAAAGAATCCTATTGGAATTCCTATCGGAAAGTGAATAAAAAATTTGCGCAAAGTGTCCTTAACGAACTAGAGAACGACGATCTCATATGGATCCATGACTATCATTTATCGCTTGTTCCGTATTTCATTAAACAGAAAGAACCAGAAGCAAAAATAGCATTCTTTTGGCACATCCCATGGCCTCCATGGGAAATTTATTACACGTTGCCTTGGGGAAATCAACTGCTTGAAGGTATCCTTATGTCAGATTTTGTCGGGCTTCATACCTCTTCATATGTCTCTAATTTTATGAACTGCGCAGAACGTCAACCAGGAATGAAACTTGACACAAAAAAGAAAACAATTTTCTTTAAAGACCACAAAACAAAAATCGGGCATTTTCCATTAGGCATATCCTATAAAGAGTACAACCAACTCGCACACACCCCAACCGTGTCAAAAAAGGCTGAGAAATTAAAAAAATTATATGGAAACAAGAACCTCATCCTTGGCATCGATCGTCTTGACTATACAAAAGGAATTTTAGATAGAATAAAAGCATTTGAACTCTTACTTGAAGACAACCCGAAATATCGAGAAAAAGTAGTCCTAATTCAGATAGCGTCTCCCAGCAGGAACAAAATTGAAGAATACTTCACGATGAAAAAAGAGATCGATGAAGCAGTAGGGAGAATCAATGGGAAATATAGAAATGAGACCTGGACGCCGGTAATGTATTTCTATAAGGAAATATCACAAAATTCCCTGTTAGCCTACTACAAAATAGCAGATATTGGATTACTTACCCCGTTAAGAGACGGAATGAATTTGATTGCAAAGGAATTTATTGCGTCAAATGATGAGAATACGGTATTGATTCTTAGTGAATTTGCCGGTGCGTCTGAGGAATTAACCAATGCGATTATGGTTAACCCGTACGATATCCGTTCCATAGGAAGAGCAATAAAAACCGCGATAGAAATGCCCTGCGAAGAAAAAAAACAACGATTTCTATCCATGGAAAAAAAGGTAAAGAAACACGATTCCGAATGGTGGTATAGTAATTTTTTAAAAGAATGGGAACGAGTATATGCCTGATTTTCTCTTCGATCATATCTATCGCATATATAAAAAATTCCAAAAATCAGAGCATATATTTTTATTTTTAGACTATGACGGAACCCTGGTTCCTTTTAAGGATACACCGACTCAGGTCACCACTCCAAAACAGATAAAAAAAGTAATCAGACAATTGATAAAAAACCCAAAGGTCAAAGTGATTATTGCTACAGGCAGACAGCTCCAAGATATTAAAGAACTAATGAATGTAAAAGGAGTCTCTTTTATTGCTCTGCATGGACTTGAAATCGAGACCGCAGATGGAATGAAGTTTTGCTGGAAACAAGCTACACAAGCACGCTTGCTCATTAAAACAATAAAAAAAGACATGCAAAAGAAGCTTACAGATGAAAAAGGAGCGTTTCTTGAAGATAAAGAACTCACGATAGTATTTCACTATCGACTCCTCGCAAAAAATAAAATACATCCTCTAAGAGAGACATTTAAAAAAATAGTTCGTAACCATGATACACAAAAGATACTTGAGATTATCAACGGGGCAAAAATCATTGAAGCAAGACCTAAAGGATGGAACAAAGGAAAAGGAATAGAAATATTTCTTGCGCAATATACACCTGTTAAAAATATATTGCCCATTTATATTGGTGATGATATCACCGATGAAGATGCATTTCGATTTCTTGGAAAAAGAGGGATTACAATTCACGTTACCAATAGGTCAAAAAGAAAGACATCTGCTCGCTATCAGGTGAAAAATCCTGATGAGGTATATTCCTTCCTTCAATCTCTTTCTCAAATACAATTACTAAACAAAAATTAACCTGGGTTTTTCTTTGCCATAATAAAGATACCGATAAAAAAAAATGAGGCGTACGTTTAAATATAAATAAAAATATTTCCTGACCATTGGATGCACCAGGAGTTATTACATGGCGGTCGTAGCAATTAAGTCACTTGATAAATATCAAGAAATCGTAGGGGATTCTGTCGTTGAGAAAATCCGGGCTGAAGCGTCTTCATTATCAGAAAAAAAAATGGTTCACATCAATTCAACATATCAGGGAGGTGGGGTTGCAGAGATTTTGAACAGTCTGATTATCCTTTTAAATGACGTTGGGATCGAGACGGATTGGAGAATCCTTCATGGAACCCTTGATTTTTTTACTATAACCAAGAAATTTCATAATGCGCTTCAAGGAGATAGGATAAATCTCTCCGAGAAAAAAAAGGAAATCTATTATATTAATAACGTGAACAACGCGATTTTTTCCCATATCAATCATGATTTCGTTGTGGTCCATGATCCACAACCACTACCTATTATCACCTGTTATAAAAAAAGGCAACCCTGGGTCTGGAGATGTCATATCGATATTTCTACTCCCAACAGAGAAGTATGGAATTATCTTAAGATGTTTATCCTCAAATATGACGCGATGATTATTTCTATGGAAAAATTTAAGCCACGAGATATCCCAGATCGATTTATACCACAATATATTATCCGCCCATCGATTGATCCATTAATTCTTAAAAACAGAGATATACCGAGTTCCACCGTTTCAAAATATTTTACCAAATATGGTATAGAACAGAAGAAACCTATCATCACTCAAATATCACGCTTTGACAAATGGAAAGATCCTGAGGGCATGATCAAGATATTTAAATTGATTAAAAAGAAAGTTGATTGTGAGTTAATATTGGCTGGTTCCATGGCAACCGATGACCCAGAAGGTCAAGAAATATTTGAAAATTTAGAAAAACTTGTCGAACATGAAAAAGATATCCGGCTCATCATCAATGCACCTGATATCCTGATTAATGCACTACAACGAACATCCGCAGTAATAGTGCAAAAATCCATAAAGGAAGGATTTGCAATAACAGTCAGTGAAGCGTTATGGAAAGGTACCCCAGTTGTCACTTCAAATGTTGGTGGCATTCCATCTCAAGTAATTGATGGAAAAAATGGTTTTTTATTAGAACCGAGAGACTATGCTGGATTTGCAGAGAAAATTGCTTATCTGGTAAAACACCCAGCTATTGCAAAAAAAATGGGTGAATCTGGAAGGGAACATGTGAAAAATAATTTTTTAATCACCCGGCACCTCTTAGATTACATCCGGTTAATGAAAACATTACTCTAGTAATAATTTGCACTTTTCTGAAAAAGCTGTAGGACGTCTTATTAACCTAGCGAAGAGGTTCTTCGATAACGATGATATCTTTAACAGCGGATAACGAAGAGAATGGAAATATAATCTCACCATGAGCTGTTACTGTATATTTCTGAAGATCTACCTCTTTTGATGGTTTTATTAAAACCGAGGTAACCTCTCCTGAAATGCTATCTTTTATTGACTCCTGTACTTTTCCGATGATAACTCCTTTTGCATTTAACACGGTTTTCCCTATCAATATATCACTTACGTTTCCCATATTCCTTTCTCCCAAAAACATGTGTTCCTATGGAGATTCCTCTTATATTATTTTCTATTGCTCCTGAAATGGGATCTGCTTGATGCATCGCTTATTCAAGTGAATCAGATAATACATAAAATCAACCTATACTTATTCTATTCGACTTTGGATATCTTTGCAAACAGTCTTCATATGGTATAGGTTCACCATTTGTTTGCTTAGGTCTGTTGGTTTTTGGCTAAAAAGATCGTTTGCGTGGGGAATGCAAATTCAATCTGTTCCTTTTCAAATGCTTCAGCGATTCCGAAATTAATTTGCTGTTGAGTGTCCATATATTTATTATAGTCTGAGGAAGCAATGAAATAGACGATTTCGAAATTAAGACTAAATGCTCCAAACTCTCTGAAATGAATCCGATCAATCTGGCATAATTCGCATTTTCCTATTACCTCTCGAATCATGTCTTCAATCTTTCGTAGTTTCTCAATAGAGGTCCCATAGGTCACTCCGACGGAAAAGACGATACGTCGTTTCTGCAGTTTCTTATAGTTATGGATGCTTTTATCAAGGATCGTTCTGTTGGAAATAACGAGTTCTTCTCCTCGGAGCAGTTTTATCCGTGTTGATTTCATACTGACATGGGTAACTGTCCCTGCATCATCACCGATGACGATGAAATCACCGATTTCGAAGGGTCTGTCAAAGAAAATTGAAAACGCGCTAAACGCGTCGCCAAGTACGTTTTGAAGAGCAAAGGCAATTGCAATCCCACCAACACCAAGTCCGACTAAAGCACCAGATAAATCAATTTTACTGATATAGAGTAAAATGAGAAATGCGAAGATGTACACCACTGCATGGAGCATCTTCCTAAAAATAATAAGGATATTTGTGCTCATTTTCATTTTTCCTTTTCGTTCGACGCGTTCCGCATACCAACTGACAAGGACATTGATGAACCGAGTGGCGATATAGGCGATAAGGAGGATTTCTGCGGTTAGAAAAATATATCCAATATAGATAGAGAACACATCAAGGAAAACAAGCTGGTCAACCGCGTACCAAAAACCTATGAGAATAACAAGGAGATAGACAGGTCGCTTCGTGTTTTTGATGATTTCATCGTCAATGGTTGTTTTTGTTTTCTTTGCCCATTTCGTAAAATAATGTTCAAAGATATGATAGATAATCGATCCAATGATAATAGCAAGAGCAAAGAAGATAAGCGCGGCAATGACTTGGCTTACAATAGGGTTGACGGGAAAACCATTGTCTTGGAGTAGCGAGTTGATATATTCACCTAAATTTATTTCATATAACATAAAATCCAAAAGGGTGAAGGCGTTACTGATTTTTTAAGTTTTAGTTTAAAACATTATGCTTCGGGGCGGTAATGTTTGATAGATCGTATGGTAGTCAGTAATTACATGTACCAGACTCGAAATGAAGAGACAATCCCGATAGTATAATTGCAACCTCATAACGATTAGACCACTGGTTTAAATTAATACCTATTAATTTTAAATAGTAGCAAAAGAATATTTATAGTGGTAATCATTTATTAATTTAATATATTAAAATAAAGGGGATAATTATATGAAGATAAACAAAAAAATGTTATGCCTGCTCATGATAGGACTTTTTTTATTTTCTTATAGCGGGTCTGCTGCGAAGATTTCTGAGAAATCAACTAATTATTATTTACGAAATTCATCGAGTAGTGAAAAAGGAGACATTGATCCTTTAGTTGATTTGGAAGTAACCGTTACGATAAAGGAAATACGTGCGTTGGATAAAATTGATGACATCGGGAAAGCAGATTTTTTTGTTATAGTTTATATAAATAATATAAGATATAAAAGTAAGATATGGTGGAATCAAAATTATATCAAGGAACCCTGGTCCGCAACCCTTAATGTACCAGACGATGAAGAAAACGTCTCAATTAGAATCCAGCTATGGAATTGGAAAGTAGGTCTTAATAGTATTTGTGACCTAAATGATAATAGTGGTGTACTACTGAATAAATATGATATCAGGCTTGTCTATAATTTGAAAACAGCACATTGGACAGGTGATGATTACAACTATCCATATCCTACATGGGCTGACCCAAGTGGGTACGGGCGAGTAAATGGATGTGATGACAATAGTATCTACCAGGAAGACAGGGATTGTGTCCTATTGTTTGATATCACTCAAAATGATTTCGATGGGGACACAGTACCGTATTGGACTGAGGTAAATATCTACAAAACAGATCCTTTAGTAAATGATACGGGGAGAGACGATGACAGCGATGGTGTTCCAATAGAATGGGAATTCAAATGGGGAACTATTATTAACTATGATTATCAGTTGCAACAATGGAGGTTTGACTGGATTTATGATCCATTTAAGTGGGAGGATCATTCTATACTTGACCCTGACAATGATGGATTAAACAACGTTGAGGAGTATCGAACATCAGCATGGGGATCGGACCCTTTTAGAAAAGATATTTTTGTAGAACTAGACCAGATGGAAGCAGGACCAAACGGAGAACCAGCTAGCATATTTCCTGAGTTAGGGAAGGAATTACTCAGGGATGCATTCGATCGATATAATATATTTCTTCATTTAGATGATGGATCAATGGGCGGGGGAGAAATGATACCTTTCGACAATGAAACACCTCGCGAAGAATTAGTGACATTGTACGAAAATTACTTCCTCCATGGGGATACTAACAACTGGAGAAAGGGTGTTTTCCACTACGGAGTCCTTGTCTATGATGCGACCTATGCAGGATATGTTTTTGGAACAGATGATGGATATTGGGGTGCATATCAGATTTCAAGTAAAAGAGTCGATAGACCAATACATCTAACTTTCACGTCTAAAGGAAAGTCTATCGCTTATGCAAGTGTGTATATGCATGAGCTTGGTCATACTCTCAATATTAGAATCCCAGGCGGCCATGATACGGATAGTTATTATCCTTGGCAAATTGGCTGGTGGAAATGGCGTCCCTATAAAAGTTGCATGAACTATGGGTATACGTATGAATTAATTGATTATTCTGACGGCTCTCGCGGGAGAAACGATCATGATGATTGGCACACTCTTGATTTACCTGGATTTCAACTAAACATTTAGTAAACCAGGTTTTATTCTTTTAATTTTCACTCGTGTCACTTATGTGGCTACAATGACACGCTGTTCCAGAGTTTTTTAAAAAATTTATTTTCCTTTGCGGCATAAAGAAAAGTGCGGTCAAAGCCAAGTTTCAATACGCTGGAGTATAATATTCACAAGAAGAATTATTTATCCTGATTTTTTTCCTGTTACTTGGTTGATTTCAATTTTTATCACAGTTGTTTCTTTGAGGTTCTTTTCTCGAAAGGTGTATGATGATCCTGGTGAGTAATGGTTGATAATACAATTTAATGCATCTTTTTTCTGCACTGGGTCTGTAATGAAACTTGCCTTTCCGTATCCGATGACACTTGCGTATTTCGATGTCCAGTTACAGGCGATTCCTCTATCAATGATTTCATGGTCAATATCAACCTCGAAACAGATGACAGTGTTTGTTTTAAGTAATTCGATTTTTTTCCCCAGTGGTGCCGAATGGAAATAAAGGCAGTTGTTGCTGTACCCGAAATTGAGAGGGACGATGTAAGGGATATCATGGTCAATAAGACCGATCCTACAGACGGTTGCTTTTGAGAGTATCGCATCTATTTCCCTTCTGTTTATGATTTCCTTTTCTGACCGTCTCATCTGGTTTTTCTCCTTGAATCGAAACATTTATATAGGGTATTAACAATTGTTAACGTAGAGAGGTGTAATTGTTGATGAGTGAATCTTTTTATTCTTTCCTCCCAAATCCTCATCAACAATATACTTCCCATTAATATTATTTATATTTCTCATTGAGGGAAGAATTGAATTATTGAGAAAGATTCAACCAGGACATGAGATGACTGTAACAATTGGAACAGACGACAACTCTATTGCATGCAGTAAGAGAATTCCCATCGTAAATACAATCGAGTTGTACTACGTAATATGATTTTCCCCCGATGTCCGCATTACATTTTTGACATTTCTTTTCATACTTGGTTTTTTTCAATTCACTTTCATTCATCTTTTTTCACCTTCATTTTTTTATCGTTGGTCACAAATCTTTCAATCAAGAGATAGATGTTAATTGAGAGAAGGGGGACAAAGAGAAAAAATAGATATTCTTCTATCGGTAATCCGAAAAGATTCCCGAGTATCTCACTCTGTGAGAAGACCCACAGCCCCATACGAACCGAGACTTGATCCCAGAGAACCGCGATGAAAAATAAGACAAGTAGCGCGATGCACAGTGCTTTCAGATGTATTTTTTCCCTATTCAAATAGAGAAGAATGATATTGGGAACCACAACAAAAACACAAAGAAGCTGGAGATACAGATACATGAAAAAAAGAATAGGGATATCTTATAAATATTCATCTACCACGAATAGAAAGATTGTTCCTTTAGTTTTCCTTCTAGTTTCCTTATGGTCATCCACTCAACATAGTTCTAAAAAATTTCTTTTAGGAATACTACCAAAAGAAATAATTTCAAAAAGGACATGATTTAAACCATAGGAGCGAATACTACAGTAGGATCGTGACCATCTATGAAAGCAGTGGTAAAACAGATAGCAGGTTGCTCGTTTATCGGAAAAGCAGATAGCAATCATTGGACACCAATCGACAGTAAGCAAGAGTTCGCAGGATCTGATGCTGCGACACGCCCAATGGAGATGGTGTTGCTCGCACTGGGGGGTTGTACTGGATGCGATGTTATTTCAATATTAGAAAAGAAAAAAGTTCGATTAAAGGATTTTGAAATCCATATTGAAGCAGAACGATCTGAGACTCACCCCAAGGTGTTTACGAAAATTCATCTCGAATTTGTTTTCACTGGTAACGGATTGAACCCGGTGCACCTCGAACGAGCAATTGAGCTTTCACAACAGAAATATTGCCCAGTGTCCGCGATGCTTAAATCAACGGTACCAATCACCACATCGTATCGAATTATTGACGAGACACATGAAGACCAACCATAATGGTCCTAGTTATTCGTCTACAACCCGTAGAATCTCTCGTTTAGCAAGACAGACATACGCTCTCCACTCTCCATCAATAATACTGGAAGAATCGTATGCAATGGCGTAACTATCCCTATTCGCGTAATAAAAATATGGGGATTATGTGCAACAATGAGTTGTTACTGACTACGCATCTTTTGCTTTTTTGATCTGATGCTCGATTGCGAGGAATGCGTTTCTCATTGCTTGCATCGGACCGTATCCCTCTTGGGTCGCATAAAAGGCACCTGGTTTTCCGGTAAGTTTCATTTCACAGACAACGCGAAAGAGCCCTTGTTTGATTTCTTTATGCTGTTCAAGGGAGACATGAAGATAGCCTACTTTAAGAAATTTTTCATAGTTTTTAAGGAATTCTTCCCTCAAGAACTGGACAGTTTCTTCTTTGTTGAAACCTTGTACTTTGCTATTGCGGTGATGGAACTGGATAGCAATAGTTTCTTCTTTTTCAAAGCCTGCGTATGGCGCAAGGAATTCCTTATGAGTAACGATACCGTGCAAGTGGTTTTCTTTTCCTATGAGAATCCCTGGGAGTTCTGCTGTATGCATCTTGGTGTGAGCATCCTTAATTGCTGTATCAGGCGATAAAAGCAAGGGTTGTTCCTGCATAATTGTTTTTACGGGGAGATCGAGTTTCTGTCTTTTTTCTGGTTCAAAGTCGTCACGTCCTTCGATATTACTATGCGCATGGAGAACGTTGTTAATGAGAGTGTCAATAGTAACAGTACCGACAACGGTCGTATGATCAACAACTGCGAGATATGAAATATGTTCCTGTCGGAATAAATGAAGGACTTTACCAATGGTCTCATAAGGACTGATAGAAAGGGGGTTCGTACACATGATGGTTTTCACAGGCTGTGTTCCGATATTTTGTTCAGTGAGTTTTTTAATAACATCATCCGCCGTGACAACACCAAGGAGGGTATCGTCGCGAAGGACGGGAAGCACATAGACATTGTTCTCCACCATGACACGGGCGATTTCTTCGATAGGAGTCGTTGGAGTGAGTTTTGGTGTATGAGAAAGCAACGTATGGAGTTTAGTTTGAAGTGTTACTGTCGGCTCTATCTGTGTTCGTTTCAACAACATTCCATGATATTTCCCATGATCGGTGATGACGATAGCATCAGTAGTGTTGAACAGATTTATGGCTTGAGAGAAGATGTCGTTTGCATCTCTTTTTTCTACCTCTGTTATAAGGATGTCTTGTGCTGAAACCATTCTATATCACTTCTCTTTGGGATAAGGAGATAAGTTATAAATGTTTGTTATCAGAGAAAAAAGGGAAAAAATAGGAAGGAAAATTCCCTTTTCCATTCTATGATACGTTATCGGTTTGTTCTTTTAGCATCGCGGCCTGATTTGCCTCGTTTTCCTTGCTCAGTTTTATATTTTCGCTGTTTTTTCGGCCCAGGAAGATATTAAAAACGAAAGTGATATAAACCACGATTAACAATTGTTAATTAGGGACGTAAAATATGAGGTAGTATGTTTTTTTTTTTCGTCTTTCCTCCTCTCCTAGTTAAATAAATATCTTTCTCAATTTTACGTCCACCTTTCCATAAATTACGGTATCAGATTTTTGTCGTTCCGATGAAGATCGGCCGTCCCTGACTGCTGAAACCATGCTGCGGTTCATAGGGGTTGAACGCAGGATCACCATATAGCACACGAACGTAAAAGGTCGGTGGCACTGTATCGTTGCGTTTTTCTCCGCGCAACGCTTCGCCAACACTCCAATCATCAACAATCAAATGATTCTCCAGAACGGTAAGACCAGATTCTTCACCGGTTTCTCTGGTTGCTCCCACAAAACCATTACAACCAGCATGAAGCATGGTAAGTCCAATGTTCATCTGTGGAGGAAGACCATCGGTTCGCCCCATAAGACATGCGGAGGTTAAGAAAATGCTTGGTTTATCATACACCCAGTTCCTTGCATGAGCGACATCTACCGCTTTTGAATAGATATCCAACCCATAAAGCGATGCAGGAAACCAAAACCAATCCCCATGGCCAAGATATTCAATATAATTAGCACCAGTATACACATGGAAACGTTCTGCAACCTGCCGACTATTCAGGAAGTCCCCATACACTTTTGAGGTAAACCCGTACGTTCTGATTTCTTTGGCATAAGGAATCTGATGAAAAACCCCACCAGTCTCACCAAACCCTTCCCCGAAAACAAAATTAAATCGATAGTGCCAATCGTCTAAGCTCTTTGGTAGACTACACAGGGTTTCATAGAAAAACGTACGCGCGATTAAAACACTACAATCGTGAATATCCCAGCTGATAAGGCGTCCTACGGAAAGATTCTGATGAAGAGAATAAGGATTATCAGATGGTAATCCTCGATCAGGAATATCCTCTTGTGAAGGACCATAGTAGTACATGGGAATCATCGTAGTATCTGCAAGAATGGCAAGCCAGCCAGGCCCATTAAGGTACCCAGAAAGAAGACCATGGGTTTCAAGAGTATCTAACGTTTTCTTAAGTTGCTCGACTGTTGTGTTGACTTTCATGTTGGTAAAGGAGTGGAGAGACTCGTTGTACCAAGGACCAGTTGCTGAGCCATGAGCTGCTGATTCATAGGCGCTATCAGTAAGTTCCCAGGTAGTGTTTGCGATGATAAGCCCACCATGGGCTGCAGTAAGGTATGGTGCAATACTAGAAAGCTGTGGGATGAGCGGGAGATGCGGAGTCTGTAGCGTTGAGATGGTCGCAATAATAGTAATATTGGCATCAACGCAAGAAATCCCTCGCTGGACAAAGTAACCACCTTTTATTCCATTGTAAACTGTGACTTTGAGGATGTATGTCCCTGATGCATCGCAGGCGAGCGTTTCAAGATATGTTTTTCCGAAATCATAACCCATGCTATTAGCATATGCAACGATCTGGCCCTTCGTATCGTACAGAGTCATGAAAATAAGAGGGACAACCGGAGAGAAACCCTCTAACAAGAATCTTCTTTTTTGAAAAATCTCTCCAGAGATTTGTACTTGAGCAATACCATCAGGAATCGATAGATCATATTGTCGTGTATCATTCCCAATAATATTAAATTCTTTACTGAGAATGATGATTTTTTTATTAGTGATGTGATCGTCTATTTTTATTTTCGACGTGTTGATAACCGCTGGAGGGATGACGTCAGCCGGGTTTGTCATCGTAAGATAGTTGATTGAACCGAATTGTTCTTTGATAACAGTCAATATAATATCTGTAATTGCCTCTTCATTGGGAAGATTTGTGATCGTGATATTAGACAGATTAAGAGGAATATCTCCAACAAGATAAGCATGAGTGGTTTGAAGCGTTGTACAAACAGTTTGAAGCGCGACATCGTTATCATCATAGATGAGTATAGGGAGGTTAAGGTAACTTGCCAGAGGTGTTGCGATGAGACTGAGTTGGTATGCATCCACGGTTCCATAGGGAATGATAAGAACAGTAGGCGCAGTTGTAAATACTTGTGTCGCAAGGACTAAAGAGACTTCTGGTGAAGACCCTAAAATCTCGGTTGTGGGATACGATGTCTTTAGATGATCACCAAGAACCAAAAGCGTGCGATTGGTCGACGTGAAATATGTCTCAAGGAATCGCCCCTGCGCATCGGTAAGATTACCGTCATGTTGGAGCAACAACGGGAGAAGCCCGGTGGTGTTCATTGCTATGTCATACCAACAGGCAATGCTTGTTGCGATAAGACTGAAAAATGGGTCTTTCTCAGGAACGGCAACCGCGTCTGCGACAGGGTTCCGAATGGATTGATGGAAACAAAGCTCAGAAGGAGAGGAGATACCCTCATCTGGTTTAATACTCTGCACATGCAGGGTAGAAATAAGGAGAAAAAAACCCAGGACGACAGTCACTACTACTTTCATCATCTATATTTATAGAGAGAAGGATATTAATAATCTTTGTATTGATGGAGGAGTGAACGACCAGTCGCATTCATTTCAACAATGCATCGTTTTTGTGTAAGGCATACGCTCTACTCTTTAGGAGAGATGATGACATTATTTTTTATACTCATAGAATTCTTTGAAACAGTGTTGGTCCTGATGGGACTGATCCCTCTTCGAAAACGAATGGAAGAGTTTAGGTTTTTACCATCGGAGGAGCTGATATAAGAGATTTGATAGAAATGGGAATCGTTCTAACAACTTCATAACAATAGTATATGATGAAGTTTTTGGCATGTTCACTTGAAGGGTACCCCAATCGCTTTCTGCATAATAGATGTCTTTGGCTTTTACCGTGATTGTGTAACTTCCTTTTTTTGTAAACATATGATCGAGGATTACATTCTCGTTAGAAAGATATGGACCGACCCAACTACTGTTCGTCTCATCACCCCAATCAACAAAATAGAACACCTCATCCGCCTCAGGATCTTCAGCAACAACAGTATAAGGATAGGAGACACCAACTTTACCTTTAGTCGGGCCATCAATCGAAGGAATCGCTGGTGGGGTATCTTGAACAGTGGTTAGCGTTTGCACTCGATACCCTGAAAGACCACCGCTGGCGCATTCTACAATAACACCTCCTGAACCGATTTCCCCATCCGAGGGAGTATCATCACTTATGATTGGAACGACGATAGTCTTCGAATAATACCCATTAGCATTCGTCGTGGTACTCCAATTATCACCAGTGGATGGGATGGTCATGGAGATAACACCGTTTTGAATCGGAGAACCGGAGCCGGTAGAAATTGCCTGGCCAGAAATAATAACGGAGGCACCAGGTGCAACTATTGCGGGGGTAATCTCCTCTGAAACAGTGATTGGTTGCTGCGCAGGGGAAAATGATTGAAGGGCGATTACTACGTGAAGGGTCATGTTTGCATCACTTTGATCGATAATGGATTTCACCATATTACCGACATCAGTAGAATACCATCCCTGGGTATTTGTACGACCAATCTCATAGCATTCGAAGTTTCCAGCAGGTACACTTATCTGTTGCATTTGCGAACACTGGACGGTCTCATCTATCCATTGGTTTCCATTAAACGATTGCTCATAGACTCCTTGAATGTTTACTGACCCGGAGATGGTATTCAGACAGGCAAGCTGCCATTGTTCTCCGACATTGATGGGAAAATCATACAATTCTAATGGTGGTGAGGAGCTGGTAACAATATTCATTTCATAGGGAAATGGTATCCATAAAGCGATGATGGTCCCTTGTGAATAAAGTTCAGTTGTGATTTCCGCAAGATCAGAAACACGCACATACGATGCTCCCGAAATCACACCGGTTAGCTCCCCTGAGAAACCATTCATTGTGATTTCTCCACTTATGTCACCGGTGATGCTCATCACATAGGCGCCATCGGCGATCTCTACGACTTTTTGTTTAAAATTTTCTATCATCCCAGAAAATGATCCATTGGGACCAGAATAAAAGAGAGGATTGACCGTGTATATCCATTCATCTCCCTGATACCATGTCGGGATATCCCCGTTACTTGTTCTCCCTAAGCTACCGACAAGGATTGATTCAGAGGAAAACTGATTTGAAATGCTACTTACCGCTGGAGTTATACTTACGCACATAAACAAAAAGCATATTCCACAGACTACTGTTCTTCGTCTCAGATTGAATTTTGACAGCCCCTGATTCATTTGAATTCCTTCCTTGATATCCAATAAGGAACGGGGACATTTAAATGTTTTCAAAAAGATAAAATTTACTTATGTTAACGAAAAACTGTTCTGATAACCAGCATATATGAAAAATTGCTGTTTCAAATCAGATGCAAGATAAGGAGAAAAATGTAATCATTTGAACACTTTTTCTTCTGTTGTTTGCTGCTTTAAATAGTTTTTTAATCTGAATTCCTTGATATAAACCATTAAATAGTGGATGCCGATTATTATTACATGGAGAGGAAAAAAAATGAATAAAAAAATAGTATTCGTAAGCTTTGCAACTGCCGTACTTGTTCTAATAACAGGGTTGACCCCTGCTCTTGCATCAAATAAAGGCAATCTACCCACAATAAAAAACGATCTTGTTACCATCGAGGTAAATCACTATCTTGGAAGACAGACAAAACAGATCGATACCACAGTTACTGCACGTGACGCTGAGGAAATACGACAGTATTTAATTGAACTCTATAACGCCCAAGAAAGAAACGATTACCAAGCGATTGCTTCCTATGAGGCATTACTAAATGAAAAAGGAATTTTCGGTCAGAGTTACCAAAAATTTTATTCAAATAATGATGATATGACCCTTATAGAAAAAACGAGGTTACTGCAACTCCCTTCAGGTCTCGCAGGTGAAAACATCTCAAATCGCTTCTGTTATTTCAATGCGATTGGTGAAGGACTCGTGGCATGGTGGTTAGCGTTATCGTTCTGGCAAGCGATTGTCACTGCGTTAAAAAATATCTCAAATCCAATTGGAGCGATTATTTTATTAATAGCATTATTACCATTAGCGATAGTAGTGATGTTATTGACAAATTTAATTCCATTTAGAATATTAGCACCTATCGGGGCACTCACCCTCAAAAATGGAACCATATCTGCTTTAGGACTCAACGGCTTTCAACGAGTCACCGTAGGGTCAGAATATTACGGGGTGAATCTGAGTGGGTTTACAGGAATTACTATTAATATCCCACCTATAAATAATCGCACAGCGTTTCTCTTTGTTTCAGGATTCGCCCTAAAAGCAGAAGGTTTATCGGCATAGCATCCTTAATTTCGAATTAGATAGTGATAGGAAATGCTCACACTTTAGAACTAGTCTTAAGAGCATTTATTTATTTTTTATCCAGAATGAAATATCTGAAACGACTTCTTCAGCCACATGACCTTCAATCAGATACTCAGCATTGGTAGGCACACCGGTTCCAGCAATGAAAAAATGGTTCAATGACGGATATGTTTTCAACGTCACAGACGCATTCCCAAAAAACGTTTCATTCCATCGAGCAAAATCTGTCATGGTGACTTGATAATCCCGTTTTCCTTGGAGAATCAACAGAGGAATATGTAATGATTGCGCGGTAATCACAGGATCATATTCGGCAAGATCAGCCCAATACGATTTCGGAGCACCAAGGACGTCCTCACTTTGATTAATATCCAAATTCTTTACCTTTTGCACAAGTCTCTCTAGCTCTGCAATCTGTTCAGATTGGTTGCTCCTACTCAGGTTCGCAAGATATCGTGTCTGTTCTAACATCAGATCCTCAAGATGCCGGGTTGGCCCTGCCAATATAATTAAACCAGCGATTCGACCATCCTGAAGTGCTATCCGTGGAGCTAACATCCCGCCCAAGCTATGCCCAAGGACAAAAATCTGTGAATGATTCACAACAGGTGACGCATTCAGCACCATTACTGCAGTTAATGCATCGGTAATAGTTTCATCCTGCACTGTGAAATTTTGTATTGCTGCTGACTCCTCAGGATATTGCTTTGTCCGCTTCTCATAGCGTAACACTACTATCCCTTTTGACGCAAGTCCCCAGGCGAGATCCTTAAATGGTTTATTAGGACCATACGTCTCATCCCGATCATTCGGCCCGGAGCCGTGTACGAGAACAACTGCAGGAAACGGACCGGTCCCTTTTGGAACCGTTAACGTCGCAGGCAGTTTCCATTGCCCAGATCCAAAGCTTATATTTTCCTCGGTAAACAAATCAATGTTCACATAGGAGGGAGGTGAATACGCAAATGCTTCTTGCGTCGGTACAACCAGCAGACTGATGACTTTCTGTTGTGTATTAAATGTTATTTTCACGTCAAGAACACGTAGCTTTGAAAAATTACAGGTGACATAGACAACAGAATAGCCAGACTCATTCGTTAACCGCGCCCGTACAATATGTGTGATTGCACCATACGAAGCGTCGACTTGCTGACTCCAGATAGATGAAAAATCATCTACAGTGATTTGCGAGGTAATAGATGTGTTAAAATAGGTATAGACACCGGTAAAGTTTTGTTCCATGAGAAGCATGACGATATGAAAAGCGGCATCCACCAATGGGTTTTCCGGTAGCGGTTGTTCCTGTTGCTCCTGTACACACCCAGACAACACGGCTCCTGCAAGAACTATTACTACGATACACGACATTATTTTCTTCATATGTCTCATCTTCATGACAATAACAACAATCTAGGTGGATGTCATAGGGGATTCAATAAATTTTCCAAGAAATTAAAAAAAAAATGATTGACCTGCTGTGATTTTTGTCATAAAGTAATTTTAAGAAAAACAATAATTTTTACAAATAATCATAGAAAACATTTAAGAGGGTAAAATCTTTCAAGCCTTGATTGAAAATCATTCGCAGGGGGATAACATGGTAACCGTATCAAATAATCGGGATTCGACTGAGGTATTACAAAAATTAATACCACCAAAAGAGGAATGGACACCTGTTGATACTGCATTGCATTCGCCAACAACGTTCTTTCTAAAGTATAAAAATGCACAAGAGTACTTACTTCCCGCTATTCGCCATACCTTTAAACATCATTTTGAAAACAACTTCCTATACCATCGTGTCTGTGAGGTCAACGGCGTCACTCCCGATATGATTTCATCGAGAAAGGATTTGAATAAAATACCGTTGCTCCCTGATGCTTTTTTTAAGGATTACCCGGAAGGGAAAGGATTTTTACACTGGTTGAAAACAATTTTTACAGGGTCTCTCCCCAAGCCGATTTTTAAAACAGATAACCCGTCTCATGATGAGATTATCGAGGAGTTTAATAAAAAAGGCACCAGCATTATGTTTACAAGCGGCACCGGCGGTCGTTTCAGTTTCATTCCTCGTGATACCCGCTCATGGAACCGAGTGAGATACAGTGCGATGAAATCAGTCATCGAGCTGATGGATTACAATCCTCATGACCAAGTCATCCTTCTCATCCCTGACCCTCGGCAGACAAACCTGACTATCGCAAGTCTTTTTGGTATCGCCTATGATCTATACGACCCAGCAAATATCCATGTAGCATTAGATATGAAGATCACTACACAATTTCTTAGGATGCAACGGGATGAAACCATCGGTATTTCAGAGAAAATAAAAGCAAAAGCGTTATCGACAATCAGTCCGTTGGTACAGCGAACATCTGACTTACGGATTATTCATTTATTAGACCATATCGAGAAAACGGGTAAAAGGGCGAATATCGCTGGCCCGCCCTTTTGGCTTGACCGCATTATGGAACGAATGAAAAAAGAAGGAAAAACCGTGCACTTACCGGAAAGCCAGATCCTTACTGGTGGTGGATGGAAGGCAGAGGAGAACAAACGCCTCCCGGAGGAAACATTTAGGGAAAAGGTACAGGAGATACTTGGGATTCCCCAAGACCGCTATCATGATGTCTACGCGATGTCAGAGTGCAGTTCGGTGTTTCTCAGCTGCGAAGGACATTACAAGCATATCCCCCCAGTAATTGTTCCATTTGTCCTTGATGAGGATTTGAACCAACTTGGGTACGATCAAGTTGGGCGTTTTGCATTCATTGACCCTCTGCCTGATAGTTACCCTGGGTTTATTATCACTGGTGATCGGGTAAAAATATTAGAGCAGTGTCCGATTTGTCATCGAGAAGGACCTGTGCTGGATGTTGAGGTCACCCGTCTGCCTGGCGTTGAAGGACGAGGGTGTGCAGCGGTGATGGCTGAGTTGATGAAACAGGATGGTGATGAACATAGTGCGTTTCCCGTCGGATGAATGGATTAAAATCTTTAAAGAAGAACTGAACAAGAGTACAGCATACCAGGAAGTCGCGAAGGATTGGGAAGGTGATTTCCTGTTTGTGATCACCCCAGATGAGGAACTGAAAATAGAAACCGTATTTTACATTGACCTATGGCATGGAAAATGCAGGGATGCGTATTTGGTGAAAGGAGAAAAACAAGCAAAGTTTGTTTTCAAAGGTCCGTATTCGAACTGGAAGAAGGTCATTCAGAAGGAACTGGATCCCATCCGAGGGTTAATCAGAGGGATGTTCACTGTTGATGGTGATTCTCGGGTGATCCTGGATCAGGCCAAGGCAGCTCAGGAGCTCGTAAACACAGCAAGTAAAATCCCTGTTGTTTTTTAAAAGGGTTAACTCTATGGGACACACTATTGAATGTCATTTCTGGGATCCTGCGATACGGTTTGATCATGATCTATTGTTTACCTCTGAGGATATCGGTGGTGGCATTACTCTTAGGAAACCGGTTTTCACCGTTGAAATTTTAGAGAAAATCATTGAAAGGATAAAACAATCACGTCAGGAATGTCTCCGTTCACATGACATCCCCGAGGTTCTTGATGCAATCGACACAGTCAACGCATTGTGGCGGAATCCTGCGTATCATGGGAGAAAAACAGCTCGAGATGTTTTACCGACTGTGACTGGGTTTTCCATTGAAATGATTGAATTATGGGGGTTTGATTATTTTTTTGACATTCTTAAAAAAGATAATCTCCCGCTCGCAGGAAAACAACAACCGAATAATTTTAAGGAGTTTGCCAAGTGTGGCGATGGCCTGGTGAAAGCTTACGGCAAACCACATATCAGCCATTCTAATTATGAACCAGAGGTGATTGGTCATATCTGCGCAGGTAATATCCTTGGTCTTGCAGCGTTTGAAATGGTCATGGATAAGCTTGTTGATGCAGCAACATGGGTAAAGGTTCCCTCTGAAGAGCCGGTGTTTGGCGCACTGTATGCAAAATCAATTGAAGAAGTCGATCCCCTTCTGGCACATACGATAGCGGTTCTACCGTTTAATAGTGACAATACCATGGTACAGGAATATTTGTTCTCAACATCAGACCTTGTACGAGCGACTGGTGGGGAACGTGCGCGTAAAAATCTAACAGATCTGGCAGAAAGACATCGGGTTCCTCTTGCTGGCCATTGGCATAAGTTTAGTTTCATTACCATTGCACGGGAGTTTCTTGATGTACAAGCCCGTGAGATCGCGGAGTTAGCCACCCTTGATGTCTGCGCGTGGGATCAACAGGGGTGTTTTTCGCCACAGGAGATTTATGTAGAAACAGGCGGGCGTGTCTCACCAAAAGAGTTTGCCCGGTTACTTGCAGAGGAAATGGAGATCACCTCACGCGCTCTTCCGAAAGGAACCAATTCAGGGAAGATACAGGTGCTTGATGGGTATTACCAGTATTTCACGAAGGAGACCATGGGAGAGCCTGTAAAAATTTTTCCTTCAAAAACTCATCAATGGTTGGTTATCTATGAGGAACGTAATATGAATCTTGAGCCGTCTCCTTTGTTTAGAGTTATTCGAGTAAAACCAGTCTCAGATATCATGGAAATCCCAAAGAGGGTTACACCACTTGGTTCGTTCTTGCAGACCGTTGGTGTTGCTATACCAGCTGATCGGTTGATTTCTTTTGCTGATGCGATGGGGCAAGCTGGTGCAACCAACATTCGAACGATTAGCGGGATGACACTGCAGAAAGCATGGGAGCCATGGGACGGACGGTTCCCGCTTCATGAACTGTTTGAACATGATGGCATTCATTGGGTAAGTATTGACACAAGAGACATTGACGTAGAGATAAAAAGTGCTCTTCAGCGGAAACGATCTATTGTTGATCAGCGATTAGGGTATGTAAGAAAATGACGGATGTGCCGATTCTTTTTTTCATTTGTTGAGATTTTAAAGACTATTGTTCGATATGTTTTTTTACGTAAAATTCCATCATGTGGATGATTTGTCGATTCAGAGGTCGATGTTCTGTTTTAGCTAATTTTTTAAGTTGCCCGATCTCGTCTATTGAAAGGCTAATTGTGGTTCTTGTTATCAATATTTTCGCCCCCATGAATATGCTGTTTTCAATTTGCATAAAATTATGCAAGATTAAATAATGAAAGTATACTATATATATTTATGTAAATAACTTTATATACTATTATGCACTACTTCTTTTACTGGAGGTTTCAGTGGAATAACGCGTGAAAATCCAGTACCATTAATAAAAAAGCAAGGGGATTGAGGTTTTTTTCTTTAATTTCCTTCTATTACCACTATCAGCCTTCATCCCCTTTACAATTTTGTTTGTGGAAGATATCATTTATTTGAAAATCATGAACCTGTGTTATTTTCGATTGTTCTGCCCATAATTTTTATTATAAAACTCCATCATATAAACGATCTGACGGCTAATAGGCCGATGTTCTTTTTTTGCCAATGCCCTTAGCTGCTGAAGTTCTTCCGCCGAAAGGCTTATAGTTGTTCGCTGCACCATAGGTATCTTGTCAGCCATATCCAATAATCATTTTTAAATATTACTATATAAAAATGAATAACAATGCCGTAACTAATACAACACCTCAATAATCATTAGTAAATAAAATTATTTAATAATTAATAATTAATTGATATGTTTACATATTTTAATATCATATATACATACATTTAAATACTATTATGCATTACAGTTATTGCTGATTGTTGGGGAAGCTTGAAAAAATTCAAGTTAACAATCATAAACACTCTCAAAAAAAAAAACTAGGGATGATGGGCTCTCTTTTAAAAAAAAGTATCCCATAAAACTAATTCTCCTCTCCTCTGTCTCATTGCCCTCATCCCTTCCCATCCCTCCCCTTCTAATGACTCTGATACTACCGTAATAAACATAACACCAATACCACTTAAAACAGGAAACACTTTTTACCAACACTCAAATTTTACTTCAAACTCGAAAAAAATCATGAAAACTAAATTCCCTTTCATGACATCTACAATTTTGATGACCTAATTCTTATAAGACGGGAAGAAAGGAAATTCAAATTTTCTCATATAATAAAAACCCCTAAACAACATATCTCAAAAGAACTAAACCTCGCAAACGAGAGCATAATCTTTATAGAGACAAGAAGGATAAATTACAGTGAACTAAAGGGATAGACTATGCAGAACTATGACCTGGAGACAATCAGAAGACAAATCATCGGTAATACTGTCGTATTCACGACACCATTCGGAGAACGCCACCTATTGTATGCGGATTATACTGCATCGGGTCGCGGTGTTTGCCTTATCGAAGAAAAAATTCAGAACATCATGGCCTCGTACGCCAATACCCATACAGCAGATGATTACTCAGGTCAATACCTCACCACACTTTTACATCAAGCAGAAAAAAGAATCAAAGAAATCGTGAACGCAGGGGAACATGGAAAAATCATCATGACCGGCTCAGGGGCAACCGGTGCATTAAAAAAACTCCAAGAAATCATCGGCGTCTATATCCCACCATCAACAAAAGACCATCTCTATCAAACCATTCGGACATCATCTCGGAAACCACAACAATTAATCGAAAATATAGAACAAAACCGCCCTGTGATCTTCATCGGACCATACGAACATCATACCAACGAGCTGATGTGGCGAGAGGCACACGCTGACGTAGTTGTC
>Ga0307446_1000121_pt1 | contig 22917 bp, 9 predicted proteins | sample SalMarSW160320MG_FD_202141 | JGI IMG/M metagenome (GOLD analysis project Ga0307446, IMG submission 202141) | Salt marsh sediment microbial communities from the Plum Island Ecosystem LTER, Massachusetts, United States - SW1603-20 | ecosystem: Environmental > Aquatic > Marine > Intertidal zone >... | reverse complement strand
GTGAAATATTTTGGTGATGGAAATGACTCAGTTGGATGGCCTTGGGCAGTCGCATGTCTGGGCGGACTGGCATTCGCTTTGTTTTCAGTTGTTTTCTTTACTACTAAAGAAAGAGTATATCCACCTAAAGAACAAAAATCAGATTTTAAACAAGATTTGAAAGAGTTGTTTACAAACAAACCATGGGTGATAATTGGTTTAGCAACAATATTCCAATTAATATTTATTGTTATTCGGAGTGGTTCAGTTACCTACTATGTAAAATATTATATTCAGGAACAGGATTTTACCTTCTTTGGAAGTACCTGGCATCTCTCAATTGAATTTCTTACAACAATATTTTTCACATCAGGTTCTGTTGCCGGTATTATTGGAGCAATCTTTACACATAAGTTTACAAAGAAGTTGAATAAACGATTGGTATATGGTGGATTTTTGTCGATAAGTTCAATTTTAGGTGCTTTATATATTTTCCTACCCCCTGATAGTCTGGTAATAATTTACTTATTAAATTTTATTCTAACATTTTTCTTTGGGGTTGTTTCTGTTTTACAATGGGCAATGTATACAGATACTGCTGATTATGGTGAATGGAAATTTGGAAGAAGAGCAACTGGTTTGATTATGGCGGCATCATTATTTACTCTTAAGCTTGGATTGACATTAGGTGGCGCAATTATAGGTTGGGTACTTGCGGCTAATGATTTCGTCCCAAATATAACTCAAACCTCCGAATCAATGAATGGAATACTATTATTAATAAGTGTACTACCTGCTATTTTTGGGCTAACGGGAGGTGCATTAATGATATTCTATCCTCTTACAAATAATATGATGATTAAAATTGAAGATGATTTAGCAGCAAGAAAACAGCAGATATAAGCTAATTCTTGAATAAATGAAAAAACTATGAGTTGATATTACGCCAAAATATTAGTAGAATTTTAAAGCTTTTTTATTACGGATAATAAAATTTATGATAAGATAAGATTCTTACATCAATTACCAGTATAAAAAGTAAAAAAACATCAGGAGGAAGATATGTTTCACTGCTACTTTTTTAGAAAATTATTAAAGTGGAGTTTAGTTCTATCGATTTTTATTATCCAGGCAGGGTTAGCACAAGGTACAGGTTCAATTACAGGTACTATTTACGATAAAGCTACAAAAGACGGTCTGCCCGGAGCAAATGTTTTAGTTGAGGGAACCACTATTGGGGCTGCTACAGATTTAGATGGTAAATTTATTCTTCGTAATGTACCTGTTGGTTCACATACTATCACTGCTTCCTACATTGGTTATGTTTCCGAGAGTATTGATGTAAACATTGTTGCAAACCGAATGCTGGAACAGGATTTTGCCTTATCGGTAAAAACATTGGAGGGTAAAGAAGTTATAATAACAGCTCAGGCTCAGGGACAATTGGAAGCGATTAACCAGCAGCTTAATTCAGATAATATCGTAAATATTGTTTCTGAAACCAAGATACAGGAATTACCGGATTTTAACGCTGCTGCAACTCTCAGCCGCTTACCCGGTATTTCAACAACTAAAAGTTCCGGTGAGGATAATAAGGTAGTTATTCGCGGACTGGCACCTAAGTATAATCAAATAGAGATTGAAGGCGTTACACTTTCTCCAACCGGAAGTTCGAGCATTGGGTTTACCTCAGATCCTTTTGTAGTTACAGGAGGTGTTCAGAATGATCGAAGTGTGGATCTTACAATGGTATCGCCGTATATGATTAGAATGATTTCGGTTTATAAATCACTCACGCCTGATATGAATGCTAACTCGATTGGCGGTACAGTTAATATGGAACTCAGGGAAGCACCTTCTAATTGGCATACCGATCTCCTATGGCAATCCGGCTATACAGCAAAAAGTAAAACTTATGGAAATTACCGTTTCGTTGCTTCCGGTAGCAACCGCTTTTTTAATGACATGCTTGGAGTCTATGCTCTTTTCAATATGGAATCTTATGACCGGAATGCAGACAACCTGGATGCATCTTATGTTGTTGCTGGAGATGAGGTCGAAGCAGATCCAATAACAGGATATCGCCCGATGAAAGTTACTACTGTAACATTTAACAGGCATATTGAAACAAGAAAACGTTATGGAGGGAATTTAATCTTGGATTACCGACTCCCCAACGGATCTATTAAGGTTGTAAATTTACTTGCAAGAATAAATTCGGATTATACGGATCATAACCAGAATATCAATTATAATAATGGAAGACTGGAATGGCGTCTTCAAATAGGTGAAAATAAAATCGATCAGCAACTTAATTCTTTACAGTTTAACTACGACTTGGGATTTTTAACTGCTGATTTATCTGCGAATTATACTTCTGCCAAAAATGTATTGGATAATTCCCCAGTAATAAACTTTAATCAGGTGGGTGGAGTGTTAGTTGTGGATCGTGATAATATAACACCTGAGAATCTTAATTATCTTGTTCACTATAGTGGAGACGAGAATGTTATACTGAGAAGTGGCAACTTGTTCAGCAATAATTATAAGGAAGAAAAATATACGTATAAGGCAGATTTTAAGATGCCCTTTAATATAGGTGATTGGTCAAACGGATTTTTTAAATTTGGAGGCCAAATCAATAACCAATCCAATTCTACGAATCAGGAATCACCTTATTTAGCATTTGATGGAGACGCTACTCCTGGAAGTGGTAATAATATTGCAAACGATATGATGAGAGCAATACAAGATAAATTTGGAATAGATATTAACAATGCAGGAGAATTTACAGGTCTAACATTTCTTAATACAGATAATGAAATATTTGATCCGTTTTTAAGCAACGATTATGGAAGTATTCTTTATGCCTCTAAACCTTCTTTGCTTACTGACATAATGAATTATATTGTTGGAAATCCCTCATTCGATGCATCCAACACAACTCTTAGTAATGGAAGATCAGGTGGTTGGTATGACGGTCCTTATCAGCAGCTTACTAACGATTATCATTTTGATGCAGATTATTATGCTGCTTATGGGATGATTAAATTTAGCTTTTTGGATTTTATGGTGATAGGTGGAGCACGCTATGAAAAAGTAAAATCTAATTATTTCGCTTGGAACGCTCAGGATATTAGAAATGCCCAACAACAAAAATTATATGATACAACTGCAACGAATGAAAATGATTTTCTGCTTCCTATGGCACAAATAAAATACTCTCCATTTGATTGGATGGATGTTCGTTATGCCTATACTCAAACACTGGCAAGACCTGATTATCAATCACTTTCACCGAAATTCAATATAGACGTAAATGGCATTACAATTAGTGCAGGCAATTCTGCTTTAGAACCTGGAAAAGCCTTTAATCATGATCTTAGTTTTACATTTCATAATAACGAGATTGGACTTTTAACTATAGGCGGTTATTATAAAACAATTGAGAATTTTGTCTATTCTGCATCCTATGGCTTATTAGCTGCTCAAAGTGCCGGTATGGATTCAGTTTCACATTACATAATTATCCGTGACGGCATAAAAGTAGTAGATCCTGTCGTAACAACTCGTACTGTTGTAAGGCGACCAATAAATAATCCTTATGACGCTACTGTAAAAGGAATTGAAATAGACTTCCAGCATAGTTTCTGGTACTTACCGGAACCTTTTAACAATATGGTCTTTGGAATTAACTACGCAAGAATTTACTCTGAATCAAAATATCCACTTTATTTAACGGAGGTTATTCCTGGTACCAGACCACCTCAGTACAGACTTAGAGATACTACATTTTCAGGACGATTAATTGATCAACCTAATCATGTCCTAAATGCATACATTGGATACGATTATGAAGGATTTTCATCAAGACTCTCATTTCAATTCCAGGATAATTCTGCTATAACAAATGGAGGTGAGTTTCCGGAAAACAGTTCCAATACAAAAGCATATTTCCGAATGGATTTCTCAGCTCGTCAGAAACTTCCATGGTTTGGTAGCGAGTTGTTCCTGGATGTTATTAATCTCAATGATGAAAACAATAGCTGGACACAAAGGTCTACCGGAGGGTACCAGGGTATAAGAAACTATGGTTTAACGGCAAATCTTGGATTAAGAATAAGATATTAACATTAATGAATTTTATAACTAATTATTATAATTATAAACAAACTGAAAGGCATGAGCTATGAAAAAATCGTTATTATTTCTCTTTCTGGTAACTTGCTTTAGTATTACTCTATTTGCTAAGGATACGGTATATGTCCAGGGTTATTATGAATCCGGGAATCAATATGGTACTCTTAATACCGCTATTCAATCAGCGATAGATGATGGTACTGTAAACGATAAAGTTTTTAAGTTAACCTCGTTCGAAGTATATGTACTGAGCAGCAGTATTCTTATGGGTTTAGATAATAGTGGACAAGGATTAAATTTGGAAATTGTTGCTGAAAAACCACTAAGGGAGGGAGACGCGGATCCCGTAACCGTACAAAACTCTGCCCCACCCCAGATTGTTTGGACTGATGAATCAGCAGTAGACAGACAGTACCCTATTCAAACCTATGGGAATCTCGTTATGAAAAACATCTGGATACGCTTTGCTGACTTTTTGGGTGCTCAAGTTAGTGGTTCAATTGCATTTGAAGATTCATCAGCATCGGGTAACGATAAGGAAAGTGGATATTTTGAAGGCTGTATTTTTGATTACGATGGAATTGGTTCCGAAGGTTCAGGCACTATCTCGGTAAAAGCAGATCATTTCACCGGTATTTTCAAAAATTGTTATTTCAGGAATCAATCTGATAACCACTTTCAGTATTATGGACGTGCTGTTTCATTCCCTTATCAAAGCTCTGGTTTTCACTATGATAGTCTTCTTTTTGAAAACTGTTCTTTCTCCAATCTTGGTAGAATTGTAATGCAGGAAGGAAATGAGTATGGTGATAATGTTCATATAAATCACTGTACTCTTATCAATTGCGTAGAATGGGTTTATCAATCGGCAGGCTGGTTAAAAAATTGTTCCATTACAAATTCTATTTTCATAAATCCATATATGTTTGGATTCAGACCTCTTGATGTCTGCGATAGTACCGGGACTATCTATCAGGATTACTTAGACGGATTATGCGATCCTCCGGGTGGTGGTCTTATCAATGGTATTACGGCTGTAGATTCTTTTGGTTTCGTGGTTCCTTTTACAGATGAAGACAGAGAATTATATATAGCTCACAATGTTTATATGTACCAGGATTGGTTGGAAGCATGGTATACCGATTGTCCCTGGTGTAAAGATCAGCATACAGGAAGGCATGATGAAGAGTTGCATATACCGTCTCCTATGATAGGTGAAAATGCTATGAACTTTATAGATTCTGTAGATGGACAAGGCAATAAGTATTTCACAAAATTGAATGTTGACCAGTCAACTATATTTGACACCGATCCGGATTTCATTGTACCACCTACGAATCAGGATACCTTACAAACATTCTTGGAAGGCAGATGGGGACCAGGTACAAACATTGATTGGGCTTATTTCCCTTATTCAGGATTTGCACAGATATGGCCTTTACCTGAAAATTTAGCATACAATAATACAGATTATCAAACCGCAGCTATGGGTGGTTTCCCATTAGGAGATCTGAACTGGTATCCGGATCAATTACCGTCCTGGGAAGCTCAAAGAGACCAGGAATGGTCTGATATTAATTATTGGCTTAATGGTGGTCCTAACTCTGTAATCGAAGTAGGAGGTGTTCAACCAACTGACTATGTACTTAAACAAAACTATCCAAATCCCTTCAACCCTACTACTAAAATTGAGTACTCAATTCCAAAAGCAGGACACGTTTCTCTAAAAGTTTATAACAACTTAGGACAGGAAGTGGCAACTGTATTTGAAGGTGATCAACGGACAGGAAAATATATTGCAACATTTGACGGTACCGGTTTAGCCAGTGGAGTTTATTTCTACAGGCTACAAACAGAAAATATTTTATTAACTAAGAAATTTGTTCTTATGAAATAACCATATTTTATTTTACTTAAATCCTTAGCCGGGATTAATAATTATATCCCGGCAAGGTATTATTTAATTGCAAATTAAATTTTTAAAATCGTATAAAGAAAGGAGGGTAATTAATTAAAAGGTAAAATTACTTATGTAATTAATATATCTTCTAACAAATAACAGAAAGGAGTGATATGAAGAAGTTTTCATACATCTTCGTAGCTTTTGTAGCTGCATTATTTATGTTGAACGCTACACCGCTTCACGCACAGACAGTAGTTCTTTACGATCAATTTGATAGTGGTGACGGGAAATGGAATACCGGCTGGATAGAAGGTTCAACAAATGTTACTTTTTCAATTGATACTAATGGGGTGCTTTCAGGAAAAAATTCATACCTGGCTAACATTGTTACAGCAAGTTCAACAACTTACTTTATTCAAAGAAATGCTGACTGTCCTTTGCTTGCTGGTAAAATATATACCGTTTCATTTAAAGCTGTAGCTAACACGGATAGCGCTAGTATTAACGTTTTATTTGAATTAGCAGGTGATCCATATACCAAGCGTTTAAATGAAACACCGACAATTACAACTACACCACAGGTCATTACTTATACAATGACTTCAACCGAAAACGTACCAACTAATCAATTGAAACTGCATTATGGCGGTACGCAAAATAATAATACTAAGATCTGGGTTGACAGTGTTATTGTCACATATGAAGATGATCCCTCTCTTGTTTCCCAATGGGGTGCAACAACAGATGGATATGGAAATGCCTGGGCGAACGGAATGCTGAATGATTCCAGTACTGCTGCCGGTGATGCCGGTATAACTGGTGTACAACCTATGCCTTCGGGGACAAATGGGTCGTCTTTACTCGGTCGCTTCAATACGCTTCAAGTAACCACGGGTCAAACGATAGTTGTTAGTGGTCAACTTGAATATGTTGGCGGTGGCATGGGTTCTATTTATACTCCGCTGCGTTATGCTTTAACCAATCTTGACAGTTTAACGCTGGAGAATCAGTACACAGACTCCGCTAAGTGGGTAAGTACTCGTACTAATGGTAGTCAAAATCATCATTACGGCTGGGAGTTCACGCCAAGAAGCCTCAATGGTCAGCAACCAAATGGTGGTGCAGGAAATGGTTCGGTCTGGCAAGTTATAAATGGCAATTGGGCCAGTACCTATAGTAATGGCGGTGGTACTGTTGGGCCGGTAGTAGACCAGGCTCCCCGAAATGCTGAAATATCAGCAGGAACATATAACTGGGCTATTTCAGTTCAAATGATAGACGACACTACAAGTGAAGTAAGGTGGTCTCTGGTTAAAACAGATAATTCTTACTGGTTTGCTGGTATTGCTCAGGATACTGCGTTAACTGATAAAGTTAATAGTATTGCATTTTGGATCAAGGATGGTGATGTAACTCAATTTAATGTAAAAGGAGTCAGAGCCAGACTCGGTGATCCAATTACAATCCCTCCAAAACCCTGGCAGGGATACTATCTTGATTTATGGGGTGTAACAACCGATGGATACGGAAATGCCTGGACGATAACGAATGATTCTTCTACCGTTGATGGTAATGGCGGTATAGCTGGTCCGCAACCTATGCCAACAGGAACGAATGGGGCGTCTATACGCGCAGGTTTTGGTCAGGAAGTTGCAATACCCACCGATCAAGCCGTTGTTTTAACCGGTAAATTTGAATATGTAGGCGGTGGTATGGGTTCTTCTTATACTCCGCTGCGTTATGCTTTAACCAATCTTGATAGTTTAACGCTGGAGAATCAGTACACAGACTCCGCTAAGTGGGTAAGTACTCGTACTGATGGTAGTCAAAATCATCATTACGGCTGGGAGTTCACACCAAGAAGCCTTAATGGTCAGCAACCAAATGGTGGTGCAGGAAATGGTTCGGTCTGGCAAGTTAAAAATGGCAACTGGGCCAGTACCTATAGTAATGGCGGTGGTACTGTTGGACCGGTAGTAGACCAGGTTCCCCGCAATGCAGAATTATCAGCAGGAACATATAACTGGGCTATTTCAGTTCAGCAGATAAATGATACTACAGACGAAATAAGATGGTATATAGAAGCAGTACACGCAGCAGGTGAACAAGCCAGCTACTGGTTTGCGGGTATTGTACAGGATACTATTCTAACTGATAAATTAAATGGTGTTGCTTTTTGGCTCAAGGATGGTGAAGCAACTCAATTTAACGTGATAGATGCCTATATTGATCTCGGTAATCCGATTGAGTTACCTCCTGTTCCATGGGTAAGATTCTATATACCTGCTGAATTTTGGGGATTCTATGGTAGTACCGGAGGTTGGCAACTTACACCTCCCGATGTAGATGGTAACGCAAGTATATCTGGAAGTGGTGCTGTAACTGACTGGGCTGCTGTTCGTGGAGGATTTGGTCAGACAATTAAATTTAGTAATCTTCCTGAAGATACTGCCCTGGTTGTTACCGGTAATCTTCAATTTGTTGGCGGTGGTTTTGATGGAATGAGTGGATTACGCCTCGGATTATTTTACAGTGACAGCGCCGGAGTGGTAGACTCCACAGCGGATGGTCCGATGTGGTCCGGTAGCGATATGTATAGCTCAGGTTATTTATTTGCACCAAACAGTGGAACTAATGAAAATCCGGATTGGGGATCCAACGGTAAAGGCAGTGTTGGAGGTGTAGTAAATTCAACATGGTCAAGCACTGATGGCGCAGACAATTACATCTTGGGCAACCGACAAACCAGTGATGTAGCAGGCGAAGGAACTTATAATTTCAAATTATCCTTCAAAGATATGGGTAATGGGCAAATTGCTGTTGGTTACTCTATTACGAATTCTTCTTATACATTCGTAGGAGTTAATATGGACAGTCATGACCCGCTTGCTACGACTCAATTTAATGCTATTAATTTCGCAGTTAGTGGTACTAATACATCTACAACTGGCTTAAATATTTCTGACGTTCTTGTAGACGTAGGCTCTCCTGTTGTTGATGCGGTAGATCAAGGAAATGAAAATTCTTCATTACCAACTGTGTATTCTTTAAGCCAAAACTATCCTAACCCATTTAATCCAACAACTACAATCAAATTCGGTATACCAAAAGCCGGAGATGTTAGTCTTGCAGTTTATGATATTTTGGGAAGGAAAATTGCAGAGTTGATAAATGGTAATTTAACTGCCGGTTACCACACTGTTAACTTTAATGCTACAAATCTTGCTTCCGGCGTTTACTTCTATAGAATAGAAGCCGGTGATTTCGTAAGTGTTAAGAAATTAATGCTGTTGAAATAATGTAAGATTAGTATTTTCTTATCCTGCTTGTTGAAATACAGGCAGGATAAATTTTAGGTCTATGAAATACAGCCTGTCCGTTCTTCATGGACAGGCTTTTTTTATTTGAAAACTGAGACTTGTTAAACTATTTTTTTATACTCACTATTTTTTATGTTAAAATGAAAAAAGTTACAAGCAAATCATTAGATATAATTTTAATTTACTTGCTTGTAGTACTCTTTCCCCTTTGCCTCACTGCTCAAACAAAATCATCTTCAACTAATATTATTCCTCATTTGATAAAAAAGGGTTCAGCAACACAACTTATTGTAGATAGCAAACCTTTTATAATACTTGGTGGTGAATTAGGTAATTCATCCTTTACCAGTCTGGAATATATGAAACCTGCCTGGCCAAAATTAAAAACGATGAATTTGAATACAGTATTAGCACCTATCTATTGGGAACTTATCGAGCCCGAAGAAGGCGAATTCGATTTTACACTATATGATAAATTAATAAACGTAGCACGACAGAATAATTTAAAGCTGATTCTGTTGTGGTTTGGTTCGTGGAAAAATAGTATGTCCAGTCATGCACCATCATGGGTTAAAAAAGAATACCACAGGTTTCCAAGGGTAAAAGATGACAAAGGTAAAAGCCAGGAAATACTTACACCTTTCAGTGAAGAAAATCTTAAAGCAGATCTAAATGCTTACCGTGAATTAATGAAGCATATAAAAGATTTCGATAAAAACGATCATACAATAATTATGATACAAACCGAGAATGAGATCGGAATGCTACCGACAGCAAGAGATTATAGTACACTTGCAAATAAAAAGTATAATGAGAATGTCCCGGAAGAATTCATAAAATATTTAAAGAAGAATAAAGAAAAACTAGTACCGGAATTCAAAGAGGTGTGGGAGAAAAATGGATTTAAAGAATCGGGAACCTGGGAAGAAGTTTTTGGAAAAAGTCCCCAGACGGATGAAATTTTCATGGCATGGTATTACTCAATATTTACGAATGCAATTATTGAAGCGGGTAAGGAAGTTTATCCTCTTCCAATGTACGTTAATGCGGCATTAAATCGACCGGGAAGATTACCGGGTGAAGGGTATCCAAGCGCGGGACCACTTCCACATATTATGGATGTATGGAAAGCGGGAGGACCATTAATAGATTTTTTGTCTCCCGATTTTTACTTCCCTAATATTGAACATTGGTGTGATTTATATACACGCAGGAATAATCCACTCTTTATCCCTGAACATATTTTTGACAGTACTGCAGCAGCAAAAGCACTTTTTGTTTTGGGGCACTACGAAGCTTTAGGCTTCTCCCCTTTCTCGATTGAGTCTACTAGCGATCCTGAAGATGAAACTTTAGGTAAGGTTTACAATTTAGTTAATCAGTTAACGCAATTAATTACATCATACCAGGGACAAAATAAGATAGATGGTGTTTTACTCGATAAAGATAACCAGGAAAACACAGTTAATTTTGGGAATTATGAATTTACCATAAAACACAGCTATACACTGGGATATGAAGCCAATTCTAAAAATGATGTATGGGAAACGGCTGGTGCGATAATTATACAAACCGGAGAAGATGAATTTTATCTTGCCGGTTCCGGTGTTGTTATAACTTTCAAAAATTTGAAAAACCCTGATCTTACAGTTGGAATTTTAAAAGACGAAGAAGGAAAGTTCGTCAACAATGAATGGAAAGTAATCAGGCATTTAAACGGAGATCAAATACATCAGGGAAGGCATATAAGAATATTACGTTCAGATGGTTATATGGTTCAAAGATTTGAATTATATAATTATGAATAACCTCGGAATTAATAAAATTATTGTTACCGATTATTTTTCCGGATGTGCTACCAGCATTTGAACATAATCTTCGATATTATGAAATAAATAATTCAAGATAAATTAATGTTTCAAGGGAGAATAAATGAAAAAACTTTTCTTATTAATACTGTTGACTATTGTTTCACAGGTATTTGTTAAATCTCAGACGATTGAAAATAAAATAGTTTTAGATGCTTCTGAACAGGAATATAAAATCGACAAAAATATTTATGGTCAGTTTTCAGAGCATCTCGGTCATCTTATTTATGGAGGAATTTGGGTAGGACCAAATTCTTCAATTCCAAACATTGATGGAATTAGGAAAGATGTTGTTGATGCACTTAAAGAAATTAAAGTTCCGGTTTTAAGATGGCCCGGTGGCTGCTTTGCCGATGAATATCACTGGATGGATGGAATCGGTAATCCAAAAGACAGACCTGAAATGATCAACACTAATTGGGGCGGAGTTACTGAAGATAACAGTTTTGGAACACATGAATTTCTTGAGCTTTGTAATTTAATAGGATGCGATCCGTACATAACAGGAAATGTCGGCAGCGGTACTGTAAAAGAATTATCGCAGTGGGTTGAGTACGTTAATTCGGATAATGTCAGTCCAATGACAGACCTGCGTAAGAAAAACGGACGGGAAAAATCGTGGGGAGTAAAATATTGGGCTATCGGAAATGAAAATTGGGGATGCGGAGGCAATATGCCACCGGATTTTTATGCCGACCAGGTAAGACGATTCGGAACGTATATGCATAATTACGGTAGAGAAAGATTATTTAAAATTGCATGTGGTCCAAGTAGTGGTGATTATAATTGGACTGATGTTTTAATGAAAGAGGCTGCACCTTATTTCGATGGATTAGCTCTTCATTATTATTCTTTTGCAAATCAGAAAACCGCAACAGATTTTGATGAAGGCGGCTGGTTCGATATCATGAAGAAAACCCTCCAAATGAATGAACTCGTTGAAAAGCATTCTATAATAATGGATAAATACGATCCTTTTAAAAGAGTTGCGCTGGTAGTTGATGAATGGGGAACCTGGTACCAGGTAGAACCGGGAACAAACCCTGGCTTTTTATATCAGCAAAATACAATGCGTGATGCGATAGCAGCAGCATGTAATTTAAATATTTTTAATAATCATTGTGACCGTGTGCGAATGGCGAACATTGCGCAGGTTGTAAATGTGCTGCAGGCAATGATTCTTACCAAAGATGATAAGATGATTTTAACTCCAACTTACTGGGTTTTTGATTTATTTAAAGTTCACCAGGAAGCTACTATGATTCCTGTCAAAGTTTCTTCGAGTGATTATGTTTACAAAGATGATAAGCTTCCTGCAGTAAATTGTTCAGCCTCAATCAATAGTTCGGACAAGATGCATATTTCACTGTGCAATATTGATCCCGACAAATCGGAAGATGTTGAACTAAGTTTAGAAAGTTTTAAAGCAGACAAAATTGTAGGCAAAATGCTTACCGCGGAAAAAATGAATGCACACAATACGTTTGATAATCCTAATGAAGTAAAGCCGTCAGATTTTTCTGATTATAAATTAAACGGGAACAATTTAAAAGTTAATATGCCGCCAATATCGGTTGTCGTTCTTGAGATAGAAGGCAAAGTTAATTTGAAACAGAAAGAAATCAATTTAAAAAATCCTAAACAAGGGATAGACTATAATTATTATAAATTTGATGGAATCAGTCTTCCAAACTTTGCAGATATGAATCCTTTATCTTCCGGCACAGAAAGTAGTTTTGTTATTCCATCAATGGTTAGCGAAGTGAACTTTGCATTAAAGTACACCGGGTATATAAAAATACCTGAAGACGGTTTATATACTTTTTACACAACATCTGATGATGGATCAGCTATAATAATTGATAGCAAATTAGTTGTAAATAATGACGGACAGCATGCAATGGTTGAGAGATCAGGTAATGCTATGTTGAATACAGGTTACCATAAAATAGAAATACTATTTTTTCAGGCCGCCGGCGGAATGGGACTCGATGTAAGCATTAAAGGTCCTAATATAGAAAAACAAATTATCCCTGCGGAAATTCTGTTCAGGGAAGAAAAATAATATTAAAGAGTATTGAGAAATGAAAAAACTAATTTTTGCTTTGTTAGCTCTGATAGCATTGAGTTGTTCTCAGAAGAATTCAAAATATTCAGACTATCCGATTTCTGCTGTAGGTATTAGAAACGTTATTCTTGATGATAACTTTTGGTTACCGAAGATAAAAACAATTCAGGATGTTACGATACGTTATGCATTTGATAAATGTGAAAAAGAAGGACGAATGGAAAACTTTCTTATAGCCGGCGGCGTTGAAAAAGGTACTACCAAAGGTAAAATGCCTTTCGATGATACCGATCTTTATAAGATTATAGAAGGCGCTTCATATTCATTAATAAGCAACCCAAATCCTGAATTGGACGCTTACATTGATTCAATAATTGCGATTATAAAAATTGGACAGGAACCTGATGGCTATCTTACGACCTGGTTTACTATCAACAGAGAAAAACCTCCGGCATGGTGGGTTAAACCTTCAAAAACAAGATGGGAAAATGAAGTAAGTAGTCATGAGTTATATAACAGCGGACATTTATTCGAAGCAGCCGCTGCACATTATTGGGCTACAGGTAAGAGAAACTTTTTAGATGTCGCAATTAAGAATGCCAACTTGTTAGTAAATAATTTTGGACCAAATAAATTAACCAAACCTCCGGGACATCAAATTGTTGAAACAGGCTTAATTAAACTTTATCATATAACGCAAAACACAAAATATCTTGAACTTGCTAAGTTTTTCCTGGATGTTCGCGGCGATTCAACCACACATAAATTGTATGGAGAATATAATCAGGATCATATGCCTGTTATAAAACAAACGGAAGCAGTTGGACATGCAGTGCGTGCTTTATATATGTACGCTGGCATGACTGATATTGCCGCTATCTATAAAGATAAAGATTATCTGAACGCAGTAAATACAATCTGGGAAAATGTGGTTAATAAAAAAATGTATATCACCGGCGGGTTGGGTTCCAGACATGAAGGAGAATCTTTCGGTGATAATTATGAACTGCCTAACCTTACTGCATACAATGAAACTTGTGCTGCAATTGCCAGCGTTTTTTGGAATCACCGGTTATTTCTTTTAACAGGTGATTCAAAATATTATGATATTATTGAACGAACGATGTATAACGGATTGATTTCAGGAATTTCATTAGATGGGAAAAAGTTTTTCTATCCTAATCCCACTGAATCCGACGGCAAGTATGAATTTAATATGGGAGCTTGTACAAGACAATCATGGTTCGATTGTTCCTGCTGCCCGACGAATTTAATCCGTTTTATTCCTTCTATTCCCGGTTTAGTTTATGCAACTAATGAAGATAGTTTATATGTAAATCTTTTTATCTCCAACAATGCGCAAGTTAAGATTGATGGAGAACAAGTTGGGATAACGCAGCAAACAGATTATCCATGGAATGGGGACATAAATATTTCGATCAATCCTGAAGAAGAAAAAACATTTACCTTAAAACTTCGTATTCCCGGCTGGGCTGAAAATAAACCCGTTCCCGGCAATTTGTATTCTTATAGGGATAATGATAAAAGTAAAATCATTTTAAAAGTAAATGGAAAAGAAGGGAAGATAAATATGAATAAAGGATACGTTGAAATCTCAAGAGATTGGTCTAAAGGTGATAAAATAGAATTGGTCTTACCAATGAAGGTGCATGAAGTAATTGCAAACGAAAAAGTAAAAGCTGATAGTAATAAAGTTGCTTTTGAATATGGTCCGATAGTTTATTGTGCTGAAGAAATTGATAACAAACAAATATCTGATATATCTATACCAAAAAATTTAGATGTCAATACTCGGGATGAAACAATTTTATCTGACAGAGTGGTTGCACTTGAGAGTAAAAGTAATAATAAAGAATTCACCTTGATTCCATATTATATATGGTCAAATAGAGGAGTTGGAAAAATGAAAGTCTGGTTTACTCAAATGTAAACATTTAAATGTCTTGTGGAATACATATAAATAAACGCAACAGTAATATTCTTTTTGATAAGAAAAAGTAACTTGAAATTGTGTGATTAGTCTGGTTATTTATAAAGAAGGTATGTAATATGAAAAGAATTATATTACTCGTAGAAACTTCGCGCGCATTTGGTAGACAGTTAATTATGGGGATTGCTCATTATTCTAAACTGCACGGACCCTGGTCGTTTTATAAAGAACCTATAGGGTTAAAGTCTTCTATCCCCCATTTAACAAGCTGGAAACCGGATGGAATTATTATGCGCGACTCCTTAATAACAAAAGAGTTATTGAAATTGAAGATTCCCACTGTACTTGCTATACACGATTCCAAATACCCCCAAAATTTGCCGGTCATAAAAACCGATTCATATTCAATTGCAAAATTGGCAAGCGAACATCTGATTGAAAAAGGATTAAAAAATTTTGCCTTTTGCGGCTTCGATAGTTATGACTGGTCTAAAGAACGCAGAATAAATTTTTGCCGTCTTAATAGTAAAATTGGTTATAAAACTCATGTCTATTGCCAACCTAAGAGGATTAAAAATGACTGGGAGAATGAGCAGCATCGTGTAAGAGACTGGGTTAATGCTTTACCAAAACCTGTAGGAATTTTTGCATGTAACGATGATCGTGGGCAGCATATTCTGGAAGTATGTAAATTGCTCAATTTAAAAGTGCCTGAAGATGTTGCTGTAGTAGGTGTCGATAATGATCCTATGGTTTGTAATATAAGTGATCCGCCTCTAACAAGTATTGCTCTAAATGTTGAATCAGCTGGTTATCAGGCAGCTAAATTAATTGATGATATGATTGATAAAGAAAAAAATTATGGCAAGCAAATAATAGTTACTCCAAGTTATGTGGTCCAAAGGCAATCCTCTGATATATTTGCGGTTGATGATTTTTCAGTTGCGCAAGCAATTAGTTTTATCAAAAATAACGCAAGGAATAAAATCTTAGTTGAAGATGTAGTAAAAGCTGCTAATATTAATAGGCGTACGCTTGAAAGGAGATTTAGAAGGACAATCCATAGATCCATAGTTGAAGAAATTAAATATACACGTATTGAACTTATTTCAAAATTACTTATAGAAAGTGATTTTTCAATTTCTCAAATAACTTCATTTTTTAACTTCACTGATGTTGAACATATTTCAAGATATTTTAAAAGAGTAAAAGGAATAGGCCTCCGTGAATTTCGGAAACATCATCAACTTACTAACCTTTAGTGTTTGACGCGATCTGGTTAGTTACTGATCTAAAATGGCTATCTAATATTTAGCATTTTGCTTAAATTTATTAAAATATTTTTAATTCGGGGATTGCAAATTACTTCCAATCCCCGAAGTTCATTCAAAACTAAATCCAAAGAAATAGTATGAAAACTTTTTACCACTTTTTATCTTTCTTTCTTATATTATGCTTCCATATCTATGGGCAATCACCTTCATTTAGTACATATATAAATCCGGTAATTCCAGGAGATCATCCTGATCCTACATTAACAAAAGTTGGCAATGATTTTTATACCTCTGGTTCTTCATTTAATCCAACACCTAAAATATATCACTCTACTGATCTTGTACATTGGGAAGTAATAGCACAACCGGTTAAAGCTTCCTGGCCTGTATATGGAGATGAACCAGGCGGCGGTATTTGGGGTGGTCATATGGTTTATTATAACAACTCATACTGGGATTTCTTTGCCAGAAGTGGTGTCGGTATGTTTTATGTGAAAGCGGATAATCCTGAGGGCCCCTGGAGTACACCTACAGCAGTCAACACTGCCGCTGGACTTCCGCCATTTGGACAGGATAATTCCATTTTTATAGATGACGATAATAAATGGTATATGCTTACTAAAGCTGGTCAACAAAATAACCATATTGTAGAATTAGGAGAAAACGGACAGCCTACAGGTAGAGTTCTTGATTTAACCTGGTTAAATCCATCGCCGGATTACCCATATGGATGGGCAGAGGGACCCGTAATGTGGAAACATAATGGTTACTACTATTATAGTTTTGCACAGCATTTATACGGCGCACAATATGTAATGCGTAGTGATACATTGACAGACGATCAATCAGCATGGACAATTATCGGAAGTAATATTTTTACCGGAATTACAGGAACCTACAACAGACCTAATCATATCTCTCCCGTCGTTATGCTCGATGATAGTACAAGCTGGACTATTGCACATAGTTATCACAGTAGTGATAACTGGTATGCTCAGGGACGTCAGGGTTTACTCTGCCAGGTGACTTATAACGATCAGGGATTTCCTGTTATTAAATTTCCTCCGAGTAATCCAGTTACAGCTCCGGTTCTTCCAAGCAATGGAATTCCCTGGATGGTACCCAAATCCGATATGTTTACTTCAACTTTATTAAATCCTGCATGGTCTTTCCTTGGATATACATCCGATGCAACACATTCTTTGGAAGTGCGCGAAGGTTGGTTATACCTGGAACCTTATGGCGGAAGCAATACGGTAATTCAGAATGATGGTGAACATAATTATTCCCTTGTTACAAAAGTTGATTTTGAACCGGCAGCAGTTTCTGATGAAGCCGGTTTGTGGATTATAAACGGACCTGAAACACTTAGTGCAAATGTGTTCAGTACAGTAAATAGTCAGGGTGATAAAGTCTTAAAATTTAGTTTTAATAATACTTCATACGAAGTAGAAAATACTGTCGGTACAGTGGTCTGGCTTAAATTAGTTCGTAATGAACATATGATGTCTGGTTTTTGTAGTTCTGACGGAGTTACATGGACGCAAATTGGAGAACCAATAAATGCTACGGCAATAGATATCCAGCAAACCGATTATAATAATTTTACAGGTAATCAGCAGGGGCTTTATGTAAAAGGTAAAGCAGCATATTTTGATCTTTATATTTACCGTGATGCATATTCAAATATTCCTGCCGGAAGTCCTGCCAACAGATTTAGAGTAAGTCCCTCCAGTACATATTTAGGAGGAATCAACAACGATGAATGGGCAATGTATGCAGGTGTAGAATTCGGCAACAACGATTACCAAAAAACTCCAGTATCTTTGGAAATATCTGCTTCGAGTGCAACAACAGGTGGCATTGTGGAAGTATGGCTTGATTCAATTGATACTGGCAGAAAAATTGGCGAATGCAATATTGACACTACAGATAGCTGGACAGACTATAAAACTTTTAAAGCAGACGTTGATTCGGTATCAAACAGCCATGATGTTTACCTTAAGTTTTTGGGTTCAGGGACTGAACAACTTTTTCGTATAAATTGGTTTAGATTTTTAAGTAAAGCTGATACTACTACATCAATAGATAATGGCTCAAATGAAAGAGGGACGATTCAAGCATTTCAATTATTCCAAAATTATCCCAATCCGTTTAATCCGGCAACTAAGATAACTTTTACTCTGCCGAGAGCGAGTAAAGTTGAGTTATCTGTATATAATCAATTGGGACAGAAAGTTACGACAATTGCCGACGGCGAATATTCTGCAGGCACTCATCAGCTTAGTTTTATTGCGAATAATCTTGCTAGCGGAATTTATTATTACAGAATTAATGCAGATAAATATATACGAACAAAAAAAATGATATTTCTGAAATAATAATATCATGACTGATTTTCTAACTAGAAAAATTTACGGAGGAACAATATGAAAACTAAAAATACAATTTTGCTTTTTGTTATGATGCTGATCGCATATGCAAGTACAATTGCTCAAATAGATCCTGGAACTGCAAATCTTACACACTCCTGGACATTTGATGACGGAACAGCAATTGATACTGTTGGTGGCGTTACTGGAGTTTTGATGGGAGATGCCGAAATTCTAAATGGCTCGCTTCAGACAACCAATCCTAATTCCTGGATGGAGTTGCCGGCAGATACAATAGCAATTAATGGATATGATGCAATTACTATTGTAGCCTGGTTTAAATCCGTCCCAAATGGTAATACAGGCTTTACTATGCTTGCTTCATTTGGTAATACGCAAAATACACTTGGTGTAGACTACTATTATATTACCGCTGCACGTGAAGACGATGTAAGTCGTGCAGGTATTTCTTGCGGAGATGCATCAACTCCCTGGGCAAGTGAAACATTTGCGGAGGGAACTGAATATGATGACGGCAAACTCCATCAAATGGTAAGCACTATAGACTCAGCAAATATAACGCTATATATAGATGGGCAACTTCAAGGAACTACTCCGCTGGCTGCAAATAATAGTATTTCACTCATTAGTTCTAATTTTGCTTATCTGGCAAAAAGTGTTTATGACGGTGACCTTACTTGGAAAGGTGAGATACTTGAATTTGATATTTACAACAAGGCCTTATCTCCCGATGAAGTTCTATTCCTTTTTAATGAAACTGATGTTACTGCCGGGCAAAGACCTGTGATAGTAGAAGCTGAATCAGGGCAACTTGGTAGTAATTTCTCAGTGCAGGATGCAGGCGATGTAACATATATTACAACAACAACTAACTACACAGGTCTTTCTAGCCCTGGCGATACAAGCCGTATAGCAACTTACAATGTTACATTTATAGATCCTGGGTATTACTATTTATATGTTCATTTACGTGTAGGTTCGGGCAATTTTGATGATGACAGCTATTTCTATGCAAGAGGATTCGGTGAAAAGAACGATACTGCAAGTGCCGATTGGGTTTTTAATAACGGACTTGCATCGGCAGGATTTGCTGATTCTTCTGCTGTTGTAGATGGTCTTGGATCGGTTGGTTCAGGCGTATGGAAATGGGTGAATGCTACTAAAAATACTTATTCCGGAGCTCCCGGAGATTCTTTTTATGTTAGTGCAGATAGCCTGACAAAAACTTTTCAGATCGGCAGTCGTGAAGATGGATTAGATATTGATAAAATTGCATTCGGGAAATCCACTTTATATTACACTGTCGGAAATCTTGATAACGGTGAACCCGGTTTTACTAAATTACCGGAACCCGTAGTAGTTTGGGGAGGCCCACCATTAGCTACAAATCAGCCTAAATATGTTGGCAACATTTATAGTGCTCCACAGGTTGAAAATTTTGAAGCGTACTGGAATGAAGTAATACCTGAAAACGCAGGCAAATGGGGCAGCGTTGAAGGAACCCGTGATGTTATGAACTGGTCTGGTTTGGATGCTGCTTACAATCTTGCCAAGGATAATGATTTTCCTTTCACATTTCACGTACTTATCTGGGGGGCTCAACAACCCGCCTGGATAGATACATTGCAACCTGCTGATCAACTCGATGAAATTCGAGAATGGTTTCAGGCTGTTAACGACAGGTACCCGGATATTGACTTTTTACAGGTAGTTAATGAACCTTTGCCTGGTCATAATCCCCCCGATGGAAATAATGGCAGAGCTAACTATAAAGGTGCTTTAGGTGGTAATGGTGATACCGGATGGGATTGGGTACTTAATGCATTCAGAATGGCTCGTGAAATATTTCCTGACAGTACTAAATTGATGATTAATGATTTTAATATTATCAATAGTTCCACCAGTACATCACAGTATATTACAATTATAAACTTACTTAAAGCAGAAAACCTGATTGATGCTATTGGTGTGCAGGGTCACGCATTCACTACAACAGCACCTACAGTAACAATGAGAACTAATCTCAATTCGCTGGCAGCAACAGGTCTACCTATTTATGTCACTGAGTTGGATATCGACGGACCTACTGATGCTATACAGTTGCAGGATTATCAAAGAATTTTCCCTGCACTTTATGAACATCCCGGTGTACAGGGAATTACTTTATGGGGCTGGAGACCGGGTCTTTGGAGAAATGACCAGGGTGCATATATTATCAACCAGGACGGTTCTGAAAGACCTGCGTTAGTTTGGTTGAGAGATTATCTTGATACTGTGGATGTAACAGTAGGTGTTAATGATATTTCGAATACACCTTATGAGTTTCGTCTCGATAACAACTATCCTAATCCGTTTAACCCGTCGACAAACATTCAGTACAGTGTAGCCAGCACTTCAAAAGTAACACTGAAAATTTATGATGTTCTTGGTAATGAGATTCAGACTCTTGTAGATGATGTTAAATCACCAGGACAGTATACTGTTAAATTCAATGCACAGAATCTGGCCAGTGGTATTTATTTTTATCAGATTAATGCTGGCAATTTTACTGCTACTAAGAAACTTATGCTGTTGAAATAAATTAAACTTTAACATTTTTAGTTAGAAATTATTAAATTTAGTCAGTATTAAGTATTAACACTAATAATAAAGGAGGAATTAATGAGTCGTAAAATTTTACATTCAAGTAGCATTCTATTCTATTACCTATTAATGGTATTTTTTTCAATTACAATAAATATAAATGCCCAACTTGTAACTAATGGAAACTTCGAAAGTTCTGATGTAGGAATAATTGATTCCACAGGTATCGAAGGTTGGTTAATACAGGTTGCTGATGGTATAGCTCCAGCACCTGTGTTCGAAATTGTAAGTGATACGGTTGAGAGAGGTAACCGTGCACTGAAGGTTACTGTAGGTGGTTTAGGAACGAATCAATGGGATATTCAGGCAGTTGCAGATAGCATTCCGGCAATACCCGGGGCTACATATATTTATACAATTTGGGCAAAAGCCGAAAGTCCAGGTGCACAGGTTAATTTTACAGTTGGTAATTATTCGTTCACTGAATACGGAGCCATACGTCCTGTTAATCTAACTACACAATGGCAAAAATTTACATTACAGTATACTGTAAATGATGCTGAGACTATAATCCGCGCACCAATTCATTTCGGTTATGCTGGCAATGCAAATAATGCAATATATATTGATGATTTGCGAATTCTCGGGATTAATGATGGTAAAACACCTGTAACTGTAGAAGCTGAATCAGGAGTACTTGGCAGTAATCTTGCTGTTATGCAGGCAGGTGATGTTGAATATATTATCACCACTGCTAATACTACCGGTTTTGTTCCGGGAGATTCAACCCGCGTAGCAACATATCAGGTAACTTTTCAGGATTCAGGGAATTATAGTTTATTCGTTCGCTTACGTGTAGGTTCTGGCAACTTTGATGATGACAGCTATTTCTATGCAAGAGGATTCGGTGAAAAGAACGATACTGCAAGTACCGATTGGGTTTTTAATAACGGACTTGCTACAGCAGGATTCTCCGATTCCACTGCCATTGTAGATGGTGCAGGATCAATTGGTTCAGGAGTATGGAAATGGGTGAATGCTACTAAAAATACTTATTCAGGTGCTTTAGGAGATACTTTCTATGTAAGTTTGGATAGTCTTACAAAGACATTTCAAATTGCTACTCGAGAAGATGGGTTAGATATTGATAAAATTGCATTCGGAAGATCCAGTTTGTTCTATACAGTAGGAAATCTTGATTATGGACAACCAGGATCTGCAAAGAATATTGATATTTGGGGAGGCCCACCATTAGCCACAAATCAGCCTAAATATGTTGGCAACATTTATAGTGCTCCACAGGTTGAAAACTTTGAAGCGTACTGGAATGAAGTAATACCTGAAAACGCAGGCAAATGGGGCAGCGTTGAAGGAACCCGTGATGTTATGAACTGGTCTGGTTTGGATGCTGCTTACAATCTTGCCAAGGATAATGATT
>Ga0307446_1000117_pt1 | contig 23268 bp, 21 predicted proteins | sample SalMarSW160320MG_FD_202141 | JGI IMG/M metagenome (GOLD analysis project Ga0307446, IMG submission 202141) | Salt marsh sediment microbial communities from the Plum Island Ecosystem LTER, Massachusetts, United States - SW1603-20 | ecosystem: Environmental > Aquatic > Marine > Intertidal zone >... | reverse complement strand
TGCCTGTAAGAATAAGTCGCCAACCTGCTTCGGCAAAACACCGGGCGCATGCCTTGCCGAAACCGGATGTCGCCCCTGTTATCAGTATCGTTCCTTTCATATCCATTCTCCTTTCACTTTCTATGCGCTATATATCCAGGACAGTCCTGATTTTATGTGATAATTTATTGATGTTAAATGGCTTTTGAATAAATCCGTTGCACCCCCGGTCCATGATATTTTGGGCCTGGCCATCCAGGCTGTATCCACTGGCAAGAAGAACTTTTACATCGGAATTGATTTTTTTCAATTCATCATATGTTTCACCCCCATTTAGGTCCGGCATAATCATATCAATAATAACCAAAGAGATCTCTTTAAGATGTTTTTTATAAATTTCTATCGCTTCACCGCCGCTTCCGGCGGCCAATACGGTGTATCCGAGTCTTTCCAGCAGTTGCCGGCTCACGTCGATGATCATATCTTCATCATCCACGAGAAGAATCGTCTCCGTTCCGCTGCCAATTTTATCCGTAGATTCAATGTTTTTATTTTTAAAGATATTTTGTGTTTCTACAGCCGGCAAATAAATGTGAAAGGAGGCGCCTTCTCCTTTTTCACTATGAACATCTATGAATCCGCCATGATTCTTAATAATTCCGTAAACCGATGCAAGTCCCAAGCCGATGCCTCTTCCCATTTCTTTTGTGGTAAAAAACGGCTCGAATATCCGTTGCAAGGTCGGTTCATCCATCCCGACTCCTGTGTCGGTTATTGATATTTTTACATATTTTCCGGGGATTATCTGAAAAGGCCTTATAACATGTTGATCAAGAAAAATATTATTCGTCTGAATATAAAGGTCCCCGCCGCCGGGCATGGCTTGCCAGGCATTGACGTAAACGTTTAACAGCACCTGCTCAATTTGACCTTTAGACACCTTGACGGGCCAGAGATCCTTTTCATATTGCTCGTGGATCACGATCTCTTTTTTCGTTCGAGTAAACATACGATTTTCCCGTTCTATAAGGTCGTTCAAATCCATCAGTTCCACTTCATATTTTCCCCCTCTGGCAAAACCCAAAAGCTGTTTGGTAAGATCCGCTCCTTGCAATATATACTTTTCGATGTTCCTTAATTGTTCGTAATCCGGGTGGGCCGCGTCTTTGCTAAAGAGCAAAAGCGATGCATTCCCTTGGATGCCCATCATCAAGTTATTAAAATCATGGGCGATTCCTCCGGCTAATGTCCCAATGGCTTCCATCCTTTGGGCACCTTGAAGCCGGGTTTCCAATCTCTTTTTTTCCGTAATGTCGGTTAGATTCACCACCATCCCCAAGGGTTCTCTCTCCGAATCTTTGATGATCGCCGCGCTGATAAAAATATCAAGAACATGTCCATCCTTTGTCAATCGGGTTGTTTCAAACCTCACCGGTTTTTGGTCGTCATAAAGCTCCTCTATCTTTTGAGCGGTGATCTCTTTTTGGTCATCCGGAACAAAAGGTATGCGTCTTCCTTTTAAATCTTCCGACGTCCACCCAAAAACAGTTATAAATTCAGGGTTTAAATACTGCGGATATCCATTGATGTCATAGACGATCATAGGGTCCGGATTGGCCTCAAATACCGCTTTTAGTCGCGTCTCGCTTTGTCTCAATACCTCCTCGGCGCGTTTTCGGTCCGTGATATCAAAAAACACGCCGCTGATATATTCAATCCTGCCCGTGTTATTACAAATGATCTGTCCTCTTTCCTGCATCCAGTGAATATCTCCGGTTCTGGACCGAATTCTGAATTCTCTGACATAGGATTTGTCCGTTTTGAGAGCCCGGATAAAACTTTCTTTAGCAGACGCAAAATCTTCATCCACAATTAAATCCAATATAGTGATTTGTTTGGATTTAAATTGATCAACACGATAGCCGATCAATCGTTCGATTTTTTCGTCAAAGAATTCAACAGACCAGTCAGCGTATCCTTTATAAACGATACTGGGTAAATTTTTTACCAGCAACCTGTATTTTTCTTTGCTTTCGCGTAATGCCGCTTCAGTATTTTTGCGAACAACATACTCTTTTTCGAGCGCTTTTATCTTTTGTTCCAATTCTTCATAGGTTGGTTTTCCGCCCATATAAAATATCCTCCAGCATATTTATCCCGGATATATCGTAATTTTGTCTAAACAATACGCTTTCCCTGTTGAATCTTCCGAAGACCGGGGCTGCATGAAGCCATAATAAAAGCAATATAACAACTAAATATCAATCATAAATTGATCCTTTTTATAAATAGCCGTCAAACCGCCATATAAGTTTAAGCCCCATAATTGTTGAAAAGCCGTTGACGTTATAAATCAAAGGTTTGTTTTTGCAGTAAGCCCGACAGGGATGCGGGTATTTAATAAATTTTAATAATATGATATGTAAAGACATATTGGTTTCACGCTTGACACGACGTGTTATTTTCAATAAAAATATGAATTGGATTTATGAGCTAATCTAGCGCACCTGAGGTAACAATTTGCTGCAACCCAAGAATATCAGAATGACCCGGCAGCGCAAGATCATACTTGAAGAACTGCTGAAGCAAAAGAAACATCCCAGTGCGGATGAAATTTATCAGATGGTACGCCGACGCATGCCCAGGATCAGTCTCGGCACCGTTTATCGGAATCTCGAAGTCCTCGTTAATATGGGTGAAATCCAGAAACTGGAACTTAGCGGCGCGTTGAAACGCTATGACTGGGATACGAACCGACATTATCACATCCGCTGCGTGCGCTGCGATCGTGTTGATGACGCCCCCATCGCGCCGTTGAACCAACTCGAAGATGAACTTTATGGGACAACTGTTTTTGAAATTATCGGGCATAACCTTGAATTTACCGGTCTTTGCCCTAAATGCTCAGAAAAAGAAGCGCTGAAGCATGCTGAATGATGGTATGTGCTCAAAGGGTGCGGTTCCCAGTGTAACGATAGCGATGGGGTGGCTTTGTTATTTCATCAACCTAGCCATAGGGCAAACCGATATGCTGCTCCTGCCAGATGCCAACGTTCCAGAATATTGCTAACAAACTCAAGCGTCACCATATAAAAAAATTGTATTATCCGCTCGCCTGAAGTCCCTTTTAGTTAAAATTAAAACGTCGACTAATTCGACTGTCCGATTGCATTGAAGTCCATGGGTAACGTGTGTTGTTGATACATATGTGTATCAGCAAATCACCTTGAGACGTTTTTGCAAAAGGTTCTGTTTTGTTGAATTTCCGGAACCCGATGATGCTCGAAAGGTCCGGTGAGCTATATAACGGTATGGATTATTCAATCATTCACGTTTTAAGAACTTTTAAAAGGCTTTTTGTGGGCAATATCCGGATTATGGTCCCATACAACTGGCATGAAATTTGATTATGGTATTATAGAATTATGTGTGATAAATTTAACTGAAAAAAGCAACAACGGAGGTGAATTATGGAAACTTGTCAACCTATTTTAAATACTGGCCTCCGCGGTTTTAAGGTCGCCACTACCCGGATCAGCCTTGTTGATGGTGCCGCCGGCAAACTGGTTTACAGAGGGTATTTCGTTCCGGATCTGGCCGGAAAAATTTCCTTTGAAGAGGTCGCCTATTTGCTTTTCTATGAACAACTGCCCAAACAAGAAGAGCTCGAAAACTTCAAAAAGCAACTTGTCTCGCAACGTTCGATTCCGCCCGAGGTGATTGCCGCCCTTAAAACCCGGCCCAAAGACGCCCTTCCAATGGACATACTTCAGGCATCGGTTGCCCTCCTGGCCCACCACGATCCAGACACCCGGGAATATTCTCGGGAAGCGACGCTTCGCATGGGGATAAAGCTCGTTGCAAAATTTCCAACCATCGTCGCTGCCTGGAACCGCATCCGAAACAACAACGAACCCGTGGATCCGAACCCGGACCTGAACCACGCCGCCAATTTTCTTTATATGCTGAATGGAACGAGCCCGGACGAGGAGCTCGTCAGCTTTTTGGACACCTGTTTGGTTCTTCATGCGGAACATTCTTTTAATGCATCAACCTTTTCAGCCCGGCAAGTGGCGTCAACAAGGGCTCACATGTATTCGGCCATAGCCGCTGCCGTCGGTTCGTTATCCGGAGATTTGCACGGGGGAGCAAACGCCCGTGTTATGCAAATGCTTCTTGAAATCGGCACCGTCGACAAGGTTGAATCCTATGTCAACCATCTGCTCGACTCCGGCGGAAAAATCATGGGCCTGGGCCATGCAGTTTACAAAACCGATGATCCCAGGGCTCATATTCTCGCCCCGATGTGCAAAAAGATGGGCGAGCGTACCGGGAATCTCAAATGGTATGAAATGTCCAAGGTTCTTGAAAAAAAAGGAAAAGAAGCTTTCAAACAAAGAAAGGGAACAGATATTTTTGTGAACGTGGATTTTTACAGCGCATCTTTGTACTATTACATGGGGTTTCCGATCGATTTATTTACGCCCTTATTTGCCATCGCCAGAATTTCCGGTTGGGCTGCTCATGTTTTAGAGGAACAGTTCGGCGGTTCGGGATCCAAACCGGTTCTTTACCGTCCCAGTTCCGAGTATATCGGGGATTACTGTGGACCTGAAGAGTGTGCCTTTGTACCGATGGAAGCGCGATAATGCCTTTGTTTGATTCAGAATAACCCACGGCGGCACGGTTACATGACGGTTATACTATCAGTCAAATGTCATTGACAACGCAGCGATGATACTTATTTTAATTGGCTTAGGCGGTTTTAATCACCGATATCTTTAAGTTTGCCACCGTTGTCACCGCAGAATTTTTAGTCGGAAAACTCGCTCTGAAAGACCGATTTTATGAGAAAAGGACATTAAATGATGGATCCACAGGAAGAAACCCAGATGCTGGAAGCCCAGCAAGAAATCACAAGAATCTTGGGATCGATTGAAAGGGAGATCCCGATTTTTTTGTATACTCTGCCGGGCCAAAATGACGTATTCAGCGATGCCGCTCGACAAGCCATTCGCTTCTTTCGCCAACTCTCCGATAAAATTGTGATTCGTGAATTTAATTTAGATCATGCGTCCGCAAAAAAATTAAACGTTGAAGCCTCACCAACGCTGATTTTCGACCCAGACCATTATAACATCCGGTGGCTGGGCGCGCCTCTGGGAGAAGAAGGCCGCATTTTTCTGGAAGCCATCCTTCTCATCGGGCTTCAGGAGAGTCATCTCAGCGAACAATCACGCCAGATCATTAAAAGAATAGATACCCCGAGGGAAATCAAGGTGTTTGTCAGCCCGAGCTGCCCATATTGCCCCCAGCAGGCCCTCAACACGCTGAAGGCTGCTGTTGAAAAGCCTGATTTGATTTCTCTTGAAATCGTTGATATCCAGGCCAACCCCGAGCTTGCCAACCAATATTCAGCCCAGTCTGTTCCCCAGACCTTTGCAAACGATATACTGGTTGCCCAGGGCGCTCAGAACGAGGAACTGTTCATGCTGTCTCTGGAGAAAATGGAACAACAGACGGTCTTCATCCCTGAAGTCGATGCAGAAGAGGTTGATGCGGACCTGGTCATTGTGGGTGGCGGTCCTTCCGGTTTGACCGCCGGTATCTATGCGGCACGAAGCGGCCTTAAAACGGTGGTCCTGGAAAAAGGGGTCCTCGGCGGTCAAGTGGCCACGACACCGATTGTTGAAAATTATCCGGGACTCAAACAGATCGGTGGAAAAACCCTTGTGGATATTCTGGTGACGCATGCGCTGGAATATGTTCAGATTTTCCCGGGAGAAGCAGCTTCTGAAATTACGCCCGGTAATCCCATCAGGGTGCAGACCAATCGGCGAAAATTCAACACCAAGTCCGTGTTGATGACAACCGGAGCGACATATAGAAATCTTAAAGTTCCGGGAGAATCCCGCTTGGGCGGCCATGGCGTCAGTTATTGTGCCACCTGTGACGGTCCGTTTTTTAAAGAGAAAAAAGCAATTGTTGTCGGCGGCGGCAACAGTGCCGCAACAGAAGCCCTTCACCTGCATCACATCGGGGTGGATGTAACAATAGTCCACAGGAGAGATACGCTGAAATCCCAGGAGTTTCTGGTGAAAAATTTAATACAAAACAATATTCCGATACTCTTTGATACCATTGTCAAAGAAATCAGGGGAAAGCACCGGGTAGAAGAAGTTTTGCTTTACAACAATAAAACCCAAGAGTCTTACACGCGCAGCGTTAATGCCGTATTTATTGCTATCGGTTATGATCCCGCCGTTGATCTGGCAAAAAAAATCGGTCTCGAGCTGACGGATGAAGGGTACATCAAGCACGACAACTATAGAACAAATGTTCCGGGTATCTATGCAGCAGGTGATGTCTCCGGCGGATACAAACAAATCGTAACTGCGGCAGGGCATGGTGCCGAAGCGGCTTTAGCCATATTTGAGGACCTTATCCATCCATACTGGGCTTGAGTCTTACATAGTGTCCATCCATAAATAGGGTCACATGAAAGACAAAATCGTCAAAGATTTAATGATTCCGATTTCCGAATATGAAACCATTTCAAGCGAGGCCAACCTGTATGAGGCCGCCCTTGCCCTTGGCGAGGCTCAACAAGCATTCGAGCAGGGGATTCATCGTCACCGAATCCTGCTTATATCCAATGATAACGGTGATATTGTCGGTAAAGTAAGCCAGCTGGATGTGCTCAGGGTATTGGAACCCAAAGGAAAACAGACCGGTAATTACAAATCCCTGTCCAGGTTTGGCGTCAGTTCCAAGTATTTGGAGCCGATGCTCAATCAATGCGGATTTTGGGACAAGCCTTTAATGGATATCTGCAAAGGGGCAGGCCGGCTGAAGGTCAAAACATTGATAAGCGTTCCGGCGCTCGGTGAGTATGTTTCTGAAGATGCTCCCCTGAGCGAAGCCATACATCAGCTGGCTCTGGAGCATCATCAGTCTTTGCTGGTAACCCGGAACAAAAAAATTGTCGGGATTCTGAGACAGACGGATATGTTCAAAGAAGTGTTGCAAACGCTCACCGTTTGCGGCCTTTAACCGTCTGTCCCGTATCTGGTTTTCCCTTAATCCAGCATATAAAGCCCCCAGTTCGTGAAATTTTCAGATTTTTCAACATCGATGGCTTCTAAAAAGCCCGCCTACTTGCTAAAGTGATCATTTGTGGTCGTTTCAAGGCGTGCTGCTAATTTTCAAGAGGCGGTTTGAGTGGATCAAAGATGATTATGAAAAGCACCTCATTGATTCAGCGATATAGGAACCGGTTGCATTAAACCACTCACCTTTTTAAAGAATCATTTATTGTAGTAACTCATGGCCGATAATTTTGAATCTACGATTGCCGACACCAATGTTAACACAAAAAAATTGATGTTTCTTGCCGGCGGCTTGTTGCTCTTTGCACTGGTATATTATTCGCCGCCATGGCCGGACGCGGTCGATGGGCTGGGCAGGCATTTTCTGTTGGACCGGGCTGGAAAAGGCGCCCTGGCACTGGCACTCCTTGCCACAATATGGTGGGTTTTTGAAGTCGTTCCGGTTGGGGTTACGAGCCTTGCCATCGGCGTGATACAGGTCTTTTTTCTCATTCGCCCGGCAAAAGCGGCGTTTGCGGACTTTATGGATCCCTCGGTCATGTTTATTTTTGCCTCTATTGTCATCGGTATTGTCTTTACCAAAACGGGACTTACCAAACGAATGGCGTATAGAATGCTGGTGATCATCGGTGAAAAAACCAGCATGATATACCTTGGATGTTTTATCTTGATCGCCGCACTCACCCATATCATGGCGCATACCGCTGTCGCGGCGACCGTCTATCCGCTGCTTTTGTCGATATACGAACTGTACGGCAATCCGGACGAACAGACCCGATTCGGAAAAGGGTTATTTATGGGCATGGCTTACGTGGCTGGGGCCGGAAGCATCGTTACACTTTTAGGGGCTGCACGCGGTGCCGTGGCCATCGGTTTTTTTAAGAACATCGTGGGAAGGGAGGTCGACTTTTTCCAATTAAGCTATTACATGTTCCCCGTAGGGTGGTTGATGGTTTTCTTGTTGTGGGGGTTTTTCATGATTTTTTTTAAGCCCGAAAAAAAAGTCATACCCGGACTCAGGGAAAGGGCGATACAATTGCACAAGGAACTCGGCCCGCTCACCAGAAAAGAAATCACCGCCTTAACGATTGTGTCCGGCTGTATTCTGGCGCTGTCACTGCGATCTTTTGTCCCGGCGCTTTATATTCTTGATAAAACAGCCGTGATTTTAACATCAACCATCATCTTTTTTGTCACCGGCATTTTAGATATCAACGACCTTGAAAAAATCCCCTGGAATATCATCCTGCTTTTTGCCGGTGCGATGAGTTTGGGATTTTGCCTGTGGGAAACCGGTGCGGCCAAATGGCTGGCCATCAAATGGCTGACGATTTTTCATAACGCCGGCAGTTTCTTTTTTATTATGAGCATTGCATTTTTCGTGATGATCATGACCAACTTAATCATGAACGTAGCAGCCATCGCCATCTCCCTGCCCGTTGCTTTGGTGCTGGCATCGTATTTTGGCGTGACCCCGGATGTCATCCTCTATGCATCACTGGCTGTGGCGGGCATGCCGTTTCTTCTGCTCGTGGGTGCAGCGCCCAATGCCATCGCCTATGAATCAAAACAGTTTACATCCGGAGAGTTTTTTCTTTATGGTTTATTGGCCAGTACCATGCTGATAACGGTGGTAGGGTTTGCCGTTTATGCGCTCTGGCCGCTGATGGGAATGTCGATCCATTAATTTAGACAAGCAAAAAGGAGGTTAATCATGAGTCAAAGCACAAAAAATTTGCAGGAAGCCTTTGCCGGGGAATCACAGGCCAACCGGAAATATCTTGCCTTTGCAAAAAAGGCCGACCAGGAAGGATATCCGCAGGTCGCCAAGCTATTCAGGGCCGCGGCTGAAGCTGAAACGGTCCACGCCCATGCCCACCTGAGAGTCCTTAAGGGAATAAAATCGACTGCGGAAAATCTCAAAGAGGCCATTGCCGGTGAAACCCATGAGTTCAAATCCATGTATCCGGCGATGATCGACGCAGCAAAATCAGAAAGTGAAAAAGCCGCCGAAAGAAGTTTCACTTATGCCAATGAGGTTGAAAAAATACATGCAGATCTTTACCAGAAGGCCCTGGACAGCCTTGACGATCCCGATGAGGTGGAGAGCTATTATGTCTGCAGCGTATGCGGCTATACCTGCGAAAATGAAGCACCGGATACGTGCCCGGTCTGCAATGCCAACAAGAAAGCGTTTTTCAGGGTGGATTAAAGGGAGAAAATAAAGCTGTTTATCCGGCTGAAACATTCGATTTGACATGCCACATCGCAGGGTTATATTACTATTAGTAAGCGCTTTGATGTATCAACAATCACCCATTTTACCCGAGGAGGTAAGCCATGGAAGAGATATCGATTCTCATTGGCGGAAAAGCAGGTGACGGCACCCGGCAGGCCGGTCATGTCATTGCCAGCCTTTTGAACCGTGTCGGATACCGGATTTTTTTCTACGATGATTATCCCTCTCTGATCCGAGGCGGTCATAATTTTTCCATTGTCAGGGCTTCGGGAAAACGTATTGGCGCGCACAAAAATACCGTCGATATCATTATCGCCTTAGACCAGAATACCGTGGAAAATCACAAAGATCGACTTAATGCGGATGGCATCATCCTGTATGATTCCAAAAAAGCGGAAGCCCAAGGGTTGGGGATCGATTTTATGGATATTGTCAAAGAATTCGGCGGGAAGCCGATTATGAGAAACACGGCAGCCATCGGCGCACTGGCCGGAATTTTGAATCTTGAATGGTCTGTTCTGGAAAGAGATATCAAAGGTTCCATTGGAAAAGAGGTTGATCTGAATCTCCAGATCGCCCGGCATGCTTACGACGGGATTGAAGCCCCTTTAAAACCCCTGCCGAAACTGGATCAAAAGCCCCTTCCACTGGTCACCGGCAATGAAGCCATTGCCCTCGGCGCTGCAAAAGCCGGTCTCAACATGTACATTGCATACCCGATGACGCCGGCTTCGGCCATCCTGCATTATCTCGCCGAACACGAAAACGAACTGGGCGTGGTCACGGTGCATCCGGAAAGCGAAATCGGCGCGGCACTCATGGCGCTGGGAAGTGCCTATGCCGGAGCAAGAACCATGGTCGGCACTTCCGGCGGGGGATTTGCTTTGATGACCGAAGCGCTGAGTCTGGCCGGCCAGAGCGAAATCCCCATGGTGATTGCAGAATGCCAGAGAGCCGGTCCGAGTACCGGTGTTCCCACCTATACCATGCAGGCCGACCTTAATTTTGTCATCAATGCCGGACACGGAGAGTTTTTAAGGGTCGTATTGGCCCCCGGCGATGCCGAGGAGGCGTTTTACACCGCCGGACTGGCCATGAACCTGGCATGGAAACTTCAGATCCCGACCTTCGTGCTTTCCGATAAACATGTGAGCGAAAGCATATTCAGCTTCGATCCCGAGCTGGACAAGGTCAAACCGGAAAATGGGCTCCTATGGAACGGCCGGGGAGAATACAAAAGATACCTGGATACCGAAAGCGGCATTTCACCGCTGGCATTCCCCGGAAATCCGGAAGCCATCGTAAAAGTCACCTCCTATGAGCACGATGAAAATGGCATCACCACCGAAGAACCCGGTCAGATTGCCCGAATGCAACAAAAACGATTACGAAAAAGAAAAGCCCTGGCGGATGAGCTTAACAAATTCGATACCGTGAACATATACGGAAATCCCGAGTCAAAAACTGCGCTTTTGTGCTGGGGCTCCACCAAAGGAGCGTGCATAGAGGTCGCCGAAATGCTGGATCTTAAAGTGGTGCAGCCTTTGGTGCTGGAACCGCTGCCGGTGGAACCTTTAAAAAAGGCCCTGGACGGCGTGGAAAAAATCATCGATGTGGAAGTGAATGCCACCGGCCAACTGGCAAAGCTCGTCGCCGGTCAAGGGTTTTGCATTGACGATATGATTTTGCGCTTCGACGGCCGTCCATTTACCGTGGACGATTTGCTCGGTAACGTGAAGGAGGTGCTCTCATGACAACCCCAAAAGAACTCGGCACGTATGCCCAAAACACTTGGTGCCCGGGTTGCGGCAACTTCGGCATTTTGGCATCCGTCAAAAAAGCACTGGCGGATCTTGAAAATGACGGACTCGATCTAAATAAAGTGGCCATTGTCTCGGGCATCGGATGTCATGCTAAAATCGCGGACTATATTAACGTGAACAGCTTCTACTCGATTCATGGACGCGTTCCGCCGCCCATGACCGGAATCAAGCTGGCCAATCCGGACTTGACGGTGATCGGTCATGCCGGAGACGGAGACGCTTATGGCGAAGGCATCGAGCATCTTATTTTCAGTGCCAAACGAAATATCGACATGACATTTATCGTTCATAACAACAGGATTTACGGCCTGACCACAGGCCAGTTTACCCCCACCAGCCCGCCCGGGTTCAAGGGGCGTTCAACCCCGAAGGGAAGCCCTGAAGATCCGTTGAACCCCGTCGAACTCATGATTTCTTCCGGTGCCACCTTCGTCGCCAGGGGATATACGAAAAATATGAAACACTTGCAGTCTCTGATCAATGCCGCGATCAACCATAAAGGATTTTCCTTTATCGATGTGCTTCAGCCTTGTTTCACCTTTTTCAATACCTACGATTATTACAACGAAAGGGTGTATGAGTTCACCGACCAGGATCACGATGCATCCGACAGGAGCCAGGCCTTTGTCAAGGCCCAAGAATGGGCGTATGGAGAGGGGGAACGGATTCCCATCGGCATTTTTTACCAGGTTAATAAGCCCACCTACGGAGAGAGACTTTTGGCAGGAAGGGTGCCGATTCGATTGACACCCGGGGATATCCGGCCGGTTCTTGAAAAACATATATGATAAAAGGTAGAAATAAGGAGTATAAAGACGATGAAAGAAAGAATTGAAAAAGCGTTAAACGACATCAGACCGGCGCTACAGGCGGATGGCGGGGATGTGGAACTGGTTGAAGTGGAAAATAACGTCGTTAAGGTCAGGTTAAAAGGGGCCTGCTCCGGCTGTCCCATGTCCCAGATGACCATCAAGCAGGGCATCGAGCGGTATCTTAAAAAGGCGGTTCCGGAAATCGACAGTGTAGAGCCGGTGTAATCTTCAATTCATAGCTTATAAGTAAACCGGCCTGAAACCGACCCCAATACGGCGGTAGGATTTCAATCCATTAATTTTATAAAATGGAGGGGGGCATGGCAGTTATTACCATCAGCAAGGAATTTGGAACCGAAAGCGAAAAAGTGGCGTCTCTTGCAGCAGATAAACTCGGATATGAGTACATCGGCGAAAATTTGGTCGCTGATATTGCAAAGGAGCTTCATATCTCGGAAAGCGAAGCAGCAATGTTTCGCCAGACATCGCAGTCACGAATCCTTCGATTTGTCGATCGCTATACCTGTTCTATCGTCCAGAAAGTGGTCGATCGTGAGCATGGTTGCCTTGATGATAATAACTATTATGAGGTAACAAGAAAACTGGTTCAAAACGTCTATGAAGCGGGCAATGTCATCATTCTCGGGTGGGGAGGGCAATGTCTTTTAAAAGGAAAACCGGATGCACTCCATGTCCGCTTGATTAAAGATATGGATTTAAAAATTAAAGAGGTGATGCAATCCGAAAATCTAAACCCAAAAGCAGCTAAAGCGTTTATCGACAGAGAAGAAGGCGATTTAAAGGCCTATATCAAACATTATTTCAGTGAAGATTGGGATGCGGCGCATTTGTATGATCTCATTATCGATATGGGAAAAACATCGGTGGAAAAGGCCGCAGAGTTGATATGTGATAATGTGAAACACAAAACCGGATAATCGCCGTTTAAGTATTTAATTCCGCCAAAAGAAAAAGGACCGATGCCCTCAAGCCATAACAATACGGTGACATCCGCCCGCGAGCTGGTTGCTGATCAAATTATTAAACCCTTCCAGCGATTCGCCCAAAAAGAAGCTGCCAGCAGTATACTGCTCATTGTCGCAACGATCATCGCCTTGATTTGGTCGAATTCGGATATCTCGGAAGCCTATCACCGCTTTTTGCACACCGATATTTCCTTTACTTTCGGACAGTTTCATCTCAAGAACACACTTCTCCACTGGATAAATGACGGACTTATGGCCTTGTTCTTTTTTACAGTGGGCCTTGAAATCAAACGCGAATTTCTCGTGGGTGAGCTGGCGACTCTCAAAAAGGCTCTGCTTCCGGTGATCGCCGCATTGGGAGGGATGATTGTACCCGGTCTTATCTATGCTGCATTGAATTACAACTCAGGATTTTTGCACGGATGGGGAATTCCCGTGGCCACCGATATTGCATTCGCCTTGGGGGCCGTCGCCGTATTCAGTCGCAGAATTCCTTCGGGTCTGAAAATTTTTCTGGCCGCTTTTGCCATTGCCGACGATCTGGGCGCCGTCGTTATTATCGCCATCTTTTATACCAAGACCATTGTCTGGTCTTACCTCTTTATCTGCCTTTTTCTGATTCTTTGCCTTGCCGTCGCTAATTTTCTCTGGATTCGATGGACAATCGTCTATGCGCTGCTGGGGCTTGCCATTTGGTTTTTTGTATTGGGATCGGGCGTCCACCCGACCGTCGCCGGCGTTATTGTATCGCTGTTCGTTCCGGCCAGGGGCAAATATGATACCGATCGCTTTTTGAAAAATGTCGAGAACACCATTGAACGGTTTGAATGTGAAGACCAGAGCTGCGGATTTTCAATTCTTCTCAACGAGGAGCATTTAAACGCCGTTCATGACCTGGAAATGGCCTGCCATAATGTGGAAACGCCGCTGCAGCGCCTTCTGCATGCACTGCATCCCTGGGTGGCATTTTTGATCCTGCCTGTTTTTGCCTTGGCGAACACCGGTTTGATTTTTCGAGGTATGGTTTTTTCAGAGGTGATCTCAAGTCCGGTAATCCTCGGGATTGTCTTTGGTCTGGTTGTCGGAAAGCCCATAGGAATTCTGCTGTTTTCCTATTTATCGGTCAAAACCGGAATTGCTTCCCTGCCCCAAGAAGTCAGGTGGTCGCACATTTTGGGGGGCGCCATGCTTGGGGGGATCGGCTTCACCATGTCTTTGTTTCTTTCAGAACTTTCATTTACCAATCCTCGTATTATCGATGATGCCAGAATTGCGATACTGACAGGATCCATCCTTTCTGCGGCATTCGGTATGTCATACCTCGGTTTTATCAGTACCTCCACTCCTAATAGGGAATAATGGTTTGGGTACTTAGATGGTTTTTGAGACAACTTCTAATTGGGAGGACGTTTTATGGATTTTGGATTATCTAAAGAACTTCAAATGCTGAAAAAGGCGGTGTCTGAATTTGCATCTAAAAAAATTGCACCTTTCGCCGATCAGTGGGACCAAGCCCATTACTTCCCATATGAAGAGGCCATCAAGCCTATGGGAGAACTTGGCTTTTTCGGAACGGTGATTCCTGAAAAATACGGCGGAGAGAATATGGGCTGGCTGGCCGCCATGATCGTCACCGAAGAAATCGCAAAAGCCTCGAGTTCTCTCAGGGTCCAGGTCAACATGCAGTGTATGGGGAGCGCATTTACCATTTATAAATACGGCAGCGAAGCCTTAAAGCAAAAATATGTCTCCAAGCTGATCAACGCCGAATATCTGGGCGGATTTGCCATCACAGAACCCAACGCCGGTTCCGATGTTATGGCCATGACATCCAGTGCCGAAGACAAAGACGATCACTGGTGTCTAAACGGATCCAAAACCTGGATCTCCAATGCCGATGTTGCGGATGTTCTCGTCTACTATGCCTATACGAATCCGGAAAGAGGCTCCAAAGGTCTTTCGGCGTTTGTCGTGGAACCCAAAAATTTTAACGGCGTAAAAACATCGGCCTTGGGGAAAATGGGTTCCCACTCCTCTCCCTCCGGTGAAATATTTTTAAACGATACAAAGGTTCCCAAGGAAAATATCCTTGGAGAACCCGGAGACGGCGCAAAAATTCTTTTCGGATCTCTCAATCAAACCCGGCTTTCAGCCGCCGCCGGGGCGGTGGGGGTTGCCATGGCCTGCCTGGAAATATCTGTAAAATATTGCAATGAGCGCAAACAGTTCGGGAAACCCATCGGCGAATTTCAAATGAATCAGGATATGATCGCTCAGATGGCCACCGAAATCGAAGCGGCCCGTCTTCTGGTTTATAAGGCGGCCTGGGCAAAGGATCAGGGGAACCTGAACAACGGCCTCGATGTGGCACAAGCCAAATATCTGGCCGGCGAAGTTGTGACCAAATGCGCAGGTTTTGCCATGCGGATATTAGGGGCATACGGCTATTCCGACGAGTATCCGCTGGCCCGCTTTTATCGGGACACACCGACCTATACCATGGTGGAAGGATCGGCTAATATCTGTAAATGGATTATTGCCCTGGATCAACTGGGAATCAAAAAGGCGAATCGGTAGCAAGAAGCTGTCTCAAAATTAGGATTTTCGGTCGAGATCTCCCGCCCAAGATCGGCGGGACAAGAACGCGAGGCCGAGGATAAACCCGCAGGCATACTCAAGTATGTCGGGGACTTGATACGAGGGCTCAACGCCGATACTTGTCCGCCTCCGGCGGATCGGTCGAAAAGATTTTTTTGAGATGCTTCTTGTAATGCCTTTTAACGGAGATCCTTAAAAGATGGGAATTTTACTACTCGAAGGCGGTTGTGAATTTCAGGGAAAAATGGAAGATCCGGACAGAAAAGCGATTGCCCTGGCCGGAGGGAAAAATGCTAAAATTGTAATTATACCGACCGCTGCAGCGCCGGACAACAACAGCCGGCGCGCCGGCAACACCGCATTGAAGTGGTTTCGATCCCTGGGTGCAAAGAACGTCGTCTCGCTGCCGATTATCGATAAACATTCCGCCGATGATCCCAAACTTTCGGCTGAGTTGGATCAGGCAAATCTGATTTATATTCTCGGGGGGTTTCCCGGCTATCTGGCGCATACGCTGGCAGAAACCCGATGTCTGGATGCCCTCTTACGCGCATATCAAAAAGGCACCGTACTTGCCGGGAGCAGTGCGGGTGCAATGGTTTTATGCGAGTGGTATTTTGACCCCGCGGTTAAAGAGATAAAGAAGGGTTTTGGGATCCAAAAAAACGTTATCTTGGTTCCCCATCATGACACATCGGCGCGATCGTGGCATTCGTTGTATTTCGACAAAATTTCCCACATCCAATGCATCGGCATCGACGAGCAGACAGGAATGATGAATCACGCCGGGCGTCATCGATGGACGGTGTACGGCAAGGGTGAGATTACATTGTATCTAAAAACGGCTGTTGTATCCTATAAGAGCGGACAAACGTTTCAGTATTGATAAGGTTTTTTTATGATGTCTTCGAGAAAGGGCACGATCGTTCTGATGGGTTCCGGAGAACTCACCGCGACAATGGTGGAGATTCACAAAAATATGCTCGCTCGATTTTCCGATTCCCCAGCCGCTGTCTTTTTGGACACACCTGCGGGTTTTCAACTCAACGTCGATGAGATTTCAAGAAAAGCGGTTGAGTACTTTCGTATTCACGTTCAAAAACAACTCCATGTCGCGTCTTACAAATCCTCTGAAAATGCCAGTGCATTCGAAGCAGAAACAGCATTTCACATGCTTCGAAATGCAGATTTCGTACTCGTGGGACCGGGTAGTCCTACCTACACGGTTCGTCATCTTCAAAAATCGCCGATTCCGGATATTTTAGTTAAAAACATTGAATCCGGCGGATGTCTGGTGGCCGCAAGTGCGGCCGCACTGACCATTGGTCGGTTCACACTTCCCGTATACGAAATATATAAGGTCGGCCTTGATATTCATTGGATCGACGGCCTCGACATTCTATCCCGATTCGGGCTGAATCTTGTGGTTGTTCCTCATTGGAACAATGCCGAGGGCGGCACCCACGATACCCGGTTTTGCTTTATGGGTGAACCCCGTTTTCAGAAACTTGAGATGCTGCTTCCGGATGATGCGATGATATTGGGTATCGACGAACACACCGCCTGTATCATGGATCTTCAAACCCAGCGAATCGACATCCAGGGGATCGGCAATTTAACGATCCGAAAAAAAGGGCGTGAAATACAATTGGGTAAAGGGGAACAAATTTCCTTTGATATATTGCGTAAAGAACCCGACCATCGGCAATGGCCTGCGAAATTTGACAACAATCTCGAACAAACCAATGATCTAAAGGCCTCGGAAGCTCCTTTATTAAATAAAATCAACATCATTAAGGCTTCTTTCGAAAATGGGCTGTCGCATCACGATCCAAAAAAGACGACCAATGCCCTTTTGGAACTGGACAGCATGATTTGGAAAGCACAAAGGGATCTGGAAAACGAAGAAAACATTTCTCAAGCCCGAGAAATTCTCAGAGACGGTATCGTGCTTTTAGGCGCCGAGTTAGGGACTTCGTCCCGTCGTCTCAAAATACATTTGACGCCGCTGGTGGAAGCAATGCTTCAATTAAGGGCACGGTTCAGAAACGAGCAAAAATGGTCTGAGGCAGACCGCGTAAGGGAGGTCCTTCAACAATCCGATATTTTAGTAGAAGATACGAAAGACGGCTTTCAATGGCATCTCATTGATGAAGACGTTTAAACTTTGCAGGCCGGGTTCCCGGTTCAAGTTTCAACGTTCAAAGGTTCCATGAATTATCGGCCCGAGGAGACGATTTATCCATGCTGCCGCACCCTCAAATGAATATTTTATGTTGTTTATCAAACTCGACATCCAAGGTTTTTTCTTTGTTAACCTATTTAAAGGAAATGTCTCATGTTCGACTTACGATATCGGAAAAACTTCCATCGGATTTAAGCAAGTTTCAGGTCTTGATTACGGAGCCCGCATCGGCATTTTATCCGCCTCCCAAACAACTGGAGCAGTTTGTTCGATCAGGGGGCGGATGGCTGGGAGTGGTCAGCGGGTCGGAATTGCCCATATCCGAACTTTTTGGTGTATCCGCCGGTCGTATCGGCCCGGAATCGGAACTGCGTGTCCTTTTTAAAAACCATCATCAACCGCTGGCGGCCCGCTTGCCCGGTACCGTTTACGTAAAAGGGCGATACCATCCCCTCCGGGAGCTTGGCCATGATGTTACCACCGTATTGCATGCAGACTGGCGCTACGGGCACCGCCCGGTATTGGTGCGCCGTAAGGTGGACGCCGGGCACACGGCATGCACAACCCTTCAAGACTTTGACAATACCGACGTAAAACAGATTATCTATCGGCTATTACGGGAGCTTTCAGGACATCCCGAGACGGTTCAGATCCTCAATGTCGGGATATTGGGGTATGCGCCTTCGGTAGGGGAAGTTCATGGGATAGGGGTCAATGCAACCGATGGACTTGAGCTTCACGCTGTTTGTGATTCAAATCCCCAGCGGTTGGAAGCGGCAGCGCATCGATTTCCCGAGACCAAAGTATATTCAAATGCCGAAAATTTGGCTGATGACGATAATGTGGATTTGGTCATCATCGCTACGCCGCCGAACAGTCATATGAAATTATCCCTTCAGATGATGGCCAATAAAAAACATGTGGTTTGCGAAAAACCATTGGCACTCAGTCGCAACGAAACAGACCGGATGCTTCAAATGGCCCGGAAAATGCAGGTTCATTTAAGCTGCCACCAGAACCGGCGTTGGGACCCCGATTACGTAACCATCAAACATGCGTTGCAGGATAATCTCATCGGCGATCTTTTTTACATGGAAACATTTGTCGGCGGGTTCTCGCACCCTTGCGGATACTGGCATTCCCATGAAGAAATTTCCGGAGGCACCGCCTATGACTGGGGTGCCCATTATTTGGACTGGATTGTCGGCATTATCCCTGATCCCCCGGAGTCGGTGGCCGGATTTCGCCACAAAAGAGTATGGCATGACATCACCAATGCCGATCAAGAAAGAATATGGATCAAATTTAAAGGCGAAAAAGAAGCTGAATTTATTCATTCGGATATTGCAGCCGTCCGCAAGCCCAAATGGTACCTTTTAGGTACCAAAGGCGCCATCGTCGGTCATTGGAAGGATGTGGACGCCTATCATATCGATCCGGTGGTTTACTTTCAGCAACATCGCATTCCGGCAACGGAGATGACGCCGCATTTGACCCTTTTTCAGCGGCATGCTTCAGGACAAATTACAGAGCAAAAAATGGCCATACCCGAACGAAAGGATTACGCATTTCACAAAAATCTTGCGGATCATCTGCTGACCGGCGAACCATTGGTAACATCTTTAAAAGATTCGGTAAAAGTCGTTTCCATTTTAGAAACAGCCGCCCTGAGCGCATCAAAAGGCGGTACCGTGGAGCCATTCGATGAATCTTAGCATAAAATGGGGAATTTTAGGCAACGCCACGATTGCCAGAAAATGCATGATTCCGGCTATTTTTAACGCTGCCAACAGCCGTATCCAGGCCCTGGCATCTCGAAATCCCGAAAAAGCCGAATCACTATCAACAAAATACGATATTCCCAAATTATATTCACACTATAAATCCGTTCTAGAAGACAAACAGGTGGAGGTTGTGTATATTCCCCTTCCCAACCATCTACATAAGGAATGGACCATCAAAGCTTTGAACGCCGGGAAACATGTGTTATGTGAAAAACCCCTATCCTGTAATGCTGCCGAAGCCATGGAAATGGCCGCAGTTGCATCGAAAAATGGTTTGCATCTCATGGAAGCGCTTATGTACCGGTTTCATCCGCGCAGCAGGACCATTCACAAAATGGTATCCCAAGGAAAGATCGGTACACCCCGTCTTGTGCACGTTTCGTTTTGTTTCCATATTGATGAACATATATTAAGGAATAAAGAAAATGCCCGTCTGAAAAAAGAAGGCGGCGGCGCCCTTTTAGATGTGGGATGCTATGGTGTCAGTGTCGCACGATGGGTGATGGGAGAAAGTCCCGAAAGCGTTCAGGCTGCTGCTCATTTTAACTCAGAAGGCGTCGATATCCACGCAGTCGGTGTTTTGCACTTTCGAAACAGAGGGCTGGCAACTATTGAAGCCAGCTTTATCAGTGCGCTCCAGCAAACCTACACCATTGTCGGCGAAACAGGTTCCATCGAACTTCCCCACAATGCATTTATTCCATGGGAAAAAGATGCCACCTACGTTTATCGCGGCAGAAATGAGGAAATCGGCAGACAAGAAAATTGCCCGGGCGCCGACGAGTACCGGCTGATGGTTGAACATTTTTCAGATGTCCTCATCCATGGCGCCTCGCCGTTGATCCGGATTTCTGACAGCATACAAAATATGCGGGTATTGGATGCCTTGGCAGCGTCGGCAAGGTCCGGAAAACAGGTTGCCATCGATGAAACATAAATTTAACGCGAATTCATTTAAATATGTCCGTGAACATCAATAATCAAAAAGTTGTGATCCAATCAGAATCCCTTGAACATTTAACGTCTTTTTTTTTAAACAAAAATTTCGATCTTGACTGGAGCTGTTTATTTGTCCTTCCGCTATGGCTGAAAACATGGTGGGAGACGTTCGGTGAAGACGACGGTGCTGAAATCCTGGCGGGATATCGTCAGGAGAAACTCATCGGCATTGCCCCATTGCGCATACAGGGAAAAACAGCGTATTTCATTGGCGGGGAAAATGTCTGCGACTACCAGGATATGATTGTCGCGTCCAATCATCTCCCTGAATTCTTCAAGGCCATTTTAGACCACCTTAAACAAAAGAAAATACACACCCTTGAACTGGCTGCATTAAGACCCGATGCCGCAACTTTAATCGAATTGCCGAATATTGCCGAACAAATGGGATATGCCGTCGTTTGTAATCAAGTGGCGTACAGCTATGAAATAAAATTGCCCGGCACCTGGGAAGCATATCTGAAAATGCTCGGGGGTAAGCAGCGCCACGAAATCCGCAGAAAATTAAGACGCCTGAACGAGGCGGGTCACATTGAATATCGTGTCATTCATCGACCGGATGAGATCTCGGAAAATATGGATATATTTTTTTCGATGTTCAAAGCCAGCCGGTCGGACAAATCCGAATTTTTAACCAATCAAATGATATCTTTTTTTCGGATGTTGGCCCAAAGAACGGCACGGCAAGGACTTTTGAGAATGTCTTTTTTGGACATCGATCAGGTGCCGACAGCAGGTGTCATGTGCTTTGATTACAATAATACGATTTTCTTGTATAATAACGGATATGATCCAAGATTCGGCAACTTGAGTGTCGGGTTTCTCAGCAAAGTGTATAGTATTAAAGACAGCATCGAACGGGGAAAACGTCGATACGATTTACTGAAGGGCGATGAAGGCTATAAAAAACGATTGGGAAGCACGCCGGTCCCGCTGTATCATTTAAAGATCGACCTTGAAGGATAAATATGGGATTAAAAATTGCCATGCTCAGTATTCATTCGAGTCCCATTGGTGATTTGGGAACCCGAGATACGGGCGGTATGAGCGTCTATGTCCGGGAAACAGCCAAAGAAATGGGTAGAATGGGGCATCATGTGGACATTTTCACCCAGCACCATGCCGGCAATCACGAATCGGTCTTTTATTTATACGACAATGTCCGGCTCATTCGCTTATCAGGGGGAACACACCGAAATATTCCCAAATCCGCTCTCCATGAGGTCTTGCCGGAACTATTCAACGAACTGGAATCCTTACGAATCAAGGAAAACATCACATATGATATCGTCCACAGCCATTATTGGATTTCAGGGCTTTTAGGGCTCATGCTCAAATCATCCTGGAATGTACATCACTTGATCACGTACCATACCATCGGCGCCGTGAAAAACTTGGCCTGTTCAGCGGAAAATGCGTCTGAATTGCGGCTGACCAGCGAAAAAAAACTGGCAAAACAATGTGACCGAATCATCGTTCCCACCCAAAAAGACAAAGAATATTTACGCCGATATTATGATGCACCTTGGGATAACATCCGAATTGTTCCGTGCGGTGTCAATCTTGAACGCTTTAAACCACAGGATAAAATTTCCGCCCGCCGGCAATTGGCACTGCCCGTTGACGATTCCATTATACTGTATGTGGGTCGGTTTTCGCCGATTAAAGGACTTGATCGCTTGCTCAAATCCTTTAGCTGCATAACACGTCCTTCCCGTTCAATATTGGTTATGGTTGGGGGAGACGGTGAACGCTCTTTTATGTCCCAACATTTAAAGAAAGAAGCAATGGCGTTTCATATCCGTGATCGCTTGGTATTTGCCGGGAGGGTCGATCAGAAAATCCTGCCCCTATATTACAATGCTGCAGATGTCCTGGTTGTGTCGTCATATTACGAAAGCTTCGGTCTCGTGGCGCTGGAAGCAATGGCCTGTGGAACCCCGGTTGTCACGACAGCGGTCGGGAATATGGAAAAAATCGTTAAAGACGGTGTTACGGGCTATGTTGTGTCGGATTCGGCTACTTCCCATTTTGCCGCCTTTATCGAAGCCGCCTTGGAAAAACAGAAACAAAACGGGCTCTCACCCTCAAAAATTCGGGCTTTCGCGTCCGAGTTTACATGGGCAAGGTCGGCGTCTTTGCTGCTTGACGCATACCGGTCGGTATCGGCAGACAAATCAGAAACAGGAAGCGGAATATGAAAAGGTAAGAAAATCAGAAGATCGGAGGCGATAAGATATGCCAACTTTCCTACCTTCTCACCTTCTTACTTTCTTATTTTTCAATATCGTTATGTTTACTAAGTTAATCTGAGAACTATGTGTTTTCAACACAAACAAAAATAATGGTGATTCAATATGTCTAACAAATACGATGTAATGGTAATCACGGCGCATCCAGACGACGCTGAATTCGGTGCCGCCGGTTCTGTCGCCAAGTGGATCCGGGAAGGCAAACAGGTGGTATATGTGGTATGCACCAGCGGCGATAAAGGTACCGGCGATCCGGATATCCCCCCGCAACAGCTTGCAAAAATTCGAGAAAAAGAACAAAAAGACGCTGCGGACGTACTGGGTGTTTCTGAGGTCGTTTCCCTTGGGTATCCTGACCAGGGACTTGAAGATACGCCGGATTTCCGCAAAGCGATCGTGAGACAAATCCGAACATATAAACCGGATATGATCGTGACATTGGATCCTTACCGGCGTTACATCTGGCATAGAGACCATCGCATCACCGGACAGGTGGTATTGG
>Ga0307446_1000113_pt1 | contig 23432 bp, 18 predicted proteins | sample SalMarSW160320MG_FD_202141 | JGI IMG/M metagenome (GOLD analysis project Ga0307446, IMG submission 202141) | Salt marsh sediment microbial communities from the Plum Island Ecosystem LTER, Massachusetts, United States - SW1603-20 | ecosystem: Environmental > Aquatic > Marine > Intertidal zone >... | reverse complement strand
GCAATGGATATCACCACATTGCTTAAAGCGGTGAAAGACCAACCGGAAGTAAAATTTGAAGAACTGTCCGTAGCCAAAAGCAAGAAGGCTGTGAAAAAGGGTTATACCCCCCTTTTCCCCAAAATCTATGCTGTAGGTTCATACGAAAACTACAATTCGCCGACAAATTTTCGGCCGTTGCCCCCCACTGAAGTCAATATTGCCGCCGGCGAATCGATCCCGTTTTCAGATGAAATTTTTCGTTATGGGGTTAAAGCGAGCATGCCGATCTTTGCCAAAGAAATATTTGACACCGCAAAACAGTTAAAAACACTGACTCAGAAAAGTGAGATTCGCAAAAAGATTACCCTGATTCAGAATGAATCGATTGTCGTGTCGCTAAACAGCACTCTGGAATATCTCAAGCAGACAAAACATTTTATCAAAGAAAGGATTGCTTCACTGGAAGAAACCAGAAAGATTCTTGACATTGGGGTTAAAAACGGGCGGATTCCGGAATCCGAAGTATTTAAAATCGATAAAACCATAAAAAGTTTGTATTTGCAGCTCAGCGATATCTCATCCAAAGAGATCGATGTGATCCGGGATATTTATTCCGTAACCGGAATTCAAATCGAAGGTCCGGTCCTTATGACGCTGGTAGTAACACCATTGGCACACGGTGATTATATTGCACTTTCATTAGCCCGAAAAGATGTCGATTCCGCAGAACAAGCGGTGAAGATAAAAAAAGATTATCTATATCCAAAGCTTTTTTTAAACGGTTTTTATACCAAAAATTATGGAGATGCTTATAACACCGGCGAGAGCATCGATCGGGATTATGGCGCCATATCGGTAAATGTCTCTTTTCCGCTTTTCGACAGAACCCCTTATATGGATGAAGAAATCGCCAAAATCGATCTGAAAAAGGCAAAAGAAAACTATCGTAAGACAAAAAAAGATCTTGATGCCAAAGCAAAGAGCCTCGAACAGCGGCGGCCGGTCATCGAAGATGCCATTGGCCAGGCAAAGAAAAACATAGAATTGTCGGAAGAAATTTTAAACATTTCCAAGGTGTCTTTTAAAAACAAACGAATGACCATCGAGGATTACCTCAAGTACGAAATCGATCTTTTGCAGGCAAAGGCGGATTTATCATTATGGGAAAGCAAAAAATGGAGTCTCGTTGCAGAGCAAGCCGTTTTATACGGACAAAATTTATTGGGAGTCGTCCAATGAAAAAAATTATTCCAATTGTTGTTATTGTCGTATTGCTGGTTGGTGGGGTTGCTGTTTTGAAAATTCGAAAACATGCACTTGCTGGGGCCAAACCGCCGAAAGTTTTGGCTGCGCATGTGGATGGCGTCAAGCTGGAACCAGCGGAAATAACCCTTACCCTGCCGGTGCTGGCCGAGGTGAGATCCGAAAGAAACGCCACGGTTTCAACCAAAGTTACAGGTAGCGTTACTGAAGTTCTTAAGCATGAGGGAGACCGGGTGAAAGCGGGTGATTTGATTGCCAGAATCGATAACAGGGAACTTAAGGATCAAATATCTGCATTAAAATTAAAACTGCCGAATATTGACTATGAAATCGATTCAACAAAAGCTCAGATAGAATCTTTAAATATTTCTCTTAAAAATGCGATAGAGACTCACAAGCGGACCAAAGAACTTTTAAATGTAAAAGGCGCATCCATTGAAGAGTTTCAAAAAGAAGAATCTGAAATCTCTTTGCTGAAATCAAAACTGAAAACCATAGAAAATGGATTACAGGTCCTTTACATCCAGAAAAGCATCACGCGAAAAAATATCCATGAAATTGAAACCAGCCTTTCCTATACATTAATTTTATCACCACTGAACGGTATCGTCTCCAATGCATTTGTTTCCGAAGGTGAAATCGCCGTACCCGGAAAAGCGCTTTTTTCCATCAGTTCCGATGAAGGGAATTATCTTGTCGTTCATTTACCTGCCGGCATAGAACCCGTATTTTTGAAAGTGAGTCAAAAAACGGTACGATTAAGTTCTTTGGACGTGGCAGACCAAAACGGCCTCAGACAATACCGGGCACAGATTCCCAAAGGTCTGCGTTTTGTGTCAGGAGAAATCGTGGATGCATCCCTGGTCGTATTTTCAGGCCGTGCGACCCTGGTTCCTTTAGATGCTATATTAAGCCGTGAAGGGAAACAGATGGTGTTTATTTACGAAAATGGAAAAACATCACCTGTCTCCGTTCGCATCCTCAAAAGCGGTAAAGAAGGCGCTGTTTTAGATGTTTCGTTGGAAGATAAAATTCTGATTGTTGCGAAACCCGACATCCTTCTTCGCCTGTTGACCGGGGTCCCGGTAAAGGTGTCCGTTATTTAGTTCTACCTCAAATGATCGTAAACAAAACGATGAGGAATATTAAAAGTCCAAAAATACAGGGTCTTGCGCTTCTATTAATCGGTTGCGATAAAACGGGCATAGAAAAGTTATTATCAGCCGTTTTTTTTCATCATTTTGTTTACCCTTTGGGAAAGCCGATGATGCTCCATCTCCTTTGTTATCAAGGGTTCGCAGTAGACGACTACGACTTCACCCTTGATGCCTCGGATATGGGGCACGCTCAACTTTCACTCAATTGAGGTTCTATCTTGGATTAAAACCAGATCGCCGAGGAGATTATATTTCATGTTTGAGTTTTTCTACAAGCGGCCCCATATGTTATACAGCATCATTGCCGCCTTTTTTGTCATGGGACTGATCGGGCTGATCGTCATGCCGAAAAACCTTTTTCCGGATGCCGAAAGGCCCCAGGTTGTCGTGATTTCACAGGTTCCCGGCGCAACGCCCGATGTGGTTGCATCCACGGTTTCAAAGCCGATCGAACAGGAAATCAGCACGCTGGGACTTGTCCGGGATATCAGCTCGGTCAATATCGCCGGTATTTCTGTGGTCAAAGCCGAGTTTGAGTATGAAAAAGGCTTAAACTCGGCGGCGGTTGATGTCAACAATTCCTTGAATAAGATAAAAGCAAAACTTCCTCCCAACGTAAATCCTTCCATCTACATTGCAGGTGCCTTCACACTGCCGGTGGATATTTTTGCGTTAAGCCCCGCAAATAAATCCGTATCCCTTGGAGATATCAGAAAGATTGTTGAAAGCGACATCAAGCCCGCATTGTTGAGAGACCCGGCCGTCGGGAATGTGGAAGTGTTTGGCGGTTACGAGGGTGCTTTTCTCATTGAACTTGATCCGTTAAAGAGCAGAAGTTATAATATCAGTCCCGATAATGTTATTAATTCCCTGGGACAATTTAATAAAAATCTTCCCATCGGATTTGTCAAAGGCGATAACCGATTCTATACACTCACCTTTTACGGAGAAAGAGATCGCGTTGAAAACCTGAAGAATCTTTATGTGGCACCCAATGTCAGGCTGGCTGATATTTCAACGGTGAATTGGAGCTATCAAAAACGATTTTCAGGTTATCTGGGCAACGGAAAAGAAGCCATTGCCGTCGCAATTCAGCGCACACCGGGAGGAAGCGTGCTGGCCACCAGCACGGCAGCGCGGAAGAACATCAAAGCTCTCGAACATCGATACCCGAATATTCATTTTGAAATTTCGGATACCCAGAGAGATCTACTTCAGACCGCCAACCGGAACATGCTGGAAGCCTTGAGAGACGCCATTATTTTCACATTGATTGTGCTTCTCTTTTTTCTGGGGAATTTGAAAGCCATCACCGCCGCCCTGATTTCCATCCCCATGGTATTTTTTTCCACGCTGGCCATTATCTGGCTCAGTGGCGGTGAATTAAATATCGTTGTTTATACTGCAATTATTCTGGCCTTAGGCTTGCTCGTAGATGACGCGGTGGTTGTGCTTGAAAATATTGAGCGACATATGAGCGAACTCAAGGAAGAACTGGAAACTGCCATTGAGAAAGGGACAAAAGAGGTTATTGCACCTGTTTTTGCCGGAACCGTGGCCACCATATCCATCATAGCGCCCCTCATGTTCGTAGGAGACTTTCCTCAGCGTATTTTCAGAAACCTGATCTCTGCTTTGATCATCGCTTTGCTCGCATCGTACTTTCTTTCCATTACGTTTATCCCCCATTTTTCAAAATTTTTATACCGAAAAGGAATAAAAAAAAATCGGTTCGAGAATCTTTGTGAAAGGCTTTATCAAAAATCCCTGGGGCGTTTGGTAAATCCCTATATTTCGGTGCTTAAATTTTCAAACGGCCGGCATTCACTGATACGAAAAATCCTCATGACCAGCGCTGTTTTTCTTTTTCTTATTTTAAGTTTAAAAACCATCATGCCGGTGATCGGAAAAGACGTCATGCCACCCATGGATACGGGTATTATTAAGGCCAATATAAAATTCAGCGCCAATGAAACCGTTGATGAAGCCATCGACCGAATTCAGTCATTTACAAAATGGCTGCATACACGACCCGAAGTTGAAAAAAGCTCCATTTCCTTCGGCAGTGAACCCGGTGTGCTTTCGCTGGGAAACGGCGCACTTCCCACCGAGGCGGTCATGAGCATCATTTGTGTGGACCGGTTTTCAAGAAAAAAAACACTGTGGCAGATCGAGGATGAAATAAGGGATCAGTTAGGACGTTTAAAAAATGTAAAAAGCGTTGACGTTTATGACTTTGGCGCCACGCCCATGTCTTCCATTAAAGCGCCGGTGGATGTGCGAATCTTCGGAGAAGATTATCGTGAACTGCCGGTGGTCGCCCAAAAGGTTAATATCGAACTCGCAAAGGTCAAAGGCTTGACTTCCACAAACATCAGTTGGGACAATGATTTTTCTGAAATCGTCCTTAACATTGATCAGAATAAAGCGCAGTATTATGGAATTTCTCCGGTTCAAATGGCCGGGCAACTGGCGCTGAAGGGGTTTCCGGTGTCCCTTAACGCCAACCTTTCCACCTTTACCGTACAACCGGTTCGGCTCTATTACCAAGGTCCGTATGGTGAAAATGCCGAGACGTTGAGACTGATCCCCATAAAAACACCAAAAGGGTTTGTCCCGCTCTCACAACTGGCGCAATTGAACTACTCTCTGACCCCATCAAAAATTGAGCGGGATATGATGCTTTACAGTATCGATGTAAATGGTTATCGGGCGAAACGTCCTGTCACCATCTTAACGGCTGATGCGATAGATTCCGGCAAGCATCTTGACACCTCCGGGTTTATCGTCAGCCAGGAGGGAGATATTAAACAGTTGAACGACAGTTTCTCACGAATGATCAAGGCCATTGGAATCGGGGTTATCATCCTAACCTTTGCACTGATTTCTATTTATCGTTCCGTAGTGTTGGCTATGGTAATGATCGTTGTTTTGCCGCTGTCGATGATTGGCGCATCCTGGGGCATGCTGCTTTTCAACAAACCCAGTTGTATGCCGAGCATGGTGGGGATACTTCTTCTATTTGGCATTATCATTAAAAATTCGGTTTTACTGGTTGATTTTTACCAGGAGCATCGAAAAACGGCAGCGCCTTTTGATGCAGCCGTAGAAAGTGTCAGAATCAGATATAGACCCGTTATGATGACGGCGTTCGGTACCATTGCAGGCATGATTCCCATAGCTCTTGAAAGAGCGGTGGGACTGGAAAGGCTGTCGCCTCTGGCAGATGTGGCTGTGGGGGGCCTCCTGATAGGAACGATACTGACGTTGATTTTTGTGCCCATGTTCGCCTACAGCTTTGACAGGAAAAGGTAATCCAAAAGAAATGTTATCTTGAATAATACCAGCATAGAGTCTTTCCGAAAACAAAATTAGAACGACAAGGGGGTAATTAGCCAAATGAAATTAAAGCGCAACCATCATAAAAATGATCAAATAACAACGTTTCCCTGGTCTATATGGAGCAGCATCCCCCTGAATAAAAAAATATGGATATATCGGTTGGCTGTATTTTTAGCAATTTTTTTGACTTCGAATGCTTTATGCTATGCATCGGATCAGAAAGTCGAAAGTTTGAAACAACTGATAGAAATTTATGACCCGACAGATTGCCGGGAATGCCATGAAGAAATCTATGACCAATGGCAAAATTCCCATCATGCAAGATCCATCACAGGGATATTCATGGAACGGTACCTCAAGAAAGGTCCTTTCTCGGTGAAGAATCCCGGGCATGCCACCAAAAAGAATTTTCCCTGTTTTAAATGCCATCTTCCACAACTGGAGAAAGCAACCGATGCAGTGGCGGCAGAAATTGCCGGGGTTATTTTAAACGATGACAAAGCCACTATGAAAAAACTCAACATTTCCTGCCTGGTCTGTCACCAGGACAAAGCCGTGGTCCATGGTTTGCCGGAAAGCAATGTCATGTATGGTCCCAAGGCTAAAAAAGAATATCCTGAAAAAGAGCACATGAGGGTCAAAAAGAGTCCCTTCATGACGCAAGCTGCCATGTGCGGACAGTGCCACGGCTTAGGACCCATTTTTGAATTTGATTATCCCATTCAATGCGCCACGCTCTACGGAAGCTACCTGCATGCTTACATCCCGTCCGGCGGCACTCAAACCTGTCAGGAGTGCCACATGAAAAACGCCGACCATACCTGTCCACCCAACTTTAATGATAGAAAAGAGGTGTCGGAAAGACTGCGACAAGCCCTGCCCCTCGAAGTGGAAGTATTGAGTTACCGGTTTCAGCCCTTTGAAAAAATATTTGTTTCAACCATTGTCGTTAAGACAAAGATCACCAGCAAGGCCGGACATAGAATTCCGGACGGCTGACCTTCCAAGAATCGGGTGGTCCTGGAAGTGACCGCGACGGACAATAAATCAAAAGTTATATTTAAAACATCGAAGATCTACATGCCTCAGTCGACGACATCACTGGACAACACCATGGTGTACGGCCCTGACAAAAAGCTCGGAATCATCAGGGATACGAGCATTCAACCGTTTGCATCCAAAGAAGAAACATTTGAAATCAAGGTTCCTGAAAGCGTCAAAGATGTGAATGTCGCGGTCAGTCTCAGTTATCAGCTTCGGCCCGGGGATGTCTATCCGATCCAAAAGATCATAAAAAAGGTATCTGTTGGAACCCCGTAATACTATATTTTTGGAATAAGGATGACGCATTATTTTTTTGTTGACATCGATCTGTCGTTTGTGTACTACAATGTACCATAAGCAAGAGGCAATTATCATGAAAACAAAATATTCAAACACATTGAACGGTGACATAATGATGTCCATGATGCGTACCCGAGGTGCGCCCATGGATTGATCATCTGGAATTTTTGATCGTTAAAGCCGTGGGTAATGAAAAAACCTGCGGCTTTTTTATTTTTTAAGGAACAATTATCGAATGTTTTTAACCCGCTTTACATCAAATATCTGCTTCATCGCCATACCTGTCCGGCTCCGCCTATGGATAATGACGGGGCTCCATTGGGAGCCGCATCATGGCAGTTTACCCTTATTTAAGTAGGAAACAAAAATATTTGCCACCAAGGCACAAAGACACGAAGGATTTTATTTTATTATTCTTTTTTAGTGTCTTGGTGTCTTTGTGGCGAGAAAAAATTGCCACAAAAAGTATAGAATTTAAAATTAAGAAACGAATAAGGAGATATACTCATGGCCAAAACCATAGAAGAGATCAATGCCAAAATTCGATCCGGAAAAGTAGTGGTGTTCACCGCCGAAGAGATTATAGAAGTGGTCCGGGAAAAAGGGATCAAACAGGCTGCTCGGGAGGTGGATGTGGTGACCACCGGAACCTTCAGCCCCATGTGTTCTTCGGGCGCTTTTTTCAACATAAAACAGCAAAAACTAAAGATGAAGTTCGGCGGCGGATTCGCCACTTTGAATGGCGTACCGGCGTATGCCGGCCTGGCAGCCGCCGACATCTACGTGGGGGCCACGGCGATTCCCGACGGCGATCCCCGCAACGGCAACGGCCGCCCGGGAAAATTCCGGTATGGCGGCGCCCACGTCATCGAGGACCTGGTTGCCGGGAAAAAAGTCCTGCTCAAAAGCGGTGCTTATGGTACCGATTGTTATCCGCTGAAAGCCCGGGAACAGACAATCGGACTGGAAGACATGAACGATGCATTCCTGTTCAACCCGAGAAACTGCTATCAGAACTATAATGTCGCCGTCAACCTTTCCGATAAACCTATATACACTTACATGGGAAAACTCAAACCCAAGCTGGGAAATGCATACTATTGCAGCGCCGGTCAACTGTCACCCTTGCTAAACGATCCGTATTTCCGTACCATCGGTATCGGCACCCGGGTATTTTTCTGCGGTGCAGAGGGCTATGTTGCCTGGCCCGGCACCCAGCACAATCCAACAGCGCCGAGGCTGGAAAACGGCACGCCGCAAACCCCGGCCGGAACCATTGCCCTGATCGGAGACATGAGGCAGATGAGTGGGGAATGGCTTCGGGCGGTTTCCTTTACCGGATATGGCGTAACACTGAGCGTGGCCGTGGGGGTTCCCATTCCCATTATAGACGAAGACATGTTGCGTTCGGTTTCCGTTACCGACGACCAGCTCAAAGCGCCGGTGGTCGATTACAGTGAATATTATCCCTTGGGCCAAGGGGAAGCAAAACTCGGGGAGGTCACCTATCAGGCGCTGAAATCCGGAAGTATCCGCATCAAAGACCAAAAGGTGCCGACCGGATCTTTTTCCAGCTATGCTTTGGCCCGAAAGGTGGCCCATCATCTCAAACAGGTCATTGAAGACGGCGATTTTTTGCTGACGCAATTCCAGGCGCCGCTCCCGGGTGCTGCAACAGAAAAGGAGGCCGCAAAATGAAACAGACAAAACTGGTTTTTATTTTTCCTGAAGATACCGTTGAAGAGCCGGTAACCTACAACCTGATCGCCGATTACGGCGTCCGGGTGAATATTTTGCGCGCCAGCATCGATCCCGGGAAACAAGGACGTATGGTGGTGGAATTGGGGGGCGAGGAAATTCAGATTTCTCAAGCCCTGAACTATCTGGAAAGCCTCGGTGTAGTGGTTGCGCCGTTGGCTCAGAAGATCCGGCACCTCGAAGACCGCTGTACCGGCTGTACGGCCTGTGTGCCCCACTGCCCGACCCGGGCGCTGGACGTGGATCGTGATTCCTGGAAAGTATCCTTTGATTCTGAAAAGTGTATTGTTTGTTTCTCCTGTCTGGAAACCTGCGTTTATCACGCCATGTCAGTGGAAGAACAGTTTGCATAGGAATTCGTGTTCCCTTGGCGCCGTAGCCGTACTTGGCGGCTGCGGCGCCAAGCTTCCGGTGTTCGCCCTGCTGGCTTTTCTGCTGGCCGTGACCGTATTTCAGGTCGGGCGATTCATCGGTTTTTAAAGGAGCAAAAATGGATACTTTCGCGGTTATTCTCATTGTCGGTCTGGCGATGTTCTACGTCGGCCGAAAATTTTTCAACAATCTTCGAAAAAGCGCGCAGCCATCCTGCGGCTGCGGTTGCAGCGCCTGTGATGTTCAAAGCATCTGCACGGATCCGGAAAATGCCGATAGTGCACCTTTTCACGTGAAATAATAGTATCTGAAGCTTTTTTTAACATCGAGCGCCTGAACACATACGGGAGAAAATAATGTATCGATATTTAAAAGTATTTTCCGGAAACTCAAGCAAAGAACTTGCTGATGCGGGAACGCTTTTCACCTGATGGGCGCTATTTAAGGAACACACGGTCATTTAGGATTCGAAGCATTTATCGGACGGACACCGTGTCCTGATCTCGGGTTAACCAAATTGGTTTCGCAGCGCTTTTTTATTGATTTTGCCCACGCTGGTCTTGGCAATTGAGTCAACCAACTTTACTTTGTCCGGAACTCCGAATTTTGGAATTATTCCGTTTTCGACAAACTGTTCGAAATAGTTTTTCAGATCTTCTCCGGTAACCGTGTTCTTAAATTCATCTTTTATCACCACCAGTGCAAGGGGTCTTTCCCCCCACTTTTCATCGGCAATACCGATCACGGCGGCTTCGCTGACCGCCTCGTGCCGGCTGATAATGTCTTCCAGCGCCAAAGATGAAATCCACTCCCCGCCGGTTTTGATAACATCTTTGAGTCGATCGGTGATTTGGAGATACCCCTCTTCGTCAATAAAGCCGATATCTCCGGTATGGAGCCAACCGCCCGACCACAAATCTTCACTCTTTTCCGGATCTTTCAGATAGCCCTGGGTGAGCCAGGGTGTTCTTACCACCACCTCGCCGGTGCTTTTCTCATCATGGGGCAGCGGTCTCCCATCCGGATCGATGATTTCGAGATACACATTGGGAATGGGCAGCCCTGTTCTGCACCGTATGCCGATCTGTTCGTCCATTCCCCATTCGAGCATCTTCGGCTTTAGATTGGCCAGCGTCAGGACCGGGCAGGTTTCAGACATCCCGTAACCGGTGAAAACATTGATGCCCAGATCGAGAGCCGATTTGCAAAGCCCGCGGGATAAGGCAGAACCGCCGATAATCACTTTCCATCCGGATAAATCATAATTTTCAATGGCCGGGCTGCTGATCAGCATGTGCATAATGGTCGGCACACAATGTGAAAATGTCACCTTTTCCGATGCGACCAGTTTCATCAGCATCTCGGGCTCGTATTTTCCGGGATATACCTGCTTTGCGCCGAGAAACGTCATCAGATAAGGCATCCCCCAGGCGTGAACATGAAACATCGGGGTCATGGGCATGTAGACATCTCCGGAATTGATAACAGCCTGTGACTTGTATGCACAAAGGCCGGACATAATGCCGTAGGTATGAAGTACGAGTTGACGATGGGAAAAGAATACACCCTTTGGAAAACCGGTGGTGCCGGTCGTATAAAAGGTTGTTGCCACGGTATTTTCATCCAAATCCGGAAATTCATAATCTTCGGCGGCATGGGAAAGCAGGTCTTCATATTCTCCGCTGGTAGCCAAAGACGTTACGATGCTTTCCGGCTGATCTGAAATCAGAATAATTTTTTTCGGCGTCTCAAACTGATCTTTTACGGACTCCAGCAATGGAATAAAATCCGAATTCACCAAAATCACATCATCTTGTGCATGATTAATCGTATAAATGAGCTGATCAGGGGACAGCCGGATATTGACGGTATGGAGCACCGCGCCCATCATGGGCACGGCAAAGAAACATTCCAGATAGCGGTGGCTGTCCCAGTCCATGACCGCCACGGTATCTCCGGGCTTGACCCCGATATTTTTCAATGCATTGGCCAACCGATGGATTCTCTTGCCGAGGCCGGCGTAAGTATATCGCATTTTGTCCCGATAGATAATTTCCCGGTCGGGTGAATAGACAAGCGGGGTCCGGAGAAAATGCTTAATCAGGAGTTGATAGTTGTAAGCCGACGGTGTGGGTTCAATTATGTTCGCTGTCATGTTGGCTCCTCATATTAAGAATGAGACGAAACGCATATTTTATAAGAGCGGCATCCTTAACTTATGCAATTCTTAAAATTTAATATAGCAGAAACAAATTAGAATTCAAGGAGATAAAACAGCGGGTAGTAAAATCCGAAAAAAGTGATTGACAAGAATATCGGCATCCGTTGAAGATTGGAATTTAAGATGTATCCGCATGAGGCGGATAAATCTGTAATTCGGTGCTAGGAATCTGTGATTTTAAAAAAGGAGGTTCAAGATGTTGCTTGAATCCTATAAAATGGAAATTTTCAGGGCCGAGTGCAATCCGGGTTTTGAAGCGCTGCATTGTTTTGCCCATCTGGATCAGGATGTGGGAGAGGCGATCCCTTACCTCAATGCCGTTCTCGGCGGGTTTACGTATCAAAAAGACCCGCCCAGCGTCACCTTCAAAGCCCATGGCAAACTCATCACGGTTCATGGCAAAAAGATCGCCGTCAATGCACTTAAAGATGAAATCGAAGCCGCTAAAATCATCGAATGGCTGAAACGAGAGATCAATTCGGCCTGGAAAAATCGAGATAATATCGAACCCCTGTACGAAGCGGCTCCCCACCCCAAGGTCATTGAAATCCTCAAGCTGCTGCCGAAAACCAATTGCAAAGAATGCGGCCTGCCCACCTGCATGGTTTTTGCCGCCCTGGTGGCCGAAGGCGCAAAAGGACCTGAAAACTGCCCGCCCTTGTGCGATGCAGATAGAGAACGACTGACGGGTTATTTGGGGCAATTTCGCTTTGATTATTAACGGCAATAGGATGAGGTGCGTTGACACAATTGATACAATGTAGTATGAACTAATTATCATATAGAATATAGACTACTAAATTTTCAATAAATTCAAAATTTTTAGAGAGATAAATTGTGAAGCTGCCATCCCGGGTTTCAAAAAAGCTACTATTTTTATATCTTGGGCTCTTTCTGATCATGCTCCTTGCTTCAGGGTGCAGCAGTGATACCGGTTATACGCCGGTGAATTTCTCCAACACCGTTAAAATAGAAAAATCCACATCCTTAAATGACAAATCTCACACGTTGAAAGTCGCCGTATCGGCGATGGTTTCTCCCAAGGAAACCTTTTCCACTTATCGCAATCTGCTTGGCTATATCGGCGAACATCTGAATTACAAGATTCAACTCGTTCAACGGAAGACATACGATGAAATTAACGAACTTTTTCTAAAACGACAGATCGATTTGGCATTTATTTGTTCAGGACCCTATGCCGTCGGTAAAGAAAAATATGGTTTCGAGGCATTGGCCGTCCCTGTTATCCGGAACAAGCCTTCTTACCAGGCGTACCTCATTGTAAACAAAGACAGCGCCATCGAGAATCTTGAAGGGTTAAGGGGAGGCGTGTTTGCCATGACAGACCCGGCATCGAATACCGGTGCCATGGTGCCGCTCTATTGGCTGGCGAAAATGGGCGAGAAACCGGATACTTTTTTTAAAAATGTTACATATACATACAGCCATGACAATTCAATACTCGCCGTTGCTAAATCCTTGGTGGACGGCGCTGCCGTGGACGGCATGATCTGGGAGTATTATAACGCCCGAAATCCGATTTACACATCCCAAACCCGCGTGATTAAAAAATCGATTCCTTTTGGAAGCCCGCCTTTCGTGGCATCCAAATACCTGGCCCCCGAAATCAAAGCAAAAGCCCGGGATCTGCTCCTTAACATGCACAAAGATCCAAAGGGCAGATCCATTTTAAAGGCGCTGATGATCGACCGTTTTATATCCCCGAAGGACACCTGGTACCAGCCCGTACGTGAAATGAAAAAACAACTGAATATCGTATACAGGGATTCGAATGTGGCCCAAAGATTTTAGAAAACGGCTCATATTGACCATTGCCGTAATCGTCATGGTCAGCGGCCTGATTATTTCCCAAATCGTCATCCACCGATACAGCGCTACCTTATTCCAAATGGCGGCTGCCCAGGGCGAAAATATCGCACACAACCTTGCCTTGGATGCCGCCGACAAAATCCTCATCAATGACTTGGTTTCCCTCCAAAATCTCCTTGACGACCGGGTACGAAGCAATCCAAAGATCGCCTATCTGTTTGTTGTCAGGGATCACCGGGTACTTACCCATACATTTTCTAAAGGAATACCTGTTGAGCTGATAAATGCCAATGCCCCGGTTAACAGCCACCAGGGGCATTTGAAAAAAATTATTTCAAACACAAACGACCGGTATATGGATTTTGCCTGGCCCATTTTTGAGGGCAAAGCCGGTATATTGCGTCTCGGATTATCTGAAAAACCGTTTCGAAACCAGATCCGTCAACTCTGGATTCGAATGAGTGTCATTGCATTTGTGATTTTGATACTCGCGTTGGTTGTCGCACATCTTCTGGTCAAACATATCACTCGGCCGCTGGTTCAACTCACCGAACAGGTTGAAAAAATCGATGAAGGTCATTTGAATGTGAACATCGAAAGCAACGACCATGACGAAATCGGCCGTCTGGGCGCATCTTTCAAACAGATGCTGACGCGTATCCAGAATTACACGCTGAGGCTCACAGAATATGCCAACCGCCTCGAAGAGAAAAATAGAGAACTGAATCTCGCCCACCGACAAACCCGGATTTCTTTCGAAATTGCCAAGGAAGTGGGCGCCTTGCCGAACTTAAAGGCGGTTTGCGAGTTTCTCGTTAAAAAGCTTCAAAATGTCGTCAAGTGCCAACATATGGTATTTGCGGTTTTCAGCAGCAAAAAGTCGGTTTTATTTGCCTATTCGGGAGACAATCTTACTACGGTAGAGGGAAACACGGTTGATACTTTGGCCATGGATCTGTCAAAGATCGAACAAATCGAATGTGTTGACAGCAATCAAATACATTTTGAGTTTAACGAACTGTCGTCGGCAAAAAAAACAATGGTGTATCCTATTCGACTCGAAAAGAGGCTGCTGGGAGCGATATATATCGGATGCCCCGAAGGCTGCGAATGCGCCGTCAATGAACTCGATATTATCGACTTGGTTCTGAGCCAATCCGGCGGAGCGATTTTGAGGGCAACCTTGTATGAGGATGAAATCGGCGATTTGAAACAAAAGGTCGATCAAACCGGATTTTCCGGCATGATCGGTAAAGACCCCCAGATACAGGTCATATTTAAGCTAATTGAGGATGTCGCGCCATCGGATGCGACGGTATTGATCCAGGGCGAAAGCGGTACCGGAAAAGAAATGGTGGCCCATGCCATTCATCGCAACAGTTTTCGCAAAAACAAGCCTTTTGTGGTGATCAACTGTTCGGCATATCCGGCAACGCTTTTGGAGAGCGAACTTTTCGGGCATGAAAAAGGCGCATTTACCGGTGCGCTGAAAACCAAGCCCGGTCGTTTCGAACAGGCCGACGGTGGTACCGTTTTTTTGGATGAAATCGGCGAAATACCGCCTTCCGCCCAGATCAAACTGCTGCGGATATTGCAAAGCAGAAAGTTCGAGCGATTGGGCGGTCGGGAAACACTGTCCGTGGATGTCCGCATTCTGGCGGCGACAAATAAAAACCTGCTGCAGGAGGTCAAAGACGGCCGATTTCGTGAGGATCTTTTCTATCGTTTAAACGTCATTCCGATCCACCTGCCACCATTGAGGGATCGGCGAAACGATCTGCTGCTTCTTGTCCGGCATTTTCTGGATCGGTTTTCCAAAACACAAAACAAAACCGTAAAAGATTTTTCCACGGAAGTTATGCGAAGACTGATGGATTATTCATGGCCGGGAAATGTTCGGGAGCTGGAAAACACCATAGAACATGCCGTGGTTCTGACCAAGGGCGAGCAAATCCAGGTTTCGGATTTGCCCTCCGATTTTTTACGAGCAAAAACACCCGCTTCGAACAAAGCGGTCAGCCTTGAGGAATCCGAAAAGCAGCATCTCATTGAAGCTCTCGAAACATGCCGTTGGAATAAAAAGAAAGCCGCCCAAATTTTAGGTATCGGCCGCAGCACCCTGTACGTCAAACTCAAAAAATATCAATTAAAGCCGCCCACTTATCATTAAATTTCATTAAACCCGATCCATAACCGTTATGTCCAGATAATGTTCAGGCCAATAAAAAATGTGTCTATAATCTGGACACCCATAATGTCTCGTTATTTCATGATATATTCTCAAATCCAAAATAATACGTCCTGAGATCTTACACACTGTACAAATCGGTATCGGTTCTATTTTTTGTATCGATTTTCGTTGTTATTCACATCTTAGACACTCACCTCGTTTTTAGTAACCAAATTCTCCTTTTAATTTCATATAGATAATACCACCATACTTTTTGTATGGCAGTATCTTAGAAACCCTCAAAAGGTCGACGTCCACTTCAAATATCCATGGCACAGGTCTTGCTCTGTACTTGCTCTGTATTTGATCGTTAGAAACCTTGATTCCGGAAAGCCTCTAAAAAAAAATCAGGAATGAAAAAAAAAATTCTCGTGATGAACGCCGATGAAAAAGAAAGCGGTGACCTATGCACCCTTCTGAATGAACGGCAGTATCTTGCCACCCCAACCTATTCATTGCCGGAAATGATCACGTTCATTCAGAATATCCAATGCATGGTTGTGATTATGGATCTTGATACGGTTCCCATTGATAACCGGACCATTCGGGAATTGACCCTAAAATACCCGGAGGTCTACTTTTTATGTCTATCCAAAGACCGATTTCACCCCCACCTAAAAGAAGCTCTGTGCTACCACATTTATGCATGTATCAATAAACCGGTCGATCCGGATGAATTATTTTTCTGGCTGAAAAGTATACGCGAAGAGAAGGGCGTATGAAACAACCTTTTAAAATAACTTTCAATAATTTCATACCACAAAAACCTTAATGAAGGAGGTATTTAAATGGAAAAGAGTACGCCATCCAGCCGGAGCCCGAATTCGAAGAATGAAGGCGGTCTCGCTTCTGAGCTTAAAAGCGTGAACCTAAAGCGGAGAACGTTTCTAAAAAATTCCCTGATGGCCGCCGGAAGTCTGGGTGCATTGAACTGTTTCTTGGAAAGAGATGCCCTGGCAGACGATGAACAAAAGGCTGCGCCATTGCAGTTTCCAAAAAATTTTTCCGACGGAAGTTCACTGGAACGCATGCGGGTGGAGCTATTACAAGCCCTGAAAAAACCGGTCTCCGAGCGCAAATGGGTCATGGTGATCGACCAGAAAAAATGTGTGGGTTGTGATTCATGCACGGTATCCTGCAATTCGGAGAATAATTTACCGCCGGGTGTGGTCTACCGTCCGGTTCCGAAACAAGAGGCCGGTACATTTCCGAATATGGCCTGGATATTCACCCCCAAGCCCTGTATGCACTGTGACCAACCGCCCTGTGTACCGGTTTGTCCGGTTAAAGCCACCTGGAAGCGCGAAGACGGCATCGTGGTCATCGATTACGATATCTGTATCGGATGCCGAAATTGTCTGGCATCCTGCCCGTATAACGCGCGAACCGCCGATTTCGGTGATTTCTTCGGCAGGGGAACCCCGGAGATCATGAGTTATGAAACCCGCCCCAACTATGAATACAGCAAAGACTGGGTCAGAAAACCGGGTACCGAAAAATCTCCTATCGGAAATGCCCGAAAATGCACCTTCTGTTTGCACCGAATACGCGTCGGCATGCTGCCGGCCTGTGTGACCACATGCCTGGGAGGTGCGACGTATTTTGGCGATTACAACAGCAAGCACAGTCTGGTCCATGAACTCATCGGATCTGCCCGGGTCAAACGGTTAAAAGAAGAGCTGGGTACCCAACCTTCCGTATATTATTTGGTATAAAAAAGGAGAATAAACGATGAATAAACCACAAAAAACCATATTGTTTATTATCTGGCTGGTTCTGTTGGTTTGGGGACTGATCGGGGTTTTCCAGCGTATGTCGTCAGGTGAACTCGCCATGAATTATGGGAGCTACATCCCCTGGGGATTATGGGTGGCCGGAAAAGTGTATTTTGTCGGTCTTGCCGTTGGGGCATCCTTTATTGCATGGTTAATTTACGCTTTCAACATTCGAGCCCTTAAACCGTTGACGCGAATATCCCTGCTGATATCCATCGCCACCATCATCGCCGGCCTTATCGTCATCTCTTTTGATCTGGGCCACATGTGGCGCTTGTATGAAGTTTATACAAGACCCAATTTTTCTTCCCTCCTGGCGATCGCCTCCTGGTTAACCCTGGCGTATTTGATTTACCTGGTGATCGTATTGGGAATCGATCTTAAATCCGGACGACAAACAGGAAATGTACCCCGTGTTTGGGGCTGGGTCGGCATCTTTTTCGCCATCGCTTTTTCCGGTGCCAATGGTGCGGAATTCGCCACCATGGTTTCCAGCCCTTACTGGCATTCGTCCATAGGACCGATTTTGTCCATTGCCGGGGCCTTGCTTTCCGGAATTGCACTGGTGCTGGCTGTCAGCGCTTTGTCCGCAACCGACGACGGTATTGATGAGCAAATTATTAAAATATTAAGCCGGGCAGTCATCGGCCTTATTCTTTTCGTACTGGTATTGGAATGGTCCGAATATTCGGTTGCCATGTGGTATGGCCGAGGGGGCGATTATATTTCCATATCCTCCATCCTTTTCGGTCACTACTGGTATGTGTTCTGGATTGTCCATCTGGCTATCGGATCCATCTTACCTTTGTTTCTTCTGTTGTGGCAACCCGCCAAACGCCTGGTCGCCGGTTTTTCCGGAGCCCTGGTGGCGATAACCTATATGGCGGTTCGCTTGAACCATGTCATTCCGGGTCAGATCACGCCGGCCATGAAAGGTTTGCAAGAGGCCTATACGGACAAGTGGCTGACGTTTAAATATTTCCCATCTCCCACCGAATGGGCGGTTTTTGCTTTTTCCGTAGCCGTCTGTATCGCCCTGTTTTGGCTGGGCAGCCGCATTATACCCGTTGGTTCACTCAAATCCGTTGACGAGGGAGGACGATAACCATGAACAAGGAGACGAATACACCAATGACCCAAAAGACTCAAATCGAAAAAGAAACATGTCTTTCCCGGCGTAATTTTATAAAATCCACGGCCTTTGTGGGCGGCTCCGCCGCTTTGGGGCTTCAAGCCGCGAAAACAATCGGCGGTTTGTTTGGCAAAGAGGCTTTGGCCGCCACACAGCAGGCAGCGCCGTATATACTCTCCGAGCCTCAAAACCTAATTTACAGTACTTGCCTGCAGTGTCATGTGGCCTGCCCGAACAAAGCAAAGATCTGGGACGGCACCTTGGCCAAGCTGAGCGGAAATCCTTACAGCCCGCAAAATTTTCTTCCCCACATTCCGTTTGATACCAAACCCGAAGAAGCGGCGACGATAGACGGTAAGCTTTGTGCCAAGGGCCAGACCGCCATCCAGACTTACTATGATCCCTATCGTGTGCGAAAAGTACTCAAACGCGCCGGCGAACGGGGATCCGACAAATGGAAAGCGATTCCCTTCGAACAATTCATCGATGAAGTCACCAAAGGCGGAAAGCTGTTTTCGGATATCGGCGACGACAGTCACTATCCCGGGTTTGAAGAAGTCATTGCCCTTCGGGACCCGAAGCTCTCCTCGGCCATGGCAAAGGATGCCGAAAGTTGCGGTAAGGGCAAAATGACTGTGGCCGAGTTCAAAGCAAAATATCGGGATCATCTGGACAAACTGATCGATCCGGATCATCCGGATCTGGGGCCCAAAAACAACGCGTTTGCGTTCATGGCCGGCCGTATCGAGCATGGCCGCAAGGAATTGATGAAACGGTTTACCGGTAAGACGCTGGGCTCAAAAAATGCCTATGAACACACCACCATTTGCGAACAATCCCACCATATCGCCTATAAGAAAATGACCGCTCACAAAACCGAACATATGAAACCGGATTTGATGAACTGCGAATTTGTATTGTTCTGGGGAACCGGTGCATTTACGGCCAATTTCGGTCTCACATCCATGGCGGAAAAAGCGACAACCGGTCAGGTGAGCCGAGGGATGAAAACGGCAGTGGTCGACCCGCGCCTGTCCCATGATGCCGGAAAAGCCGACTGGTGGCTGCCGGTGCAGCCCGAAAAAAACGGTACCCTGGCCATGGCCATGATTCGCTGGATCCTGGAAAATAACCGGTATGATCAACGCTATTTGGAAAACGCCAACAAAGCCGCCGCCAAAGCTCACAACGAGCCCACCTGGAGCAATGCCACCCATCTGGTCAAAATCGTGGACGGCCATCCTCTGGAACTGCTTCGGGCGTCTGAAGTCGGTGTCGGCGCTGAAAACCAGTATGTGGCATCCAAAAACGGACGGTTTGTTGCTGTGGACCCTGAAGATGAAAAACATCCCGTCGAGGGTGATTTGTTCGTAAAAACCCAAGTGAACGGGATCCCGATTAAAAGTGCCTTTCAACTCCTGGCTGAAGAAGCTTTTGCAAAACCGTTACAAACCTATGCCGATGAATGCGGTGTGGAACTGAAAACCATCGTTGACGTCGCCCGTGAATTGACCTCCCATGGCAAACGGGCAGCTGTGGATATGTACCGAGGTCCGGTGCAGCAAACCGACGGTTATTATTCGGGATGTCTGGTCATCACTTTGAACGTATTGATCGGAAATGCAGATTACAAAGGCGGACTCATCAAAGGCGGCGGCCACTGGCATGAAGGCGGCGGAAAGCCGGGAAATGTCTATAACCTTGGGAAGCTGCATCCGGGCGCTCTGAAGGCTTTCGGTCCCAAGATGACCCGGGAACAAAGCCGTTACGAAGATTCTACGCTCTTCAGGGGGAAAGGTTACCCGGCCCAACGCCCGTGGTATCCGTTCACAGGCAATGTCTACCAGGAGGTCATTCCTTCTTTTGCCTCAGGCTATCCTTATCCTGGGAAAATCCTGTTAACTCACATGGGGACCCCGGCATTTGCCATACCGGGTGGCAACCAGCACATCATAGATATGCTCAAAAATCAAAAGCAGGTGCCCTTATATATTGCATCGGATATCGTCATCGGAGAAACATCCATGTATGCAGATTATATTTTGCCTGACCTGACATTTTTGGAGCGATGGGGCATGCCGCATCCCTCGCCGGATAATGCCACCAAAATCAGCAAAATCCGTCAGCCGGTGGGAAAGCCGTTGACCGAAGAAGTAACGGTTGGGGGTGAAAAGATGCCCATTTGCCTAGAGACCTTTATGATTGCCATAACCAAAAAGTTAAATTTATCCGGCTTTGGCAAGAACGCTTTCGGATCGGGTATGGATTTTACAAAGGCCGAAGACTGGTATCTCAAACAAGCCGCCAACATTGCCTTTGGCGATAAGGAGGGCGAAGCAGTGCCGGATGCCGACGATGCCGAGATGGAGATCTTCCGTAAGGCCAGAAGACACCTGCCGCCGTCGGTCTTTGATGAAGCCCGCTGGAAAAAAGCCCTTGGATCTGAAACACAGTGGCGGAAAACGATTTATGTGCTTAACCGGGGCGGTCGCTTTGCGCCATACGGAAGCAACTACAATGGCATGTACATGAAATCTCAACTCGGCACTATGTTTTACCTGTTCGTTGAACAAGTGGCCAAACAAAAGAACAGTATCAGCGGGAAATATTTCAGCGGCGTGCCGATCATCGGCGGTGAATTTGATGCTGCAGGAAAACCCCTGGTTCGGTCCAAAGCTTATCCATTTAGGATTATCACTTACAAGGAACCTTATGGTGGTCAGTCCCGTACCATTTCAAACTACTGGGGCAACATTAACCTGCAGCCGGCCAATAAAATTCTGATACATCCATCAGATGCACGCAAACTGAGAATTAAGCAAAACCAAAAAGTCAGGCTGGTCTCCGCAGACAATCCAGAGGGCCGGCTGGAACTTAGAGACGGTGGTAACAGAGTGATTGACATGATCGGTCGGGTGAACATCGTTGAGGGGATGAGACCCGGGACTTTGGCGGTCTCATGGCATTACGGCCACTGGGCTTACGGATCCAATGAAGTCGTTGTGGACGGGAAAAAAATAGAAGGTGACAAGCGCCGTGCCGGTGGACTTTGTACCAATTCTTTGCTGGCGGTGGATCCGGTAATCAAAAATGTCTGCCTGACCGATCCCATCGGCGGCAGTGCATCGTATTCCAACAGCCGTGTCAGCTTGAAACCGTTATAATAAAAGGTACTAAAGTTCCGTGCGGTCGGTATTGTTTTTTAGATCCCTTTCGACATGATTGGGAAGATATTGATTCTGTTATTTAAAACATGAAAAATAAAGTTCATCTTGTTATTGCTGTTTCAGTCATGGTATGGAGCCTGCTTGTTGTCGCTCCGGCGAAAAGTGGTGAAAACCAATCTGTCGGGCTAAAGACAAGCAGGCGACATTCAACGGTTCCGGCCATGAGCGATACCGCCGGCAAAGGGATGGTCATCGGAATCGATGCCCGACATCTGTTGCGGCTGATGGAGATGGACCCCAACATTTATGTGCTGTATATCGGCAGCAGCATCGATTTTAGACACTGGTTCGCTGGTTCCAAAAACGCCGTGCATATTACTTTAAAGCAGGTTAAAGACAACACCTTGCAGCTGCCTAAAGACAAAACGCTGATTCTCATCTGTCCTTCCGGGCAACAAAGTCCTGCAGCGGCCAAAAAACTAACCGCTCGAGGCTATGTCGTTTATTACGTAATCGGAGGGATTGAGGCGATGAATAAATACGAGAAACATAAATCGATGCCTCAGAAAGAGAAACCTGTCCAGGAGTCCGGGGGAAAAATCATCCGGCAAAAGAATCATGAACCACATTACCCGGAATCCACTTTCGAAGAAGAAGACATGGGATGCTGAATTTTTTGAATCTATAAGAGTTGATTTCAATTTTTTTTGTGGTATGTTATGTTAACGTTAACATAACTTCAACGACGGATATGCATATGCAGAATTTCGACACGTTACTGAAAAAATCAACCGAAGCCCACGGGCATTTATGTCCGGGTCAGGTGGTAGGGGTGCGCATGGCCATGCTGGGATGCCGGCTCATCGGCCTGGATGAACCGACCCGTATCGATCAGATTAAAAAACTTATCGTCATTGTCGAGATGGACCGGTGCACCGGCGATGCGGTGGCTTTTGTCACCGGCGCCAAACTGGGACGCCGGTCGTTAAAGTTTAAAGACTACGGCATCATGGCCGCGACGTTTATAAATTTGGAAACACAAACGGCGTTTCGGGTGATTTCCACGGAAGAAGCCAGAGATCTGGCGCCTGCTTATGCACCTGAAATACCCGAAAAGTATCCCCGGCAGCTTGAAGCGTATAAACGGATGCCGGACAGTGTTCTCTTCAGGGTTCAAAAGGTTCGGGTGGATATGAGTGAATACGATTTGCCGGGTCCAACGCGCAAAAAAGTATCTTGCAGTCAATGCGGGCAGGTGGTCAGAGACAACCGCGAAGTGGTTCAAAACGGTTGTATTTTTTGCAAGCCCTGCGCGCAAGAGGCTTATTTTTCGGAAGCAAAAGAGATTACCTGGCCCGATATGAACTGGACACCCGCTCAATAAGAACAAAAGTTTGTCGCCGCCGAAGCACTAAGACACGAAGAAAACCCGTAAGTTTGCTTCGTTCCTAATTGGCCTCCGACCCGGAGGGAATGTGGGAATATTGGATTTGAAGGAGGAGATAAAAATTGATAAAAACCATTGACTTAAAAGATGCGGTGGGAACCAAACTGGCCCATGACATCACCGAGATCCGGCCCGGAGAATTTAAAGGCGCCGTTTTCCATAAAGGACACACGGTGTGCAACGAAGATTTGTGCCATTTACAGAAACTCGGGAAGAATCATCTTTATCTCATTGATTTAGAAGCGGACGAGATCCATGAAAACGAAGCGGCCGCCATTATGGCCAAAGCCCTGGCCGGTAAAGGGGTCGTCTGGAAAAATGAACCTCGTGAAGGAAAAATCGGGTTAAAGGCAGATATAGACGGGTTGCTGGTTATCAATGTTGCGGCACTGGCGGCGGTCAATATGATCGA
>Ga0307446_1000108_pt1 | contig 23736 bp, 25 predicted proteins | sample SalMarSW160320MG_FD_202141 | JGI IMG/M metagenome (GOLD analysis project Ga0307446, IMG submission 202141) | Salt marsh sediment microbial communities from the Plum Island Ecosystem LTER, Massachusetts, United States - SW1603-20 | ecosystem: Environmental > Aquatic > Marine > Intertidal zone >... | reverse complement strand
TTGCTCATGTACAAGATGAAAGTAGTCAGCTTGTTGCATTTCTTGCATCAGCTCTTGGTGAATCCATTTTTGATTTTTGTGCAGGAAATGGAGGAAAAAGTCTTGCATTAGCATCGATGACAAAAAATCAAAAGAAGATTGATGCCTATGAGATGAATGCTTCGAAACGATCAATATTGAAACGACGATGCAGTGAATATGATGCAAACATTGCCGTAACCGATCGTCCTTCAGAAAAGGCATATGACCTTGTGTTAGTTGATGCGCCATGTACCGGCCTTGGTGCAGCACGACGAAACCCAGAGGTAAAATACATTCAAGACGCTAGTGATTTTCCGCAGATGCAAGTATCAATTTTAACACAGGCCGTAAAAAATGTTAAACAGAGTGGGTATCTTTTCTATGCGGTGTGCACCATAACACCTGAGGAGACAACCCAGGTGATTCAAACATTCATAAAGAAGAATGGATTTACCATATTTCCATTTGAAGACGGTCCGTACAACAAATATCTCCTGAAAACCCCCTATGGATCGTTCTGTAGACTACCCCAGGGTGATCTGTTTTTCCTCTCTCTTTTAAAAAATGAACATTAAAACTACAACATGATAAAAGCGAGGAAGGAGGGGAAAAAATATGAAGAAGAAACATGAGAATACTGTTTTCCCTTCCTCACCAGATAATCTTTTCTTTATTCCAGTATATAAATATTTGCTGACAGAATACCAAAACGCGGTTCTGTTCTGCTGTGTTACATCTTATACATCACAAGCCCAGAGAGCAGCTTCGGTAGAAAATATGTTGATTTCTGAGGCATATGCTCACCTGCGTCTGCGATTGCCTTAAGTTGGTCAATCTTTGTCGCGTTGATGAGAAAAGAGAAATCGTATGTCCCTTCGTTGACCTGTTGAATTGCCTCTGCGTCAACTCTTGTGTATTTCACATGGTCTTCTAGGTTTTTTTCTGTTATCCCAAGAAGCTCTTCCAGAATGAGCTTATGCAGAATTGAGACGTCTAGCATCCTCCATGTTATCGAATGATCGCTTGCTTTGGAATCCATGATATGGTCATCTTTGAGAGTAAGTATGTAATAAACATCTTTAGTATATAATGCGACCTTATGGTTCGTATCTGTCGCGATCTCATTCATGATTTTTTCACCGAGTTTTTGATAGTCTTTCTCTCTATCGTTAACAAATTTTTTTTCTACCGTGAAATATCGCTCAAGTTTTTTACTAAGATCATCAAAATTCACCCCTGGCATCGTAATAAACCGGTGTGTGGGGAGAATCGAGAGTCCCGGGTCAAACATATTACAGAGGACAACCATGATGTAATTGAAAGGCGCGTTCGGTTCATTGTTTCCTGTTTGCTGCCGTTTCTCCTGAGCGTAATTAATGGAGGTCTGATAGCGATGATGTCCATCTGCGATGAATAGGAGTTTCTTTTCAAGCTCATGAATAATGGATTGTACTGTTTTTTGATCGTCAAGGCACCAGAGTTGATGGGTGAATCCATCATAGCCTTTTACCTTGATAATGGGTTTGTGTAGTGCCGTATCAATTGTTGTTCTAATATCATCGTTTTGATCCATGTACATCAGCTGAATTGGCTCAAGATTCGCGTAGCAAGCTCGCATTAGGTTCAAACGGTCAGCCTTTGGTTTTGCAAGTGTTTTCTCATGGGCTTTCACCGTTTTATACTCAGGATCTAGTTTCAGAAGCACAAAAAATCCATTCATTTGTTTTTTGACAGTATTGACCGTGTAATCTATTTTGTAAGGATAGATGGCAGGCGCCTTTGATGAGATTAAAACACCGTGTTGTTGCCATGTATCAAACAGTTGTTTTGCTCTTGTGTACCGGTTGTTTTTATCGGTATCATCTGGTAAGATTTTTCCAAGAATGAGTCTGACGAAATTATATTCATTTTTACGATAAAGCTCGTTTTGCATTTGTTCTGATATAATATCATAGGGGGGTGACATGACCTCGTCGAATTTATTTATTTTTTCTCTATTGTATACCATTCCTTTAAACGGAGCGATTTCGACCATAATGAACGTAGCCTCCTTCTTTAGTTCGATTCCGGTATATGGTTGGTAATTAAATATGTTATGAAAAGAAAGAAATCAAAGGATACTTTTTTATCAACATTGAATCGTTTTAGCCCCTATCGTTATATCTGTAGTTAAATATATTTTATAGAAACATTTAAATGAACATGGAGCGATTACATCTCTAAAAGAATAATTAATAGAAGGAGGAACTAACATGAAAAATGGATTAACTGCGAAAAGCATGATTTTTGGAATAGTCGTAATTTGTATTGGCGCAAGTGTCGTATCAGCATACAATGATAAGAATCTTAGCCCTCAACCGATGGACCGTGGAAACACCTTATATGTTGGTGGAGGCGGCCCGGGGAACTACACCACGATTCAAGGAGCAATCAATAACGCAACCAGTGGCGATACTATATTTGTCTATACTGGAACCTATAACGAGAACGTTGATACCAAACTAAAAAAGATCGCACTCATCGGAGAAGATCGCGATACAACGATTATCAACGGACAAACAACTAATCCTGTTGTTCGCATTGGGACAAGTGAAACATCTGTTTCAGGATTCACCATGGTTGGAACATCTGATGAAGTAATCATACAGGTCGCTTCATTAAGTGATAATGTCTTTATCACAAATAATCTGATAAAAGACGGGATCTATGGGATCGTATTAGCCGTAACTACCAGTAAAGCGACGATCACAGATAATACGATTATGAATAACGTGTATCTTGGTATTCAACTACAAACATCAACGTTTAACCTGATCCAAACAAATAGAATCGAAAACAATGGAGGACAAGGAATAGAACTATCTCTGAGCAGCCATCATAACTCGATTCTGAATAATACGATTATCGATAACGCCAAGGAAGGCATCCTTGTCAATGGTCTTGCTTGCACAGAAAATACCATCCAAGGAAATGATATTTCAAATAATCAAATCGGTATTCGCTTTTCCGGTGGTACTAGCGCAAACAAAATTACAGGAAATAATATCGAAGGAAGTATCATGGAAGGATTACTACTGCAGTCCAGTAATGAAAACAGAATTGAAATGAATAATTTCATTGATAACAAACGACAAGCGACGTTCAAGATTTCATCAAGGAACGTTTGGGATGCAAACTACTGGAGCAATTGGATTGGATTTATACTCGCAGCACCGTTATTCCAGAAATTCCCCAAAGTAATCTTTGGTATTGCGCGCATGAACTTTGATAAAAACCCAGCAACAGTACCCTATAACGTTACCGCCATCGCATAAAACACTCATTTCTTTTTTCTTTTTTTTGCCCTTGAACTATCAGGATAAACCATGATTTTATACCGATATAATTATAACAAGTAACACAACACAAACAGCACTACATCTTTGTCGTATATGCACAAAGATACATTGACCTTATCAGCACGACATAGCATATATTAAGAAATTGAACTCGCCCTAGAGACTCCAAGCCCCATTAGTTTCTCTGTTAATCCAAATTGTAATAAAAAAGAAAAAGAGGAGAGATATTGATTAATCAAACTTCGTATAATCACCATTCATAAAGAATGTTGGCCCGGTTTCGCCCATTACTCTCCAATGATACCCGGTCTCGTTATACCGGCCAATTCCTACAAAAAGGGTTGTGTTTGCAGATTGGTTTTCCCCTAAGCTTCCAAACATGAATGGCCCAAAGAAATATCCTTGAATATACCAAGAGACATTCTCATATCCGAAGTTCGCAAATCCTGCATAGAAATACCCGTATTTTATGTTATGCCGATAGTACCCTAACATCCATCCGACTGGTATTTGGTATTCGCCCCAGATGTCGATTCCCCAGACACCAGAAAAGTTACCGTTTGCCCAACTTGGCGGTTCATCAGATCTCATAGGACGATCAGTGTATTTATTGGTTACTATCTGCTTTTTCAGGGCGTTTCCTTCTAATTTTGAAGAAGTCATAGTTGGTGTAATAAGCCCTGCGGCTAGTGGCATACCGATTATCAAAAGACTTATTCCAACAATAAATATCTTGTTTTTCATAGATTATTTCTCCCGATTACGGTAATTGTATTACTATCATCATATTTTAATATATCGACTGATGAAACGATTGGTAATAAAAATGAATATTTTGTTAGGATTGCTACAAAAACCACCTTTGCATGAGAGGTGTTTACCATTAACGAAATAATTTTTAGCCCGATCTTTAAAAAATTTATAGAAAATTTTTCTTTTATTACTATGGAAAAGAATAAACATTCCCTCACATGATAGATAACTATCCATGAATATGGGAAATGAAGCTTCATCAGAGTAATACAGTAATCCGAACTCACGTTGACTTTATTTTTATATCATTACGCATACTAATGATTTTCCGATACTATTATATCAACATGCGTGTTTTTGGTTTTCAGTGAAAAAATTTTAATTAAGGAGGACTTCACAGATGAAATATAGAGATATTTTAACGACATTTCTTCTTCTTGGTTTCTTACTTTCTCTTGCATACACCCTTGGTGTCGCGCACTCTATATGGTACTGGTGGATTGCCCCTATCGCATTTGGCATTGCGCTCGCATGGGCGATTTACTATCTCTGGTTAACATAAAAAAAAATTATCCCATTTCATTATTTTTCCTAACTCCTGAAATGTAACAACGCAGTAGCATAATATTTTTTTATTAAATTCTATCCACAGATCATGAATAATGCAATCTTTGACCACGAAACGAGGGGAAACGTTTATAGAACTTAGGGCATTCAGCACCCGTAATGAAGGCACAATCACTCAAACAAGCAGAACAACTCCTCCAAGAGTACTGCCTCTGCGACTCTTGCCTTGGGAGATTATTCAGAAAGGAAATCAAAGAAGGAGATAATTCACAAAAAGGACAATACATCAAAAAACAACTCCATCAAATGGAAAAAACCACACCGAATGAATGCTGGCTATGCCAAGGACTTCTTGATGAAATCCCTCATTTTATCGATATCATCACAGAAGCACTCAAAGAGTATGAGTTTCACACCTTTCTCATTGGTTCAAAAATAGATGAAGACGTCCAAGAAAGAGAACAAGAGCTCTGGAAATACTTGAAGTTTGAAGATGCGGAACCAATCAAAATGGAAATAAACAGAGAAATAGGAAAAATACTTGAACCGCAACTCGGAAAAACAGTTGATATCCCAAACCCAGAAATCATGGCAGTAATCGATACCGTCTATGACATCGTTACGCTCCAAATAAGTTCACTCTTCATCTATGGACGATACAAGAAACTCCAGAGAGGGATCCCTCAAACAAAATGGCCCTGTCAAATCTGCCAGGGTAAAGGCTGTAAAAAATGTCATTACACAGGTAAACTCTATGAAACCACAGTCGAAGAACTCATTGCTCAGAACGCATTGGAAGTTACTAAAGGAACAGATGAATCATTCCATGGGAGCGGACGAGAAGACATTGATGCACTCATGCTGGGAACCGGACGACCGTTTATCCTCGAAATTAAAAACCCGAAAAAAAGGACCATTAATCTTATCGACTTAGAAAAAAAGACGAACCAAGCAACAAAAAACAAGGTTGAAATCACCTGCTTACGGTTTTCCAATCGAGAGGAGATCGCCCGCATCAAAGCAGCAGAATTTAGAAAAACCTACCGAGTCACCCTTGAGGCAACCAAACCTTTGAATAAAGAAAAACTTATAAAGGTGGCTCTGACATTACAGGGTAAACTCATAAAGCAGTTGACACCAACGCGAGTAGCCCATCGTCGGGCTAACAAGATTAGAGAACGTATCATTTACAACTGCACCATTGAATCGGTAGAGGGCATCATAGCCAGGTTAACTCTTGAAACCGAATCCGGCACCTATATAAAGGAGTTTATCTCCGGTGATAACGATAAAACCCAACCGAACTTCAGTGAACTCATAGGCATTCCCTGCAAAGTAAAAGAACTCGATGTCATCGATGTCAAGGGGGAATAACGAAATATGGTGAAACGATCAAAAGGAACGCGAAGTAAAAGTAGATATATCATGAGAAAAAAACCACGAACCCGTGGTGTTTCCTCTTCAACAAGGGCATTACAGCAGTTTGAAGTTGGAGCAAGCGTTAGCATTGACATTAATTCTGCGGTGCATAAAGGAATGCCACATCACCGGTTTCAAGGATACACCGGGAAAATAGAAGGCATACAAGGAAATGCTTATCTCGTCGGCATCACCGTTGGCAAAAAACATAAAACACTTGTTGTGCTACCAGATCATTTGGGGAGAGTACTGTAGATGGAGACCTCAACGGAAGAAACTAGTAAAATTTTATCTATTGCAGAAGTAAAAAATATACTTAGAAAAATCAGCAAAGAACGAAAAGAGCTCCTCTATGAACAGAAAATAGCGTTAGAACACGCAGAAAAATTTGCGAAACTGACTCTGAAACAAACAAAGGATTTAATCTCTGATTTAATGAAACTCGACCATGTCGAAGAAATACAAGCATATAAAATAGCGGACATCCTTCCTAATACAGAAGACGATGTGAAGGCCATTTTTGCAAAAGAACGATACACACCTAATGATAAGGAAATAAAAAATATATTAGAAGTTGTTAAAAAACATACTATTGTATAGTGGTGGGGGTAGGTAAACGTGGAAGACTATGTGTATGTCTTGGATTACTTGGCAAAAGGACGCGGGGATCTCCCTGCATTTAAACGAAATCCAGTAGTCTACGGCCTCGGGGAAAGTCAATATACCTTTCTTGAGTTAATACCAAAACGAGATGCGACATTTACCACTGGCGAGCGTATCTATGTGGGAAAAGACCCAGTGCTCCGAACAAAGATTGAGAAAATAAAGGGTCGCATTAATTTTGAGGATCTCACCTCGACAGCTCATGGTGAACTACCCTATGTTTTACTAGATATTGTTCATAACAACGAAGCACGATATGTCAAATTCTTCAACGAGGCTTCTGCTATTTCGACAAGATTCCATGTCCTTGAACTCTTACCTGGTTTAGGCAAGAAAATGATGCTTGAAATCCTTGATGAACGTAAAAAGAAGCCGTTTTCCTCGTTTAAAGAGATGCAGGAGCGTATTGATTTCCTGAGATCACCGGATAAACTTATTTCAAAACGCATTGAATTAGAATTAACCGATCCTGATCAAAAATATCGTGTGTTCACCCGGCTACCATTATCACGTGATCATCAATTCTGAGAGAATGGCAAAACAACGGTTTGGTCAGCATTTTCTTATAGATTCTTCAGTGGCCAAACGAGAGGTTGCCTACGCAAAGCTAACAAAAAATGATGTCGCCCTTGAAATAGGCCCCGGGAAAGGAATCATTACTCGTTTATTAGCCCAACAAGCAAAACAGGTCATTGCCATAGAAATCGACAAACGTCTCGTAGAACAATTAAAAACCAGCCTTCCCGAGAACGTCACCCTTATCTGCCATGATGCTCTTTCTGTCGATTTTAAAACCCTGCCACGATACACAAAGATTGTTGCAAACCTCCCTTTTGAGATATCGTCCCCTATTATGTTCAAATTTTTACAATCCTCCTTTTCGATAGCCATACTGATTTTTCAGAAAGATTTTGCTCAACGACTCGTTGCATGCCCTGGAACAAAAGAATATTCCCGTCTGACTGTCGGTGTTTCCTATAAAGCATGTTGTCGGGTCTTAGAGGACGTCCCCCGATCCTGTTTTTCTCCACCTCCGACGATAGATGCCTCCATCGTAGAGCTCATCCCATATAAAGAGCCGAAGTTTATGGTAGAAAATGAACAGTTTTTTTTAACCCTCACAAAACAGTTATTTACCCATCGAAGGAAAAAAATACGGTATACGATCAAATCAGCATACGGAAACATCGATCAACTCCCTTATCTTGATCTACGTGTTGAGGATCTCACCGCAGAACAGATAGGTGAATTAAGTAATGAATTATATCATCAGATATGAAGCCTGTTCTCCAAATTTACCACAGGAAAGAAGCAATAAAGATATTTTTCTATAGAAACGGTGAAATAATATTTTGTTGAATCCAACTAAACACACCAATGAAGTCTAAGGTCATCAATAACACAAAAAACAATAAAAAAAATAAAAACAACCGTAACGTAAACCGAATAAACTGCCAGACTAGGAGTAGCACAATAAGGAAGATAAGAAAAACTGCCCAGAGGGGAATTGACATTGAGAGGAACTCCATCGCCACCAAAAAAAGAATCACCATAACTCATTTAAATATTTGTAAGAGTATGCGCAGTTGTATCGTAGAAAGAATTAAAAAATCTTATAGGATGAGAACCATTGGCCACAATGATGAAAGACTATCTCACACTGAGTGCTGCAACATGCTGAGAAATGGGCGAGCTGAGTGGTCATTATATCTCTTTTGCCCAAACATACAAAAACTCTGATTCCATGTCAATTTTGTGTATCTCCAACATGACTTTATTAAACAAAACTCTGTAGAACGACGGGAGTATCAATGTAACATCGCCAACTCTGCAGCGAATGCAAGTACCCTTGTCGTACTCCCAACCGGCATGGGAAAAACCATCATCGCCCTTCTTGTTATCGCAAAAGAGCTTTCAACAGATAGAAACATCCTGTTCCTCTCCCCAACAAAACCGCTGGTAAACCAACATGCTCAATCCCTTAGTACGCTTCTTACACTTGATGATGCGGTCGCCGTCTTCACCGGTGAAGTCCCCCCAGAAAAAAGAATAATGCTCTGGAACAGCAAACGAATCATTGTCTCAACCCCCCAGGTGATAGAAAATGACCTGATTGCACGACGTTATGATCTATCAAAAATATCTCGTATTATCTTTGATGAGGCGCACCGTGCCGCAGGGAACTATTCCTATGTCTTTATCGCAGATATGTTCAAGAAACAACAAAGCAACCGACGCTGTCTTGGGATGACCGCATCCCCGGGAAACAACCTATCTGAGATTCTAGAAGTCTGTAAAAATCTTGAGATCACGAACATTGAAATTCGAACAAAAATAGACCCGGATGTGCGACCATATGTACATGATCTTGACATAAAATGGAAAGAAATACCCCTTCCTGCTGAATTCAGTTATACCTTACAACTCCTAAGGAAAGCACTCGCTGAACGGCTGAGCATCTTAAAAAACATAGGTGTCCTTGAGTCAGCGTCATTAGCACTTATTAATCGAAAAAAACTCTTAGAGGTTCAGCAGAAAATACAATTAGAGCTTCGTTCCAACCCACAACCAGCGCAAGCCCTTTTTAAGGCTGCCTCAGCACAAAACGCGGCCATGAAACTTATTCATGCTATTGAGCTTCTTCAAACACAAGGTGTCAATGCCTTAAGCAGTTATATCGCCCGAATGGTCACTGAAGCAGGTTCGAAGGGAGGTAGTAAAGCATCCCGAGATATTCTAAGAGACCCTAATGTTCTGGAAGCGATTGCTTATGTTAAATCACTGAAAATAGAACATCCGAAGATCCAAGAAATAATTAATATTGTAAAAGACCAACTCACTCTTAAAAAGGAATCAAAAATCATCGTCTTTACCCACTATAGAGACACCTCCCTTTATGTTCTCAAGCAGTTGGAAAAAATAGCATTCGCTAAACCTGTTCGATTCATCGGACAAGCTGGAAGAGAAAGCGATAAGGGTCTTACACAAAAAGAACAAATCGATATCATAAAACGATTTAAAAATGATGAATACAACGTTCTGATTGCTACCTCTGTCGCTGAAGAAGGGCTTGATATTCCGTCAACGGATCTTGTAGTCTTCTACGAACCAGTCCCCTCAGAGATACGTACTATCCAGCGAAAAGGAAGAACCGCACGACAAATGGCAGGAAAGGTCATTATCCTCATCGCAAAAGGAACACCTGATGAAGCATACTACTGGTCAAGCCGACAAAAAGAGCGAAGAATGCACCAAGAACTTGAAGTGCTCAGAACCGCACTTCGTAAAAAGCTCCAAGACCCTACCGCGGTGTACCACACGGCACTCCAACAGGAAAACCAGAAAAAACTCGATGAATATTCCAAAAAAACTCCTATTACAATCATTGTTGACCATCGAGAATCCCGTTCCCCGGTCATGCGGTTCCTCACCCAAAAAGATATCATCGTCGAACCTCAACAACTAGACGTAGGAGATTACATCATCTCCTCTCGCATCGGTGTCGAAAGAAAAACCGTTGATGATTTCCTGAACTCACTAATTGAAGGAAAACTCTTTGTCCAAATGAAAAACCTTCGTGCGACCTATTCCAGGCCTCTGTTACTAATTGAAGGAGAAGGGCTTCTTACGAAGAGAAACATTAGTCATAATGCTATCTTTGGGAGTTTCGGAGCAATCATCGTTGACTTTGGCATCCCTATAATCACTACGCATACCCCTCAAGAAACCTCAGATTTCCTCTCCATTATAGCACAACGTGAACAAAAAGAAGGAGATCGAGCGATCGCGATACGAGGTGAAAAAACAGCTCACACAATTGCTGAGCAACAACAATTCCTTGTTGAAGGCCTCCCTAACATCTCAGCGGTTCTTGCAAAACGCCTCCTGCAGCATTTCGGCAGTATCCGGTCACTTGCCAATGCATCCGAAAAAGACCTCTGTCAAGTGAATGGAATCGGCAAGAATATCGCCACAGACATCCTTAAAATACTCAACGCAGACTATCTTAAAGAGTAGCCCAAATATTTTTATCTTACTTTGTGATTACGGTCAAGTCTAGGGGTGAGTATTAATGCCCGATGATAATAAAAAAATTGATCAGATTTGTGATGGTTTAAATATGATTACTGAGGATAATTCTATTCCAAGAAATATAAGACGAGGGGCCGAAGAAGTAAAACAAATCTTGTTAAAACCAGATGACCCTATTGATCTCCGGGTCGCCTCCGCAACCTCTATTCTTGATGAACTCGCAAACGATCCGAATATTCCACTCCATGGACGGACCCTCATCTGGAATATCATGAGTCGTTTGGAGGAACTCGCATAATATATTTTTTTATCATTCAAAAATACCCTTTGTAGATAGCAATAAAATAGGGAGAAGATGAAATGATACGAATCGGTCAAGCCGGCATCCCATTATCTTGTAAAGGACGTACGAATAAAGATGGAATTGTTTATACCCATAAAAGTCTTGATTTAAACGCAATAGAGATTCAATTCGTCCGTGGATTATACGTGTTATCGGAGGAAGAGGCACATTTTATTAAGGATTACGCTCAGAAAAACGATATTGAAATCCATGTCCACGCTCCATATTATTTGAATTTAGCAGGTGATCGCGAAGAAATCACCATGAGTTATGAAAAGATCATGAAATCAGCGCAAATGGCAAATAACATCGGATCAAAAACGCTGATTATTCACCCCGGATATTATGGGGAGAACAATCCAAAGAAAACCTTAAAACTGATTACCAAAAACTCAAAAAAAGTAATAGGCATGTTCAAAAAAGAAAAACTCAAAATCAGACTTGCCATGGAAACAATGGGTAAACAAAAAGTATTCGGCAGCCTTGATGAGATCGTTGAGGTCTGTACGCATAACAAAGAAATCATCCCTGTTCTTGATCTCGGTCATATTCATGCTCGGGGAAACGGATGTATTAAAGAACGTGAAGATTTCGAATCAATCTTTGACAAACTTAAACCCTTACGATTACGACACTATCTCATGCACATCACCGGTGTTCTCTACGAAAACGGTAACGAACTTTACCATGTCCCTATTAAGAAAGGAGATATGCCATTAGCCCCACTCATTGAAGTGATTCTTGACCGAAATCTGAATGTCACGCTTATTTCTGAATCGCCTTTACTTGAACATGATGCGGTATATATTCGTCTTCAAGTTGAAAAAGCAATCATGAAAAGAACCGGAAAGGAAACCGCCTACTACAAAGATCTCTCCGAGGTCATGAAAAAATGAACCATGAGGATACTTTTCGAGAATCTCTTCAGTACATACAACGGAAGACCACTGATATCCTTGAAAAAGTATCCAAAGAAGATATTAATAAAATCAGTCACTCATTTTTCAAAGCACACCGTATTTTTGTATACGGTGCGGGACGATCCGGTTTAGTCTCCAAGGCCTTTGCCATCAGATTAGTACACCTTGGGTTCCAGACATTTATCATCGGAGAAACCATTGGCGCACCAATTAAAAAAGGAGATCTTGTTTGCATCGTTTCTGGTTCTGGAGAAACAATCCCGGCAGTCATGACTGCGGAAATAGCAAAAAATCTTGGTGCAACGCTTATGGTTGTCACCGGGAAAAAACACTCACGTATTACCAAATTCGCTGATATCACCATTATTCTAAATGCAGATTGCACAGAAAAAGAAAAAAAACTATTTGCTCCTCTGGGGACCTTATTTGAGGCAAGCGCATGGATCCTCCTTGATGGAATCATCGCTGAACTTATGAAAAACAAAAAAGAAACCGAAGAATCGATGCGCTCCCGCCACGCAACACTTGAATTACCATAAAATTAAAATTTTTCAAAAAAAAAAAAAAAAAAATTATCATCGCTTCTTTTTTATCTCAACCCATATGTTTTTAAAGCATGTTTTCTCTACGGCTCTTAAAACCAGGTGATTAGTAATGCCTATTTCACAGAAACACGCTCGTCAACCAATTGTTAGTGTGCTCGGTCACGTCGACCATGGAAAAACATCACTCTTAGACTTCATCAGAGGATCCACCGTTGCTGCTCGAGAAGCTGGTGCAATCACCCAACACATTGGCGCCACTGAAGTTCCTATCGACGCGATTTATGCTATGTGCGGTCATCTTCTTGGAAAAAAACAGTTCTCCGTACCTGGTCTGTTATTCATTGATACTCCGGGGCATCATGCATTTACTACGTTACGGACCCGTGGTGGCTCCCTTGCAGACCTTGCTATTCTTGTCATCGACATTAACGAAGGGTTTCGGCCTCAAACCCATGAATCCATTACTATTTTACGTCAATATAAAACACCATTTATCGTTGCAGCAAACAAAATCGATGCAATCCATGGCTGGCAACGCAGTGACGACATCGCAAAGAACCGGCTTCAAAACCAGCGTCCAATGGTGAAAACTCTTTTTGAAACGAAGTTATATGAATTGATTGGAACAATTTATGATAAGGGTTTTGAATCGGATTTGTATTTCAACATTAAGGATTTTAGTAAAAGCATCCCAATTGTTCCGTTATCTGCAAAAACTGGTGAAGGAATCCCAGAGATGCTTATGGTTCTTGTTGGACTAGCACAACGATTCCTTGAAGATCAACTGACCAGTGAAACCGGCGCTGGTAAAGGAACTGTTCTTGAAGTAAAAGAAGACATAGGATTAGGAACCACCGTAGACGCTATCGTTTACAGTGGAGTTCTTAAAAAAGAAGACACCATCATCTTTGGCACACGAGATGAACCATTGGTCACAAAGATTAAGGCATTACTGAAACCAAAGCCTATGGATGAGATCCGTGACCCACGAGAACGATTTGAAAGCGTCAAAGAAGTTCATGCCGCCTGCGGTATTAAGATTTCTGCCCCGAATCTTGATTATGTCATCCCGGGAGCACCATTGAGAGTCGTGCAGGGCGATCAAAAAGAATTAATTCAGGAAATAAAAAGTCAATCTCAGGTGAAAATCGAACTTGATAAAGACGGTTTGTTCATCAAAGCTGACACGATTGGCTCCCTTGAAGCTCTTGTGAAAGAATCTCGGGATAAAGCAATCAACGTCAGAAAAGTAGAAATCGGCAACATCTCCCGACGAGACATTATGGAGACTGCTGCAGTAACCAATTCATTAGAACGTGTTATTTTTGCGTTCAACGTCAAAATTCTTCCTGAAGCAAAAGAAGAATTAGCCAATGCTGATGTCACCATTTTCAACGAAGATGTTATCTATACCATAATAGAGAATTATGACCTCTGGGTTATAAAGAAAAAAGAAGAACTTGAGAAGAAACGACGGGAGGATTTCACGCATCCAGGGATGATTAAATTCCTACCAGAGTACGTGTTCCGTGTGAGTCATCCCGCAGTTATCGGTGTACGAGTACTCGGTGGTCGAATCAAGGTTGACATGCGATTGATGGACCAAGAGGGTAAGAGCATTGGAAACATCAAAGGGCTTCAATCAGACAATAAATCGATTAATGAGGCGCTTCAAGGCGCGGAAGTTGCAATCTCCATCGATGGCGTCACCGTTGGTAGACAAATCAAAGGAGGAGATATCTTTTTTACTGATATCCCTGAGAGTGATGCGAAAAAACTCCGACTTATGGATGTTCTTAATGAGGATGAAAAAGATGTGTTAAATAAAATATTTGACATCAAACGGAAGACAAACAAATTCTGGGGGATGTAACCTTCTTCTTTCAAATCTTTTTTCTTAAATTATGCAGACTCTCTTTTATCTAAATACAGCTTTTAATAAGAACGGTGTAATTAATGTCGTAACCAGTGTTAACAAAACCGTTGTCGCAAGAATCTGCTGGCCAAGTTCTCCGATAAGGATTCCCTGAGAGATGGCCGCACCAACAATAATTAATGCCATCTCAAGACGAGGGATCATCCCAATTCCCGCTTGCAAAGCTCTCTTATTTGTCATACCAGCAAGTTTCGCACCGATGCCACAGCCAATAACCTTTCCAATAATGCTTACGATGATAATTACTATAGCAAAACCTATCACATGGATCGTCGAAAACACAGTTGGATCAACATTGGCGCCAACCCAAACAAAGAACAATGGAATAAACAACCCATAGCTTATGGTCTTAATATCATCAATAACCTTTGTTGATTTCATCGCATGACCAATGACTATCCCAGCGACAAATGCACCAGTGATCCCAGCGATCCCGGATTGATAGGCAAAAAATGAATAGATGAGAAAAATCGCAAGAGAAAGGCTTAACAGGGCTTTCGGCAGCTGTATTTTTTCACCAAGATTGAAGACTTTATCGATGATTTTTAACCCAACAAAGAGGAAAAGAACAAAGAAAATAAGTATTTTAAGACCAAGAACCGTGATATCCATAGGTGTTGCAACACCAAGAACTGAGACAAATAAAACAATACCTATCACATCATCAATAACAGCTGCCCCTAGAATCGTAAGACCTACTTCCGTATTCAACTTTTGAAGATCCATCAAAACACGAACTGGGACACCGACTGAGGTAGCGACAAGAATTAATCCAATTACTAATCCGATATGCCAGGAGTAGCCAAAAAAGAGCGACACTAATATACCTAGTAGCAAGGGTGCAATCACCCCACCAACAGCAACAAAAATAGAGGGATTCTTCACTTTTTTTAAATCTGAAAAGTTGATTTCCAATCCTGAAAGAAACATTAAAAAAAGGATGCCTAGCTCAGCAAGAAAAGTAAACGCTTCCGAGGTGTAGGATAATTGGGGGATTTCTATGGTGACTGAAAATAGAGAAAATGATTTCCCTGCAAGGTAACCAAACCCAAACCCTCCAAGGAGTAACCCTGCGAATATTTCTCCGATCACCGGTGGTTGTTTCAACCGATCCATAAGATATCCGAATAAACGGGCACAAATCAATGCAAACGCAACTGACAGAATAATTTCAAAAATTTCGATTTCATTTGCCGTAAGAGTCAACCTTCTTCAGTAATTGAATGGTATTGAGTTGCGTCATAATATTTTTGAATTAATCGATGTAAGGTAATTTCTCCGATGAGTTGTTTATTTTTCACCACGGGGAGCCGCCGGAGTCGATATTTTTTCATCCTCTTTAACACATCAATTACTTTTTCCTGTGGTTCGCAGATAATTATCTTCTTTGACATGATATCCTCAGCTTTTTTCACAGTCCCATACTGAAGAGAACGGATGTCTGGCAATCCAAAAACATAGGGAGAAAAATTCTTTGGGGTAAGGGTTGTCAGAACATCATGTTCCGTTATCACCCCGATAAGTTCTTTCTTTTTTTTACTCTTAATGACCCAGATGTGGTGCCTTCCAGAGAGAATATTGAGGACATCTGAAATATCCTCATTTTTTCCAATAACAGGGATGTCCCAAAGACGGTTATTCATCAACTGTTGTACGGTCAGTTCATAAAAATCAGTGACTAAGCGATTTTTCATCCTTAATAGAAATAGGTACACAATATTTAATATCTACGAATTTGGAGTAGTCTTTTCCTCGTACTGAAAAATTTCATAACGATTAAATATCTCAATCATATAGCTCCGGTTGGAGGAGTGTATTTATGGACCTCATTTCAATAATAATAGTTATAAGCGGAATCATAGCCCTACTTTTTGCAGGGTATCTTATTTTAAAGATACGCAAGGAAAGCCCCGGTTCTGAAAAAATGCAGGAGATAAGTAAAGCAATCCACGAAGGAGCAACCGCATTTTTATACAGCGAAAATAAAATTCTTGTTATCTTTGTAAGTGCGGTAACCATCATTCTTCTTGCCGTATCATTCATTCCCAATAGCAATATGCACTGGGGAACAGCCCTTGCCTTTATTATTGGCGCAATCCTCTCCATTCTCTCAGGGAACATTGGGATGCGAATCGCAACGTTATCCAATGCCAGGACCGCAGAGGGTGCGAAAACCAGCATAAACAAAGGGTTATCAGTTGCGTTCTCTAGTGGAGCGGTCATGGGGATTTGTGTCGTCGGATTAGGGGTATTAGGTGTTTTTGGAATGTTTCTTTTCTTCTCCGAGATTCTTCATTATGCTGTCAATGTTACCACAAATATCCTGTTTGGGTTCGGGTTTGGTGCCTCTAGCGTAGCGTTGTTTGCAAGAGTCGGTGGAGGGATTTATACAAAATCAGCTGATGTCGGAGCTGACCTGGTCGGAAAAGTCGAAGAAAACATCCCTGAGGATGATCCCCGCAACCCCGCAGTCATCGCAGATCTTGTGGGGGATAACGTTGGTGATGTCGCTGGGATGGGTGCTGACCTGTATGAATCTTATGTAGAATCTATCATTGCCCCTATGGCGCTGGCCGCGATTGCGGGAGGGATAGCGCTGCAGACCTATGGGTCCAATGCGATCATTTTACCGTTAACTATCGCAGCGATTGGGATTTTTTCTTCAATCATTGGGACGTTCTTTGTCCGTACGGGAAAGAAATCCAACGTGTATTCAGCAATGAGAAATGGTCTTTTTGCAAGCACGATTCTTGTTGGGATATTTGCTGGTGTTGCCACATGGTATCTGTTAGATGGAAACATGGGACCATATTTTGCGATCCTCGCAGGTTTGATCGCTGGTATCGTCATTGGACTTAACACTGAATATTTTGCTTCTGAAAAACAAAAACCAGTTAAAGCAATCGCCGAAGCCGCAAAAACAGGTCCAGCAACCGTTATTATACAAGGATTGGTCAGCGGGATGATGAGTACTTTAATTCCTGTTCTCTCCGTTGTTGTCGCAATGATCATTTCCTATTACTTCGCTGAATTCTATGGGGTCGCCATTGCCGCGGTAGGGATGCTTAGCGTGCTTGGCATCTCTCTTGCAACGGATTGCTATGGACCGGTAGCTGATAATGCAGCTGGGATCGCGGAAATGAGCGGAATGGGTCATGAAGTTCGAGAACGAGCTGAGGCACTCGATGCTGTGGGAAACACTACTGCTGCGATGGGAAAAGGCTTTGCGATAGGTTCTGCTGCAATCACCGCGCTTGCGCTCATCTCGTCGTTTATCGTCTCATTAACGATTCATTATACTCCAGAACAAATCCTTGATTTTCTCTCTCTGGGAAGCAGCACCAGCCCGTATCTTGTCGCTGGTATCTTTATCGGTGCTATGCTCCCGTTTATTTTTATTGCATTAACCATGGGGGCGGTGGGACGAGCAGCGTTTAGCATGGTCGAAGAAGTACGATACCAATTCAAAGAACTCAAATTATTAACCGACCCAGACGCAAAACCTGATTATAAGCGATGCGTCTCGATTAGCACAAAACGAGCATTACGAGAGATGATCGTTCCGGGTTTACTTGCTGTTCTTTCCCCTGTTATCGTCGGTGTCGTGTTTGGGTTTTTAGGACCTAAGGGATCTGGTATTGCTGCCCTTGGTGGACTGCTTATCGGATCAATAGCAACCGGATTTCTCCTCGCTATCTTTCTGGCAAACGCTGGTGGTGCATGGGATAACGCAAAGAAGTACATTGAGGCAGGAAACCTTGGCGGGAAAGGATCACCAGCGCATAAAGCAACCGTGATTGGTGATACGGTTGGTGATCCCTGCAAGGACACCTCAGGTCCATCGTTGAATATACTTATCAAGCTGATGTCTGTAGTGACGCTTGTCTTCCTCCCCATCTTTGTTATGTTTGGTTAAGATAACAGCCAGTCCTACATCATCTCACAGTAGATTACAAAGATATCAGAAATAATCGAAACTTGTCTTTCTGTACGATTTCATAGTGAAAATATCATTACTGTTATGGTCTGATAATTCCTATGTAAATTAAACTGATCATAAGTATAGATACTATTGATCCTACGGTCACAACAAAGAGTATTGTCCGTTTACGAAGACCTAAGGTAGTACCAATAATTGTTGTCGACATCGCTCCAGTCCCCTGAAAAGGAATAAACATAAAAAACGCTAAAACAATGAGTAATAGCTTCCCGTAATTTCTCTTTTCGATTTCTCTTGTTTTCAATTGTAGTTTTTCATACCAGGATTTAAGAGAAACAATTGTTTTATAGAAATGTGGTTTTTTCCGACGAATGCCAACAAAGGGAAAAGGAGGAATGTGTTTAATGAACAATTCTAAAAACCACCAATTCGTCATAATCGCAATACAAACAAGAATGTCATATACCCAAAGAGTAGAGCACCAGAGAAGAATTGGCAGCCCTCGGTTCAATCCAACAAGGATTACCGTTTCTTTGCCAGCAGGAGGAATAAAATATGCTAATGATAACGCCGCATACCATTTTTGTTGATCAGGATTTAAAAGATTATAAATAAAGAGAAAAAAGACGGCACCAACAATAATAATGATGAAAAAAATCGCTACTTGTATTCCACCAGAAAGAGATATTGTTTTTTTACCAGTATGAGAAGCTTTTTTAGTATCGATATGATCATCATGAGAGTTATTCACACTTTACCTCGTGTTGCACCATATTTTTTTTAAAAACTAGTAAGCTTCTCTATTCAACGATTAAATCCTTTGAATATTTATCAGTATCCGCGAGAAGGAACTCGTTGCTCATGCTCAGACAAGAGACAGGGCAGATGTCATTACATTGAGAACAAAAAGTACATCGAGCAAGGAAAATCCGTATTTTTTTCTCATCTTCTTTATATTCAATAGCATCCGAAGGACAGACTTGTAAACAGAGTTTACAACCAATGCATTTCTCCTTATCATACTGAATTTTCCCTCGAAAATGATCAGGTGTTCCAACAGGGGGAATTATCTGTGTTTTACCAGTCGTCACATCATCAATGAATTGCGTAGTTGATGACGGGGTATATTTCGCAGGAAATTTATTGGTAAATGGTTTTTTAAACATTTGAGCAAAAACCTGTGGAAGCATTGAAAATCTCATGCTTGCAGCCTCCGTGTCTTTTGAATGCTTCGTTGATGCAATTCTTCTTTACCAAGAGTAAGAGTTTTGTTGTTTTCAATAACAATGACCCTATTTGTACACGACATACAGGGATCGGTTGATGCTGCGACAATTGGGATGTCTGCTATTTGTTGTCCTTTAAGCATTGGTACCCATGGCATGATATTGCTATAGGTTGGGGCACGGACTTTCCATGCATAGACATGTTCATTTGCATTCATTTTCACATAATGGAAAACTTCTCCCCGAGGCGCTTCCATCCGACCAATCGCTTCTCCTTCGGCTTTCTTTAATTTGGCAAGTAATTTTGCCATCTTTGGTTCTGAGACAATGGGACCTGGCGGCATTTTTTCTAAACATTGCTCTATTAAGGATATCGATTGTTTTACTTCTAATAGACGGACAATAATCCTATCATAGACATCACCGTTGACTTCACCGGTAAGAACATCGGGGGTTACGTAATCAAAATCAAGATCCCCATACGCAAAATAGCTCTGATCAAGACGTACGTCTTTTTTCACACCGGAGGCACGAGTGGTTGGTCCGACCGCCACTAGTTTTAACGCATTTTCCTTTGTGAGGATTCCACAGCCTTTGCTACGCATTTTGAATGTTTTATCCTCTAAAAAGATACGGCGAAGTTTTTCGAAATGATCTTTGAGGACCTGTAATGTTTCTTGGATTTTCGGATACATGTCTGGGGTGATATCACGTCGTACACCACCGATCATCGAAATGCCCTTCGTGACTCTATTTCCTGTAAGATATTCCGTGAGATCTAATAGTTTCTCTCGTAGCTCCCAGGTTAAAAACAAGACGGAATCAAACCCTATCTCATGAGCGGCAACACCGGCCCATAATATATGGGAACACATCCTCTCTATTTCCCCATGAATCACCCGCAGGTATTGCGCGTGTTCTGGGACTTCGATATCCGCGATTCGTTCTACTGCTAATGCAAAAGCCATCGGATGACAATACGAACAGATCCCACAAATACGTTCTGCGAGATACAACACTTGGATTGGGTTACGTCTCTGACCTGCCCATTCGATTGCTCTATGGACATGCCCAAGGGCTACGCTAACATCTACGATTTGTTCCCCATCGATCTCAAATTCGAAGGCTACTGGTTCTTTTAACGCTGGATGGATGGGACCTATGGGAAGTTGAAAGGTTGTTTTTATGGTTTGGCTCATTGTTTCACCTCATGAAGGTTCTTTATATATTTTTGAGGCCCTGTTTCATCTCGTCGCCATGGATATACATCTTTTGGGATATCATCGTTAATGAAAACACGTTTATCCTTAGGGATATTTGTAATTCTAACCCCAAGCATCTCTTGTTTTTCTTGTTCAGAAATAAGTGCTCCAGGAATAAGATCAGTGATAGTCTCAAGGGTTGGATCTGATTTTGGTAATGAGACTTTTATGTTAATTGAAAGTTCTTTATCTCTCGAGCCGTGATAAATGGAGAAATGATAGATCAGGTCGATGCTGTCCTCAATATCGTATCCTGAACTAACTGCAAAATGAGGATATTCATCAAACTGGAAGAGGTGTTTGACAGCGTCTTTAAACACGTTTCGATTCACACGCATCCAGATATGGACAAACTCTGTTTTTTTTACCCCGGTTGTATGTCGTTCGATGCGGGTTTCACTAATGTTTTGTGAAAATGCATCTTGAAATGATTGAACAACCTCTTCAGGTGTTGCTTTTTGTTCTTGGGTCATTTTTTCGCCTCCAATGTCTCAAGTTTCATCCATGCTTTTGTGACGCCGTTGATGATATTTTCAGGTCGTGGCGGGCATCCAATCACATAGACGTCAACAGGGATAATCTGATCAACAGGACCTACGAGATTGTAGGATTCATAGAAGACATCCCCGGTATTGCCGCAATTACCAATACAAATGACTGCTTTCGGGTCAGGTATCTGCTCATAGATCCGTTTTACTTTATCAGCTAGTTGCCGGGTCACCGGACCTGTAATGAGTAACACGTCTGCGTGTCTTGGTGAGCCAACGAGTTTAATACCAAATCGTTCGACATCATAACGAGGACATAGCGCTGCAATTATCTCGATGTCACACCCATTGCAAGAACCAGAATTACAGTGATACACCCATAATGCTTTCTTGAATGATTTGGAGAGACTTTTTGCCATAGAGCACCCTTCGCTGTATTTTTGAGCGGATGTAATCATTTAGACTATTAGAAATTTCCGGTAGTAATTATTTTACAGAAATAGATTTATCAGGGAATTGTTGACCAAAACCACTCTGGAATGTTTTTAGTAACTATCCTTTTTTTTCTAAAAAAAATAAGGGCTTGTCACTTTTTTTTATTGTGAACAAAAATCTCTTTCAACGCAACAGATATCTCGACTATGGAGAGGGTAAACAGGATTGATGCACATACAATAATATAATGCTCGTTTATCCTGATAGCATGTTCTAATACGATAAGGTCAATAACGATGACGAAAAAGGGTAAAATAAGGGAGAGTTTTTCTATCAACGGGATTTTTGCTGCGTTAAAGATCAGCATCCTGCATTTTCTAAATCGAACCATTCAAAAGGGGAATGAATTTAGTTTAATTTAATTTTTCTAATTACCTAGTTTTTTCTCGAAATCGAAAGGGTTCATACACTTAGTAAATCCAGAAGTGAACAACAGCAGGAAAGGATTGCATCGGTCACTGGTTATCGATAGCTGCTAGATTCTAAGATAAAGGGTGATATTTCTACGAGATTTGCTTTGTACAAATACTAATAAAGTATATTTTTATATCGGTATGACGACATGACAGCCTTAAAGGAGATAAAACAAGCGGAAACCGATGCGACACTCTTGAGAGAAAACGCTAAAAAGGAATCAGAAAAACTTCTTGAAAAAGCATATAAAACCGCAGAAAAAGAAAAAGAAAAAATCCTTGAACAAACACGAAAAAAAATCACCACTGATTTTGAACAGTCCGTTGAAGACGCAAAAAAAGAGATACAAACAATAAAAAAAGAAGGAAAAAACACCATTGATCAGCTGAAAAAAAACGCGCAGAAAAAAATACCTGAAGCAGTCACCCTAATCATCACCGAGTTCAAAAAGGAGGAATAATCATCCTTTTTCCCGCGGAAATGAAAAAGGTTACAATAATACTTCATGAGAATTACCTAAATGATGTCATATCAAAACTCCATGAACACGGCCTTGTGCAAATAACCACCATCGAAAAAAAGGATCAATTAATCCATGAAGGCACCCAGACGGTCGAAATACCCCCGGATGCCGCTCTATTCTCCGGATATGAACTCCGCTTATCAAAACTCATCGATATTCTCGCAAGAACAAAAACATATCCCTCAGGGATAAAAGCAATGCTTAATCCCCCGCTCACCGAACCAAAGACGGTAACAGAACACACCGACCAGGAAATCATCACCACCGTCGAACAGGTTCTCCAAACCCTTGAGAAAAGACTGCTCACCGTCGATGAGCACATAAAACAAATTAAGGAACAAACCATAAAAAACGAAGAACTACAAACCCATGTCTCCCTACTGCAAGACTTTGATGTTGACCTTGCTGACCTTACCGATTCTTCTACCGTTGTCATCACTACAGGGAAAACCTCGAATTTCCCCCACCTCCAACAACAGATAGGGCCACAAGATGAAATCACTGTGTTTTCAAAACAATATGGGAGTAAAAAGAAACCAGAATGGGCAATAATCCTTGCCGCACATAGTTCTGAAAAAGAAAAAATCGACAAACTCAGCAGGGAATACCTCACCGTCTTTGATTTCAAAGGACTGTCTGGTTCACCATTAGACATGATACATGACCTGCAACAAAAACAAGACAAAACCAATGAAGAACTAGAAAGCATCACCTCAGGCCTGTCTACCGATGCAGATGAACACCTCGCTGCTTTATACGCCCTCCGTGAGCAAGTACAGCTCCACCGAGCCCGAAAAGAAATCATGAAACACTTCACCCAGACTCAGACGACCTATGTCATCAACGGATGG
>Ga0307446_1000105_pt1 | contig 24036 bp, 22 predicted proteins | sample SalMarSW160320MG_FD_202141 | JGI IMG/M metagenome (GOLD analysis project Ga0307446, IMG submission 202141) | Salt marsh sediment microbial communities from the Plum Island Ecosystem LTER, Massachusetts, United States - SW1603-20 | ecosystem: Environmental > Aquatic > Marine > Intertidal zone >... | reverse complement strand
AATGTCGGACGGATGACACGTTACTCCGAAGATTGGTACACCATACTCAGCAGTCTCGGCATCTGTAACCGCCACTTCAATAATCGATTCTACAGTCTTACACTATGCAAGGAATTGTTTGTCGCTGTCACCGGTTTTGACGTGGACGAAGACCACTTGAGACAATCTGCCGTCCTGACCTGGAACATCCTCAAAGAGCTGAATACCGGAGAAGGCTTTGGCCAGGAAGACGACAGGCCACCCGAAATCTGGTTCAGTCCGATGAAAGGGAGCGATGGTCAACCCATGGTCCTTCGGGATTACTTTGGAAAGAAAGAACTTGATCGGGAAGATATCGCAAGGCTGATCGAGGATTACTATGACGAGAGAGGGTGGAAAGAACGTGCATAGGGAAAGTGTCAACACAGAATCAAGCGGGTAGATTCTCCCTGGTAGTCCCAACGGGACTCGAACCCGTGTCTTCGGCGTGAGAGGCCGATATCCTAGACCACTAGACGATGGGACCCCTAAAATGAAGAAGCCGTGCCGGGAACGACACGGTTTATTCCTTTGTTGGCTGGGGGACGAGGATTCGAACCCTGTCTCCGATTTTTTTATAATAGAAGTTTCAATATATTGCAAGCCCTTTTTTTTGGTAGTGTATACGTGGTGCTTACATCTCATCCCCGCCTCAAAGGCGAGGCTTTCACGGCGATTGACGGCCTCATTGCCTCAGAAGTTGATCACCGTGGCCTAGGTTGGATCTGTGCATGACTCGCTTTAGGTATTTGAAGGGGCTTGTCAAGAAAGACATAAAGGAAATTTCTCTCGAAATGGGACTGATTTCGGCCTGCCTATACTAGTGGAAAACGGGAAGGCTGGCACCCGAAAAACAAAGCAGCCTCAAGATCAAAGCTTATCTGGAACGTAAAGGAGTGGATATCAATATAGATGATCTCACTCCTATTGGCTTTCACGGTTAGCCTTCCTTTCTGTACCGGATTTGTTTCATCAAAACGGAGATACCCTCACAGGAGGTCTGAAATTGTTCAATAATTTCGGAACAAGGGATACTCCAAAATGCCGATCCGGCAGCCTCCGCAACAGATGATTCCCGCGGCTTCATAATTTTTGAGTTCACCCTTCATCGATTAATTCAATAGTCATGGCGATACAATCGATGTCTTACCCTTACCTTTCCAGTCGGCAACCAGTTGAATAGAATCATTTTTGAGTTTTCATTTACCTTCCACCTCCTTTTTTGTAATTTCCATGAGCACTTCAGACTCGACGATGGGAACCAGACCAACTTCCTGACACAAGGCAGCATAGCGAGCTAACGCATGCGCATTGGCCTTGATACAACCCCGACTGGGGATGCCATCGGCGATGGTAATCACCGCGCGGTTCGCATCGGTTCATTTATGGGGTTCATCTTTCCGGATCTCCCGCTCCGCCTCAAGCCAGTCTCGACCTGCTTGGCCGTCCTGGCGGCCTCGCTGCTCGTAGAGTTCATAGGCTCGCTTGGCGATCTGGGGTGTCACATCAACAGGTGTTTTGGCCAATAAGGGCGCGGCAGTTGGATCGAACACCCGATACGCGAGGAGCTTCACGCGGTCACTCAAAAGCGCCCATATCAGCGCATATCCCCAGACGAACCCGGCCCACCCCCAGCCGAGGGGTGTCATAAACAGCCCATAAACCGAGATCAAGGTCGCCACGGCTTGCGTGCCGAGCACGGCGACCAATAAAATCCGAGCGGGGCGTATGGACCAGAACGGGCCGCGCGTGCGCGTGAGAAAAATCGTCATATGTCCCGCTACGGACAGCATCAGGTACATCATCGTTTGGATGTGCGCACGGTCCAGGTGATAGACACGTTCGCCAAGGTAAAACAGGCCAAACGCGGCCACGGGTCCGATGACGCCCAGCACCGTGGCAATCCCCAGCACCATGCGCATGTTCCAGGCCTCGGGCTTGTCCTTGTAATGAACGTTGTCATAGGCAATGGACAGGATCGCCCCGTCGTTGAGCAACGCCAGCATCACGATCATCACCGCCGTCAAAGGATAAAAGTTAAAGATCAGGATCGCCAGGGTCATGAACAACAGCACGCGCAGCGTCTCAGCGATGCGGTAGATCGCATAGCTGTTCATCCTCTGGAAGATCTTCCGGCTCTCCTTGATCGCATCTATGATCACCGACAGCCCGGACGTCAACAGCACCATGGACGCTGCCGCGCGCGCCGCGTCCGTCGCGCCCGAAACGGCTATGCCGCAGTCGGCCTTCTTCAGCGCAGGGGCGTCGTTCACTCCGTCACCCGTCATGCCGACGATGTGGCCGCGTTGCTGCAGGACATCCACAATGTGGAACTTGTGTTCGGGAAACACCTGGGCGAAACCATCGGCCTTCTCGATGGACTCCGCCAACTGCGCTGTCTCGTGATGCTTCGTGTCGCCGAAGCCGCTGGCATCAAGGATATTTGTGCCCAGCCCCAATTTCCCGGCGGTTTCCCGGGCGATGGCCAGTTGATCACCCGTAACCATCTTGACGTTTACTCCCATCTGCCGGGCTGTCGCGATGGTCGCCTTTGCTTCTTCCCGGGGCGGGTCGAAAAGCGGCAACACGCCGAGAAACTGCCATGGGCCTTCTCCCTCGGCCCGGGCCACACCCAACGAGCGGAAGCCGCGCGCCGCAAATTCGTTGACGGCCTTCTCAACGGCGGGCTTGACCTGCCCGGCATTGTCCGACAACTCCAAAATCACCTGCGGCGCGCCCTTGGTCACCTTGAACTCCTTTCCGTCCGTGCCCTTGACGGCGGCCTCGGTGCGCTTATGCACCGGGTCGAACGGCTGGAAATGAACCACCTGGTAGCCTTTCAAGGCCTGGTCATTTTTCAGGCCGCCCAACACGGCCAGGTCGATGGTGTCCTTATTGCCCGCGCGCGACGCCAGCGCGGCGTTGAGGATGACTTGCTCGGCGGGGACACTGTTCACGCTGAACGGATCCCCCAGCGTCAGCTTGTTCTGGGTCAGGGTGCCGGTCTTGTCAGAGCACAGCACGTCCACGCCCGCCAATTCCTCGATGGCCGCCAACCGGGTCACAATCGCCTCTTTTCTGGCCAGCAGGCGGGCGCCGACCGCCATGGTCACGGACAGCACCGTGGGCATCGCCACGGGAATCGCGGCCACTGTTAGCACCAACGCGAACTGAAGTGTGGTGAGCATCGGGTCGCCGCGGAAGAGCGCGACAGCAATGATCACCGTCACCATAGCCGCCGCGAGGATGATCAGGAAATTGCCGATCTTCAGCACGGCTCGCTGGAAATGGCTGACGGTGTGTGCCTCCTGCACCAGTTGCGCCGTCTTGCCGAAGTAGGTGTTCGCACCGGTGGCGTACACCATCGCGCCGATTTCGCCCTGGCGGATGATCGACCCCGAAAACACCGCCTCGCCAGGCTTGCGCGTGGCAGGCAACGACTCTCCTGTCAGCGCGGACTGATCCACTTCTATCGGGTCACCCTCCAGCAAGCGCGCATCCGCCGGCACGATGTCGCCCAGACGCACGCGGATGACGTCGCCTGGTACCAACTCACGCGCCTCCGGGCTGGTCCACTTCCCATCGCGTCGGACGAGGGCGTTGATCGCAAGCTTGGCCTTCAGCGCGGCGATGGCGTTGCCCGCCTGATGCTCTTCCCAGAATCCGACCACGGCGTTGGCCAGAAGCAGAAGGAAAATGATGAAAAAATCCGGCCAATGCCGGGCCACCGCCGAAAGGATCACGGCCGCTTCGATCATCCACGGGATGGGACCCCAAAAATAGGTGAGGAATTTCAGGAACGGATTGGCCTTCTTTTCTTCAATCTCGTTGGGCCCATATTGGGTCAACCGTTTCTTTGCCTCGACTTGAGTGAGGCCGTCCGGCGACGACCTCAATTTTTCCTGCAGTTCCGGCATGGGAAGGGATTGCAGATCGTCCTTTGCATTGGGCTTCGGTCCCGCCTTCGATTCGGGGGCTTTCGGCTGATCGGTATTGGGTTCCATAATGGGTATTCTCCTGTCTTTGCTATGCCGCAGGTTTTGTGAGTTGCGGGATACTTGTTGTCATTTCGGGTTGCCCCACTTCCAGTTCCGGATTTCCGGCATGTCTTCGCCGTGCTTGTCGATGTACTGCTTGTGCTCGACAAGCTTGTCCTTGAGCTGCTGTTTCAGGTAGATACCCTTGTCGCCAGTCTGCGGCAGGCGGTCGATGGTGTCCATCACGAGATGGAAGCGGTCCAGATCGTTCAGCACTGTCATGTCGAAGGGCGTGGTGATGGTGCCTTCTTCCTTGTAGCCGCGGACGTGGATGTTGTGGTGGTTGGTGCGGCGGTAGGTCAGCCGATGGATCAGCCACGGGTAGGCATGGTAGGCGAAGATCACCGGCTTGTCCCTGGTGAAGAGTTCGTCGAAATCCATGTCGCTCAAACCGTGCGGGTGCTCGCTTGGCGGCTGCAACTTCATGAGGTCGACGACGTTTACCACCCGGATTTTCAGGTCGGGCAGATGCTCGCGCAGAATGGAGACGGCAGCGAGGGTCTCCAGCGTGGGCACATCCCCGCAGCAGGCCATGACCACATCGGGTGCAGCGCTCTGGTCGTTGCTGGCCCACTGCCAGATGCCGATGCCCTCGGTGCAGTGCTTGACGGCGGCGTCCATCGTCAGCCACTGAGGCGCCGGATGTTTGCCCGCGACCACGACATTGACGTAATGGCGGCTGCGCAGGCAGTGGTCCATCACCGACAGCAGGCAGTTTGCATCCGGCGGAAAGTAGACACGTACGACCTCGGCCTTCTTGTTCACCACGTGGTCGATGAAACCGGGATCCTGGTGGGTAAAACCGTTGTGATCCTGGCGCCAGACATGCGAGGCCAGCAGGTAGTTCAGCGAGGCGATCTTGCGCCGCCACGGCAGGTGCGCGGTGACCTTCAGCCACTTGGCGTGCTGGTTGAACATGGAATCGATGATGTGGATGAACGCCTCATAGCAATTGAAGAGTCCATGCCGTCCGGTGAGCAGGTAGCCCTCTAACCACCCCTCGCATTGGTGCTCGCTGAGCATTTCCATCACGCGCCCGGTGGGCGCGAGAAATTCGTCGTTCGGCACGGTCCTGGCATCCCATTGGCGCTTCGTCACTTCAAAGAGGGCCTCCAGACCGTTGGAGAGCGTCTCGTCAGGGCCGAAGATTCGGAAATTCCGCTGCTCACCGTTCAGCTTCGCCACATCGCGCAGGAACCGCCCGAGCACATGCGTGTCGCCGATGCCTTGCACCCCCGGCGAGGGCACGTCCACCCCGTAGTCTCGGAAATCCGGCATCCGCAGGTCGCGGAGCAGCATGCCGCCGTTGGCGTGTGGATTCGCGCCCATGCGTCGTTCACCCTTGGGCGCAAGTTCGGCCAGTTCCGGCTTCAGGCGCCCCTGCTCATCGAAGAGTTCCTCCGGCCGGTAGCTCCTCAGCCAGTCTTCCAACAGCTTGAGGTGTTCAGGGTGGGTGGCCGGGTCGGAGAGCGGCACCTGGTGTGCACGGAAGGTGCCCTCAACCTGCAGGCCATCGACGACTTTCGGTCCCGTCCAGCCCTTGGGTGACCTCAGGACGATCATCGGCCAGCGCGGCCGAGTGGTGTCCTTCTTGTTCCGTGCATTGCTTTGGATTTGCCGAATGCCCTCGATGACCTTTTCCAAAGTACCGGCCATGAGTTGATGCATCTCTTCCGGCTTATCGCCTTCCACAAAGTGGGGTGTCCAGCCGCAGCCTCGCAGAAATTGCTCCAATTCCTCATGCTCAATGCGGGCAAGGACGGTCGGATTGCTGATCTTGTAGCCGTTGAGATGCAGGATCGGCAGCACGGCGCCGTCGGTGGCCGGATTAAGAAACTTGTTGGAATGCCACGCCGTGGCTAGTGGTCCTGTTTCAGCCTCCCCGTCGCCGACAACGCAGGCGACGACGAGATCGGGATTGTCGAACACCGCCCCGAAGGAATGGCTGAGCGAATAGCCCAGCTCGCCGCCCTCGTGGATCGAGCCCGGGCACTCCGGCGACGCGTGGCTGGGAATGCCTCCGGGAAACGAAAACTGAACAAAGAGCTTTCGAAGCCCGGCCTCATCCTGGCTGATGTCGGGATAGATCTCGCTGTAAGTGCCCTCGAGATACGTGTTGCCCACGACGGCCGGACCGCCGTGCCCGGGGCCGGAGACGTAAATCATGTCGAGGTCGTATTTCTTGATGACCCGGTTCAAGTGCACGTAAATGAAGTTCTGCCCCGGGGTCGTGCCCCAGTGTCCCAGCAGCATGTGCTTCACATCCGCGAGCGTCAGCGGCCGCTTCAGCAGCGGATTGTCGTAGAGATAAATCTGGCCTACCGAGAGATAGTTGGCGGCGCGCCAGTAGGCGTCGATTTTGGAAAGCAGTTCAGTTGGCAATGGCTTGTTCGTTGCACTATTTTCGTTTATCTTCATGATCGCTCTCCTTTTCAGATTAATTTGCCCCCACATAGGTTTCGGACTACAAGTACGGCGTCAGCAATCGCGCAATGCCGTCGCGCAGGCGAGCCGGCAGTGGGTGGCCATTAACCTCCTCCTTCGTCACAGGATGGGCGCCGTTCCGTTTCGTCTCGACCCACTGATCAAGCCGCTGGGCGAGTTCGGCGTCGTAACATTCCAAGTTGAACTCGAAGTTAAGGCGCAAGCTTCGCGGATCCCAGTTGGCCGATCCCAGCAGCGTTCAAAGAAGCTTCTCGAAATTCTCATCCGGGCCATCGGTCACGCCTCGCGCCAACACCTGCCCCGCGCTTTCGGTTTTGGGAAACCACGAATCACCACGTAAAGCTTCGCCGGTCGTGAAAAGCCAATCATCGGTGAACACTTCTTCCGGCGGACATTCGGGTTGTGTGGCTTGTGCCCGGTACCGCTCAAGGTTCCTTCTCAGCAGAGCAGCCGTATGGCGAATGCGATTGACTCCGAAGATAAAGTACATGACAGCCCCGACCAGGGGCACGAACCAAACGAAACCCACCCACGCGATGGCGGCGCGCGAATCACGTTTGTTGAGAACCGCGTGCCCGGTCGCCAACACAGAGAGAAGCAACCCAAGCCCGATGGCAGCGATGTGCCACACGTCGTGCACCAGATTACCAAAGGTCTCTGTCATCGCGGTCTGTCCCTGAGCTTAGTCATCTTCGTCTTCATAGTACACTTCTTTTCCACCCTGGAGGCCGAGAACGCGGCAACCCGTCTTGGCGATCACGAATTCTTCGTCCGTGCAAATGACACGGACCGCTACCCGGCCGCTACAGCAGAATCCTATGCCGATGAAGCGACCTTCTGTGGTAGATCATGCCTGGATGAATAGCCTTGAAAGTCATCAGGGTCTATCTTTCAAGGTCTTTTTTCATTCTCTCATATTCTTCCTTTGCGATTTCTCCCTTTGCGTAACGCTTTTTCAGAATATCCAGGTGACTTTCGTTCTGTGTCGGCGTCTGACCTTTCGTTTTCTGATGCTGAACAAAGAAATAGATCAGCACTCCAATGACGATCAGAAATATTATCCACATGAACATCCCTCCATATCCAAATCCATAATTCATCATGTGCCCCCATCCACCGGGACCTTGCGGGCCATAGTAACCTCTACCGGTGCAGGACGCGAGCAACCCGGTTATCATCATAAGACATAATTCAAGATATATTTTCATCTTCGGGATCTCCTTATTTTATGGCATCGAAGGACTTCTTCAACTGTGCCTCGACTGCCTCCGCGACTATTTGAAGTTCCGAATTTTCAATCGTCTGCATGGCAACCGTCGGCCGTATAACGGATAGTACCGTCTGGCTACCCTTTTCATAAACAATAACGTTGCAGGGAAGCATGAGTCCGATGTTTTCCTCGGCAAGAATTGCTTTGTATGCATTCGCAGGATTGCAGGCACCCAGAATAATGTATTTGTTCATATCAAGGCCCAGCTTTTCCTTCATTTTTTCCTTGACATCGATTTCTGTCAGTATCCCGAATCCTTCATTTTTCAGCGCCTCTCTCACCTGCTCAATGACTGTCCCATAAGGGATATCCATCTCTTTAGTGAAGCCGTAATTGATCATGACTGTCCTCCTCCTGTAAAATGTTTCCCTTGTCTCTTATCCCGGAGGCAGACCGAATCTCTGCCTCAAAGGCCCCTCTCGCGTTTTTATCTTGCCCAGCTTCAGGTTGGGGTTTCCCGTAGACTTCAAAATGTTGAGAAATGTTAAACGTAAAACCTCCTCCATCCCCACTGGGTAAAAACGGTGTAGAACTCCTTTCATTGGGCTCTTTGAGAAGGTTCATCGACCCGGTATCCTTGGCGATTGTAATGTCGATGCACTCATTTTTTCACTGGCCATGCCAAGTCCGAGTGCACGGCACACCGAGCGCGCGATCATCAGTTCTTCGTCCGTGCGAATGACGCGAACCGTGGCCCGGCTGGCGTCCGTGGAAATCACCCCCGCAGTCTCAGCATTGCGCGACTCATTCAGTTCAATGCCGAGGAAGCTCATCTCCTCACATATGCGCGCGCGAACGAGTGGCGCATTTTCGCCGATGCCCCCTGCGAAGACGAGCGTGTCCAATCCACCGAGCGCAGCGGCGAAGGAGCCGATCCACTTTTTCACCTGATAACAAAACAGCGCCACGGCTTCCGCCGCCCGCAGGTCTCCGGCTTCCTGCGCGAGCAAGTCGCGCAGATCGGAGCTGATCTCGGAAACACCCAGCAGCCCCGATTCGTGGTTGACCATCTGGTCAAATTGCGACGCATTCATCTGCTCGCTTCGCGCCATAAAGGAAACCAGTCCCGGGTCCAAATCACCGGAGCGGGTGCTCATCATCAAACCCGCTGCGGGCGTGAAGCCCATGCTGGTGTCGATACTCCTGCCGTCGCGCACGGCAGCCAGGCTCGCGCCATTGCCGAGATGCGCGAGGATCACGCGGCCAACCGTTGCCGCCGGGTCGCCGAGGCGCGCGAGTTCTTCCATCAGATAGGCATAGGACAAACCGTGGAAACCGTAGCGTTGAACTCCCTTCGCCTCGTAACGACGCGGGATGGGAAGCAGCCTGGCAACACGCGGCATGGTGCGGTGAAACGCCGTGTCAAAACAGGCCACCTGGGGCAGCTTCGGATGATGCTGGCGGAACGCTTCGATCAGTTCAATCTCGAGGGGCAGATGATCCGGGTCGTACGTTATGATGCGATGCAGTTCATCCAATAAGTCCTGGGTGATAATCTCGGGCTCGTTGTGTTTCATGCCGTGGACGACGCGGTGTCCCAGAGCCACGAGCGAACTGAACCCGTCCTGTTCCACGAGCCAGTCAATCAGGAAGTTTGCCGCTGATTTGTGATCGTCGGCAGCCAGACTGCGGCTGTTCTGCTGATTCGAGGCCGGGTCATGGAATGTCAAATTCGTCCCGCTCAGGCCGATGCGGTCGACCTTTCCACTAAGTCCCCGCTCCAGCGGTTCACCAACCTGGAACAGCGCGTACTTGATGCTTGATGAGCCGCCGTTGATCGTCAGGATGCGTGGGTTAGCCGGTTTCTTCATCATCTTTTCTTCCGTCGATTGGATCATCGCTGCCACAGGATTTGAGTGGCTTCCAAGGGGACCGCAGCACCGTTGTGCTGCGAGATGACTCGCGCCGTATAATCTGTCGCCGGACGGGCCGCAGACACATCAGCGCTGTAAACATAGTCGCCCGACGCGCCGGCCGGTTGGCGAACGCACTTCATTTCCTTCCGCACAGGTGCGCCGCCGTTCACGCCGTCGGCGTAGAGTTCTACTTGCACCGTATTCGGGTCAAGACCGCTGAGATAAACCTGGACCTCGAATACGTGATTCCCCCCGTCAGTCGCTACCTTCATCTCGCCGAACCGCAGATTTGACCAGTTCTGTTCCAGAGAACGCTGCCGATTCACCAACTCCACGCCCATTGCGCCATTATCGGCAGCCCTCTCACGGTAGGCTGCAGCCGCGGGGAGATAATGCTGCTCGGTATATTCGCGCACCGTTCGGTTGGCGGAGAATCGCGGTGTCAACCGCGCCATGCTTTCCCGCATCCGAGCGATCCAAGCGGTGGGGATGCCGTTCTCGTCGCGGGCATAAAACTCGGGGATCACCTCGCGTTCAAGCAGGCCGTAGAGCGCCTCGGCTTCAGCGGCGTCCCAGGCCGGGTCGTCGCCATGTTCCCGGCCGTCCCCCAGTGCCCACCCCAATTCAGGCGTATAGGCTTCCGCCCACCATCCGTCCAATTCCGACAGGTTGATGCCTCCATTCACGAGCACCTTCATGCCGCTCGTTCCACATGCCTCCCAGGGTCGCCGTGGCGTGTTGATCCAGACATCCACCCCCTGCACCAGGTGCTCGGTCAAGAGCATATCGTAGTCACCGAGGAAGATCACATGGGGACGCGCCTCGGGCCGTCGAATGAAATGGGTCCATTCCTGAATGAGGGCCTGCCCGGCCTGGTCCGCCGGGTGGGCCTTACCCGCAAGGATGAGTTGCACCGGGCGCTCGCGATCGGTCAACAGGCGAAGCAGCCGCTCGGGGTCGTGCAGCAGCAGGTTGGGTCTCTTGTAGGTCGCAAAGCGCCGCGCAAAGCCCAGCGTCAACGTCTTGGGGTCAAACAGGTGCTTCGCCCCGTCAACCGCCTCGGGCGAGGCGCCGGAGGCGGCCAGTTGTCTGGACAATCTCTCGCGAGCGTATTCCATGAGAGACTTGCCGGCGGCGGTGCGAAATTGCCAGAGTCTGGCGTCGGAGATGCGGCGAACGTCCCGCTCCAGGGTTTCCGTCGTCCCGAGCCAGCGATCCTTTCCACATGCCTCAGTCCAGAGATCATCGGCCGCCGCCGAGTCCCAGCTGGGCATGTGGACTCCGTTGGTCACGTTGCCCACGGGGACTTCTTCGGCAGGCCAACGCGGAAAGAGGGGTGCAAAAAGGTTCCGGCTCACCTTTCCGTGCAGGCGACTCACGCCATTGACCGCCCCGCTGCCGCGGATCGCCAGATAGGCCATGTTGAAAGTTTCCGACGAGTCGTTCGGGTCCCGCCGGCCCAGGGCCAGCAGATCGTGGAGTGCAATACCGAGCTGCTTTTCGGCATACCCGCCGAGATACTGCTCCATGAGGGCCGGGGCGAAACGGTCAAAGCCGGCGGCCACCGCCGTGTGGGTGGTGAAGAGGTTCCCCGCCCGCGTGACGGCCAGTGCGACTTCAAAGGGCTGCTCTGTCGCCGCCATGAAACTTCGGGCACGCTCCAGCACGGCGAAGGCCGCATGCCCTTCGTTCAGGTGACAGACTTCCGGCTGAATGTCGAGCGCAGCGAGCAGCCGCCATCCGCCGATCCCGAGGAGCAGTTCCTGCTTGAGACGCAGCTCCGGCCCGCCGCCGTACAGCTCGCTGGTAATCCCTCGATGAACGGGGAAGTTCGCCGCGTCGTTGCTGTCCAAAAGGAAAAGCTTTACCCTGCCGACCTGGACCTGCCAGGCGCGAAGCCAGACGGAGTAGCCCGGCAATGCGATCTCCAGCCGCAACCACTCCCCGTTCGGTTTACGCAAGGGCGTAATCGGCAGCTGTCCGGGGTCGTTATACGGGAAGAGGGCCTGTTGCGCACCGTCCTTGTCGATCACCTGGCGAAAATAGCCCTGCTGGTAGAGCAGCCCCACGCCGACCACCGGCACGCCCAGATCGCTTGCCGCTTTGAGCTGATCGCCGGCCACATTACCGAGTCCTCCCGAATAGATGGGGAGAGCTTCGCTCAACATGAATTCCATGCTGAAATACGCGACACAGGTCAGCGGAGATTGCGGACAGGTTTGCTGAAACCATGCAGGCGTCTCCGTCGTTTGCCGCTTGACTTCCACGAGGTCATCCACCTTTTTTCGAAAGCCGGGATCGGCTAAGACCCGCTCTATCTGGTCGCGCGAGACCGTCTGTAGAACGCCCCAGGGGTTATGGGTCAAGTCCCAGAGTTCGGGATCAAGTCCTCGCCACACTTCGTCGGCGGCATGATTCCACGACCAGCGCATGTCCAGCGCCAACTCGGCCAGGGAATCGTATCCCTCGACTTCCGTAGGGAGAAGGCTGTATATGGGGTTGATGACCCGTGTTGGTTTGCTCATGTTTTCTTACCTTGGTCTCTGCTTCATCATTGATTCTTTTGTTCTTCAGTCGGCCGAGATGGCGTCTTTTTCCGGGAAACGTCTCTTCCCTGTTTGCCCGCCACCGGCGAGGTTCGAACCTTCACCCTGTCCGACTGATTCTGTTCGCCTTTACGCCGCGAAACTTTTGTCGACCTTTGCTGTTCAGGCGTCACCATTGAACCTTTCCGGGCGCCGCCTGGCGCTTCGCTGCGAGGTAGACCCACTCCAGGTGCTGATCGCGTCTGTTCCGATGGCCTCATCTCCGGTCCTTTTTGCTTCATCGATGGCGCCATTTCTTTAGACCGGGCTGGTGGAACGCGCTCCATCGCCGGCCGGCCGGCCTTATGAACAGGGCCCTTCGACTCCCATTGACGTCGCTCCTCAACAAACTTGTGAACGTCACCCGCATGCCGTGATATCTGCTGTCGAGCTTCGGGCTTGACCTGCTCGAACTTGAACGCCGTCGTCTTTCTGGCAACAATCCTCGTCATCGGTGCAGCTACCTCGAAGTTCCTTCGCTGCGACGCCGGCATCTTGCTCACTCTGCGCTCCATCTCGCGATAGGTCCTCGGCGGTCGAAGTGCCTTGTCGGCGCGGCGACGGTCATATTCCCGCCGCTCGTATTCCTCCCAGCGCGGTTCATCCTTACGATGGCGCCAGCGGTCATGCACATAAATCGGGTCATACCAAGTGTGTCGCTGTTCGCACTCATAACGCGGAAAGATACCCATGCCGATATAGGTTTTGTCGTAGTAGTCGCCGAAGTAGTAATGGCTGTATTGCGGACGGGTGAACAAGCCAAACTGCAGGTTGCCGATATCGACGGCGATGCTAAGCCCGTAAGAAAACCCCGGCCGCTCATAGACGTGCCTCGGAAAATACACCGGCGCGAACAGCACCCCGCGGCGACCAAGGGCATAATCCCAGTGCCCGCTCGCAAATACATAACCGCGCGGTGTCCAGACGTAATTCGACGGCACCCATACCCAGTCCGCCTGTGCCGCAATCCAGTAGCCGCGCCGCTGAATATATTGCCCTTGATACCAGTACCAGCAGGGCGGCACCCATATATTGTCCGGTGATGGCGCCGGTCCCGGCGGTCCTACGTCCGTCAGTGCAGGCGGTGCAGGCAAATACTCTATCTCTTTATTGCTGACAGGCGCCCAGAATCCCGCTACCCATTGCCAGCCCCCCGCCGCTTTCGCCCAGTAGCCCGGCACCCAGGACATATTCGGCGGAACTGCCCGCCAGCATCCACTCACCCAGATATACCCGCTCCTGTCCGAATCCCATGCCCAGTAGCCCGGCACCCATGCAAACTGTTCGCCCACTGGTTTCTCTGCCGGCGGAACTTCCTCTATATTGGCCGGAGGTTCTGTTGGCGCTATCAAACCTGTCTGGTCCTCCAGATTTATCGGTTTGGCAAAGGCCTCATTCACCGGACCCCGCGTCAATACCTCCGGCTGTTCCTCTGACGGCATCGGCGGCGCTTGCTCTGCTGCCTCACCATAAATCACCCCCGTCGCCATAAACATTGCCATTACCATTATCATCAAGGTCTTCATATCGTTCCCCTTTCTTAAAGGTTCAATGCATTAGACCAGTTTCACCGGATAGATATCCAGTCAATAAACTCTCTCTCATTAAATGCCTGTGATCATGTGTGGCGATCTTTGCGTGCGCCAAGTAAAGTAGGCAAGTCGTAATTGACGAGATCGCCGATGCGCCCAATCGTGAGGTCCGCCGGCGGATACGTGGCGCGGCCATACGGTCGTCAGCCGGTTACCCTAAATCCTTTTCATCGCCGCTAGAATGCGCAGCTTATCGTCCACCGTCACATAATGACGGGCCGGATAGCGCAGCTCGACATCATCCAGCATTTGTTCTTTGTGGATGTAGATCAGCACCCGGCCCTCGACCGCTTCCCAGAGCCCCGATCGTTGAACTTTCCGCGGTTGGAACACTACGTCGCCATCGGACAGGATGACCGTTTCTCCCCAGGCGCGACCATGCTCAAGGGCATCGAGCGAACCAGGATACAACCGGTTTGCAAAGGGATAATCCACGAGGAACGAAGACATCATCAGCAGTTGTCTCCATAATGGCTTGTGCTTTTTCGCCACTACCCTTGATGGCTCCAATAACCGCCTTTTTAGTAATTCTGCCGATCGCTGTTAATGTGCTTTCCACCATTTCAAACCTCTTTTTTTGGGTTTTCGTTGAAAGGAAATTCTTATCCTCCATACTCACACAAAATTGCAGAAACTACAACCGTCTAGGAATCCAACCGTCCATACCTCTCTAGGGATGGCTATAGCAGTATGATAGTTACCAGGAGAAGCAAAAAGGTGATGATTAACGAAAGGTACATATAGTTAGTCTCTCTCAAATCCGTCTCAGAACCGCTGCAACATCCATTAAGGCTATAAATCGACGGATAAGATACCGGGGAATCGTCTCCACTTTTTCGCAATAAACTTTCGGTTGATAATGTCCCACACTCCAAGCGTTGTTCCAACGTTGATGAAATAATTTTCGAGCGGCGCTTGGGTCTAAGCTGATTGGCTCTGGGGATTATGTACCCACTCGTTTGCGCAGGTGCTCCCTCAGATAGGACCGGTCGCCCATCAGGTGTAACAAAGGACCGTTCACCGCCATTTCCACGATGCTGACAGAAGCCACAGGCATACTGATACGATCGCGAAAGCGCCCCACGTCGATGCCTAACAGTGAGCACAGCATGATTCGGGTCGTGGCCTTATGGGAGACGACGAGGACATTTCCTGCACTGCAGGTTTGTTCAATCTCCTCAATAACCAGCGAACTGCGCCGGGCAATATCGATACCTCTTTCCCCTCCATTTGGAGCATTCCACCCCGGATCGGCTAACCAGCGGATATAGGTATCATGAAACTCGCGATTCACCTCTTCAGGGGTTTTTCCTTCCCACTGACCATAGGCAATTTCTTTCAACCCTTCCCTGAGTTGCATTCGTATTCCAGCGGCCTCGCAAAGCGGTTTGGCCGTGGCCACGGCGCGGAGCAGCGGACTGGAAAAGACAGCGACCCATGGAAACGATTGATAGGCACCGGCAAAATCATCCGCCATCTGATAACCTTCGGGGGTCAAGTCCGGGTCGAGAGTCCCGCAGTAACCGCCTGTTTGGCTGGCAGTGGTTTCACCATGTCGCAGAAAATAGATGGTTAAACTCATAAGTCAATCCTTTCCAACGCCGCCACTTTCTCAAGACGGCGCCTGAACCGTTCGGCCCCCTTGAACCGGGCGCTCAGGAACGTCTGGACCAAATCCCAGGACAGAGCATCTCCGGTGACCCGGCCGCCCAGACACATAACATTCATGTCGTCGTCCTCTACCCCCTGATGAGCGGAGAACGAATCCGTGATCAACGCCGCCCGCACGCCGGGCACCTTGTTGGCTGCAACGCAAGCGCCTACCCCGCTGCCGCAGATCGCCAAGCCCCGGGTGACCTCACCCTTCGCCACAGCCCTGGCCAGGGGCGCCACAAAATCCGGGTAGTCATCTCCTGTAACCAACTGATGGGCGCCAAAGTCTGCCACCTCATAGCCGGCGGCCTTGAGGGCCGCAGTCAGTTGCGCTTTCAACTCAAACCCACCATGGTCTGCAGCTATGCCAATGCGCATCATTTCTCCTCTCCGCCCAGCGCTTCGAATCCGGAGATGACGTCGAACAGTTCCTCGTCGATGCCGCTCTGGCGCAACCGATGGAATGTCCCGGTGAGGTCCTCCATCAATTCGTCGATATTTCTGTCGGCACGCTGCATCGCCGCCAGGCGGCTCGCGTTCTCGCTCGCAAGGGATTCGGCGCACGCCCTGAAAAGCGAAACGAAGAGATACTCGCGGATGAGGGCCCGCAATGTCTCGGTGTCGCCGCCCATGACCTCGGGCAAGTTTTTCGTCGGCCAGGGAAGCTTGGCGAGCTCGCGTCGCCAGATTTCGTCCAGCGGTAGCAGCCGCTGATTGACGGGCTCATAAACCGCTGCGGATGTGGGCCGATTGTAGAAGAGGTGAAGTTCGACGATTTCGCCCTGGCTGCGGCGCGCCTCGCTTTCCACGAGGATCTGGCCGACGAGCGGGGGGATGGCCTTGACGGAGTTCGGCACGGTGAAGAGTCCGACCAGAGCCAGGCCCGCGTCCGCCAAGCGCGCATGAACGCGCTCACCGACGGCCCAGACCTCGGGTTTGGCCGGCAGAGCTCCCAGGGTCTTAACCGCATGATCGGCCACCATATCGTTAAACTGGCCCACCAATCCCTGGTCGGAACCAAACACGACCGCGCCAATCGAACCCGCATCCGTTCGTCTTGTCTCTCCAGTCATCAATCCCGCTGAACCGGTGCCCCGAAAACAGACGCCCAACCCCAGCTCCACGGTGCGATAGTAGTCACCCAACGCGCGCACCGATTGCTCGTATTGGCCGATACTCGAAGCAGCCAGGGCCTTCATGGTGCGGACGACGGATTGGAGATTTCCGGCGCTGTCGATCTTTCGACGCAGGCTCGAAGTGGTGTCGCTCATGACTTCTCCTTGAGTGCCGCCTTGGGCTTGGGTTTGACCTCCCTTTGGGCCTCCGCCTTGGACTCGCGTTCAGGCTTGGGCTCGGCCTTCGCTTCAGGTTTGGGCTGCTCTTCGGTCTCTTGTTCCGGCTCAGACTTGGAGTCCGGCTCGGGCGAGAGCTCTTCGAGCGTTTGGCGGGCGATTTCGATGATCGTTTCGCGATCCTCATCGCTCAACTTGTCGGCGGTATCCAATCGCTCCCTCACCTCCGCCGGGATCTCCCCCGCCGCCTTTCGCACGGCCTCCTCGGCTTCCGTCATCCGGTCAAGGGGCACGTCGTCGTAGAGTTCGGCGGTCAACGCCAGCAGCACGGCGATTTGCGCGGGCACAGACACCGAGGAGAATTCCGGCTGCTTGAGACAGGCCCGGATGCGCCACCCATGCTCGAGGACCTTGCGGTTATCTTCATCCAGCCGGGCGCCGAACCGGGCAAAGGTCTCAAGTTCTTCAAATTGCGAGTAGGCGAGCTTGAGGGCGCCCGCCACCGCCCTGTAGGCCGCCCGTTGCGCCTTGCCGCCAACGCGCGAAACGGATTTGCCGACATCGACCGCCGGCAGCACGCCCAGTTCAAAGAGTGAAGGCGAGAGGTAGATCTGCCCATCGGTGATGGAGATCAGATTGGTCGGAATGTAGGCGGAAATGTTTTGCGCTTCGGTTTCGATGATGGGCAGCGCGGTGAGCGAGCCGCCGCCGAGTTCCTTGCGTAAGTGCGTTGCGCGCTCCAGCAGCCGCGAGTGGATATAAAAGATGTCACCGGGGAAGGCTTCGCGACCGGGCGGACGACGCAGCAAAAGAGAAAGCTCGCGATAGGCGCGGGCATGATGGGTGAGATCGTCGTAAACGACCAGCACGTCGCGGCCTCGCTCCATGAAATGCTCCGCGATGCTGGTCGCGGCGTAAGGAGCGATGTAAGCGAGACCCGGCGGGTCGTTCCCCTCGGTGACAACCACGACGGTGTAATCCATCGCGTCCTTTTGCTGGAAGGTGGCCACGGCCTTCGCGATGGCGGACCCCCGCTGACCGATAACACAATAGACGCACAGGACATCCTTGCCACGCTGATTAAGGATGGTGTCGATCGCAATGGCGGTCTTGCCCGTCTGCCGGTCACCAAGGATCAGCTCACGCTGGCCGCGTCCGATGGGAATGAGCGCGTCAATGACTTTAAGTCCGGTCTGGAGCGGCACGGTGACGGGCGCGCGGTCCATGATGGGCGCGGCGGGGCGTTCGATGGGCAGGCGCCGGCTTACGGCTACCGGCCCGTTGCCATCGAGGGGTCGGCCGAGCGGGTCAATGACGCGTCCCAGCAACCCGTCGCCCACAGCCACGTCCATGACCCGCCCCGTGCGCTGGACTTCATCTCCCGCGTGGAGATGCCAGTATTCGCCGAGCAGCACGACGCCGATTTCGTCCTCATCCACGTTGAATGCGATGCCGAACACATCGCCGGGAAATTTCACCAGCTCGTCAAGCCCAACGCCGGGAAGGCCGGAGACCCGGGCGATGCCCGTGGAGACGCTGGCGATCGTGCCCACCTCGTGCGGCGTCAGTTGGGGCGTGAAAGTTTCGCGCCCCTGGATTAGGCCGGCGAACGCGCGGTCGAAGACACTTTGCAAAGGATCGGGCGGCGCGCTCATTTGGCCTCCTCGAGACCAGCAGGTTTAGTCCCGGACTTCGGCTTGGGCTCCTCTTGGGCTTCAGGTTTAGCCTCAGGTTTGGCTTGAGGTTTGGCTTGAGGTTTGGCTTGAGGTTTGGACTGTTCTTTCAGCAGTTCGACGACGCTTTTTTCCAGTGACGCGAGATAATCCGCGATGCTCCAGGCGACCTTTCGTCCGCTCGCGGTCAGTTCGATGCCGCTGATTACCTCAGGCGCGGTCTCGAACCGGACTTGGATTTCAGCCGTGAAGGTTTCTTGGAGCGCACGTTGTATCGCGCCTTGTTGCTCCGACGGCAGCTCGAAGGCGCTGCGCACGAGTACCGGGTCGGACGTTGTTTTCAGGGCCTTGGCAAGACCTTCCTTCGCCTCATTGCTGAGCTCTCGCAAGCGGCGGCTGAACACCTCGCTCATGCGTTCTTCCAACGTCGTCCCCGCGAGATCGGTCAGCGCCTTTCGCGTAATGGCAAAAACTTCCTCCCGGGTTCGGCGGGTGATTTCGTGGTTCAAGCTCTGTTGTTCGCGTTTCAACGCGTCCTGTCGTTTGGCACGCAGGGCGTCGGCCGCCTGCCGCGCTTCATCTAGGAGGCGCTGACGTTCGGCCTGCGCCTCTTCCGTCGCTTTGCTCAAAAGCGCGGCGCGGTGCTGGTCGAATTCCTCGTTTTTGTGTTTGAACTCGTTGCTCTCCTTTTGCGCTTCGGCCTTTTTCTTGTCGGCATTCGCGAGTTCTGTGGCGATTCGCTTCTCGCGCTCATCGATGGCGTGAAGAATCGGTTTGTAAAGAAAGCGCTTCATCAACCACACCAGGATGAGAAAATTGAGCGCCTGTGCCCCAACCGTGAACCAATCGATTAACATAGGTTTACTTTCCTGCGGTTTGGGCGATGACGTGGTTCCAGAACGGGTTGGCGAAGATGAGAATCATCGACACCACAAAGCAGTAGATAGCCGTAGACTCAATCATCGCCAGGCCCACGAACAAGGTCCGGGTGATGGTAGCGGAGGCGTCGGGCTGCTGGGCCAGGGAACTCAGCGCGGTCGCGACTGCTTTCCCCTCGCCCAGTGCCGGAGCCATGGTGCCGAAAGCGGTGGTGATGCCGGCGATGACAATTGATGCCACCGCGATAATCGTCATGTTATCCATAGTATCTCCTTTTGTTGTCATAGTTCATGCTTCAATGTTTTGCCTCGGGTTCAGGCTTGTGCTTACGCACTCGCGTGGCGGCCGCGATATAAACCGTGGCCAGGATAAAGAAGATGTACGCCTGCACCATGCCGGTGAGCAGGCCAAGCGCCGTCATGATGATTGGGAAGATAAGCGGCGTAATCGTGAGTAGGATACCGATGATCATCGCCCCGCTCATCATGTTGCCGAACAGGCGGACGGCCAGGGCCAGCGTGCGCGAAAGTTCGCTGATGATGTTAAACGGCAGCATCATGAAGGTCGGCTTCACATAGGACTTGAGGTAGCCGCCCAACCCTTGCTCCTCAATGCCGAACAACGGCACGGCCACAAACACGCACAGCGCCAGTGCAGCCGTGGTCGAGAGCGAGCCCGTCGGCGGCTCGTAGCCGGGAATGACGGTGCAGAGGCTGGCTGAGGCGACAAACAGGAAGAGCGTGCCCAGAAAGCCGAGATACTTCTCCGGATGGCTGAGGCCGACTTCTTCAATTTGTTTCTCGATGCCGGTGACGACGATTTCCAGAAGGTTCTGCCAGCGGGAACGTTTCAGGCCCGTGGAAAATTTGCGCGTAATGATTTTTGAGCCGACGGCCAGCACGAGCATCAGTCCCCACGTGAACACAATAGTGGCGTTGAGTTTGAGAAACCCTTGTTGCCAAAAGATAATCTCATCGGGACTCAGGCGCATGAGCGGCCTCCTTCCCTGGGGAGTTGCGGCGTTCGACCGACGGCCCGGTAAGTTGCGTCACGATAAGGCGTGCCATCACAAATCCAAAAAGACACACCAGCAGCCGCTCCCAATGACCGCCGGAGACAGAGTAAAAGCCGGCCAGGGCAATGCTTACCCGCAGCAGCAGGCTGCTGAAGAACCAAAGCGCGGGCTGTTTGGATGAAACGCCCTTGCGAACCGTCCACCAAAGGCCGCCGAAAAATACCGCGCCGAGCAAAACGCCCATCACCAAAGCCGGCACCAAAGTCAGAGTTTCATTCATCGTTATCCTCCTGTTCATCCCGCATTGCCTTGTCTTCCTTTGACACCCAATGCCAGGCATTCAAACATCCGATCGCGAGGCCGGCGACCAGCAGGGCCAGCGTCCAGGAGCGTCCTCCCGGAAAGCTCCTGTCCAGCCAGAGACCAAGCATTGCACCGAGCAGGGTCGGAATCGCCACCGACCAGCCGACCAGTCCCATCATGCCCATGCCAAACCAGACGGTTCGCGTGACATGGCGTTGCGCGCGGAGTTTGCGCGCGGCCTTGGCGCCGACCTCCTGACTGAGCGGCGGCTTCGGCTTCAAAGGTTTATTTTTGGGTTCGTCAGTCATGATGAAATTCCGCGAGGCGGCGGATGAAACCGCTTTCCATTTTCGCCAGCACCGAGCGCACCATCTGCTCCCGTTCGTCCAGGTTAAGAAATTCCCGCTCCACCGCCTCACGCAGTCGCCGTAAATCCGTTCCGGCTATGGCGTTGCGCACGGAAACGAGCACGTCCGGGCCGGTCTTGATCAGCACCCCTTCATCCACGGCGACGTAAACCTCGCCTTCCGGTTCGGTTTCGTAGATCAAAATCCCGGGCGCGAGCGCGGCCACGCAGTCGAGGCGATGCGGCAAAAGCCCGAACGAACCCTCCCGGGTTTCCGCGACGATGCGGGTCACGCCGGTCTTCTCGGTAAAAACCTGGAATGGCAAGAGCACCTTAAGATTCATGCGTGTTGTCTGCTGCATGTTCGACCTCCGGTTCAGGTTTTGGATCGCCCTTGGCTTCGGTTTTTGACTCAGGTTCGGCCATCGTTGCAGGCTTGCCGGTTTTAGCCTTTTCCCTCGCTCCGTCAATTGCCCCGATCATGTAGAGGGCGCTCTCCGGGTAGTCTTTGAATTCATCGCGCAGGATACGCTCACAGCCGTCCAGCGAGTCTTCAAGGCTGACGAGCTTGCCTTTGAGCCCGGTAAACTGCTCGGTCGTGAAAAACGGCTGGGTAAGAAAACGCTCCAACCGGCGGGCACGGGCGACCACGTTGCGATCCTCGGGCGACAGTTGCTCCAGACCGAGCATGGCGATGATGTCCTTGAGTTCCGCGTATTGCGCGAGCGTCCGCCGGATTTCCTGCGCGAGGCGATAATGCCGTTCACCGACGATGCCCGGCGTGGCCATTTTGGAACTGGACTGCAACGGGTCGATCGCCGGATAAAACCCCTCGCTCGCCCGTTTGCGCGAGAGCACGATGGACGCCGAAAGGTGGGAGAAGGTATGTACCGCCGCCGGATCGGTGAAATCATCCGCCGGCACATACACGGCCTGGATGGACGTGATGGCTCCGGTATCGGTGTTGGCGATACGTTCCTCCAACCTGGACAACTCGGTCCCCATCGTGGGCTGATAACCGAGCCGAGACGGCATCTGCCCCATCAGGCCGGACACCTCGGAACCGGCCTGGATGAAACGAAAAATGTTGTCGATGAGCAGCAACACATCGCGCCGTTCGTCATCCCGGAAATACTCGGCCATCGTCAGCGCCGCGTGACCCACGCGGAACCGGCTGCCCGGCGGCTCGTTCATTTGGCCGAACACCATCACCATGTTCGGCAGCACGCCTGCTTCCTTCATCTCGCGGTAAAGCTCCTCGCCTTCGCGGCAGCGTTCGCCGATGCCACAAAACAGACTGACCCCCTCGTGATGGCCGATCATGTTGTGGATCATTTCGGTGAGCAAGACGGTTTTACCGACGCCCGCGCCGCCGAATAGGCCCGCCTTGCCGCCGCGCTCCAGCGGCACGAGCACATCGATGACCTTGATCCCCGTCTCGAAGACCTCGGATTTGGTGGAGCGCCGGGCCAGCGGCGGCGGGGCGCGATGGACGGTGCGCCACTCCACGTTCGGAACTTCCCCTTCGCGGTCGATGGCGTTCCCGAACACGTCGAACATTCGCGAGAGAATTCCCTTGCCGACCGGCGCCTTCAACGGCCCGCCCGTGTCTTCCACCGCCATGCCGCGGGCGAGGCCTTGGGTCGGGGTCAGCGCGATTCCACGCACGCGATGCGCGTCGAGTTGAGCCAAAACCTCGATGGCAATTTCCCCCTCCTTCGCGTGCATCAACGAGTAGATGGGCGGCAACTGTGCATCGAACCGTATATCTACCACACTGCCGCGCACCGAGACCACCGCGCCGAGGTTCGAAGGACTGGTTTTATTCTTCATGTTTGCTCCCGCTTATCCACCGTCAGTTTGCCTTCTCTTCCCCTTCGCACAAAGCAAGCTCCGCTTCGAGCGCTTCGCGCACGCGCGCCAGCCGCGTATCGATCCTCTCACGGTCATGCGCGGACTCGAGGGTGCGCTCGGCCAGTTCGGCGATCCGTTGCACTTGTTCGCGAAGCGCCCGCCGGCGTTGTGGACTGGCGGTCAAACTGGTAAGGGTTTGAATTGCGCCGAGCATCCGCAACATGATGGCGAGATCGCCTTTGGCATTCCTTCGAATTTGGTCGAACGATTCCGCCAGCAGGCTTTCGAAGCTGGCTCCTTTTGTGATCACTCGCAGTTCGCCTTCCGCGTAGCGATATGATGATGGGGTTTGACGAGGCGCCAGTCGCGCCAGTATCGCCGACAGATAATCCACGCACATTACGGCTGTTGTTGTGTCGTTGATGCCTGGGGAGAGTGCTTTCAATGCCATATCCACGATCTGTCTGATGCCGAAGGCCGCGTCCTGTTCCACCATGCGGTATCGGCTGATGCTGAACGTCTCTTGCAGGGCGGTAATCGTCTCCTGGTCCGGCGGGTCTTCCAAAGCGAGTGAGACCAGCGTAGTGTTCTGAACAACGAAAGCGCCAATGCCGTGCTCCATTTGCACGACGGTCTTCTTCTCCTGCGCTATGCGCAGGAGCCCTGTGTTATTCACGCTTTGGATATAGCCGCTCTCCTTGGCTGGGACGCTACGCCAATTCCGCCCGTTCAGAGGGCGTAGCGTTTGGTCATCATCGTCTTTGTCCGGCTCTTGTCCAAGTCTTTCCGGAAAAAGCCGGTCAATGGCCGCGATGGTTTCTTGAGCGACCGAGGCGATGATGCTGGAAGCCTGGATCGAAGAGGCGATATAATGAATGAAGAACATAAGGGCGCCAACACCTCCGAGCGCCAGCACGAAGCCAAAAAACACCGCCAGGTTTGGAACAAATGCGTCCTCATTGCCGGCGCGAATGGTGCGCAACACAATCAGGCAATAAGTGAAGATTCCGGCGAAGACCCCGAGCACGACCTGCGTGACGCGGCTGCGCATGAAGTTCCGCAGAATCCGTGAGGTATATTGGCTCGAAGCCAGCGCCAGCACCACCAAGATCATGGAGAACGTGACGCCCACCACGGACATCATCGAACCGGCAATCGTGGACATCATGTCTCGCGCACCTTGCGCCCCGGCCCCAAACAGGCGCGGCCATTGGGCCA
>Ga0307446_1000102_pt1 | contig 24127 bp, 22 predicted proteins | sample SalMarSW160320MG_FD_202141 | JGI IMG/M metagenome (GOLD analysis project Ga0307446, IMG submission 202141) | Salt marsh sediment microbial communities from the Plum Island Ecosystem LTER, Massachusetts, United States - SW1603-20 | ecosystem: Environmental > Aquatic > Marine > Intertidal zone >... | reverse complement strand
GGGCACCTCGCTACCGGATCCACCTGCTGCAGGATGCCGACACAGCCGCCGCCGCAGGCGATTCCGCCACGGCACTCGAACTTTACCAGCAGGTTATCGAAGACAGCCGTTTCGACGACTGGATTTACGGAGAAACTGGCCGGCGGACGCTGGCCGCGTTCGCCACGTACCGACAAATGTGGGTCCACTTGAGCCAGGGTGACACCGGGTCTGCCCGTCGCTCGCTCGAGTTCATGCAGGCATCAGCGACTAACGATACAGCCGACATGCTTGAACTGGCGGAGGTTGCCTTCGAGGCCTATGAAAACGGTGGGATGGAGGCTGCTTGCACTGCAGCCCAGGCTTACGGAGCAGCCCATACGCCGACCATCCTCGAACCCTTGAATTACGGATACGCCAATCGGGCTTATAGCGCTCCTGACCTATGCTTGAGCCCGCCGTGAAATACCATTAAAAGCAAGGAGATCGTGAAGTGCCCCCACTCCCAATCGATGATTTTGAAGCCCGCCTGCCAGACCTGATCAGCCTGACCCAGCAATTCGTCGAGCATGAATCGCCCACGACTGCCAAGGATCAGATCGACGGACTTGGTCGTCATATCGCCGCCGCGATGAAAGAGCGTGGAGCTCAGCTTACACACTTCGAAGAAAGTAGGGCCGGCGACCACTGGATGGGTTTGTGGGGTGAGGGTGACGATCAGATCTTGCTCTTGACCCATATGGACACGGTTCATCCCCTTGGATCGCTTGAAAGCATGCCCTGGGTTATGAGCGAAAACCGGCTCTACGGCCCGGGTGTGCTGGACATGAAGGTCAGCATCGCAATGGCCATCACAGTGCTGGAGGCGCTTTCCACCCGGGGATTGCTCGATAAGCGTGCGGCTCTGCTGTGCACCTCCGACGAGGAGACTGGAAGTCATGCCTCAAAGAACCTGATCGAGGAATTGGCAGCAGAATCTGCGCTTGTCCTTTGCCTCGAGCCCGCCCTGCCTGAGGGCGCGTTGAAAACCTGGCGAAAAGGGATTCTCAACTTCCGCCTGGAAGTGCATGGGGCGGCTGCCCATGCCGGTAGTGACATCGGCAGTGGCGTAAATGCGATACTCGAGATGGCGCACCAGGTGCAGGTTATCTCACGGCTCGGCGATGACGATGAAGGCACGACCGTGAACGTCGGTGTGATAAATGGAGGCACCCGCTCCAACGTCGTTCCGGAGCACTGCCGGGCCCGCATTGATGTACGCGCGATGAACCACCATGAAGGCGAGCGCATCAGGGAAGCGATGGATTCCCTGGTGCCAAAGCTGGAAGGTGCGCGGCTTGAAATTCGAGGCGGGTGGAACCGCCCACCCATGGAGCGCGATGCTCTGATGGTCGAGACCTTTCAACATGCCCAGGAAATCGGTCATCAAATTGGCCTCGAAATCTCTGAAGGCGGCACGGGGGGCGGTTCGGATGCTAACTTTGTTGCCCGGCTCGGAGTACCCGTCCTGGACGGGCTGGGTGCGCTCGGCCGCGGTGCACATACGTCGGATGAGCAGGTTGAGATTCCGACGCTGCCCGAACGGTGCGCCTTACTGGCTGCCCTGATCAGCAGCTGGTAGCAGCGCCTGCCACAGGTCGTCGACGCTCTTCATCGCAGCTATCTGGCGCAGGAAAGCGGCGGGGGACTCCGATCGAGACCAGAGCTCCCGCACGCCGCTGCCGACCGGGTCATCGCCGGCAGCTCCCCCGGGTTGGTCCGCGTAGGCACCGTGGAAAGCAAAGTACGCCTGGTTCAGCCGGCGGATCAAATACCCATTTTCCCAGAAGACCAACCGCCGCGCTTCCATATAAGCTTCTGCTACAACAATATGACCGCCAGCAAGCAGTTCATCGACGTGTTCGCGCGTCTCCCGCATCTCGACCCGGAAATCAAATTCCGGCGGCTCCTGCGGCTCGGAGTCCTGGCTCTCCGGCGGCGGTTCAGGCGGCAGAAATTCGGGATAATAGCGGCGCAGGACCTCGCGCCCGATCGCCTTGCCCAGCAGGGAGGCGGTCGTCTCGTTCATCGTCCGCAGCTCAGGCGATTCACCGTACCGCAGTCCGAGCGGATGAAGCGAGAGGTAGTTATGAACCCACTCATGTCCGACAACCTCCGTAAGCCAGCTCAAACTGGTTGTATCCTGTACCATTGTCGGATAAGTTCCAAGGCCGCCAATGGGCACGACCAGTGCCGATACATCCAGCCTGTTCTCAACGCGTTGCTCCAGTTCGACTTCCGCTGCAAGATCGGTATCAAGCCTGAGGTTGATGTCAGCAATCTGTCGGATCTCATCTCGAGGTGAAACGATCAGCGCGCTGGGCAGAGGAGCGATGCTGAAAAGCACGGGCGGCAGCAGGCCATCGAGCATTCCGAGACCATAATCCATCAGGACCTGGGTGGTCTGCGCCTCGAGCACCATTTCAGCCAACGGGCGCAGGCCATCGACCCGGACTCGGAGCTGCTCCTCCCTCACCCCCAACTCGGCCAGCGTGTTTTCCCGATCGGGCAAATCTGGATTACCGTAAGCAGCTTCAAGTTCTCCATGCGCTGCGTGGTAGGCATCCACAGCCGAGATGTAATCCAGGACCAGCCTCTGGTCAGAATCCGGCCGCAGGTATTCCGTTACACTCAGATTCGCATCAGCCGCTTTGTCGAGCCAGGCAGCGAGGGTCCAACCGAAGAAGTCGAATTCATAAGGGCGAGCGAGGGACGAAATGCGCTCAGCCTGGTCATGGGCCTGAATCGCACTCCCGCCAAGGGTGACGATCAGGAGAAATACCAGCAGGATACGCTTGCACCAGTTCCAGGCCGCACGCAGGAAATCACGCATGCGCTGATGATACCAAGCGCTCCGGCGGGGTCAATAGGCGGAATCGCGCTATGTTATAATCCCGCCTCACCTGGCCTGAGAACGGCCAGGAGAAAATTCTATGAACTTCCTCGTCACCGGCGCGGCCGGTTTTCTCGGCTCAAACCTCGCAAATCGAATGGCGCGCGAGGGCCATGAAGTGCGCGGACTGGATGATTTATCTGCGGGTGATCCAGCGCGGCTATCGCCTGATGTGCTCTTTACTCGCGGCGATGTCACCGACCGCCCCAAACTGTGGACCCTACTCCAGGATGTGGACTGCGTGTACCATCTTGCCGCAAAAGTCTCCGTACCGGAGTCCGTTCTGTACCCGCGTGAGTACAACATCATCAACGTGGGCGGTACGGTGAGCGTGATGGAGGCGATGCGAGATGTGGGTGTGCGCCGGGTGGTGTTCATCTCCTCCGGAGCGATCTATGGGGATAAGGGTATCCAGCCCCTTAACGAGTCAGCCCCACCCAGGCCGGGCTCCCCCTATGCTGTCTCCAAGCTGGCGGCTGAACATTACGTCCATACGATCGGCAGCCTGTGGGGAATTGAGACGGTATCCTTGCGGGTCTTCAACGCCTTCGGTCCTGGTCAACCACTTTCAGTTGCGCATCCACCGGTTGTGCCACACTTCCTGCGCGAGGCGGCACGCGGCGGCACGCTCGTCATTCATGGCGATGGGGAACAGACACGTGACTTTGTCTACCTTGACGACGTGGTTGAAGCGATGGTCGCGGCTGCCACCGCGCCCACGGTTGACCAGCTGGTGATCAACATAGGCAGCGGACATGAGACGAGCATCAAGGCACTTGGCCAGCAGGTGATTGAGGCACTTGGCGTCAAAGCGGAGTGGATCTATAAGGAAGATCATGATCCAGGACCCTCGCGAATGTGCGCTGACATCCATCTCGCACGCCAGAAGCTCGGCTACCAACCACGTTACAGCTTGAAGGAAGGGCTGGAGCGCATGATTCGCAAAGATCCCCGCTTCCAATCTGAAAGCTGAGGCCGGCGAAGTGATGCGAAACCGGCCTGGTATTGCTGGGATACTCAGCCGGTGAAATACGCCCCCCGCCTGCCGCGCAAATTCTACCGCCAGGATACGCTCCACGTCGCCCGACACATTCTGGGACAACGCCTTGTTCACCTAGAAGCTGGGGGTGAACGCCTGGTTGGAATCATTTCCGAAGCAGAAGCGTACGTCGGCAGCGAGGATCTAGCCTGCCATGCCCGGGTTGGCCGCACACAGCGCAACGCGACGATGTGGGGTGAAGCGGGTCATGCCTATGTCTATTTCACGTATGGAATGCACTGGATGTTGAACCTGGTAACCGAGAGGGCAGGCTACCCAGCAGCAGTCCTGCTGCGGGCTGTGATTCCGGCTGAGGGTGTGGAGCGGATGCGCAAGCGGCGCGTCGGCCGCCCGGATGCGCAGCTCACCGACGGTCCGGCCAAGCTCTGCCAGGCTTTTGGCGTCGACCGCCAGTTCGACGGCCATGATTTGTGCGGTCCGGCAGCGGTATTATTCATCGAGCGCGGCGTGATGATCACGGATCAATCCGTGACATCCGGCCCGCGTGTGGGTTTAAACACCGTAGCAGAACCATGGAAGAGCATGCCCTGGCGATTCTGCATCACCAGGTCCTTCGCCAAACAACTACAGGAGGAGATTGGTTCATGAAACTACTTGAAGGAAAGACGGCGCTTGTCTTTGGCGTAGCCAATGATCACTCGATCGCCTGGGGTATTGCCAAATCGATGCATGAGCATGGCGCGCGGGTGGCATTCTCATACGCCAGCGAAGCGCTGGAACGGCGAGTCCGACCATTGGCCGAATCGATCGACTCCACCTTTGTCGAAAAATGCGACGTGACGGATGACAACCAGATCGAGGCACTCTTCGAGAAGGCGAAAGACGAGTTGGATTCCATTGATATTCTCGTTCACGCAATCGCTTACGCTGAACGTGATGACCTGCAGGGTGCATTTCACCAAACCAGCCGGGCTGGTTTCCGCCTGGCAATGGAAATCAGCGTGTACTCGTACATCGCGCTCGCCCGTGCCGCCAAACCGCTGATGGGTCCCGGCAGCTCGATGCTGACCCTGACTTACTACGGGGCGCAGAAAGCCGTGCCCAATTACAACGTTATGGGTGTTGCGAAAGCCGCTCTGGAAGCGACCACCCGCTACCTGGCGGTGGATCTGGGACGAGATCGTATTCGAGCGAATGCCATTTCGGCCGGCCCAGTACGCACGCTCTCGGCAGCCGGAGTGAGCGGCTTTAAACGCATGTATCGCGAGTTCACCTCCTACGCCCCGCTCGGTGAACCGATCAGCATCGAGGACATCGGCGGTGCGGCGGTCTGGCTCGCGTCCGATATGGCCAGCAAGGTCACCGGCGAAGTGCTCTTCGTCGACTCGGGATACAATATCGTTGGCATTCCTGAGTCGCTCGAGTAGACCCTGGCTGAACATTCCGTGAGCAATTGACCGTGATCGACCGGCTGCGCGCCGTACGCTTTGAACACCTGAACCCGGAACTGCGAACCTACCGCGTCTGGATCACGCAGCGCGTGACGCTCGTCGTTCTGGCACTGCTGGGCGCATGGGTCATCGTCGATCTTGCCTTGTGGACGCTGGGTTTACAGCATCAGAGAACGAATCTGGTCTTCGATCTGGCCAGCATCCTCTTTCTGCTCGGGGGAACCCTGGTCACCAGGCGGCTTGCCAACTGGAACAATACGGTCATGGCAGGGCATGTTTCGGCTGTATCCTTCCTGCTGCTGGCCCTGGCAAACCTGTTGCTCTACCCCCAGAGCATTTTTATCTTCAGTGCGATTCTCTTTGCCCCGATCATGCTCTCTGGCTTGATGATCGGAGGCCGGACGACTTTCATCTACTCGATCCTCGCTTCAATTTCGCTCCTCGGAAGCTGGCTACTGGCCGGAACACTCGATCCCGTCCCTGATGTGGATGGAATATATTGGGCACTCTTCCTGAGCTCACAGATTGGACTGCACCAGGGCCTGGCCGTGCTGCTCTATAACCAATCCCGCCACCTTGAACTGACCTTCATGCGTTTACAGGCTAAGACTGATGAACTCTCGCAGTTGGCGCATACCGATCCGCTGACAAATCTGGCCAACCGGCGCTTCCTGATCGAACAGCTTGAGCGCGAATTTGCCCGTGCCAAGCGCTACCGGCGCCCGCTTTCTCTGCTCTACCTTGACCTGGATGGCTTTAAGTCGATCAACGACCGCTTCGGCCACCTGTTCGGAGACGAGATGCTGAGGACGGCAGCACTCTCCATGCGGGCCGTGCTGCGCACGACGGACCTGCTGGCGCGCATCGGCGGGGATGAGTTCGCCGTCTTGCTGCCGGAAACTACGGCAAAGGGCGCAGTAGGTGTGGCGCTTAAACTGCGCCGGGCCCTGGAAGCATCCTCGGCCGGGATGGGTGAGAATGTACCCTCCTTGAGCTTTTCGGCCGGGGTCTCGCAGTTGATATTCGAAGATGAGACCATCGACGATCTGCTTGCCAGAGCCGACCAGGTACAATATCAGGCAAAGGCTGAAGGGCGAGGTCAGATCCGTTCGCAGCAGGATATCAGCCAGCTCCCGCTCTTTTCCGCCGAGGGACAGGGCCACGTGAGTGGCTGACGCCCAACTCCAGAGCAAGCAACCAGGTACATCTGACTCGTGACGAAAGATCGGATAGAGAGCGTGATTCACACAGGCAGTTTGGAACTAGAGACTCAAGGTCATGCCGATATGCATGACCTGACCAGAGCGGTGAGCGAGATCGTTGAGGCCAGCGGGGTCAAGCAGGGACTGGCAAACATCTTCACCCCTTCCTCGACCAGTGCCTTGACGACGATTGAATACGAGCAAGGTGCCCTGGATGACCTGCGGCGGGCCTTGGACCAGATCGCACCGCCGCAGGGGGAATACCGCCACAACCTGCGCTGGGGCGATGGGAATGGCCATTCCCATTTGCGCTCGGCGCTGGTTGGCACCAGCCTCAGCATCCCGATTCGCGCAGGCAACCTCGCACTCGGCACCTGGCAGCAAATCTTATTCATCGATTTTGATGTCCGCCCACGACAGCGGCGGATCCTTGTAACTGTCTATGGAGAGCAGGTAGAGTGAGCTTATGAGCGGAAAGAACGTTGCTGACCAGCGCCTGCTGGCCGTCTTTGCCCATCCAGATGATGAGAGCTTTGGACCGGGGGGAACGCTGGCCCACTATGCCGGGCAAGGCGCCGAAGTCCACCTGGTGTGCGCAACGCATGGCGAGGTGGGCGATGTTTCGCCGGAACTGCTTGGAGAGCACCAGGATATTGCCCAGCTGCGCGAGCACGAACTGCGCTGTGCGGCGGACTACCTTGGATTGGCCGGCGTGCATTTCATGGGCTATCGAGATTCAGGTATGCCCGGCACGCCCGATAACCATCACCCTCGAGCCCTGGCTGCCGCTAACCCGGATGAAGTGGCAGGTAAAGTCCTGGCCTACATGCAGGAGCTCAAACCCCAGGTCGTTATCACCTTTGACCCGATCGGGGGCTACCGCCACCCAGATCACATCGCGATGAATAAAGCCACACTGCAGGCCTTCGAAATGGCTCGCCAGGCCGGGAAAGCCTACCAGCCCCAGAAGCTCTATTACCATACCTTCTCCAAACGCTGGCTGCGTTTTTTCCTGCGCCTGCTGCCGCTCTTCGGCCAGGATCCCCATCACTTCGGACGCAATGGCGATATCGATCTGACCGACCTGGCCGCTGTGGATTTTCCCATCCACACCCGCATCCGTTACGCAGAGGTCGCAGACCGGAAGGAGCAGGCTTCCGCCTGCCACCGCAGCCAGCAGGATGGAGGCCCAAGCGGGATAGTCGGCATGCTGCTGCGCCGCTTCAACGGGCCTGAGACTTTTATGCGTGCTTTCCCGCCGGCATCTAAGGACACGCGCGAGAGCGACCTTTTCGAAGGCGTCGATTTCTCCCTACCCTGAACAACAACTTTGTGCCCGGGGTCCAATTCGACGCTCGCAGGTGGGCGTGGTAAGATTTGGCCGCCGAAAGATAGCTGTCCGCTCGGCTGCTTCACAAGGTCCAGGAGTTGCATGATACGACATTGGGAACAAGCGCTCCCCAACCATTTTGAGCTGCCCCAGCGAATTCGCAAGCTGAGTGACCTTGCCTACAACCTGTGGTGGACGTGGGAACCCGGGGCCGGACGCCTTTTTAAGGACATCGATCCGGTCATCTGGGAGGCCACGTACCATAACCCGGTGGTTTTTCTCAGGCAGGTTGAGCGGGGCAGGCTCAATCGAGCCAGCCGCCGGCGCAACTACCTCGAAGCCTACGACCGGCTGACCCTGGCCTTCGAAGATTACATGCAGGCCGAAGACACCTGGTACGATAGGACCTACCCCGATCGCCTGAACCAGCCGATTGCCTACTTCTCGACCGAATTCGGGTTGCACGAAGCGCTGCCGATTTATGCCGGCGGTTTGGGAGTGCTCTCTGGCGATCACCTGAAGGAAGCGAGCGACCTGGGCATGCCCCTGGTTGCGGTCGGGTTCCTCTACACCGAAGGATATTTCAAGCAGCACATTACGGAAGATGGTTGGCAGGAAGCCGAGTGGAGCTCGCTTTCCTTTCCCGACCTGCCAGCCTACCCGGTTCTCGATGCAAATGGAACCCCCATCCTGGTCAGTGTCTTGCTGCCAGGTCGCGAGCTGCACTCTCGCCTCTGGCGGGTTCAGGTTGGCCGTGTCCCGCTTTTCCTGCTCGACAGCAACGTCAGTCAGAACCAACCCAACGACCGCAGCCTGACCGCCCGCCTCTACACCAGTGACCACGAACTGCGTATTGCGCAGGAAATGATTCTCGGCATCGGCGGTGTACGCGCCCTGCGTGAGCTCGGTTACAATCCCGCCGTCTGGCACTTGAATGAAGGCCATTCGGCCTTCCAGACCCTGGAACGGGCGCGTGAACTTACCGCCGGCGGGCTTACCTTCGAGCAGGCGCGCGAAAGGATTCGGGCGACGACCATCTTTACAACCCACACGCCCGTCCCTGCCGGTCACGACGAGTTCCAGCCCTCCTTGATCGAAAAGTTTTTCGGCCAATACTGGCCCCAGCTTGGCCTAGACCGGGAAACGTTTCTCGACCTGGCGTGTGAGAAACATGATTGGGGCGAAACCTTCAGCATGTCGAGACTCGCCATCCGTATGGCCAGCCATCTTAATGGCGTCTCTGAGCTTCACGGCGAAGTAGCACGCGAGATGTGGTCGCACATCTGGCCCTCACTGCCGGCGGAAGAGACTCCCATCCGCTACATCACGAACGGTGTACACACGCTCACCTGGCTCGCCCGTCGCCTTAGCCTGCTCTTCAACCAGTATCTCGATCAGGATTGGCGCGAGCGGCTCGACGATCCCTCTGTCTGGGAAGGCGTGGACCACATTCCGGATAACGAACTCTGGTCAGTCCGGCATCACCTGAAGCGAAAATTGGTCGCCTTCATGCGCGAACGTGTGCGAGCTCCGTGGGTCGAAGGGGGAACTCACCCGGTGCAGGTTATAGCCAGCGGTGTGCTGCTGGATCCCTACGCGTTGACAATTGGCTTCGCCCGCCGTTTCGCCACCTACAAGCGCGCCCAGCTAATCCTGAGCCAGCCGGACCGCCTGCTGAAGCTCATCAACCAGCCCGAACGACCGGTGCAGATCATTTTCGCCGGGAAAGCGCATCCGAACGATGAACCCGGCAAACGCTTGATCCAGGATGTATACCGGGTTGTGAAGAAAGCTGAATTCGCCGGACGGCTGGTCTTTCTTGAGGATTACGATTTAAACGTCGCCCGCTATATGGTGCAGGGCGTCGACGTCTGGTTGAACACCCCCCGCCGGCCGAATGAAGCCTCCGGCACCTCTGGTCAGAAAGCTGCACTGAATGGGGTGCTTAACTTCTCCGTTCTCGACGGCTGGTGGCGGGAAGGATATTCCGGCACCAACGGCTGGGCGATCGGGGAGGATAAAACATACGACGATCCGCAGGAGCAGGACCGGTTGGATGCGGAGAGCCTGTACGACGTTCTCGAGAACCAGATCATCCCGCTCTACCACGACCGTACTGCCGATAATCTTCCGGTTGAGTGGCTGGGCTGGGTCCGCGAATCGATTCGCACGCTCGCCCCGGCTTTCAGCATGCGGCGCATGGTTAAAGAATATATGGATGAGATGTACCTGACCGCACTTCCTGATCCTAACGAGGTCTAAAAATAGAATGCTTAACTTACTTGCGATCCCGGCCAGCGCCTTGCCAGTGGTGATTTTCTTCCTGCGCGTGACCGACATGAGCCTTGATACGCTGCGCGTGCTCTTTGTCATTCGCGGCCGCAAGCCGCTGGCCTGGTTCCTGGGGTTCTTTCAATCCAGCCTGTGGGTGATCGCGATCACCAGCGTACTGAGCAACCTGGGCAACCTGTGGAACGTCGCAGCATATGCCGGCGGCTATGCGACCGGGACTGTGGTCGGAATGCTGCTCGAAGAACGGCTGGCGATCGGCTACAGTCACATGCAGATCATCAGCTCCAGGCGAGGAAGCGCTATTGTCGACGCGCTCCGGCAGGATGGCCATGCCGCAACCGAGTTCTCCGCGCGCGGCAAGGATGGCACGGTCAGCGTGATCTCATCCACAGTGCGTCGACGATATATCTCCCGGGTGCGAAAACAGGTTGACGAGATTGATCCGGAGGCTTTCGTTACCATCGAGGACATCCGCCCGCTGCACCGTGGCTATTGGCGATCCTGAAAGACGTCGTGTGATGGCGGATTTAGGGGATATGGAAGCGGACCCACCAGGCTCCTGCTGACCGCTGTTCGATCTCCGAGGATGTATTCACCAACTCAACCCAGGTTGTACCCGGTCGAAGCGCAAACGGAACGCCTGCCACCGTTTCAAACTGCAGGATGCCCTGACCCTCTGGCCTCACCCAGCGAATTTTGAAAGCCTGTCCATCCCGGAAGGCGATCGCCCGCCCCTCGCCCTGCAGCTCAATGCGGACGAATTCCGGTGTCTGAGTTATATAGGTATGAGGGACGACGACCAGGATGACGTTCGCGGACGACACCGCATTCCCTGTCAAGCGGTCCACCAGCAAACCAGCCTCGACTTCATCTGCTCCCTGCTCTTGCCAGCGCTGGTATACGCCTACTGCCGAATCAAAGACCCAGCGGTGAAAGTTACCCACAGAGTAATGGATTTCCAGCTGCGTTCCAGGCTCACCACCGGGTGGAATCTCCGGCTCGAACTCCATCCCGGTTAGATCAACCGCTGTATCCGGGATTCCTTTCACCCCCAGGTATTCACGCAGGTCTTCCGTGCTGCTTACAAGATGGTTGAAGTTGGATGGGTCGAAGCGGCACATCGGTGGACAGCGTGCCGGGTATTCGGTCACCGCCCGCTCGGCAAAATCCGACTTAGCGATGGCATCCCGCACCCGGTAATCCGCGCTCCCGTAGGCGAAGATTGCACCGTACATCCGCACCAGTTCAAGGTCAATGAAGCGGGCCGAACGGATCGGACCAACCCTTTCCGCTTCGCTCCCGTAAAATAAAGCCGAAAAACGCGTCAAACCACCCTCGGCATAGTGTTCAAAGACAATATCGGCGTAGGAAAGACCCCATTGCGGGCGGTTGTTGCGGGGAAAATTCGAGACTTTGATCAAGATCGGCCGCTGCTCAAGCCGGGTAGAGTCTTCCAACGGCAGACCGGTAAGCGGGTTAAGCGAAGGGGCGACTGCTGTTGGGATGCTGGTAGCGGTCGGCGCTTTGGGGGTTGATGTACTCAAGCTGGAAGTAGCCGTGGTTGCAGTCGCTGATGGTGCGGTCGGAACAAGCCGGGTTGAACTGGCACCCTGCCGGCCGCAAGCAGCCAACAAGCTGAAAAGCAGCATGATTTTGACCGTTCGTAACACTCGCATGGCTCGCATCTTGCAATTTCCTGAAGGGTCGGAATTCTATCACACTCATTGGAGCTTTCCCGGGATAGGAATAACGTGTCGTTTGCAACGCATGATTCCGACAGGTATAATCCCGGCACCTGCGTAAAAGATTACCGTTCTCAAGGCAGGTCAAACCGATATGTCGGGCGCATTGCACGCGCCCGGTGTTCAAGCTGGCTGGTTCTAATGCCGTTCCATCGAAGGGGCCCGCATGGCGCTTAAGGGCAACCTGCGCGATTTCAGCGTCACGCAACTCTTAAACCTGATAAACCTGGCGAAAAAAACAGGTACGCTTACCGTTGAGGGACCTGATTCGATTGCCTGGGTCTCTTTCCGCGAGGGCAAACTTATCTACGCGCAAATGGGCAACCAGGATGGCAGCCTAACCGGCATTCTCACGCGCGCCGAACGGATCACCGCCAAGCAGGCGGAGGTGATCAAATCGCATGCAACAGATCGCAGCGACAAGGAGCTGGGCCTGCTTCTGATTAATGCCGGTTACCTCACACAGCAGGATATTCTCGCCAGCATCCGCCAGCATATTCTCGACATCGTCTACCTGCTCTTCACCTGGATTGAGGGGCTTTTCCGCTTCGACGCCGACGTACTGCCTCCCGACGATGCCATCACGATCCGCATCGACCTCGAAAACATTATCATGGAAGGCTCGCGCCGGATGGAGGAGTTCGAACTCCTGAAGGAGGAGATCCCGAGTCTGGACATGGCGATGAAGTTTGTCGACCGGCCCGGAGCGAATATTCGCGACGTCCAGATGACGGTCGAAGAGTGGAAGGTCGTATCCTACATCAACCCGAAGAATACAATCCGCCAGATCGCCAAGGCGAACAAGATGAACGATCTTGAGATTCGGCGCATTGTCTACGGCCTGATTCAGGCCGGCCTGGTTGAAATTATTCGTCCAGAAGGTATGCCACTCCCGCCACAGGCGAAGCCGCTGCCGCCTGTCGACCTGCCCAAGCAAACCTCTCTGGTGAACCGCCTTATCGATCGGATCCGGTCACTGTAAGGGATTTATGCATATGCAAACTGTGAAGATGGTTGTTACCGGCCCGTTCAATTCAGGCAAGACGGCATTTATCCAATCCGTCAGCGAGATCGACGTCGTCTCCACCGAACGAAAGATCAGCAGCGAAGCCGAGCGGATCAAGGAAACGACCACGGTAGCGATGGATTTCGGCCGCATCACCGTTGACGATGACCTCGTGCTCTACCTCTTCGGCACACCCGGTCAGAAACGCTTCGATTTCATGTGGGAGATTCTCTCGGAGGGCATGCTTGGCTTCGTCGTGATGGTTGATTCGTCCCGCCCTGAGACCTTCCGCGAGGCGCGTGGAATCCTGCAGACCTTCCGGGCCTACGCTCCCACCCCGTACGTCGTTGCTGCCAACAAGCAGGATATGGACGATGCCTGGGAGGTGGACGACCTGCGCATCGCCCTCAACCTTGACTCGAAAGTGAAGATGCTTCCCTGCATCGCTACGGACAAGGACATGGTGAAAAACGTACTGCTTGAACTTCTCTACAGTATCTTGGAGGAGATGAAGCCTTAGGCCATTCCTACCGCAAGCCTTCTTCCGGGCTGCGCCCATCGCTCCTGCTTCTCCTGCACGACATCCCTTTCCAATAAGACTTATTCTGCTTGATGACCCGAAGGTCGTGGTTGTCGATGCTTTGGGTTTACCGTAAGATACATTCATCACCGGGTTATCTGGCCCAAACAGCTTACCGGTGCTCATGACCGCGCGGCAGGACCATTCATGCGGCGCTCCAAGGTGGGAGCGATGCCACACAAGCCAAGGATTCTGGTTGTCGAAGACGATTTCGACATCGCCAACATACTCAATATCTACTTCGACGGCCAGGGCTACAGTGTCCAGGTCGCCGCGACCGGCGCGGATGCGCTGCTCAAGGTCAAAGAATACCGCCCCCATTTGATCATGCTCGATATCATCCTGCCTGACATGGACGGCTATTCTGTCTGCCAGCAGCTGCGCAGCCGCCCGGAGACTAGTAACATACCGATTCTCTTCCTGACCCAGAAGGATGAGCGCAGCGATCGCATCTCAGGCCTTGAACTGGGAGCCGACGATTACATCACGAAACCATTTGACATCGAGGAGCTGAAGCTGCGGGTGCAGAATTCGCTGCGGCGTGCAGAACGTGAACGCTGGATCGACGCTCGTACGGGTCTGCCTGCCGGGGGCCTGATCCAGGAACGGCTGGCAGATCTGGTCAGCAGCGAAGATTGGGCTCTGCTCGACATTCGCATCCAGAACCTGGAGGACTACCAAGCGGAGCAGGGCTTTCTGGCAGCGGATGAGCTCCTCCGACGCCTGGCAACGATGATGAGCGACGTCTTGAAAGCAGTGGGTTCGGGGGATGACTTTCTGGGGCATGCCGGCAGCGGCAACTTCATTCTGGTAACAGAACCGGAGCTGGCGGAGGATATTCGCACCTTGACCCTTGATCGGTTCCAAGAACTGATTGCAACCCTCGAGCAGGATTCTGATTCGGATCGAAGCCAAATGCGGCTCGCGATCGGCCTGGTCGACGGACGAGGACGGAAGTTTGTGAATGTGAGTGACCTGACCGAGGCAGCCCTTGACGCCCGGCGGCTGGATGATGCGAATGTCGAGCCCCGGGGATAAGAAACTCCTCTTTGCTTCGATACACGCCAGGGGCACCAGCCTCAAGCCGGGAAAATGCCTGATGGGCGATAGGCTCCACCGGCAATATCCATGAATACAGCAAACGGTGAGAACCAGCTTGAACGCCTGGTGCATTTCACCAGGCAGCTCGCCCAGGTGGGCAGCCAGGATTCCCTTATACAGATCACGCTCACGGGAGTCTTTGGCCTGTTTCCAGCTGAGATTGTCGAACTGAACCTGCTCGAACCCAGCAGCGGCCACATCCTGGCTCATCGTTTGACCTCCCCTGGTGTGGCAGCCTACTTCCAGAACCATCCTCAGCCCCATTACCATCTCGGCCAGGGACTCACCGGGTGGCTGATCGAGCACCGCACACCACTCCATGTCGGCGATCTGCAGCAGACCAAGGAACCACTTCCCGCCCCGAGCTTTGCCGATCTGCCCTTCCGATCCTACCTCGGGGCGGCACTGGTGATTGGCGAAGAAACGATCGGCACGCTCGAAATCGCCCACCGCGAACCAGAACTCTACCAACCGGCCCATACCGCCATCTTTGATCTGGTCGCGCAGCAGGTCAGCACTGCCTTCAAATCCTGCCGGCTGGAAAGTGAGAACCGCCAACTTATCCGCCTGCAACGCGCGGTCAAGGAACTGCGGCAAGCACAACACGAATCAAACCTGGCGACCGGTTTGGATCCTGCCCTCCTTCCACTGCTCGCCCAACAGCTTGAAGTCGACCTGCTGGCCGTCTTCCTCTTCCAGCCAAATTCTCCCCTGCTCACCTTGCAAGAGCCTGTGTATGGTGAGGGCCACACACTTTCGGGTTCGACGTTTGAAGCAGATCCTTCCAGCCCGCTAGGGTCAGTGCTCAGAACTCACACGTACTGGCTCAGCAACCACATCAAGGACGATCCCTCCTTTTCAGAGTTGGGCTTGCCGGTCGAAGCCGAAACCTCCCCTATGCAGCACATCCTCTTTGTGCCGCTCGGAGCGCCAGAAAAGCCGGCCGGCATGCTGCTCGTGGGTCGACTCGAGGAAAGCCGTCCTTTCGATGAGGCGGAAGCGGAACTCCTGCTTGCACTTACCTCCGAGCTAAAGATTGATGAGTGGGCTGGGGCGCCGCAGGCGACAGCAGTCATCCCGGATCGAACGAAACCTGCATCCAGGCCAGTCCGAGAGCCCGAATCGGTCTTACAGCGAACAGACAGCCTGCTGAGACTTGCCACGCAGATCTCAACCAGTCTGGATCTCGAGCGCGTTCTAACCCAGAGCCTGGCCGTTCTGGTCGATATCACGCCCGCCGCGCGCGGCACGATGCTTTTATACGACGCTGATCTCAACCGTTTTATGCTCCGCGCTTCCTCCGGTGAGGGTCCCGGCGTCCCCCCCGGCGGCATCGCACTCGAGCATGGCACCGGTCGGGGGCTGGGAGGCTGGGCGTTGGAAAAGCGCCAGGCCTTCGTCGTTCCTGACCTCAGCTCTGAAACGCGCTGGATCCCATTTGACGAGGACGCCGGGAACTATTCAAGTGCTGCGGTGGCGCCGCTCATCGCAAACGATGAGTCCTTAGGAGCTGCCATCCTGCTGAGCCATGAGCCTGGGGCTTTCGGTGACGATGAGCTGCGCGCCCTTACGACAGCCGCCGGCCAGGTCGCGGTAGCGATCAAGAACGCCGAACTATATCTGCTCATTCGCGAGCAGGCCGAGCGCATGGGAGCAATGCTCAGGTCCCAACAGGTCGATACAAGCACTTCCCGCGCCATTCTCGAATCGATCGCAGATGGAGTCGTCGTTACTGACGCCGACCACCATGTAGTGCTGTTCAATGCTGCGGCGGAGCGTATTCTCGGCATCGACGCCAGCTCCATACTGGACCAGCCGGTGTTCGACTTCATCGGACTTTATGGACCGGAGGGCCAGCGTTGGGCGGAGGCAATCCGCTCCTGGAAGGTTCACCCGCCCCAATTGGTGCTCCCGGAATACGTCAGCGAGCGGGTCATCCTCGAGGATGAACGCGTGCTCCTGATCCATCCTGCCCCGGTTGTGCTGGGTGATGAATTCCTGGGTACGGTATCGATCTTTCGTGATATCACGCGCGAGGTTGAGGTCGATCGTCTAAAATCTGAGTTCGTCGCCACCGTCAGCCACGAGCTCAGGACCCCAATGACCTCGATCAAGGGCTTTGTGGACCTGCTCCTGATGGGCGCCACCGGAGCTTTAAACCCTGAACAGCGGCGCTTCCTGGATATCGTCAAGAACAATACCGAGCGGCTCGAGATCCTGGTGAATGACCTGCTGGATATCTCGCGCATCGAGGCCGGCAAGGTGACGCTCTCCTTCCAGCCGATTGACGTGCGCGAACTGCTGCATGAAGCTGAGTTGTTCATCGAGCGTCGACGTGAGGAAACGGGAAAAAAGATCGACCTGGTGATTGAAGCATCGCCTGACCTGCCCCAGCTGTGGGGCGACCCGGAGCGGGTGCGGCAGATTCTCAACAACCTGGTCGAGAACGCCTTCAATTACACCCCTGAAGGCGGTCAGATTACGCTGCGCGCCGAGATGGCACAGGATCAAGTTGAGATCGAAGTACGGGATAATGGCATCGGCATCTCGCTCAGTGAGCAGGCGCGCATCTTCGAACGTTTCTACCGCGGCGAGCAGGCGTTGATTATGGGCGTCGGCGGCACCGGCCTTGGATTGGCTATCGTCTTGAACCTGGTCGAGATGCATGGCGGTCGCATCTGGGTCAACAGCGAGGGCATCCCCGGGCGCGGGACAACCTTCACGCTTGCGCTGCCAATTGCCAGCAAGGAAGCACTTTCAACCACCCCGTGGGAAGCCGGATGATCAAAATACTCATTGCCGAAGATGAACGTGATATTCGTGAGCTGGTGGGAATCACACTCGAGCATAATGGCTACTCCGTCGTCTCCAGCGCCGATGGGTTGAGCGCGCTGGAGATGACCGCCAGCGAACATCCGGACCTGGTGCTGCTCGACGTACGCATGCCGCGTCTGGATGGCTACGAAGTCTGCCGCCGGATCAAAGCCGACCCACAGCTGAAGCACATCCCAGTCATATTCTTATCCGCCAAAGGCCAGGAGGCTGAAGTGCAGGCTGGAATTGATGCTGGAGCTCAAGCCTACATCCGAAAGCCTTTTTCGATGTCTGAATTGATCAACCAGATCCAGCAGACGCTTGGACTATGAGCTTGAAAGAATCTTCTGCCGCGTAACAGGGCATTCTGCCGGGAAGTTGCCCATACCCAGCCGCTACCTTGACCTCATTCGCACGGCGCACTATACTGCTGATAGAATTCGATAACTGACACGGGGAGCTCGGATGAAACCGGGCTGAGAGGAGGGCCGCTTTGCCCTCGACCCGCAGAACCTGATCCGGGTAATGCCGGCGGAGGGATGGAGCGCAGCGCTCAAACCCTCCTGAAGCAGAGTGGAGGGTTTTTTCATTGCGCGTCGCCATCTTCAGCAACGGTAAGATTGAACACCCGGAGATCGATCGCGAGAATCTGAATCCCGACGATCTCATCTATGCTGCAGACGGTGGCCTGCATCACGTGCTTGCCTTTGACCTGCTCCCGGATCTGGTGATCGGCGATCTGGATTCGATCGACGGCGGACTCGTCCGCCGCCTGAAGGCCAGGTCGATCGAAATCATTCAGCATCAACCGCGTAAAAATGAAACAGATCTGGAACTGGCGCTGCGCGAAGCCGTCGCGCGAGGTGCGAGTCAGATTGTCATCCTGGGAGCTTTTGGAGGCCGCTGGGATCAGACCTTCGCCAATATCCTGCTGCCAACACTCGCCGAGTTCGAGGGATGTGAGGTCCTATTCCTCGACGGACTGCAGGAGCTGCAAGTGGTGCGGGCGGGGTCTACCTGTTATTTACAGGGCCAGGTGGGTGAGACGGTATCGCTGATCCCGCTCGAGGGAGATGTCCACAGCATCAGCACGAGCGGCCTTGAATACCCGCTTGACGATGAAACGCTGGTTTTCGGGGCAACGCGCGGAGTAAGCAACGTGATGGCAGCGACTGAAGCGTCGATCAAGGTTGGCGATGGGATGCTGCTCTGCGTTCACTTGCGGGGTGAGGGATCGACGCTCTAAGCGTGAACAGGAGATCGGTATGCATAAGTTGGTGAAACCTGTGAGCCTGTTTCTTCTCCTCACCCTTGCTGCCTGCACAAGCGCAGCACCTCCGCCAGGAGGGGCTGAAAGTCCAGGTACTGCGTCCGCCGTCGAATCCCCCGGCCCGCGCCTTCTTACCGTTATGACGCATGATTCCTTTGAGATATCGGAGGCGGTGGTAGCCGAGTTTGAGGCGCAGTATGCTGCCCAGGTCCAATTCCTGAAAGCCGGCGATGCCGGAACGGCGCTAAATAAAGCGATTCTTGCAAAGGATAATCCGCTCGCCGATGTCTTCTACGGTGTCGACAACACCTTCCTCAGCCGGGCGCTGAACGAGGGCATCTTCCAACCCTATCGTTCACCACTGCTGCAAAACATCCCGGAGTCGTTCCAACTCGATCCGACCGCGCATGCCTTGCCGGTCGACTACGGCGACGTCTGCGTGAACTTCGACCGTGCGTACTACGAGGGAGCAGGCCTCCAACCCCCCGGCTCGCTGGCCGACCTGACCGATGAACAGTACCGGGGGCAGCTCGTCGTCGAAAATCCAGCCACCTCCTCGCCAGGGCTGGCGTTCTTGCTCAGCACAGTCAGCCTCTACGGGGAGGACGGCTACCTGGAGTATTGGAGATCGCTGGTCGAGAACGACGTCTTGGTCGTGAACGATTGGGATTCGGCCTACTACGGTGAGTTCACGCTGCACGGTGGGACGCGCCCACTGGTCGTCTCCTATGGCTCCAGCCCACCGGCGGAGGTTTATTTTGCGGAGCAGCCGCCTGACCAGGCTCCCACCGGGGTCATCACCGCCGATAAGAGTTGTTTCCGCCAGGTTGAATTCGTCGGCATCCTGCAGGGAACCGGGCAGCGCGAGTTAGCCCAAGCCTGGGTCGATTTCATGCTCTCCACGACCTTCCAGGAGGACATGCCCCTGAATATGTTCGTCTACCCGGTCAATCCGCAGGCGGGACTCCCGGCGGTTTTCAAGGAAAATGCTATCATCCCAACCGCTACAGCGGAGTTAGCCCCTGAACGCATCGCCGAGGGTCGCGAAGCTTGGATCCAGGCCTGGACCGGTACTGTTTTGCGGTGAGAAGAACAGCTGCTGGGACCAGCGCTGGCAAGGAGCACCCTGTGAGGCACCACTTTCACACGAGCTTGCTGCTCTGGGTCCTGCCGCTCGCGTTCCTGGGGTCATTTTTCTTCTACCCGCTCTTCCGCATCTTCAGTTTGAGTTTTACGCGGGGCCAGGTTGGCCTGTTGGAGCCAATCGTTGAGACCCTCCGATCAGGCCAGACGATGCATGTGCTCGGGTTTACCCTTGCCCAGGCGCTGGCCTCCACTCTGCTGACGCTGCTGCTCGGCTTGCCAGGTGCTTACCTGTTCGGGCGCTATGAGTTTCGCGGCAAATCCGCTCTGCGGGCACTCTCCGGTATTCCTTTCGTGCTGCCGACTGTCGTTGTTGCCGCGGCCTTTACTGCGCTGCTCGGCCCACGCGGTTGGATCAATGCAGCCCTGATGCAGTTCTTTAAGCTCGGTTCGCCGCCGATTTCCTTTGTAAACACCTTCGCAGCAATTCTCTTCGCTCACGTCTTCTACAACACGACGATTGTGCTGCGCATGGTGGGAGATTTCTGGTCGCACCTTGATCCCGACCTGGGGGCTGCGGCGCGTACGCTGGGCGCCACCCGCTGGCGGGCATGGGTGCGGGTTACGCTGCCGCTGCTCGCGCCGGCCATCCTGGCGGCGGCGCTGCTCGTGTTTATCTTCGACTTCACTTCCTTTGGCGTGATCCTGCTCCTGGGAGGACCCCGCTTCGCCACGCTCGAGGTTGAGATCTACTACCAGACGGTGAGCCTTTTTAACCTTCCCACCGCGGCGGTGCTTTCGCTGCTGCAGCTGGCCTGCACACTCGGGCTGACAATACTCTACACGCGGCTGTCGAACAAGCTCAGCCGGCCGATCACGCTCCGCAGCGCACATCTGACCCAGAACCGGCTGCGAACCTGGAAAGTCCGGCTGGCGGCTGGTTTGCTGATCCTGATCCTGCTCACGGTTCTCGTTTTGCCGCTGGCCGCTCTCGGACTGCGTTCGTTCACGCGCTATGGCAGCGCACCGCGCGGCGAACAGGTCGTGCAGGGCTGGACACTTGCCAACTACAGACAGCTTGCTCAGGATCCGCAGGGCTCAATCTTCTACGTGCCGCCGGCCTTCGCAATCCGTAACTCGCTGGTTTATGCTCTGGCGACGGTGCTGCTTTCGTTGTTGATCGGTGCGCCAGCAGCCTGGGCCCTGGCACGGGACGGACACTCACGGCTCGCCCGCTGGCTCGATCCGCTGCTGATGCTGCCACTTGGCACCTCGGCCGTTACCTTGGGGCTGGGGTTCATCATCGCCCTTGACCGGCCGCCGCTCGATCTGCGCGCTTCACCACTGCTGCTGCCAATCGCCCATACACTGGTCGCCTTCCCGTTCGTCGTCCGCAGCCTGGTGCCTGCGCTGGCAAGTATCAAGCCGGACCTACGCCAGGCAGCAGCGATGCTCGGTGCGACCCCGCGCCAGGTCCTGCGCTTCATTGACCTGCCGCTCGTTGGCCGGGCGCTGCTCGTCTCGGCGGTCTTCGCCTTCACCATCTCCATCGGCGAATTCGGCGCAACAGCCCTGATCGCCCGACCTGAATATCCAACTGTACCGATCGCGATCTTCCGATTTCTCTCCCGCCCGGGTGCGATTAACTTCGGTCAGGCAATGGCCCTTAGCACAATTCTGATGGTCGTAACAGCGGCTGGCATGCTGGCCATCGAACGCCTGCGCCTGGCGGAAGTTGGAGAATTCTGACGCATAGGATGATGGATACGATCGACAAAACCGCACTTGAAGTTGAAGGACTGACAAAGTCCTATGATAGCCAACCGGCGCTCTCCGGGGTGAGTTTCGACGTGGGACCTGGCCGGATTGTGGCCGTGCTCGGGCCGAGCGGGAGCGGAAAGAGCACACTGCTGCATCTGATCGCCGGGCTGGAGCAGCCGGATGCGGGCGACATCCGCTGGGATGGTGAGGATCTACACGGCGTACCCGCCCACGAGCGCGATTTCGGGCTCATGTTCCAGGAATATGCTCTATTTCCTCATCTCGATGTGGCCGGCAACGTGGGCTTTGGATTGCGAATGCAGGGTATGCTGCCTGCCGAACAGGACATACGCATCCGGCAGGTCCTGAACCTGGTCGATCTGGCGGGGTACGAACCGCGCCAGGTTGATACGCTCTCCGGCGGTGAACGTCAGCGAGTCGCCCTGGCCCGCTCGCTCGCCCCCCGCCCGCGCCTCTTGATGCTCGACGAACCGCTCGGCGCGCTCGACCGCACATTACGAGAACGCCTGCTGCTTGAGCTGCCCCGGATCCTGAACGAAGTGGGTCAAACAGCGCTGTACGTGACCCATGATCAGCAGGAGGCTTTCGCTCTGGCGGACCGCGTGGTGCTGCTGAACAACGGCCGGGTCGAGCAAACCGGCTCGCCGCTTGAAATCTACCGCACCCCGCATACGCCTTTCGTCGCTCGTTTCCTGGGCTTGACGAACCTCTTCCCGGCCAATGTCAGGCAGCAAGGTGATGAACTCCTGGTCGAAACCCCGCTGGGGAACTTTGCAGCCCTGACAGAATTGAGGGGTCCGGTGACGGTGCTGCTGCGGCCCGATCGTTTGCAGCTGGGAGGGAGCGGGAGCGGTCAGCTGCGTGGCACGGTTGTTTCACGCTCATTTCGCGGCGAGATGCTTCTGCTGCGTATGCGAATCGATGAGATCGAGCTGCAGGTCGCGCTCGACTCGGATGACGAAGTCCCACCGGTCGGAGAGCAGATCCGGCTCACTTTCGATCCAGCCACCGCACTTCAGGTGCTTTCATGAGCGCCAGCATCACGGTTGTCAAGTGCGATGTGGACGGGCGGGAGGTGTGGTCCTACCCGGGGGTGATCCTGGAGCAAGATCAGGATGGTTTGCTAGTCGAGGCATTCTTCGACCGTGACCTGGTGGACGTGGGCTTGATGGAGTTTGTGCGCGGGGATCGCTTTCTTGAACAGTACTACTTCAAGCGCTGGTTCAACATCTTTGCTGTCTACGACGGGCAGGGGGAATCTTTAAAGGGCTGGTACAGCAACGTCACACGGCCGGTAGTCTTCGAAGCTGGACAGCTGCGCGCAGATGACCTGGCACTGGACTATGTCGTAATACCCGACGGCCGCAGGCAGCTGCTTGATGAGGATGAGTTCCGTGCGCTCCCGCTCAACCAACGGGAAAGGCTACTTGCCCGCCTGGCTTTCGACGCGCTGCGCGCGATGATCGACACCCACCAGCATCCATTTATGCTCCGCTGATCGAACTGCACGCCTGACCGGAGAGCCTCTCCTCGGGAGCAGTCCCGATCAAGCCCGGCGAGCGTTTGCGCGCCGCCACATCAACCAGATAAATGTCGTCGTCATGAAAATCAGCAGCACGGCGATCACGACCGGTATGACAACCGACAGGATCGAGAGCACCGTCGCAATCACGTCCTCGGTCACGCTGACCGGGATGTTTCCGGCACCTCCGGTGGTTGCCGTGACGGCCGGCCGAATGGCAGCTGATTTAGCCGCGTGCACCGTCCCTGCGACGAGCAGTCCGGCAATAATCGCCAGTGCCGGGTGCACATCGGTGATGACGTTGGCGCTGGCGGCGAAGGCGATCGCCCCGGCCGTCGGGCGAATGAAGGTCTGGATCGCGTCGTTCACATGGTTGACAGCCGGGATCTTATCGGCGAAGAATTCAACCACGCTCAGAATTAGCAGCACGCCGATCACCCACCAGTTGCTCAAAGCGTCCCAGGGGGCGTTCAGGCTGATCCAGCCGGTAAAGCGCGCCATCAGGGACAGGATGAGCAACGGAATATAGGCGTTGAGCCCGGCCGATGCGGCCAGTCCGAACGCGGCGAAGACACCGTTTAGTGGATCCATGTTCCTCTCCTCACAGGTGAAAGCCCTCCCAGGTGCCGGTCATCAGCCAGCGCAGCAGGTCAACCGCCCCAACCTGCAGTAAGGCCATTCCGGCAGCCAGGGTCAGCGCCGGCAGGAGCTGGCGCAGGGTGCCGGCTGAACTCATCTTACGCAGGAACGGGATTGTGATCAGGGCGTAGGCGACCGTCAGCAGGATCAGCACACCGGCTGCGCTGAGCAGCGCCAGCGGATAGAGCACAAGCGGATTCCCGTCCAGGATGATAGCAATTAAAACACCAGCCAGCCCGATGAGAAGTGTAAATTCCGCCCAGGACTTGAGTATAGGCTCGTTGAGCGAGTCTTCCCATGCGACCTGGTTGAAGGCCGGGTAGATCATCGTTGACAGCGCCAGCCCGATACCGGTGCCGGTGATCAAGCGCAGCGTGTTATTCGGCGGATACAGGTGGGGCG
>Ga0307446_1000098_pt1 | contig 24541 bp, 21 predicted proteins | sample SalMarSW160320MG_FD_202141 | JGI IMG/M metagenome (GOLD analysis project Ga0307446, IMG submission 202141) | Salt marsh sediment microbial communities from the Plum Island Ecosystem LTER, Massachusetts, United States - SW1603-20 | ecosystem: Environmental > Aquatic > Marine > Intertidal zone >... | reverse complement strand
CCTGGGTGCTGACGCCCAGCCAGCCCCGGGCCACTTTGCCGTTTGTGATCAGGCTCTTGGCCACATACAAGGCCATGTTGATCGGGATGGCGAACCCGATGCCCTCAAATCCGCCCGACTGGGAGACAATAGCTGCGTTTATACCGATCACTTGACCCTTCAGGTTGAGGAGTGGACCACCGCTGTTCCCCGGATTAATGGCGGCGTCGGTCTGGAGAAAATCCTGGTAACTGCTGGGGTCGGTGATACCCATCCGGTGCTTGGCGCTGATGATGCCCTGGGTAACGGTCTGATCCAGACCCCTCGGATGCCCGATGGCAATAACCCAGTCTCCCACCTCCATTTTGTCGGAATCTCCAAACGCAACGTGCGGTAAAGGTGATCGGGGGGATATTTTTATCACTGCAAGGTCGGTTTTGGGATCCGCGCCAATGAGTTTCGCATCGTACTTGTTGCCGTTGGCCAGGAGCACGCTTATTTCTGTAGCCCCGCCAACAACATGATTGTTGGTAAGGATATAGCCCTTGGCGTCCATAAGCATGCCGGTGCCGAGGCCTTTGAGCTCGCGTTGGTACTTGCGAGGCATGCCGGGCACGTCAAAAAAGAAACGAAAAAAGGGACTGTTGTCAAAAGGCAGAAAAGGATTCGCTATTTCCTGGCGCTGGATCACTTCAATGTGCACGACGGCAGGGATGTTCTCTCTTGCTATTTGGCGAATGGCGGTAGCCAGGTCTATGGCTCCGAATGCATCCTGTACCTGGGCAATCGTGGAAAAAAGAAAAACAAAAAACACTGCGGCTATAAACCAGCGGGAAAGAACACCAACGGAATGGCGATTGCATTTATTCTTCATCACGAAGAGCCTCCTCACATCAAACAAAGAATACCATGTTTTCTCTGTGAAAGAATAGGATAATATGTGATTATTTCCCGGAGATTTCAAGAAGGTTACAATCTTGAAAGGATTGGGCGTTTCTCATTTTTCGAGCACTCTTCTCACCGCTCCCAGAAGGCTTTTTGCCTGGTACGGCTTTCCCACAAACTCCTTTGCCCCCCGCACCAGGAAATCATCTTCCAGAGTATCTGGCGAGTAACCGCTTGCAATGATGACCTTTATGTCCGGATTGAGCCGCAGGAGTTCTTTCAGGCATTGCTGCCCGCCCATCCCGGGCATGCCCAGATCCAGAATTACCAAATCAATACCATCGCCTTTGTTTGTATACACATCCAAGGCCTGCTTGCCGTCCTCTGCCAGGAAGACGGAATACCCGAAGTGTTCAAGCATTTCCTTTGTCGAATTCCGGACCAGGTCTTCGTCGTCCACCACCAGAATGTTTTGTGTCCCCCTTGGCGCGACGGTTTTGACCTGGGGGCTTTCTTTCTCGTCAGGGGGCATCCCGTCCAAAGCCGGGAAATAGATCTCAAATGTGGCCCCATTGCCGGGCGTGCTGCTACAGGTTATATAACCTTTGTGGGCCTTTACAATGCCGTACACTATGGCAAGGCCAAGACCTGTCCCCTTGCCCGTATCTTTTGTGGTAAAAAACGGCTCAAAGATATGGCCCATGAGTGTATTTTCTATTCCGCTCCCGGAATCTGAGAAAGTAACAAGGACATATGCTCCTCGTGTTGCGCCCAAATGGCTTCTGCAGAACTTCTCATCCAGGAATACGTTCTTTGTTTCAATGCGCAGTTTTCCTCCCTCGGGCATGGCATCTCTCGCATTGATGCTCAAGTTCATGGCGATTTGTTCGAATTCTACAGGATCACAATTGACCACGCCGAGGTCTTCGGAAAGATGCAACTCAATTGTGATCATTCTCGGCAGGGTCCTTTCAAGGACTTTGCACGTCTGAATAATGTTGTTGTTCAGGTTGAGCGGTTTCGGCTTGCTTTGCATCTTCCTGGCATAGATCAGGAGGCGCCTGGTAAGATCACCTCCCCTTCTGGCCATTTTTTCTATGGCTTCAATTTTCTCGTATTCGTCGTCTTGGGGGTCTTTGTCCAGCAAAAGGACCTGGGAATACCCCAAGATCGCCTGCAAAAGGTTGTTAAAGTCATGGGCAATGCCGCCGGCAAGGGTGCCTACGGCTTCCATTTTCTGGGCGTGGCGCAGCATGGCCTCGAGCGTCTTCCGTTCCGTCATGTCGAGAAAGATGGTAAGAAGGAGTTTTTCCCGTGTCAGGGGAATAGCCTTTGAGAACATTAGGGCATTGAGAATTGAACCATCCTTTGCCCTGAAATCCATTTCCATCCCATGGACGCGCCCGGAGGCCCGTATCTTTTTGACAAATCTTTCCCGATCTCTTTCTGGGTAAAGCCTCAGATCAGTGGTTGTTTTTCCAATGATTTCGTCCCTGGTGAACTGGGTGAGTTCGCAGAAGGTCTGGTTCACCTCTCTCAGTTTTCCTGTTTCCACTTCGGTCAAGGCGATGGCTTGGGGAGAGAGATCAAAGATGGTCCGGAAGAGGGATTCACTCTCTTGGAGGGCCTCCTGCATCCTTTTCCGCTCGTCGATATCCCGCAAAACGCCCTGGGCACCGGCAAGGTTCCCTGACTCATCATAGAGAAAGGCCAGTTTCAGTTCACCCCAGAAGGTGGACCCGTCTTTGCGGATGTATTCGTATTCCATCAACGGGATATGGACATCCCGGCCGTCCAGGGCAGCATATTTCTGGAAATCTTTCTTCGCCTTTTCGTAAGAGGCGGGAGTCATATAGTTCGTCAAGTCATCATTCAACGCTTCTTCAACACTGATTCCGAAGAGCGATGTCACTCCTGGACTGACAAAGGTTATCCTGAGATCCATATCCTGGATAAAAAGGACATCCTGTATATTCTCCGCCAGAAAGCGGTACCTTTCCTCGGTTTGTATCTGTTCAGCGCATTCTTGCATTTCCTTGGCCACTTCTCCTTTCAGACTTTTTACCTATCGTCATTCCACGCCTGTTGACTATCAAATGATGCCAAAAAAATGGCGCTCTCTTTAAAGGGCATGGAAAGGATCTGCCGGATGATCTTTCCAAAATAGAAACAGAGCCTTCCTAACTGTTTGATATATAGCTAATAAGCTAGGTCTGTTTCCCTGTCCAGAAAGATGTTATTGCAAGCCGCATGCCGTACACAATTTGCATTTTCACCATGCGATCTCCTCTGCGGGTAGATCAATGTGGTGCTATTCCCGATCCTTGCGTTGCCTGCGACGATAGTAGTACTCCAATAGACCGTCGAGGGCCAAAGCAACGATGAAAATAAACATGAGGATGTATTTTATATAGATCCTTCCCAGTGCCCGGTAGTAGAGTCCGGCAATGCTCAAATACCCCTTGAACCTTCCAGAGGGAACGGCCTTGCCAAGCTTGACCAACTTGGTCTTTACACCCTGATCTGTTGCCTTCACCCGGACATAATGGTAAAAGGTGTGGTCAGGGTCCTTGCCCACCAGCTCCGCACCGGCACCGCCACTGATAATGGTATGCAGCCCCCTGGTGGTCACATCGTAATAGGCATGGATGTGGCCGGCGAAGAGAATGGTGACCTTATATTTCAGGAAAAGCTCTTCCATACGCCGGGCCGCATCCGGGTCTTTCAGGCTGTGGGCATAACGGATCAGTACACCGGGTTTATCCCTAGGGTCCCAGAGCGGGACATGCATGAAGACAAAACGGTACTGGTAATGCATTCCGTCTTTGAGTTCCTTTTTCAACCATGCCTCCTGCTCATCACCGAAGTCCGTTTCATTGCTGTTGTCCAGGAGGATGAATTTCGTATTGCCCAGGGCAAACGCGTAATACATACGTCCGAAGATATGATAGTAGAGAGACATGTCGTCGAAGGCGACGTCATGGTTCCCGGGGAGGGTCAGGCTGGGGATCTCCAGATTGCGCCGCTGATCCAGGAAGGAGGCGAACGTTTCCCTGTCCGGAAACAACACCAGGTCGCCGCCGATGATTGCAAACTGAAGAGAGGCATCCTTGTTCAATTTGCTGACAATCTGCTGAAAGACCGGGCTGTTTTTTGAGTCTCCGAGAAAGGCAAAAGTGATCGGACCGCCATGATAACGGACGTTTACGGCGTCCAGGGCGTGCTGATTCAGGTCATGTTCCTTGATGGGAATAAGATCACCAATTTCTATGTATCCCCAAAAGAAGAGAACGAGGACAATCAAGGCCAGACGAAAGTACGTTCTCCTGCGGAAGTAGCTGACAGCCAGGTGAGTTACTTTTCCCATGATATTTTATTGCTCCTAGTCGCTGTTGGTTTTTATCCCCCGCCGGCGAAACCATCTGTAGAGTACCACCAGTGTGACACCGACACAAATGGCGATGATCACATACCGTTCTGCAAGGTGCATAACTTTGTCATAATGTCTTCCGAACAGGTATCCCACCACGATGAATTCACCGATGCCGAGAAAGACCCCAGGCGTATTAAAGAGGACAAACCGTTTATATTTCATCTGAAAGATACCGGCTAGCACAGGGGTGATCCAGGAAAAAGGGCCGCTCAGCCGGGCCAGGAAGACGGACCAGTCCCCGTGCCGTTTGAAGAAGTTTTCCCCTTTCAGGTAATTCTTTTCGGTAAAAAATCGCCCCAATAAAGGTCGCCGGCTGAAATGAGCAAAAAAGGATTTGCCATAGCGCCGTCCGATAAAATAGCTAGTCGTATCGCCCAGGATGCCGCCGGTGTAGAAAAGGACCGTTACGACCCAGATGTTGAGTATCCCCATGCCCGCCAAAATAGGTCCTGCCAGAAAAAAAATCTCTCCGTAGACAAAGAGCGAAAAGGGAAAAACCGTCTCGATATAGGCCCCTCCCAGAAGAATCAGATACGCAACATGTCGGTGCTGTTCGAGAAAGAGGAGAAAATGGTCCATGCCCTACCTGACAACCTCGTATCTTTTTCTCTTTTTTACTGAAACGGGCTGCAATGCCTGGCAGAGCCAGATAAGCGTCTGTCGCAGATAGCCGTGCCGGGCAAATCGTCTGGCAGAACTCATGACCGCATCTGTTTGAAAAAAGAAAAAGCGGCCGTATTGCCGGGCCTGCTTGAGATAGTCCAGGTCTTCTGAATAGCTGAGGCGCTCATCGTAGCGTACGTTTTTCGCTACGTCGGCCCGGACAATCTGCAGGGAATAAGAGGTGCGGGTCAGCCGGTGCCAGAGATCGTACAACCGAAACCATTGCCTTGCCCGGGCTGAGGAATCATCCGATGGTCGGATCGACGTGGTGCCGACGGCCAGATTCCTGTCAACATGTTTTCCGAGATACCTGTTGAGTTCAAGAAGAAAACCCTGTTGCAGAACGGTATCGGCATCAAGAAAGATGATCCAGTCGCTTTCAGGACTTGTCTTCGCAAGGCCGGTATTTCTGGCCCGCGACACCCCCTGTGTACAGGAAAAGGCATGGACATTGTCATAGGCGTCTTCAAAGGCCTTTATCATTTTCCATGTAGCATCAGTTGAGCCGTTTTCCACTACAATGACTTCATAGCTGTCTTTGGGGTAATCCAGCCGGACAATCCTTTGAAGCGTTGCCCCTATATACTGTTCTTCATTATGGGCCGGTATCACAAAGGAAAAACGGTTAGCATGAAGGTGGTTGTTTATTTCATTGTGGATAATTTCCAGGGATTTTTCTGTCTTCCAGGGCGGATTGAAAGGTCTTGTGTGCTGCACCTCGTCCACCAGCGCCGAGAGATCAACGTAATCCTGTTCTCTGCTGGTAACATACCAGCCATTCGCCCCAAGAAAATCCGCCAGGTATTCCTGCTCGGTCTGGCGCGGGGTGGCAAAGAGAATAGCCGGTTTTTCAATCTCGGCGAGATCCATGACCGTGGTATAGCCGGACCGGGAAACAATCAGCCGTGCCTGGTTAAAAAGCCTGGTGCGGAGGGTGCCGGTGGCTACCGGGTATATGGTGATGTTGTCTTCCGGGAGGCGGGTCACTTTCCGTGTGCTCGTATCGCCCAGGACAAAGACCTTGGTACCGGAAAGATTTCTTGCCTGCTCAATCAACCTGTGGGTAAAGGATTGCCGTTGTTCCTGCAAGTAGCCGGTGATAATAAAGAGGTAGTCTATTTGCGCTTCTTCGTCTTCACGTCCGTAAGAAGACAAGATCCCGATCCATAGGTGAGGCAGACGCTCTGTAACCCTGTTATGAGACAATTTACCCGAGAGGTTTTGGCTTTCTTTTGGAAAATCCGGGATGAACACCTTGTCAAATCGGCGGAGGAAAAACCGGTTTCCCCGGTCGGCAATAAAGCGGAATAACCCCAACCCCTTGGGCACGATAAAAGAAATCTGATGAGAAATGACAAAGGAGGGTATAGAGTAGGAACAGATCCCATAGCGGCCGTCGGAAACAATGCAGTCGTATTGCCCTTCCCGCTTACTCACAAAATTCCCTTCCTGAAAAATCAGCCAGCAGGTGGTGAAGAGATCCGCAACAAGGTAGAGGAAAAAGGAAAGGCCCGATCCCCGTTCAAGATTCGGATAGTCTCGAAGATCGATAAAGTCTATGTCCGTCTCCCTCAGCTCATCGTGTAAGAATCGGAGGGCATTGCCGTGGGAAAGGACCGAGACCTGCCAACCTTCCTGAAGAAAGGATTTGATAATCGGCAAGGTCCTGGTGGCATGGCCAAGCCCGAGGCTACTGACGGCAAAAAGGATCCGATAAGGCATGAGCACCCCTGTTTTTTTGATGGAGAGTAAAGCCATACTACATGAAGAAGAATTGAAAATTAAAGAAAAAACAAACAAATTGGAAAACTCATCACTCCAAGGCCGCAACATCCGGAAAAAAGCATTGAAAACGATAACATGATGCAAAAAAGTGAGTTTCAGGAACTCTATCTTCATCTTTCCTTCACGAAAGCGTGTGATGCTATTTTGATTGAACTTATACGGCTTCAGCAGGGCATCTGCAGAAGACAAGACCTAAAAATTGAGGGCATTGGAGTGATGACCTACTATTTATGAACCCTGCGGTTTCAAATTTGGAAGAGGGGCAAGATCAATGCACACAAACGAAAGGTGGCTCAGCTTTGTCAGGACGCTTAAGAGCTATTTCAAGAGACATCGGGTGAGATCAGTCATTCTCTTTTTGAGCTTCCTGTTTCTTATAGCATTGGGAATAAGTTGCAGCCTTATACCGCTGACAATGGCGCCGACGCACAACTGGATTGCCGAAAGTCTGCAACGGGTTCAACTGGATGATCCTGATCATTTTTCATTTGCCGTCTTTGGCGACAACAGGGGCAGTCATGAAATTTTTCCCAGACTCCTCGGACAGGTGAGCCAGGATCCTGAGATTCACTTTGCCATGGAAATTGGAGACCTTGTTCCCGTAGGAACGATGGAAAAGCACCGGTATTTCATAAGCCAGGTCCAGAAAGATCTGAACTGCCCACTATTGGCCGCCATTGGGAATCATGAGCTTTACGGAGAGGGCAGGGGGTATACTATGACTTGTACGGGCCGTTCTATTATTCGTTTCGGATTGGCAGAAGCTACTTCATTGTATTGGATGATGCGAATGGGAAAGGGTTGGATCAGCGACAGGAAAAATGGCTGGAAAGGGAACTCAAGAAGGCCCAGGGTTACAACAATCGATTTGTATTCATGCATGTGCCGCTTTTTGATCCACGTGGTGGAATATACCGGCATTGTCTCCTAAAGAAGGCAGGGCTTTCTCTGAGCAGATTATTTGCAGAGTATCGAGTTCCCCACATTTTTGCTTCCCATATTCATGGGTACTTCAGCGGTCAATGGGAAGGCACGCCTTTTACTATCACTGGAGGTGCTGGTGCACCATTGTATGGACAGGATTCCCGCCACTATTTTTACCATTTTGTCAAAGTGCGTGTTAAGAATAGGAGGGTAAGCATTGCTGTTCGACGCATACCGTTACCAGATCATTAGTGAACGGGAATGTTCGCACTATGTGTATCCTTTGTATTCAATGCTCAGTGAAGCCGTCTGCTTCGTTGAGCACATTCATTTTAATTGACCGTGAGCTATGGATATACTGCAGGAATTCCTCAGAGCCGTTTCCAGCGGCACCATCGTTACTAACCTGGGATATGTGAGCTACATATTGCTTTTCTCCCTCGTCTTAATCGAGGGTCCTGTCGTGACCTTGGGGGCGGCCGCTTTGGCCGGCGCCGGCCGCCTGAATCCATGGATGGTTTTTGTAGTGGCATGCGCCGGAAATCTGACATCTGACTTTCTCTGGTATATGGTAGGCTATACCGGCCATTTGAATTTCGTCAGAAAACGCTTACCGGGTTTTATACGATTTGATAGACAGATCCGGGCCGTGGAAAAGCGCTTGCGGAAAGATGGGATAAAGATGCTGGTAATCAGCAAGCTTTCTTTTGGAATAATCGCTATTCCAGTTCTCATTGGCGCCGGTATTTCCCGGGTGTCTTGGTGGCGGATCTTGGCTGCAGGGAGCGTTTGTCAAGTTTTTTGGGGTGGTTCGCTGGTGGTGGCGGGCTATTATCTGGGGGGGGCTATGGTGCGGCATAGGCTGGGACTGGAGGCGGGCATGTTTTTTGGCGGGCTTTTTGTATTCGTTATTGTGATGGCACTTTACCGCTATACCATTGCGCCGGAAAGGTGAGATCATTGCGGAAAGATGGTTCATGACCAAGGGATACTGTTTGGGGACAAAGGAATAATCAGCTATGGCTGATCGAATCATAAATATGATCCTGCCTGCAATCCAGCATTTTCAAATGCTCGGGTACTGGGTAGCCTTTTTTGCCGCGCTGCTTGAAACCACGATCGGGATTGGCCTAATTCTGCCGGGATCAACACTGATTCTCTTCCTTGGTGCGCTCTCGGGACGTGGCTATTTTGACTTTGGGGACCTGCTCTGGTTCTCAGTTCTAGGCGCCATCCTCGGGGACAATGTCAACTACTATTTGGGAAAAAAATATGGCTCCCGATGGATCAAGAATGGGGTCTGGTTTTTAAAACCGGAGCATCTCGAAAAGGGGAGGATCTTTTTCGACACCCACGGTGCCAAGAGTGTATTCCTTGGCCGTTTTATCCCCAGCGTGAAGGAAATCGTGCCCTTCTTTGCCGGTTCGGTGCGTATGAGGCAAGGGACCTTTTTTATCTGGAATGTCCTTGGCGGGATCGGATGGGGGTTTGAGTGGGTCGGAGCCGGGTATGTGTTTTCGCAGTCCTTGAAACTTGCACAGACATGGCTTTCCCGCGCCGGGTTCTTTTTTTCCGGCCTTGTCGCACTTTTTATTATCATTTATTTGATGAAGTGGGTGGTGGCAAAAAGGGGAAAGTATTTCTTAACTCTTCTTGTCTCCTTGTGGCCTTCCGTAAGGCAGGCCATTGCCAAAAACTCGGAGGTGAAGAAGCTCACCGCCCGCCACCCGGCCTTTTTCCGTTTCATCAAGAACCGTTTTGCCAGGGATTCCTTTCGGGGCCTTCCAGCAACCGTGCTGGCGTTTGTTTTTTTGTATGTATTGGCCCTTTTCGGTGGTATCATTGAAGACCTGATAACATCGGATCCGATTGTGGGCGCTGATATTCGCCTTGCCCATCTGCTGGTCATATTCCGGAACCCTATTTCAACAAAGGTATTTTTCTGGGTGACTGTTCTTGGCAAGTGGGAAGTGATCACAACTTTTACGCTTTCGGCTATTGCGTCTCTATGCTTGCTGAACCATCGTCGCTACATCCTTCCTCTGCTCGCCGCCATCCTGGGCAGTGACGCCTTTACGCAACTGGGAAAACTTCTTTTTCATCGCCCCCGTCCCTTGTCGGCCCTTTATGTAGAACACTCATTTTCTTTCCCCAGCGGACACGCCACCATTGCCGTCGCTTTTTATGGGTTCTTGACGTATATCGTCATGCGCGAGGCAAAACGATGGGAGACAAAAGTCAACATCTGTTTTGCGGGGATAGCTCTCGTGCTCCTGATCGGCTTCAGCCGTCTTTATCTGGGTGTGCACTACCTGAGCGACGTGTGGGCCGGGTACCTGGTCGGTTCCTTGTGGCTTATTGCCGGGATCAGCCTATGCGAGTGGCTGCGATCCAGGCACGCGGGACGTGAGTCATTTTCTGTTAGCACCAAGGCCCGCGCCGTTTCCCTTGGCTTGGTTTTTGTTTCAGTGGTATTTTATTGCGGTTTTGCGGTTCAATTTGCCCCCGCGATGAAGTCCTCTCTGCCGACGAAGCGGATCACCGTTCATCAGGCCCGGGAGATTTTTTCAAACAGCGGTTTAAAATATACGGAAACAATAGCGGGCGAGAAGCGGAGGCCAATCCGTTTCGTCATTGCGGCCGGGAATAATCAACAGTTTATCCGGGCCATTGGGGAATCCGGCTGGCATCCGGCCGACGATATCGCCATATCCTCCTTCGCAAAGTTACTGAAATCCAGAATATTCGGGAATCCCTATCCGTCCGCGCCGGTGACACCTGCGTTTTGGGACACAAAGATCAATAATTACGCGTTTCGGAAGGTATTCGGTACCGGCCGGGATCGCAAGCGTTATTACGCGAGGTTCTGGAAAACCCGGTATGACACTGAAGACGGCGAGCATCTGTATGTGGGCACGGTAGACCTCGCTACAGGGATTATTTGGCAGATGACGCACGAAGCGTACCTCAATATTGACGTTGAGCGGGAGCTTCTTTTCAAGGACTTGGAAAAGGCGGGGAAGATAGCGAGATTCGAGAAAATGCGGCTGGAAGGCGCTACTGTGATCGAAAGTTTCCTGCAGAACCGTATTTTCACTGATGGATTTGCCTATTTCATCAAGGTTTCATAGAGAAACCGTTCTGAAGGCACAATTGAACGCAAAGGCCCTTTTTCTCATGTTGTTTTCCATTGGGTCTATAGGGGAATGATAATAATGAACATCTCAGAGAAATCGCATAGGCAGGAGATTGTGCACCTCTCTGAAAAAACCTCTCAATGTCCATCCATCAGGAGGAAAGCATCAATCAAACGCTTTTTTGTTATGATTGGTTTTCTGCCTCTGTTCGGGGCCATTCAGGCCATGCACTGGCTGGGTTTCCTGCTGGATGAGATATTCTTTCGCGGCTACCGCAAAATAACCGTGCGGAGCCCCGTCTTTGTGGTTGGTGTCCCCCGAAGCGGTACGACCTTCCTTCACCATGTGCTTGCCAAAGATGAGCAATTCACTACTTTCAGGACCTGGGAATGTCTGTTGGCCCCATCGGTGACCGAGCGAAAAATCTGTCTGGGCCTTGCTCAAGTCGACAACCGGTTCGGCCGACCGTTCGACCGGTTAGTCAAGGGCCTGGAGAAGCACATCTTGGGCAGTTTAGAGGACATCCATGCGATGGCCCTCGACGCACCGGAGGAAGACTACTTTGTTTTTATGCCGATCCTTGCGTGCTTTATCCTGATCGTGCCGTTTTTTTACACGGAAGCAATCTGGCGAATGGCTTTTTTCGACCGGGACATGCCAGAGAAGCGAAAACAGTGGATAATGGCTTACTATAAACGCTGCTTGCAGAAACACCTCTACGTACACGGACCCAATAAACGTCTGTTGTCGAAGAACCCTTCGTTTTCATCCCTGGTGGGCAACCTGAACAGAACTTTCCCCGACTGTTGTTTCATTTGTTGCGTGCGGGATCCCATGAAGACCATGCCGTCACAGTTGAGCTCCCTCAAATCGGGGATGAAGCTCTTTGGTGTCGATCCATACGGTGAAGTTCTTAGAAATCGCATGCTTGAAGTATTCTTGTTTTATTACAATAATTTAATGAGCATTCTCTCGGCGGTTCCCCCGAATCGTCATGTTTTTCTGAGAATAGAGGCCCTGAAATCCGATTTGGCCAACACCATAAGCCGCACCTATCAGCAGCTTGCTATTCCACTTGATCTCAATTTCATCAGGCACCTGCATCTAGAAGACACCAAGGTGAAATCCTATGTCAGCAAACATGTCTACTCTCTAGAACAGTTTGGTTTGGACGAGGCAACTCTCCGGAAGCGTTTCTCCAGGGTTTACGAAGAGTACGAACTCTCCGCCCACCGGGACTGGCAGGGGGATAAAGGTTTTTTTGTTCAAGAAGGCGGGATACATGATGGAACTTCCGGGAGCATCGGACATGCGCGCGGATTCTGATATCAGGGAGGCTGCTTCATTGCGCGTGGTGATCATTTCGGATGCACTGCCTGAGCGGAATGGTGTGGGGACGTATTACCATGACCTGGTGGAACATCTTCGCGACTACATAGGATATGCCGAACTTCTTTGTCCGTATTCCGATGGTGCCGGGCCATGGAAAGGATGGCTGAGTTTTCCTCTCCCAGGGGACAGGACCCAAAAAATCACCCTCCCGCCGGTTCGTCAGATCCACAAACGCATCCGCCAGATTTTGCCAAACACAATCATTGTACCAACCCCGGGCCCTTACGGATTACTGGGCATGTACCTTGCCAAACGCTATGGCTTGAATTTGCTTGTTGGATTTCATACTGATTTCGAAAAGCTCACGGACCTTTATTGGAATAGGCTTTTCGAAAAGTTCAGCCGGGCATTCTTGCGGTCCTTTCACAGGTTTCTTTTCCGGCAGAGCTCCCTGGTACTTGCCAACTCAAAAGAAATGGTGGCAGTTGCAGGCGATATGGGTGCCGGCAGGGTTCGGCTCATGGGAACCCCTATTGACCGGAAATTTCTTCAAGAACCCGTGACTCCTCCGGCTAATGGGTTAAGGAGAATACTTTTTGCCGGGCGCCTGGCTGCAGAAAAAAACGTGCATTCGGTCATCGCTGCTGCTGAGGAATTGCCGGATATCCAATTCCTTATCGCCGGTGATGGACCCTTGCGTGACCTGATCATTACGCAGTCCAGGAAATTGTCAAACCTTACTTATCTCGGATGGCTGCCCAGGGCGAAAATGCCCGCCACCCTGGACAGCGTTGATATGCTCGTCCTCCCTTCTCGTGTGGAATCCTTCGGGACCACCGCGCTGGAGGCCATGGCCCGAAAAAGGATTGTGCTTGCCTCTGAAAAATGCGGTATCTTTGACTGGCCGTTGCTTAAGAAGAGTCTTTTTCGATTCAGAGAAAAGGAGAACCTTACTGACGCGATAAGGCAAATTGAACAACTTGACCATCAACGGTGGAGAGAAAAGGCGGAAGGCGCATGCAGCGCGGCCCGTCAATTTAACGATTGGACCATCAGCAACTGGTTAGGGATTTTGAGAATGGATGGTGTTGTTTAACCTTATGTCAGATTCAGTCACATTGTCGGCGCTGGTATCCGTCCATGACGTGACGCCCGCAACCTTGGCTGACGTTTTGACTACCATTGCTTTTCTCGAATCGCGCGGTATCGCACCCATGGTTCTGCTTGTGGTCCCGGGCAAGGCCTGGAATGCGGAACAAATCGGAAAGTTGAAACAACTGCAACAAAAAGGGTGCCTCCTGGCCGGCCATGGTTGGACGCATCGTGTGGAGCGCATCGTGGGGTTGCGCCACACCCTGCACGCGTGCCTGTTTTCCCGTAAGGTGGCGGAACATCTGGCACTGGATAGCCAGAAAATCGCTGCCTTGATCTCGCGTTGCCACGATTGGTTTGGAGAGATGGGACTGGATCCCCCAGCCCTCTACGTGCCGCCGGCATGGGCAATGGGTTCGATTTCCAAGAGTCAATTACGCACACTTCCCTTTCGCTATTTCGAATATTTCACCGGTGTGTATGACAGGGAAAAAGACAGGTTCTTTCGTTTGCCGCTGGTCGGCTACGAGGCCGATAGGCTGTGGCGCGCTCCACCAATTCTCTTGTGGAATAGGGTGAATCTTGCACTTGCACGGCGTATTGGTGTTTTGCGGATTGCAATACACCCTCATGACCTTCATCTGAGGCTTTCCAATGAACTCAAGACACTTCTGGAATTGCCACTGCATTGGCGCGAGTACCGAAATGTAAAGGGAGAGCGAGCCGGTTAGCAGTGCCTCTGGTTACTGTCAGGCACTCGAATATACCCCCTATCTTCCCAGGCGGCAGCCCCATTGAACGGCTGAAATGGAAAGTGACCCGGTGAGTGTCCATCTCCCGGCATCAAGAATGCAAGGTTTTCCCAGCAGGCCACAGAAATAGTGGGAAGATAACAGGCTACAAAGTGCTATGTCGATTGAACCTTCAAAAATAATATTGGAACAGTAGTGTCCGGTTAAAATTCAGATAATTTCAACTGGATATATCCAGCAGTAATTTGGTTTCTGTAATCGTTCGCCGTGAGGGCATGTAAAATAGGCATTTTCTCAAATAGAGTAATGCTCAGAATCTGTAAAATAGTGTAGAGAGTTAAGTCGATTTTCAGTCGTTTTTTCATTATGGCGACCAAAACATAAGTTGATACCGCAATCCAGATTTGCGTTTTGACAGCATTCTCCCAGGTGCCATGGAAGCTCTTGATCCGCAAATGCTGTTTGATCCATTTAAAAAAAATCTCCACCCGCCGCCGGTATCGATACAGTTCAGCAATTGTTATGGCTGACAGGATGAATTGATTCGTAAGAAAGATGAATGATCTGCCTTTTTCGGTATCAAAGTACTTTATTCGGCGTAGCTTTTCCGGATAATCTTTTTTGCTGTAAAAACCTGTCAAGGCGACTGTTTGATTGAACTTGATACCAGTGGCTTTATCGACTTTGTGTGAATATATCCGGCGCAATCCCGTGTTTCATTTGCGTCGGCCAACGTGCTGCGAGATACTTTGCCCCGGATTCCCATATGGTAAAGCTTCTCTCGCATGGCTCGAAGGCAGCATTCGATATCGCGCAGGCTTCCGCGGTAAGTCAGTTGGGCAAATGCCATACATAAAAGCTGGTCATAGCATGTAAAAGAACGAACTCGATAATTACCATTATAGTGATTGATACATTGACGGAACTTCTTCTGAGGGAGGAAGTCCATCACTTGAGAAAAAACGATTTGCCCCTGATACATTGATCCACTCCTTTAGCACGTGAAATTTTCCGGCAAAGGGTATGGGGTCAAGCTTAGATGAATTTCAAGTCGATCCCTCTAATAATTGTATAATTAACATGCTAAATCATATAGTTAGCCTGTCTTTCGAAAAGTTTAACCGGACACTAGTGATAAAAGATTAAGGAGTGCAGGGGGCAATAACATCCAGCCGGACGATGGCAACTCCGGAAGGCGTTTATCCAGCGAAAAAGGAATGGGGAGGCTTGAATGAAAATTTTGATAGTGGATGATGAGCCGGATCTGCTTGAGGAACTCCGGGAGACGTTTAAGCAGCAGCGATACGAGGTGGACACGGCCGCCGATGGTGAAGAGGCCCTGGATAAGGTGTTTGATAATGCGTATGACCTCATTATTCTGGACATCATGCTCCCGAAAATCGACGGCCTTGAAGTCTTGAAAGAGACCCGTGATGGTGATATCAAAACACCGGTGCTCATGTTGACGGCAAGGGGGAGTGTGGAAGACAAGATTGCGGGGCTCGACTACGGCGCTGATGATTATCTTCCAAAGCCCTTTGACAGGTCAGAGCTGATGGCCAGGGTCAGGTCCCTGCTCAGGCGGACCAGTGAGCACAAGGATACGCTGTTGACTGTCGGGGATGTCTCTCTTGATACAAAAACCCGGGAGGTTTTTAAAAGAGACGTCCCAATGGAATTGACACCCAAGGAATTTTCGATCCTGGAATTTCTCTTGTACAACAAAAACCGTGCAGTTTCCAGATTCACCCTGGCCGAACATGTGTGGGGAGATGAATTTGATCCCTTTACCATGTCCAATTTCATAGATGTGCATATCAAGAATCTCCGCAGGAAGATCGGGGACCCTGAAACAAAGGGCATCATCCGGACAATCCGTGGTATCGGATTCATTATCGAGGACGCACAGGAATGAAGATAAGACACAAAATAACCCTGTGGATTACCGGAACCGGCGTTCTTGTGAGCCTTGTATTCTCCCTGATCATTTTTCTGGAAATGAAAGAGCTGCCCTATAAATCCATCGATACGGGGCTGGAGGTCATTGGCCAAATCCTGGGCCGTCTTGCAATTGCAGGGAAGATACCGTCCAGCGGACGTCTTGCCGGCAGTTTTTCCGTTGACGTGAACCAATACTGGATCAAGATTTATGACAGTCATATGAAGATCATATACCAGACACAGCTGGCACGCCATGTTACCCTTCCCATGCGCAATAATAGAAGGGCCTACACGGTCATAAAATCGATGCCTGAAAATGGGACCGGTTTGGGAGAGGAAGGTAACAAGGTCGCTTTTCGGGTAAGAACTGTTTACCTCCAAAAACAAGGTTCGGGATATATTATTCAGATAGCCAAACCCCTCGGTCAACTGCAGGATGAAGTCACGGATTTGCTGCAGAGTATCGCTCTTGGATTGCTGGTGACAACCTTGTTGCTGATCTTTCTTGGCTATGGGGTAGCAGGCAGGATTCTCAAGCCTATTGGGGTGATTAATCGGATGGCCCGGGATATCAGTAACAGGACCCTGGACCGCCGGATCCCGATGGGCAAGAGTCGGGATGAACTGTATGAGCTTTCCGGTTCTCTCAACCGGATGTTTGACCGCCTGCAGTATTCATTTGATATGCAGAAGCAGTTCATTGCGGATGCCTCCCATGAACTCAAAAGCCCCATTACGCTGTTGATGTTGTTTATGGAGGGGGCCATCCATCGGAAAGATCTGCCGGATTCCTTCCAGCAACGCCTGATCCATCAAACGAATATCCTGCGCCGGATGAGCCGCCTTGTAAAGAACTTGCTCGATCTGTCCGCCCTGGAGCTCAAGAGGACCATATCCTTTGCGCAAATCAGTCTGCCCGGCCTGTTGAAATCAGTCCTGGAAGATTATGCAGATGTCTTTGCCGCAAAAAGGATCAACCTCACCCTGAATATTCCAGAAGACCTGGAGGTCAGGGGAGACAAAGAAGAACTTCAGCGGGTATTCATCAATCTTGTGGATAATGCTATCAAGTATAGCCATACCGATGGTGACATCAGGATACGTGCAGCAAGAGTCGGCCATGATATACGGGTCTCGCTCTATAATACGGGCAGAGGGATTCCGAAGGCGGACCTTGAGAGAGTGTTCGATCAGTTTTACCGGGTGGAAAAGTCACGGTCGCTGCAATATGGTGGCTCGGGCCTCGGTCTGACCATTGTCAAACGCATCGTTGAGCTCCATGGCGGTACGGTGGAAATGGAAAGCGAGCCCGGCGCCTGGACCCAGATCACTATCACCTTGCCGGTGCCGGCAGAATCCTACCAAAAACAATAATCCAAAAAAATCATTTTTGCTCCTTTCCTTCACTATTTCTTCATAAACGCTCTTTAAAGTTGAAAGCGGAAACGGAGAGGTCATGGAAGATCTTTGAACCGATCCGTCAATTATATAGCCCGGGTTTCTTGCCGTCCAAGGTTTCGCACGTCAAGGGATTGGTGAGAAACCCGGGGAGCCTTTTTTCTCAGTGAAAAAGACGTTTCAAGAGACATTTCATGAAGGAGGACTTGGTATGAAAAAGAAATGGATTGGCACATGTGTGCTGGCGGTTCTGATGGGAACGGGATTCCTGGGGTTCACTTCCGCGAGAGCGGATGAGAACTGGGTTCGGTCCGGGACGATTGAGGTGCGAAGACACACGGAAGCCGAATTCCCGGGTCTTGCAAAGATTGATTTCGCGCAGGCCGTCAAAGCTGCCCTGGAAAAGGTAAAGGGAAATGTCTTGAAGGCGGAGTTGGAAGATGAAAATGGCTTCCTGGTCTATAGGGTTGAAGTAGTCACTCCGGAAAAGGCAATCACGGATGTCAAGGTGGATGCGGGTTCCGGGAAGGTGCTGGCAATGGACAGAGATCACGCAGACCACGAAAAAAGCGCCCGCCAAGAGGAAAGGGAAAACCGGGAGAGAGAAGACGAAGACTAAATCGTCTTCTATAACAGCCGAGGACGGTGCTCGCCCTGTCCCCGGCATATTTTCGGAGGGATTGTGATGAATGTTGTCGAGATTGAGTCACTGAAGAAATCATTCGAGGGAAGAAAGGTCCTGGAAAATACTTTCATGACGGTGCAGAAAGGCGATATTTACGGCTTTCTGGGACCCAACGGGTCAGGGAAGACCACGACATTGCGCATCTTGTTGGGCATTTTGCACCCGGACGGAGGGAGGGTGAATGTCATGGGACTGGATCCTTCGATGGAGGGAGACCGCTTGAGACAGCGGGTGAATGTGCTGCCCGAATCCCACGGTTTTTATGGATGGATGTGGGCGGAGGATTATTTGCGGTTTTTTGGGCAGTTGTACGGACTGAATCTCTCCGCAGCGGATTGCCGCATGCATATGGAACAGGTAGGGTTGGATTCAGCTGACCACCGCCCCATCCGGACCTTTTCCAGGGGCATGAAGCAGCGGCTTGGTATGGCTCGTGCCCTGGTCAATGATCCGGAGGTCCTCTTTCTGGACGAACCCACAAACGGTCTTGATCCCAAGGGGAGGAGTGAGATTCACGATCTCCTGTTGCACCTTAACCGGGAAAAGGGGATGACGGTGGTTATTTCGACCCATATCCTGGATGATGTGGAACGGCTCTGTAATCGCATCGGCATCCTCTATAACGCAAACATCCAGTATGAAGGGCCTCTTTTCGGCGCCTCTTCCAGGAAGGCGATCCGATACCGGTTTCGTGTTGCGGGGGAGGACAGAATTCTGGGACAGCGGAATCTGCCGGGAATCACCGTTCAAGAGGGGACCGGGAACTGGTTCAGTTGCATCATTGAAGACATGAAGCCTGAGGAGGCCATTAAATCCTTGGTTCAAAGGGGAATACCGGTAACAGAGGCGATACAGATGGGAAGCGGGCTTGAGGCCATGTATCTCACCTATACGGGAGGTGAAAGAAGGCCATGAGATATGTCAGTCCGTTAATACAGAAAGAATGTGTAGAAGACATTTTTTCGTCCCGTGGCGCAGTGCTTTATCTGGTTGGGTGCGGGATCTTGAGTGTCTTTTCACTCCTGCTTGTCAGCAATACGGAATTGAGCCTGCTGGACAATGCGCAGGCGGTCTATATGATGGTCGGTATTGTCATTGGGCTTGCTGTTTTGATTGCGGTCATCCGGGGGAGCGACGGGTTTGCAGGGGAGCGCGAGCGGGAGACGCTGGAAACCCTGCTGACAGCACCTATTGACGCTGAAGACGCGGCAATGGCCAAGCTGGCCGGCATTGCTTTTTCGTGGCTCATTATTTTTCTTCTTTCCGTCCCCTATCTCTGGGCCGTGGGAAGTACCGGTCAGAATCTCTGGCCGGCCTTTGAATATCTCTTCCTTGCCGGGACTCTTTTGGTTCTGATTTTCGGCGGATTTACACTGGCCTTATCGGCCCGGATAAAGACCGTGAAAGGGGTGCTTTCGATCGGTCTTCTCCTTTTCCTGGTTTGTGGCAGCCCGATCGTCATGGGGCCTTCACTGCGACAGAGCGTTATCGGCCGGTTCATGGATGTGGTCAATCCATTTGGGGTTGCACTGAACATGCTTGACAGCGTTGTGGTGGACAGCCAGGGAATTTTGGTTCAGATTCTGCCTCTTGCCGTCCTGCTGTGTTACACCGGTGCCGTCCTGTTATTTTTGCATCTGGCAACAAGGAGGATGGGATTATGAAAAAGCATTTTTTGCTGAGCCTCACTTTCTTGACGATCTTTTTGTTCGTTCCGGCAATGAATGGTCGCGCAGAGGTTCCATCTATCCAGGTAGCGATTGATCCTCCGCCGGGAGCGCTGACAATGGGAGACAAGGCGGTCTTCCAAGGAACAGTTTACAACGCAGGTCACCAACACCTGCAAGGGCTCGTGGTGTATCTTTCCTTGGTGTCATTGGAACCCGGCCATGAGCATCCCATGGATCTGGAAGACTGGTCTGCGCAAAAGGCCATCCGTATCAAGCGGTTGGCTCCGGGGGAGACAGGCGCCCGGAACTGGTCCATGCGATTGATCCGATCCGGTCGTTATGGGGTGACTCTTACGGTGGTAGACCCCAGGGAAAGCAGACCCATGGTGAGTAACCTTATCCGTTTTGCTGTTTTGCCGAAACCCGCAATAGCCTCTGGCCGTATCGTGCCCGTGGCAATCGGGGAACCCTTGATCGTCTTATTCCTGTTCGGGTTGTTCTCAGGCCTCCACAATCGACGGCGGCAGACGAGAGATAGAAAGAGAGTTCGGCCGTGATGCGGAAGGCGGTGGAGAAGAATAGACGGAAGAAATATGTATGTCTGGTGCTTGGTCTGGCTGTCGCAATGCTGGGAGGATGTGCTACATACCATCGAATGCCGCTTGAGGATTCCGCCATTGCCCGGAAGCTGCAGCCGCCGAGCATGGATGATATTCGGGTCCAGGCAAAGACCATCAGACACCCCATTTTGAAACCGGTTCAGTTCAATGAACGCGACGGCCTCTCGGCCGATGAGGCGGGAATTCTGGCGGTGCTCGCCAACCCTGAACTGCGTGCTGCAAGAGACCGAAAAGGACTCGCCGCAGCCCAGCTCTTCCAGGCGGGTATCCTCCCCAACCCCCAGATTTCTTACAGCCTTGATGTTCCTACCGGAGGCAGCACCAACGGCACGGTCAACGCCTTCGGCCTTGGTCTGGGATGGGACATTTCTTCTCTCATATCGCGCGGGACAAGGTTGCATGCGGCTCGAAAACATGCTGCTTCCGTGGATCTCCAGGTTGCATGGCAGGAGTGGCAGGTCGCCCAGGCGGCAAGGCTGCATGTCTACCGTCTGCTGTGCATACAAAAACAGTTGGTGCTGGCTGGGAAGACAGAGAGGCAGCTGGAGGAAAACCTCCAGACCCTGAAGAAGGCCTTTTCGATGGGAGTAAAGACGATACTGGAGTTAAACGCCGCGAAAGTATCCTGTCAGAATGCGCATAATACGGTCCTCACTCTTGCGCAGGAACAACTCCGTGAACGGCATGGACTCAACCGGACACTGGGCCTGCCTCCCGGTCAAGTAGTTTCACTCCAGCGGAACACCAGGCTTCCTTTATGGCAACATCTTCCCGGGTATCGGGAGATTGTCCAGGGGCTGGCAAGCCGGCGCCTTGATCTTCTTGCCTTGAAAAAAGGGTACGCAAGTCAGGAGGCACAGGTCAGGGCGGCGATTCTTTCTCAGTTTCCCAGAATAAATATTGGATTAAACCATGCACGGGATACCGGGAATACAGTTACCACCGGTTTTGCTATTAGCGTTGATTTGCCTTTCTTTGATCGGAATCAGGGTCAGATCGCGATGGCGCGAGCCGATCGCAAACAGCTTTTCGATGAATATATGGCGCGCATGTTTGCAGCCCGATCAAGAGTCGCGGCAATCCTCGGGGATATGGCATCCGTAAAGAAACAGCTGGATGCAGCAAAGCATTCGGTGAATATCGCCTCTCAGCTGGTAAAGACCTATAACCAGGCGCTGAAAGAAGGCAATGCTGATGTCGTCACATACAGCAATCTCCGGAATGAGTTGGAAACCAGAAGACTCGTGGTCCTGAAATTAAAGAGGGATTTAACCGACATGGGTATCGCCCTGGAAATCGCTGCCGCGCAATATCTCCACTGATTTTGCCTGGGCGGGATGACGGAAACTCTATTGATTGCCTGATGTGCAAGGAGGAAAGAAGCTTAGATGAAACGGGGAAAATGGTTCATCATTATCTTTATGATCTGTCTGGGAGGGGGGGCATATTACTATTATTCAGTGCATGAAAAAAGGCCGCACCCCATTATTCGAGACACTGCTCCCGTTGTTCCGGTTGCGATGGTCAAAATGGCACCCATAAAGAGGGAAGCCATCAGTGAAGTCATCACGGCATACGGGACGGTGGTCCCTGAACCAGGAGCGGTGAGAAACGTATCTGTGCCGTTCGCAAGCCGGGTTCGCCATATACTCGTCAGTGAAGGCCAAAAGGTTTCAAAAGGCGGTGATCTGCTGGAAATTGAAGTCAGCGCGGATACACGCCTCAAGATGCGGGAGGCGAGAAATGATTATAGAGCAGCCGGGCAGAATCTCGGGAAGATACGGGAACGCGTGAAGCTCAAGGTGGGCACCATAGAAGAACTCCTGGCGGCGCAGCAGGCGTTTCAGAAGGCCAAAATCCAGCTCGAAAATCTTGAAAAAAGGGGAATTTCAGAGAAAAAGATACTGCGTTCGGCCGGTTCGGGAATTGTTTACCGGGTACACGTTGAGCAAGGATCCGTGGTGCCTGCGGGGACACCGTTTCTGGATATCGTTCCACAGAATGGCATCGTAGTGCACTTGAACGTGGAGCAGGAAGATATCAAGAGGCTCAAGCGAGGACAGGTTGTCCGGGTTTCAAAAGTGAATATCCAGGGACGCGGCAGTGTAGGTGGAGAGATCGAGAGGATTTCCCGGACCGTGAACCCGGCCACCCGCCTCGTCAATATCTTTGTTGCAGTAACATCGCCCAAAGGTCTCCTGCTGGGAGAGTATGTCCGTGGGCGAATCATTGTTGTTTCAAAGGAAGCGATGGTCATTCCTCGATCTGCAGTGCTTCCCGAAGATGGTCATTTCGTTCTTTACACCGTCAGCCGGGGCCGAGCCAGGAAGCACATCGTGAAAACCGGGTTGGAAAACCATCAAGGGATTGAAATTATTTCTAAAGACCTGAAGCCTGGAGATCGGGTGATTGTGCTTGGCAGCTATGAACTTCAAGATGGTATGCCCGTTCGAACGGAGGTGCCCGGATGAATATGACGGGCTGGATGCAATCACACCGACGCTCGATCCTGTTCCTCATTGTCGTGCTTGCCCTGGGAGGAATCGCCAGCAGCCTGAAGCTTCCGGTGGCCCTCTTCCCCCACGTGAATTTTCCCCGGGTAGTGGTGACCCTGGATGCCGGCGACCGTCCTGCGGGACAGATGGCCATCCAGGTGACCTGGCCTGTGGGGGAGGCGGTTCGCGCTGTTCCCGGAGTGCGCCATGTGCGGTCCACCACCAGCAGGGGCAGCGCCGAAATTTCCGTTGATTTTGACTGGGGCCGGGACATGGTTGCGGCCACCCTCCAGGTGGAATCCGCTGTCAACCAGGCCTTGTCCGGTTTACCGCGGGGAACCAGGTTTGAGGTCCGGCGCATGGACCCCACCGTGTTCCCGGTCCTGGCCTACAGTCTGACCTCCGACACGCATTCCCTGGTGGAATTGCACGATATTGCAATGTATCAATTGTGCCCCTTACTTTCTACGGTAAAGGGTGTGGCAAGGGTTGGAGTGCAGGGAGGTGCCAGGGAGGAATACCGGGTGACCGTGGACCCCGCGCGTCTGGCTGCTTATGAACTTTCCCTGGGCGATGTGGCGAAGGCCATTTCAGCCGCCAATGTCATTACCGCCGTGGGGAAAATTGAGGACCATTATAAACTCTACCTGACCATTTCCGACACGCGATTTCATACCTTGAATCAGATCCGTGAGACGATCCTCCGTTCGGGAGCAAATGGGATTGTGCGCCTGAATGATATTGCCACGGTGAGCCGTGGCACGGTTCCGCAATGGACCAGGGCGACCGCCGATGGCCATGATGCCGTGCTTTTTCAGGTCTACCAGCAACCGGGGGGAAATACTGTCCGGATAGCAAGGGATATAAAGGCAAAACTTGCGGGATTTCTCCCACAGTTGTCGAAGGGGATCAAGATCGCCAACTGGTACGATCAGAGCCGATTGATCCTTTCCTCGGCAGGCAGTGTACGGGACGCCATTATTATCGGAGTCTTCTTTGCCGTCTTCATTCTGTGGGTCTTTCTGCGCAATATCAAGATGACTTTTATAGCGGCGGTGACTGTGCCGTGCGTGATGGCCGCCACCGTCCTGCTGCTTTATGTGCTCCATATGAGTTTCAATATCATGACACTGGGAGGTATGGCGGCCGCGATAGCGCTTATTGTAGACGATATGATTGTCATGCAGGAACATATTGTCCGGAGATTGCGCACAGGCACGGGCAGTCATCATGATCGAGTCATGGCGGCTGTAACAGAGTTTACCCGTCCCCTGGAGGGCTCCTCTGCCTCTACTATTATCATCTTTATCCCCATGGCGTTCCTCTCGGGGGTCACCGGGGCCTTTTTCAAATCCCTTTCTCTGACCATGGCTTCCAGCCTTATTATTTCCTTTTTTGTGGCGTGGCTCGCTATTCCGCTCCTTGCGGATCATCTATTGACAGAGAAAGACGCCGAAAAGGAAAAGGCAGGTTCCCTGACCAGGGTTTTTCATGGTTGGTACGAAGCAATCATGCAGCCATTTCTTCGCCATCCGTGGATGGTTCTCATCATAATTGTCCCGTTGCTGGGGCTCGGATGGTTCTCGTATAAACACCTCGGGTCCGGATTTATGCCGAAGATGGACGAGGGAGGGTTTATCTTTGATTATAGCACAACTCCCGGCACATCGCTTACTGAGACAGATCGCCTGCTGCGGCAGGTTGGGAAAATCCTGCAGCATACACCGGAGGTACGAACATACTCGCGCCG
>Ga0307446_1000096_pt1 | contig 24733 bp, 18 predicted proteins | sample SalMarSW160320MG_FD_202141 | JGI IMG/M metagenome (GOLD analysis project Ga0307446, IMG submission 202141) | Salt marsh sediment microbial communities from the Plum Island Ecosystem LTER, Massachusetts, United States - SW1603-20 | ecosystem: Environmental > Aquatic > Marine > Intertidal zone >... | reverse complement strand
TGTCTGGGCAGTCCCCGTCGTGCAGACGATCGGCATGACACCGGCGTTGGCGCAGACGACCAGCGGTGACGGCGCTGGTGGATGCACTACCTACTACGCGGTCAGGATCACGTCGAGCGGCACCGAAGACATCGCCGGTCAGACACCAGACGGGCATTGTTTCGATCCTTCAGGGGCCACGCCCGGGGGTCTGAACAAAGGTCTCACGGTGAGTCCTCTCGGGATCAATCACTCCGTCATGTTCTCCTCCGCAGGCGTCACGATTCTCAAGGCCTGCATCGTGGCGGAGGCGGGCGGCGTAGAGACACAGCGCAGGGGGATGTACCAGAACGACGGAATCTCTGTGGACGGCAACACCGTCGTGTCCCCGTCTCTGCCGATCGAAATCCTGTTCTGCGAGTGAGCTTCTGGTGAGCGTTTTGGAGCCTCTCCCGGAGGTTTCAAGACGCTCCCCACCACCCTTCCACCAACCCCCGCTTGGCCAGTTCGTCGAGCGTTCTCAGTACATCCCGTTCAGCTTGAGATAGATCGGCGTCTGTCAGCTCGGCAACCGCCTGGATCATCTCGCCGACCGTCGTCGTACCATCGCACAGGTCCCAGATGGCCATGGCCGACGGATTCAGAGCGTGGAGGTGACCCGTCTCCGGGACATAGGCGGCCACCTGATCGGATTCGCGATGTACCCACACCTCTCCGGCCTTCCGTGGTCGTTCGCGATGTTCGTCGGCCATGCTCACTCCCGGCTACGCCACTCTTCGAGCCGGTTCCGTCCCCCGAAGGCAACGACCTCGGCGCGAGAGTGGAGGTCTAGCTTGCTCATGATGTGCTGGATGTGCGTCCGTACGGTTTCGGGGCTGATGATCAACGCTCGAGCGATCTGTTGGCCGTTCTGGCCCGACGTGAGAAGGTCTAGCACCTGAAGCTCCCGAGGAGTGAGACCCTCGAGGCTTTCCCGCTCCACGCGCTGACGCCTTCTTCGCTGCACTACTGCTCGCAGAAGGGAACCGAGCATCATGGGTGGCACCATCGCCCTCCCGTCGACCACCGCCTCCACTGCGTCCACGATCGCCTGCAACGAACCATCCTGCAACGCATACCCGGTGGCGCCCGACTCAACCGACATCAACATCGCTTCTTCGTCATCCGGGCCCACCACCACGACCGGAGCATGCGCTGCGAGGTCGGTAATGACCTGATGAGACCCACCCGGGAGGATGTGGGCAATCACCGCATCAGGGCTGCTGTTCGCCGCCAGCTCCAGCAACTGGCGCACATCCGCGGCCCTGACCGGACGGCTCACTCCGGCGAGGGCGGCGCAGAGGGCGCCGGCGAACACCCCATCTGGTGAATACACAACCGTTCTCTCCACGTTGCTCCCGGCCCTCGACCGAAGGCTCCGACTCTAGACGCGTACTGCCCTTGCGCCCTGCACTGGCCGGGCTACGCTCATGGCTACGAATTCGCTCCGTGGACGACGACCGCGGAGAGTGAGTATGATCATCAATCAGGGGTAACACTCCGAACGTGCACCTCTGGCGCTGGACCCAGCAGGGATGGGCCGATCGGAGAGGGAGGCCGATAGTGGACGGAGCAAGATTCCTACGGGCGTTGCGGGCCCGGTGGTGGGTCATCGCGGCCATTGCGATAGTTGGTGCTTTCACGGCGTTCATCGGAGCGACGGTGAGGAACAACACGATCACGCCCGTATTCCAGGCTGAGGCTCCCATCACCATCTTCCCCGATCAGACGCAGATCGTCGACTCGAAAGGCGTGATCCTGGATTCGGTCCTGCAGCAACTCGACAACGCGAAATCCCTCGCCACCACCTCGAACTCGGCTTTCCTCGCTTCGCATCCTCATTCCTCCATCCGATCGGATGCCAACCTCGGCCGGCTGACGTTCGTGGCACAGGCCGCAGATCCCGACGAGGCACAATCGCTCGCCGGAGAGATGCGCGCCAACTACATGAACCAGGAACCGCTCAATCTTCAAGCACAGCTCGGCGAGCAGATAGATGCCGTGACCGCTCAGCTGGACGGTGTCAGGCAGAGTCTCAGCGAACTGGACATACCGACCGAGGAGCAGATCAAGACCGAATCCGAGAGAGCCAGGCTGACCGGTCTCGTTTCCTCGCTCAGGGCGCAACAGACCAGTCTCGAGCAGCAGCTTCTCTTCCCTGCCAGCACGACACTGCTGTCAGGGGCCACCCCGGAGGAAATCCAGGCAGAACTCGACTCGGTCCAGAGCTATCTGGCGACCTATGAGCAACAACTCGCCGACCTGCCTCCGGTCGATGATCGGTATACGACGACAGAGACTCTCCGCCGCGCACTCCAGCGGGAGTACCAGGATTTGGAGGTGGAATACCAGAATCTCTTCCTGCAGCAGAACCAGGCCCGCAGCTCAGGGACCGTCGAAGTGATAGACGTATTCGACCAGACACCGCCTGACGTCCCGGTCAGCGCTGCGACCGGTATCGGGCTGATTGTCGGCGCTGCGGCGGCATTCCTCGGAGTCGCCCTCTCCGATCGGCTCAGAATGCCCGTGTGGTCGGCGAGAGACGCGGCACCACTCAAGATCCTCGCCCAGGTTCCTCCGCGCAGAGGGCGCACGGACCAGGTCTGGTACGCACAGCAGGCCGCCGGCAACGAGCGGAAGCGCTCACTCCAGGGCTTCCGCGCTGCGCTGATGGCGCGGTTCGAGGGGCGAGCCAATGTTGTCGGCTTTGCAGGGGTTGACGCCGATGCCGTCACCATTCATGAATTCGCTGCCGACCTGGCAGTCAGCCTGGTGGCCGCCGATCTGTCTGTCCTTCTCGTCGACTGCGACTTCGATGCAACGGTGACCGTGACGGAGATTGGGAACAGCGATCCGACCTTCTCGAGCCTCTTGGAGAGTCCGCCAGGAGTGCTCGAAGGGGTCTTCGACTCTCTTCCCTCCCCCTTCCCGGGCCTGCGTTCCATTGCAGCAGGAGAGAGACCTACCGACGCGATCGATGCCGTGGCGGGGAAGCATTTCCTCGGTCTCCTCGATGAGTTCCGCACACAGGCCGACGTCACCCTGCTCGTACTCCCCGACGTTGGTCCTATGGCCCTGACCGCTCTGCGGCGTCTCGACAAGACCGTCCTGGTCCTGACTCCTGGCGCGAGCAGAATCCCATCACTCACCGACGTGGCGAACGAAATGGATGCCAGCGGAGCGCCTGTTCTCGGAGCAGTCATGGTCGACCGCCGGAGCCGGCTGAGAGACAGGATCCACGGTTCGGTCAAGGCCCCAACCCCGCAAGCCCCCCCAGCTCGGATTGCAAGCACGAGGAGCGTCTACGAGACCCGACCACTGGGAGGAGCCGAACCAATCGGAGACCTTTCGCGCCCACGAGAGACGGTCCACGTCGCCACGGGAGGAAACCCTGGCCGGCGGGAGACAGCGGATGAAGAGGAAACAGACGCTTGGGGGGAAGACATGTCGCCGAGCACGGCAGCGGCACTCTCCAGCTTGCCCACGATGAGCTCGATCTTCGGCCAGCGCTTGAGAGCCGATCTGGATGAGACCGAGGAGCCGACCGACGAGCCGACCATCGACGAATCGACTCCAGACGACCTCGACGGAACCGAGGAGCCGACCGACGAGCCAACCATCGACGAATCGACTCCAGACGACCTCGACGGAACCGAGGAGCCGACCGACGAGCCAACCATCGACGAATTGCACACTCCGTCACGACCTGTCGACGCGACGAACGATGCGGCCGCATACGACGCCGTACCGAAGGTCCTGGAGTTGCTCCGGGACAGAATCAGACGGATTCTGACCGGCTCGATCGACGACGAGACGCTTCGCGCCGAAGTTGTGCCCGTCCTCGACCATCAGGGATTCATCCCGATCGTTCGCGTGAGGAAGCATCAGACCCTGGGCGATCTGGTACGGATGTCCTTGCGTCAGGAGGTAGCCCTCTCGAAGCGGCGTACCTTCGAACGTTCACTCCGGGGAGTACTGAAGCAGCAGCTCGATGTAGACCAGGGAAGTCTCGTGGATCTCATCAACAAATGGACTGAAGCCAGTTTCTTCGCCGACGAGCTCGCCCACTCCGAAGAGCCCACCCTCTGGCATCTCACGAGTCCCCAAGGTGCGTTTCAGACCCTGATCCACAACCAACGCTTCAGTCGACAGCACCTCGAGGTGCTGCTGAAGGATCTCACGCGCGTCCGCATCGACATGCTCACCCGACGAGCCCGTTCAGTGAAGAAGTCCGGTGATCCAGACAAGGCAGCTCGTCTCGAAGAAGACGCCGACGATGTCCGATCCTTCAGAGAGACACTCAAAGAGCTGCTGGAAGAGACACCGTGGGACGCCTTGTCCTCTGACCCCGATGGACAACCGCTCTTGGAGACTCACGCGCCGGGCCATTCGGAGGGTCTCACGAAGACTCTTGACTCACTCGAACGGCTCGGACTGCTTCCTATGCAGGCTCTCGACAAGGAGCGGCTGGCGCAACTCTCGCCTCCACTCGGTGAGTGACATGCAACCTCCAGACGAGTGGCGAGCCCGAGATCGCACGTCCCGGCTGCTGCTCGATGTCGCCGCTGGACGTCCGACGTCGGTACAAGACGTCTTGTCGCGAACCGATCTCGAACTCGCCGTTCGCCATGGACTCATAGGCCTTCTCGCTCAGTCGAAGAACGAGGAATTCCGGAAGGTCGCGAACCCTGTGTTCGCCCGACTTCTGGCCCGCCAGGAAGTCATGCAAACACATCTTCGCCGACTCCTCATCCACCTCCGCGACGCCGACATCCGGGCGACCGTTGTGAAAGGCCCCTATCTCGCTCTGTGGGCATACGCAGATCACACCGCACGAACGTTCACCGACATCGATCTCCTGGTCCAGCCCGAAGATCTCGAACAGACCATGGACGTGCTGGCGCGATACGAAGCCGTTTCCAGGATCCCGCCACAGACCCCGGATGCGGACAAGCGCCACATCCCATTCCTGGACTCGACAGGCGTTCGGTTCACGCTCGACCTGCACTGGGATCTCTTCAGCTACCACCAACTCCAGGGTTGTGCCGACGGTGCGGTCGAGTGGGCATGGAACCAGGCAAGGTTCGATCCCGACCACTCTCTGGGGCCGATGTGGGACCTCCCGCCAGAGATCACCATGGCCTTCCTCGCCACCCATGCTCTCCTCGACCACCGGTTCCGCCTCATCCTCTTTCGAGACATCGCCGAAGCGACACGGCGCGGCGGGCTCGACTGGAACGCGATCGTCGACTTCGCCGCCCGCTGGGCACTGCGAACGCCGATCTATCTCTCTCTCCTGATCAGCGCCCGGACGATGGACGCCCCCATCGACGATCAGGTTCTCGATCAGCTCCGCCCCCGCTACCAGATGTTGCGTTGGGTGGAGAAGACACTACCCAAGATCGATCTGGTGCGATTCGATGGACACCGGCCGCACCCTCTCAACCTCGGAGTGGTCCTTCTCCACGACCGTTTGACCCCGCGCGCTCGCCTCTTGATGAGAGCGCCCTTGGCGTTCCCCAGGTGGCAACGCACGGTAGAGCCGGAGTGGAGCCGTGCCAGGACGGCCGGCAGAAGGATCACTGTGCTCGTGTCAACCAACCAGCGGCGTGGGGCCGAAGTGAACGGGGAGCGGTTGGCCTGCGGACTGGAGGATCGCGGCTGGAACGTGAGTCTTCTGGCCCTGTCAGACAGCGGAAGTGACCCCGTGATAGGCGCGCGAACACTTGGCCGGGAGAACCAAGGGCGAAGACTCGACCTCGGCGTCATCGCCAAGCTACGCCGCTTCATCAGAACGACGCGACCCGACATCGTTCTCGCCAATGGGGGGGCCACCCTCCGATACGCGGTCGCTGCCACGTTCATGCAGCGTCGACGCCCATTGGTCGTCTACGAGAGCATCGGCCAGCCTTCTTACTGGTTGCGAAATCGATGGCAGACCTTGATGCAGGCGATCCTCCACCGACGCGCCGACCTCATACTGGCGGTCTCGGAACTCACCAAGGCCGAACTTGTCGACATCTTGGGGTACGATCGCGACCTGATCGATGTCGTGTACGTTGGTGTGCCTGACTCCTTCCTCACCGATCACCCCCCACGAGACGACGGCCGCCTCCACCTCCTCTACTTGGGGGCGCTCTCTCGAGAGAAGAACCCGATCGCCGCGCTCGACGTCGCCGCCAAGCTACCCAACGCCGATCTCCGTTTCGTGGGATCGGGAGATGAGCAAACCCGGCTCATGGGGGCCATCGACCGACTTCACCTGAACCAACGTGCGCAAGTTATCGGCTCGGTTGCGAACGTCACGCCCCACCTGGCATGGGCAGACGTGTTGCTGGTCACCTCGCGCACCGAGGGATTCCCCGGGGCCGTGATCGAGGCAGCAGCAGCAGGCGTTCCGACCGTCGGATTCGATGTGGGAGGTATGAGAGAGGCAGTGGTCGACGGACAGACCGGCCTCCTGGTTGCCGCAGACGACATCGATGGAGTCGTCGATGCGCTCAGGGCACTCGACACCGACCGCGACCGCCTCCGTGACTTGGCTCTTGGCGCCCAGACCCGGGTTGCGGAGCAGTTCCTGACGAAGCATGCAATCCGGCGCCATGCCGCGGCATTCACGAGGATCCTCGCTGGGCCAAGACCATGAAAGTCGCCCACCTCACCACCGTCGACATCAGTCTGCGCTACCTCGTGTATCCGCAGCTGACCGCCATCGTCGAGGCAGGCGAAGAAGCACTTGGGATCAGTGCTCCCGGCCCGTGGGTTGCGGAACTGGAGGCAGCAGGGATCAGGCACATTCCTCTGCGTTCGTCGACAAGGGGCATGAACGTGCTCGCCGACTTTCGCGCGGCAGGCGAGCTGTGGCGGATTCTTCGCAACGAGCACGTCGATGTGCTCCACACGCACAATCCGAAACCGGGCCTCTACGGTCGGGTTCTCGGCCGTCTCGCCGGCGTTCCCATCGTCGTCAACACGGTCCACGGTCTGTACGCGACCCCTGATGATCCCTGGTGGAAACGAGCCGTCGTCTACAGCATGGAAGCGCTGGCTTCCCGGTTCTCCGATGCCGAACTCGTCCAGTCGTCCGAAGACGTGGAATTGCTGCGTCGCCTCCGCATCGCCCCGGCGAGACACCTGATCCTCCTGGGCAACGGAGTCGATCTGGATCGTTTCGACCCGTCGCGTTTCCCCGCCGAAGATCGGCTACGGATCCGCGCCGAGCTGGGTATCGACGACGATCAGATCGTCGTCGGCACAGTCGGTCGCCTCGTGGCAGAGAAAGGCTATCCGGAACTTTTCGATGCCTTTGCCGACATCGGCCCACGGGCGGTGCTGTTGTGCGTCGGCCCTGACGACCCGGAGAAGGCCGACGCGCTCCCACGGGACCTCGTCGCACGAGCAAGGGCGTCCGGTGTGAAGTTTCTCGGGATGCGTGCTGATGTGGACCGCCTCTACGCCGCGATGGACATCTTCGTGCTCGCCTCACACCGAGAGGGATTCCCTCGCTCGGCCATGGAGGCGGCCGCCATGGGATTGCCGGTCATCGCCACCGACATTCGGGGCTGCCGAGAGGTGGCCGAAGATGGGCTCAGCGGCTTGCTCGTCCCCGTCCGAAATCCCGAAGCGCTACGGAGCGCCATCATCCGACTCCTGGACGATCCACTTCTGCGAAGAAGCCTCGGCGAACAGGCCAGGTTGCGAGCCGCCGATCGCTTCGACGAACGTAGGGTGGTGGAGATCGTGATGGACACCTACCTGACGGTCGCACGCCGCAAGGATCTGCCATTGATGAGGGAGAGCGGCCGTGTCGTACTTCGCCCCGCCGTGATCGAGGATGCCCCTGCGCTGGCGAGAATGCACAGAGCCGCCATCGGTACCGGCTTCCTCCCCACCCTCGGACTCCGCTTCATGCGACGCCTCTACCGGGCACTCATCGACCATCACGATGCGGTGGTCCTCGTCTTGGATGACAGCGGTCACACGGTTGGGTTCGTCGCCGGTGTTCGCGATGTTGGCGCCTTCTACCGTAGATTCGTTCGACGCCATGGGATCCCCGCGGGGGTCAGCGCGATTCCAAGTCTCCTGAGACCGTCCACGTTGCGCAGGGCCTGGGAGACACTGCGGTATGAGGGTGTTGGAGGGAACGTGCCTGCCGAACTGCTCTCGATGGCCGTCGACGCCGAGAGGCGCGGACGGGGCCTCGGGTACCGTCTCGGCATCGCGTTCCTCGAGGCCTTGGATGCCGAGCGAGTGAGGGTGGTCGTGGGGGCAGACAATGCGGTTGCGGCCGGCGCCTACCGCAAGATGGGGTTCGTCGATGCGGGAGAGCTCGAGGTGCACGCCGGGGAGAGAAGCTTGGTGCTGGTATGGCAGCAGTGATCGCGGCCGCAGTCGCATTCGGGTGGTGTGCCGTTGCCATCAAGATCGGTCCGTCGCTCGGATTCATCGATCGGCCTGACGACACAGGCTTGAAACCACACGCTCGGCCCGCGATCCCCCTGGGCGGCGTAGGCGTGTTCCTCGGCGTTCACATCGCCTTGGCCCTCTCGGGCAGCTTCGATACATCGCTCCTCATTGCCTCCGGCCTGGTACTCGTGCTCGGCTTGATCGATGACCGCCATCCGCTCTCCCCGCTGCTGCGCCTCGGCGTCGAGGCGGCTGCCGGAGTCGTGATCGGGCTGCGGTTCTTCGACGGCATCGGCATTGTCGGCGCCACGGTTTTGGTTGTCATCGCGATCAATGCCGTGAACCTGTTCGACGGACTGGACGGACTCGCCGGTGCGGTCACAGTCGTCACCGGGTTCGGGCTGGCCTGGCTCGGGACAGTGCGAGCGACAGACCCTGCCTTCGGCTTGGCTCTAGCCGGTGCTGCACTCGGATTCCTGCTCCTGAACTGGCACCCGGCGAAGGTGTTCCTTGGAGACAACGGGTCCTATGTCATCGGCGTGTTCCTCGTCTTCGGCATGATCGAGCCTGTGCCCTCGCTGGAACGGCTCGGACCCAACCTGCTGCTGATGGGAGTGTTCGGTCTCGACCTCGGCGCGACGGTGTTGCGCAGGCGTCTCACGGGACACCCGATGTTCGCCGGAGATCGCAACCACACGTACGACCAACTCCATGCGAATGGCGTCTCGATCAGGGCAGTGGCAATGGTCGCAGCGACCGTACAAATGCTGTTCGTGATCGCCGCGGAGACAATCTCTCGAACCGTCCAGGGCGTGGCATCCTGGGTGCTGGCGCTCATCGTCGGGTTGGTAGTGCTTGCGGGGGTCACGGTGGTGGTCGCCCGACAGTCCAGACCTACACCGCCATCGCCTCCACCGGACTCTTCACGCTAGCGCTGGAGCGCACTCTCGATCTCGGTGGCTTGCGCCTGTATCTTCTCGAAAGCTTCACCGACCCCATCCACCGCCTCGAGCGGTAGGTGGCTCCAGATAGGAAGGCTGATCACCTGCCCGGCCAGCCGGTCTGTCACCGGCAGGTCCGCGCTCTCGACGTCGGCGTAGGCCCGCTGACGGTGCACAGGCGGCGAGTAGTACTTGCGGGTCTGGATGCCTTCGGCGCCGAGTGCCGCCACGACCGCATCTCGGCTTGCACCGAATGCCTCGGCATCGAGCAGGATCGTGAAGTCCTTGTAGGAACTGCGTGCGCCGGTCGGTACCTCCTGGAATCCGATGCCGGGAAGGATGCCGAGTACTTCGCGGTAGCGTGTGGCCACCTCGTTGCGATGTGCCACCCGCGCCTCCAGATGGTTGAGCGATGCGAGTGCCATCGCGGCGTGCAACTCGGACAGACGGGCGTTCAGGCCGGCGAAACGCGTGTCGTAGTCGCCGGGGTTCCCATAGTCTCGTGCCGTTCGCAGGTGCTGTGCGAGGGACGCATCGTTGGTGGTGATCAGTCCTCCCTCGGCGCTCGACATGACCTTTGTCGGGGTCAGGGAGAACACTTCTGCCAGCCCGAATCCCCCCAGAGGTCGTTTCACCCCGTCGACGGTCACAGAAGAACCCGCGCCGTGGGCGGCGTCGAAGATGAGGAATGCTCCGGCATCGGCCGCCGCGGTCTCGAGACCGGCGACATCGGCCGGGACCCCCGATACGTGCACACCGATGATCAGCCCGGGGTTCCCGGAGACGTCTTCGGATCGAAGTGTCCACGTGTGAGGGTCGCAATCCGCGAACTGGAGAGGCACGGCATTCCATCGGAGTGCATGGGCGGTCGCGGAGAATGTGAACGAGGGCAACAGTCCCTGCCGGTCGACGTCGAGGGCTTGGACAACCAGCATCAGGCCGGCGGTACAGGAAGAAACTGCGACACAGTGTTCCACCTCGAACGCGCCTGCGGTTCTGTCCTCCAACTCGGCAACCACCGAACCATTGGTCAGTCGGCCTGATTCGATCACCTCGTCAATTGATCTCGAGACGGCTCTCGCGTCTTCGATCGTCGGTCGGGCAAACGCGAGACCGTCGGTGAATGTCGGGTTTCCCCCCAATATCGCCGGCACTCTGCTCATGGCGCAGCTACCTCCTGTGTCTGAACGGCATCTTCGCTCACCGAACCCGCGTCCCAGCCCATTCCTACCAGCAATGCCACCACGAACGGAATCACCTGGATACGTTCTCTCGCCAGGATTCCCAGGTTCAGAAAAGCACTGAACGCGACCGTGAATGCCACGACGTACATGAGAGAGAACACCAGGAAGGGCCGCCGCCTGACGAAGCGAAGATTCGCGAGCATCCGCGGCAACCGCCATACGATCAGGGCGAGCAAGAGCGTTCCCTCGATGCTGCTCAGCATCGCCTGCGCGTTGTGTGCCTCGAAGGGGAACGGACGGAAAAGCACTGTGGCCGCGCCGGCCGGGAACTGCGTGATGCTCCGCACGACCGTTCCGGTCACCGCCGATCCACCTTGCGCCGTACGGCGCTGGATCTCCGTCAGGAACGGGTCGATCTCCTGCGGATCTGGTGTAAGCCCGAGCGTGTGAAGAGCGACGCTCGCCACGGCCAGAAACCCGATGCCCGCTCCCACGATCAGCACCATACGCCTGACTTGCGCCGCGGGGACCGACGGCGCCTTCACCACGAACAGAGCGACCACGAGAGATCCAAGAAGTAGGACGGCGACGTGCGGCCTGATGAGTGCCGCACCGCCCAACCCCAATGCGATGGGCACGATCGGCGCGAGTCGGTAGCTTCCAAGGAGTCTGGCGACGCCGTAGGCCGTCAGTCCGATGAAGAACAGCATGAGCGAGTCCTTGCCGACGCTGGAGGGCCAGAAGATCAGCGAGGGAAGAAACAGCACGGCAACGGAGTATGCCTTGTGATGCGGCAGACCAGATCGTCGATATGCGCTCAGGAGAAGGATCTGTCCCAGGAAGGCGACGGTGGCAAAGATGAAGAAGCCACCGAGGATACTCGGCTTGTAGGGCGTGTAGAGAAGCCCGGCGATGATGGCGACGACCTTCGTACCCGTGGAGCCGCCTCCCGCCTGGGTCAGCGCCGGCACGTTCAGGGAGCGCCATATCTCGGCGAGGGCCAGGCCCCGGTTGTGGTAGCCGACCGCATCCCCAACACCCTGGTAGACCGAGTTGAGGACCCACAGCCGGGCGGCAGCGCCCATGAGTTTCACCAGGAACGCGCCGACGATCAGCGACCTCAGCCAGCTTCCCCGGCGGCGAGCCAGCGCGTCGGCCATGAAGGAGACCAGACCGAACAGCACCATGGTGAGCACGAGCGTGCCCGTTTGAGGCACACCGGCTCCGATCGCGGCAGCGACGATCACCGTCCCGATCGCAACACCCATCCAGATCGATCGCTCGCCCTTCACAGCAGCTCCAGGTCGCTCAACGCCAGATCCCAGCGATCCAGACCCTGCACCTCGAGCGGGCGCAGCGGGTAGCCAACCATCGTCAACGCCGTCACGCCCGGAACGGGCAGGAGCCCGGCGCGTAGGGCCGCCCAGTACTCGCGAGATCCGAACGAGAACCAGCCGGCCATGTACGCGGCCCTGGACACGACGGCGGCTGCCCGAATCGCAGACGATGGATCCGGCCCGAATACATCGGAGAGCACCAACTCCTTCCGGCCACTTCGTACGTTGGGACGTACGACCGCAACGCTACGGTCCTTCTCGATGCCGAAGTATCGAGCAGTCGGATGCTGTTCGAACCGCCATTTGAGGTACCGACTCGTTCGTCGGGTGCGAAACCCTCGCGCCTCCCTATCCACAACCGACAGATCTCGGGCCGGATGAGGGTCGGTAAGGAACTCGGTGGGTTTCGGAACGCCCCCCGGCGTCGTTGTCCATCTGAGGAATCCCAACGATGGGCGCACCATGACTCCGATCTTGCCCACGTCGACCCACCCCATGGATCGGTAGCCTGCACCCGACTTCGGATTGGGCGTGTTGAACACCAGGTCCACGTTATCGTCGCGAGCCGCGTCGAGCGCGCTCAACGTGAGCTTGCGAAAGATCCCCCTTCGCTGGAAACCAGGGTGTGTTGCCGTGTCGACGGCTCGCACACACCGGAGCGTCTCACCGCCAGGTGTCACGAGCTCCCACCGCATGAAGGCGCGTAGGCCTGCAATGACACCCTCGGACTCCGCAACCAGGATGATCGAACGTCCGAACGGATTGAGGAAGTGCTTCCACGCGAAGAGATCACTCGTCCTCTTCAAGATCGCGGTCTCCCCCAAAGCCAACCTCATGGTCTCGAGGACCGGAGGCAGGTCCCGATCCTCGAATGGGCGCACCGCTATCTCAGCCATTCGCTACGTCCTCGTAGATGTTCTCGAATGCCGCGACCATCGACTGCAGACTGTATTCGGTGACCACCAGCGATCTCGCGGCCGTTCCGAGCTCCGTCCGCAGCTCGGCATTCCCCAGGAGCTCGGCTACTGCTTCTGCAAGAGCCACAGCATCACCAGGCGCGACGAGCAGGCCGGTTTCTCGGTCCCGTATGACGGCAGGCACACCACCCACTCCGGTTGCCACGATGGGCTTCTGCAGATACATGGCTTCCAGAATCGACACCGGGAGACCCTCGACATCCGAAGGATTGACATACACGTCGGCGGCGGCGATGAAATCGAGTGCGTCCGCCCTTCGCCCCACGAAGTGAAGAGAGTCGGCGACCCCGGAGCTCTCTGCGAGCCGCCGATACCGATCCAGATCTCCCGGGTACTTCTCTCCACCGACTGAGACAACAGCGCAGTCCGGGAAACGCTTCGTCAGAAACGCCACGGCACGAGTCAGGGTATCGTGTCCTTTGCCGGGGCGAACATTCCCCACGTGGACGATCATCGGCCGGCCCTCATCAATCCCCAGCTCCGATCTTGCACCTTGACCGTTGAGCTTCTCGACATCCACCGACACCCCATTCGATATCACGATCGGTGTCGGACCTGGGTACCCCACCAGAGAGTCCGCGACCGCCTGAGAGACTGCCGTGACGGCATTGTTGCGACCGTAGGTCAGTCTGTTGGCCACTTGTGTCAACGGCCGGTACGAGCTCGCGAGATTGTGTTCGGTGTAGACGATCGGAACACTGCTGACAAGCCGTGCAGCAATGCCGACCGAGGGCGAGTGGGCGTGAACCACATCGGCACGGAGATTCCTGATGAGCGTACGCATGTGCAGGAGACTCGTCGGCGACAACCCGCGCTCACCACCTATGCACATCGTGGGGACACCCTGGGTTTCCAGGTCCGCAACGAGGTCGCTCTTCCACGGCAACACATACGCTACGTGGTATTCGTAGCGGTCCCGATCCCAGAACCGGGCGCCCTCGGCCACAAGTCTCTCCGCCCCACCGATCCCGAGCCCCTTGATCAAGACGAGGATCGTGCTTCGCGCTCGCAACGACGCTACCCGAGCCCCTCTAGCTGGTCCATCAAGTCTTCCAGGCCCCGCGAGAACGGCATCTCGGCCTTCCAACCAAGCAGACTCCTTGCTCGCTCGGCGGATACGAGTGCAGGCGGTACATCACCGGGTCGTGGCTCACCGAAGCGAAGGTCGGTCGGGTATCGGGCCACGACCAGCTCCGCGAGTTCTCTGATCGACACGAGGTCGGGCGCGACGATATTGACGGTAGTCCCCCGGATGTCGGACCGGCACGCGAGCGAGAAAGCACCTGCGACGTCCGAAGTGTGAGTGAACTGGCGCCCCTGTGAGCCATCACCTTGAATCGTGATCGGCTCCCCTTGTTTCGCGCGATCGATGAAGATCCGGAAAACCGAATTGGGTCGGAGCCCCGGGCCGTACGAGGTGCCCAGGCGAAGCGAGATCACAGGAGTATCCCGTAGGTGATCTGCGGCGAGAAGCAGTTGTTCGCCTGCGAGTTTGGTGATGTTGTACGGATGATCGGGCCGGCACGGGTGGTCTTCGTCCATTGGCTGATACTGCGGCTGCCCGTACACCTCCCATGTCGACGCATACACGATCCGGGCGTCTGACTCTCCTGCGGCCAGCGCGATGTTGGCTGAGCCCGTGACGTTCACTTCCGCGGCCAACTCGGGATGCTCCGCCGCGAGGTAGACGTCGCCGATGGCGCCGATGTGGCACACGACATCCTGACCCCTCACCGCGTCGCGTACCGTATCGAGATCGCGCAGGTCGCCCACAATCGAACGGACGTCTCCGTTTTCGGATCCCACCTGATCGAACACCGCGACTTCGAAGCCGTCTGCCAGAAGTCGCCGGGTGACATGTTTTCCCAGAAACCCGGCCGCGCCGCTGATCAAAACTCTCATCGGTCCTCCCTGTCTCCCCGAAGACGTTCCCCCGTTGGGTCATCCGGCCTATGGCGCATTCGCGCTCTCCGTGGTAACTTACACCAGAGCCGTAAAGATGCAAGTGGGCGGAGAGGACGCTGGGAGGCGCTTCGGGCTAGTTCACTGATCGGTCGGAATGACGCATGGGCGCGTCTGATGGCACGATCGCACAGCCTGGTCCTTCTCTTCCTACTAATGGAAGGGCAGAATGTCAGCTGGGGAGCCAAATGGCCCGTTCGAGAAGGTGCCGTGGAGGACGCTTCTCGCTCAAAAGGCTTCGCGCGTTCGGGCCGACATCTCCTTCGCGATAACCGACGCAGTCATCGTCGTCATCGCATACGCCGCTGCTCAACTTCTGGCATTCATCGACGTGAAGGGGCTGTCCGAACGCTGGTGGCACGGATTCCTGGTCGCCTTGCCTGCGATTCTCATCATTCATCTCACGGCGAACCTGGCGTTCGGCACCTACGGGCACGTCTGGGAATTCGCGAGTGTCGAAGAGGCCATGCGCATCGTGGCTTCCGTCGGAACCGCCGCAGGCTCGTTGTTCGTCCTCATCTTCGTGTACCGGCTCACGGGAGCCCAGGGACCGATCCCCTACATGGTGCTTGCAGCCGGTGCGATGCTCACCCTCGGCGGTATGGGGGCGGTGAGGTTCCGTTCCAGAGTGTTTTCGTTCAAGCGCGGCGCAACGGTCGCCGACCGCCCGCGCACTCTGGTGGTGGGAACCAGCCAGGCCGCCGTCGATCTCGCCCGCAGAGGCCCGACGGAACCGCACCCCGTGCACGTCATTGGTTTCGTGAGCACGAACGGCCAACCGTCCTTGAGGAAGCTGGCCGGTCTCGGCGTCCTGGGCAATCTCGAGGACCTGCCGGAGATCGTCTCCTGGCTCGAGGTCGATCAGATCGTGATCGCGGAGAACCTGGGCGACGAGGCACTACGTAGTCTCGTCGACCGATGCATCAGCATCGACGTCCGACTACGTATCTTGCCCGACGTGGACCAGGTCCTCAGCGGCAACGGTGCCGTGCGGGATATCCGCGACCTCGAGCTCGCCGACTTGCTGCCTCGCCCTGCCGTGTCCACCCGACTCGACGAGGTGGCACGCATCCTGACCGGCAAATGCGTCCTCGTAACCGGGGCCGGAGGGTCGATCGGTTCTGAGATCGTTCGCCAGGTGCAAGCCTTCGCCCCGAGCCGGATCATCGCTCTCGACAACGATGAGACCCACCTCCACAACGCCCTGATGCGATGGCATGATTCGTCTATCGAGCCCGAGGTCGCGCTGTGCGACATCCGGGACGAGGCTGCTCTGGCACGGCTCTTCGCACAATCCAGACCACACATCGTGTTTCACGCGGCCGCTCACAAGCATGTGCCAATCCTCGAGGCGTGCCCTGCCGAAGCGATCAAGACCAACATCATCGGAACCGGGAACGTTCTCCGATCCGCCCAGCAGGCAGGGGTGGAGAGGTTCGTATTGATCTCGACCGACAAGGCCGTCGATCCGACCAGTGTGATGGGCGCATCGAAGCGCGTCGCGGAGATGATGCTGCAGACCGCCGCGGCCGCTCACGGCGGGGTCACCAGGTACTCGGCCGTTCGATTCGGCAACGTTCTGGGGAGTCGCGGCAGTGTGATTCCCACCTTCATGTATCAGATCCAGCATGGCGGACCGGTCACCGTCAGCGATCCAGAGATGGAGCGCTACTTCATGACAGTCGGTGAAGCCGTCGAACTGGTGCTGCAGGCATCCGCGCTGGCCGAGGGCGGCGAGGTCTTCGTCCTCGACATGGGCAAGCCGGTTCGTATTCTCGATCTTGCTCACCGCATCATCCGGCTTGCAGGCCTGGTCCCGGGGCGGGACATCGAGGTGGTCATGACCGGTGCGCGACCCGGTGAGAAGCTCCGAGAGGTCCTGTCCACCTCTCCGCTACTGCCCGGCCCTCACCCGAAGATCAACAAGGCAGAGCCTGGCCACGCTGGAGCGATCACCTTGATGGATTCGGTGGCTCTGTTGCGTGATCTAGCCGAGAATGGAGACGATGAGGCGATCCACGAAATGCTCCATAGCCTCACATCTCGAACCTGGACCGGCGATGAAGTGATCTCGTTGGAACAGACGGGGCGGCGAGCACCCCTCAGGCCCGCATAGGGTCGATCGTGAGCGTCACAGTGCGGAATCGCCAGCCAGAGGAAGGTCGCGGTTGACCACGGAATGGCTTCTCTCCCAGCCCCGAGTAGCCGAACTGCTCGGATGTGACTCCGGCCGATTCGGGTCCGATCAGTTGTGAGTACCGGGCGAATCATCCGAGTGGCGGCAAAGACTGCATTCACCCTGGTCGACCCGTTCCTAGGCCCGTTTCCTGGTCCCAGGGTCCTCATCTATCACCAGATCGGTACGGACCTCGGCCGCGAGATGGAGATCTCCACCGAGGTGTTCCGCAGACAACTCGATTGGATGACCGCCCAGGGTGAGATCGTCGACCTCCCGACCGCCATCGAGCGCCGAGGCGAGCAGGATGCCCATAGGCTCTTTGTCCTCACCTTCGATGATGGCTTCGAGGATGTCTACCTGAACGCGTTTCCCCTCCTCGCAGACCGCGGCCTTCCGTTCACGCTGTATCTCACGACCGAGCCGATCGAGACGGGGAGCCCGCTCGATCCACGGTACCCTGCCGCTCGGCCCCTCACCTGGGAACAGGTGAACGACATGATCGCGTCCGACCTCGTCACGCTCGGTGCCCACACCCACGCCCATCTGGATCTTCGCCACCTATCCCCTGAGGCGATCGCCGAGGAGCTGGACACATCCAACCGGCTGATCACGGAACGCACAAGGCAGCCGCCTCGTCATTTCACCTACCCATGGGGATGGTGGTCACCCGCCGCCGATTCGCTCGTGCGAGAGCGATACGAATCGGCGACCGTCGGGGGAGGCGGACCGATTCTGTCCACGACCGATCCGTACCGGATACCCCGGCTCCCCATCCAGAGGAGTGACGGGTTGACCTTCTTCAGGCACAAGATTCGGCGTGGCGCCCGTGCGGAGTACGCGGTCAGGCGCAGACTTCGAAGGGCGGAGTCGTACGACCAGAGTTCTCGTTCAACCAACCCGGCACTGTTCCTGATCAACTCACTCGACCAGGGTGGCGCTGAACGATCGTTGGTTGAACTCGTCCCTGCGCTCCGCGCCGCCGGCTACCCGGTGCTGATCGTTTGCCTCAAAGCCACTGAAGGAAGCCTCACGGACGAGGCCCGTTCCAGTGGGGCGGAGGTCATTGCGCTCCGTTCTCGCAGTTGGGCAGGGTGGCTCGTCGAGGTCCGTAGGCTCCTCCGCGACCGTCGTCCTTGCCTCGTCCACACGACCCTATTCGAGGCGAACATGCTCGGTCGACTCGCCGCCATTGGAGCCGGTACCCCGGTTGTGATGAGCCTGGTGAACACGCCCTACGATTCGATCCGGCTCGAGGACAGCAATGTTCGGCCGTGGAAACTGGGCTTGATCCGGCTGGTCGACGGGTGGACGGCCCGGCATCTCGTCGACCGTTTTCATGCGATCACAGACGCCGTGAAGACCGCCGCCGTGCGTGATCTGCGCATCGATCCGGGGGCGGTTACGGTGATTCCCCGTTCCCGGAGTAGGGAACGCCTAGGAGAACCGGGTCTGGAACGTCGCCACAGTGTTCGCACTGGTCTCGGCCTGCCTGACGATGCGTTTGTGCTCCTGAACGTCGGTCGGCAGGAATACCAGAAGGGCCAGCGGTATCTGCTGGAAGCAGTTGCCGAGTTTCGAAGAGAACGCCCCGAGACAGTGGCTCTGATCGCCGGCAGGGAAGGAAACGCGACTCGCGACCTCGAGGCTCTCCATGGAAGGCTGGCCCTTGGGGATTCGGTGCGATTCCTGGGCCAGCGAGAGGATGTCGGTGACGTGCTCTCCGCGGCGGATGTCTTCGTCTTCCCATCACTCTATGAAGGGCTGGGCGGAGCGCTCCTCGAGGCAATGGCGATGGGCCTTCCGATCGTTGCGTCCGACCTGCCGGCGATCCGAGAGGTTCTCGGGGGGGCAGACGACGCTACCCTCGTGGCACCCGGTGATGTCGGCTCCCTCATTCGAGGAATCCAGGTTGCCGCCGGTCGCGGTCTACGGCATCCGTCCAGGTCGTTGCGTACTCGCTTTGATGAGCACTACTCGGAGCACCATGTGATGGCCCAGATGGTTGGCTGGCTACGCGAGGAGGCGATCAAGTGACCGAGCCTGTGAGAGCGCGAAGAGAAACCACACGACTCTCCGTGGTGGCGGTCATCGTGACATTCAGCGCACCTGATGACCTGCTCGCCTGTGTGAATGCGCTGCGGAGCCAGACCCGTCGACCCGATCAGATTCTGGTGATCGACAACGCGGGAACGCCTGCCGCTCACACGATTCTGTCTGGGATTTCTGGCGTCGACGTCCACACGATGCCCGCCAACACCGGGCCCGCCGGCGGTTTCGCCGCTGGTTTCCAGCTCTTCAGTGCCGGCCGTCACGACTTCATATGGGCGATGGACGATGACGTGATCCCCGATCCCCACTGTCTCGAAGCCCTCCTGTCGGATCACGAATCTGATCCAGCAAGGCTGTACCTCAGGCCCGTCATTCGGGGTCCGAACGACGAGACAATCACATGGCCAGGGTGGTATGGAGTCCTGATCGGACGCCACGCAGTCGAGTCGGTCGGACAACCGTGGCCCGACTGGGTCTGGTTCTACGAGGACACCGACTACCTGCAGCGTCGGCTCCCAACAGCAGGATTCGAGCGGTTTCAGTCTCGGACCGCCACGGCTGTCCACGTGATGAGCAGAAGAGCAGATCACAAACCGGGCTGGAAGCTCTACTACGAGACCAGGAACGCCATCTACTACAGGCTTCGCGTACAACGCGGCCAGCGTTGGCAAAAACTGGTCCGCACGCTGGCCAAGACGGCCCTCCGAATTGCGGTCAAAGAGGACGACAGGTGGCACAAGGCCACCCTCTTCTGTCGTGGCATGTGGGATGGGATTCGAGGCAGAATGGGTATCACGGTCGCTCTGCCGACGAGGGTCGCCTCAGATGTCTAGACACGGACGCTGCTGGTGCGTTGCTGAACGACCGTGGCCGATCTCCGGGGGCCTCTTTCGGGATCAGCAAGCGGGGCGTCGCGAAGAGACGGGTGCAGTCGCCGATCCGAGTGCCCTATCCGCCGTGTTCTCGGGGTATCCCATCGTTCTCTATCCTCTCGACCGATGATCTTCGGAAAGGCGCGGTTGCATGTTTAGCAAGGTTCGGTATCTCCTGGCCTTGACACGGCTGAGCCGTTGGGTGATCGTCGTGGTGTTGTCTCTGATCGTCAGCGGCCTCGAGGCCATCGGGGCGGCCCTGGTGCTCTTCCTCTTGCGGATGATCTCGGACCCGGAGAACGGGATGACGCTCCCCGTCATCGGCGATCTGCGTTCGCTTGGCAGCGAAATGAGCGATCGGACGCTGACTCTGGTGATCCTCGGGTCAATCGGCCTGTTCTTTCTGATCCGCGCCCTGGCCAAGATCCTGCAGACCTACGTCCAGCAAAGGGTCATCCAACAGGCGGGTCTGCGACTGTCGACCAAGCTGGTGGAGGGCTACCTGCGAATGCCATACGTGTGGCAATTGAAGAGGAACTCGGCAGAGTTGATCAGAAACGCACACCAGGCAGTCAATCGACTGGTCACCCAGGTATTCCAGCCTTCGGTTTCGCTCGTATCCCAGTCGATGCTGCTGCTCATGCTGCTGGCCGTGCTGATCCTGGCATCCCCTCTTGCGACCGCTCTCGCCATCGCCATCATCGGCCCTACCGTCTATCTGCTGACGAAGTCGGTGCAGCCTTCGATGAAGAGACTCGGTCGAGTCGCGCACGTGACCGTTCGCAACTACTTCGCCGTACTCCAGGAGAGTCTCACGGGAATCCGCGACGTCAAGCTGCTCGGCCGGATTCGCTACTTCGCCCGTCGTTTCAGCTCGGAACGTGCCGCGTATGCGAAAGCCAACTACCTTCAGAGAACCATGGCGCAGATTCCGAGCGTGCTCATGGAGTTCTCTCTCCTGCTGTTCATCCTCGTGTTCTTTGCTATGACTGTTACGCGCGGAGGATCGGTGACCGACGCCCTGCCGGTGCTCGGACTGTTCGCCTACGCAGGACTGCGGCTCCAGCCGTCATTGCAGACGATCATCCAGGCGGTCACGAATCTCAAGTTCGCGTCCGCGCCGGTTGACGACCTGTATGCCGACCTCACGGAGTTGGAGAGCTCCGGTACGACCAAACATTCGAAGTCGCCGGATCCTCTGCCGTTCGAACAGGAGATCCGCATCGACTCGGTGTCGTTCACATACGACGGGTCGCCCGAGGCAGCACTGACCGGTGTGAACTTGAGCATCGCACGGGGCGAGTCCGTCGGCATCTGCGGGCCCACGGGAGGAGGCAAGTCGACCTTTGTCGATCTCCTGGTGGGACTCCTGCAACCCACCAGCGGCGAAATCCGGATTGACGGAGTGCAGCTCACCGACTCCACCGAGGCATGGCAGGCGAACCTCGGGGTGGTGTCGCAAATCGTATTCCTCCTGGACGACACGTTGCGACGAAACGTCGCATTCGGAATGCCAGATGACGGAATCAACGATGCACGCGTGCGAGAGGTCATCGCCCTGGCGCAACTGGCCGACTTCGTGGATTCTCTCCCGGACGGCCTCGAGACCCGCATCGGGGAACGTGGGACACGGCTGTCGGGGGGGCAACGACAGCGGGTGGCCATCGCCAGAGCACTGTACAGAGACCCGGCTGTGTTGATATTCGACGAGGGAACGTCTGCACTCGACTCCATCACCGAAGCCGAGCTGATCGGCACGCTCGAGAGACTCAGCAGCGATCGAACGGTGATCACGATCGCTCATCGCCTCACAACCATCAAGAACGCGGATCGTATCGTGGTCATCGAAGGGGGGAAGATCACCGGCATGGGGACCTTCGCCGAACTGGCACGGAAGCACCCGTTCTTGTTGGAGGCAAACCCATAGCGGCGCCAATGCGCGACCGGCGACGACTCCCCTAGAGTTCGCCCGTGGAAGCGGCAACGATTCGGGTCTTCTCGAGCCCCGAGTTCCTCACGGCGATAGTCGTCGGCTCCATCATCCTCGCCGCGGGCATGATCGCGTCGCTCCTGCTGCGTCGGCGCGCCATGCCCATCGCCGGAGTGCTCATCGCAGGCGGCTTTCTCACGGCTCTCTCCATCTCCTACGAGGTCACCCCTGCAGTCTGGGCAGGCTCCGGACTCCTCGTCGCCGCCGGTCTGCTCGGCTCCTGGAGCAGGTTGGGACGGGTGCTCGGGTTCCTACTCGCCTTTGGCGGAGCATGGGTGATCTCTGTGGCGGTCCGCGACGCCAATCCCTCAGGAAGGTTGCCGGTCGGAGAACTCGTGCCATGGTCCCCCTGGTACGTGCTGGTCGGCATCCCGCTGATCGGAGTACTCATCTCGGATTTCGATCGCAGGAACGGTGGCCCGTCTGTTCCTCTCTTGGGCATCACCGTGCTCGGGTTGTTCTTCCTCGTACCGGACACCGAACTGGCGCTGGTTCTTCTCGGCGTCGCCCTGCCTGCCGTGCTGCTTGGATGGCCGTGGCCGGCCGCCCGACTCGGGTCGCCGGGGGCCTATGCCGTGACGGGAGTATTGCTCTGGGCGGCCGCCATTGATGGTCGCGGCATCCCGGCAACGCTGATCGTTGTGGTTGCCTGTTTCGGATTGCTTGTGATCGAGCCGTTGGTTCGACTGGCTATGCGATCACGCCACCGGCACCAACCGCCCCGCTGGTTTCTCCCGACAGCCGTCATTCAGCTCGCAACGGCCGCGGCGTCTTCCCGGCTGCTTCCCACCGGGGTGACGCTCGCACAGGCAGCTGTGTTCACTGCCGGGCTCCTGATTGCTTCTGGAGCGTTGTTCATCCTGCTCCTTCTCGTTCTCTCGAAGGTCGGACGGGATCGGTCAGCCCAACTGCCGACAGGACGTTGAAGCGACGGCCTGGCGCCGAGAGATCTGCCTGAGTTTCCGGGTGTCGTCCGCGGCGACGCATCACCGGGACAAGACGAACTGGTCGATCAACTCACCATCGACACCGACGACATCGACGCTGAACATCTTGCCGACCTGGCTGATTGCCAGGAAGTGATGCTCGGCGGCACCCGCGAGCCGCTCTGGATGTTCCTCCGGGCAATCCTCCAACGCGTCCACGCTCTCGCCTCCGCCACCCGTGACCACGTAGGTCACACGCTCGAACTCGAACCGCTGGTAGTTGGAATCGTGGCCCGATAGGACTGCCACCACACCGGCGTCTGCGAACTTCGGCGCCCAGCGACTGAGCACTAATGCAGTGTCGCCCTGCGACGAGCATGCCAATGCAGGATTGTGCTCGGCGACGATCAACGCGCCGACGAGCGCGTCCAGTTGCTCGTCCAGCCAATGCTCCTGTGCCAGGTCACCGATCTGAGTGGAATCGAGGATGATGATCGTGGCGTTACCCCAGTGATAGGTGGCCCAATGCGGCGGGTCATTGAACGCCGTGTTGATGACGTCCGGACGCTGGACGTCATTGGTTCCCCACGTCACCCATACCGGGATGCCGGACTCCGCCAACCATCCGTACGGCTCCGTCCAGGTCGCGTCGATGTCGCTGGTGTACAGATAGTTGCCGGTGGTCAGTAGCGCCGCCACATCGTGAGTCGCCGCCCACTGACGCATTGCATCGGCGACCTCGTACTCGTCACTCGTGCCCGTTCCGAAGTCGCCGACTACCAGCAACTCCCCGATCGGAGAAGTCGTGGTGGTCGTGCCGGGTGGGACCGAAGAGGATGTGGTCGTGCTCGGAGAAGGTGTGGAGGTCGACGTCGCAGATGTCGATGATGTGGTGACAGACAACTGGCCGGCCGATGTGCCATCACACGCCGCTGCAATCAGAATCACTGCCACCAAGAGGCCGGTCTTGCTCACCGATCCAGTATGGTCCCCGGGCGCATCCATGACGAGCAGAGACGACCGCTGAGCTCGAGTTGGTGTCGACGTCGGTGCCTCTTCGCACCGCTCACAGTCTCGTCACTGCCGGCCGGACCTGGTACAGATAGCAGTGACGAAACGTGGCGAGAAGGAGGCCCCCATGCACAGCCGACAGCTTGGAAGGACAGGGATCTCCGTTTCCGAAATCGGGTTCGGAGCATGGGCGATCGGCGGGAGCTGGGGTCCGGTCGACGACGACACGTCCCTTGCTGCGCTCCACAGTGCCATCGACGCAGGGGTCACCTTCGTCGACACCGCCGACAAGTACGGCGACGGCCGCTCGGAACGTCTGATCGGGACGCTGCTGCGCGATCACCCTGACCTCGTCGTCGCGACCAAGGCCGGCAGGATGCTCGATCCCCACACGGCGGATGGGTACACGGCTCCGAATCTCGAGCGGTTCGTGGACCGCAGCCTCCGGAATCTCGGAGTGGAAACCGTCGGTATTCTCCAACTGCACTGCCCCCCGACCGACGTCTACTACCGACCGGAGGTCTTCGAAGCCCTCGACGATCTCGTCCATCGAGGGAAGATCCGCCACTACGGGGTGAGCGTCGAACGGGTTGAGGAAGCTCTCAAAGCGACCGAGTTTCCAGGGGTCGAGACGGTGCAGATCATCTTCAACATCTTCCGGCAGCGCCCTACGGAGTTGTTCTTCGCCGAAGCCGCACGTCGGAACGTTGGCGTCATAGCCCGTGTGCCGCTTGCCAGTGGACTCCTCACCGGAAAGATGCGGCCGGACACCGAGTTTCCCGAAGGTGACCATCGCCGGTTCAATCGCCACGGGGAGCAGTTCGACGTCGGTGAGACGTTCGCGGGTGTTCCCTATGAGATCGGCCTCGCGGCAGTCGAAG
>Ga0307446_1000094_pt1 | contig 24852 bp, 14 predicted proteins | sample SalMarSW160320MG_FD_202141 | JGI IMG/M metagenome (GOLD analysis project Ga0307446, IMG submission 202141) | Salt marsh sediment microbial communities from the Plum Island Ecosystem LTER, Massachusetts, United States - SW1603-20 | ecosystem: Environmental > Aquatic > Marine > Intertidal zone >... | reverse complement strand
TGCGGTGGGCGTGTTCGTCGGCGGCAGAGTTGCGGTAGGTGTAGATGTAGGGGTAGGCGTGCTGGTCCGCGTCGGGGTACGGGTCGCCGTGCGGGTCGGGGTCATCGTGGCGGTCGCGCTGGGTGTGGCTGTTTCGCTGGCGGTCAGCACCGTAACCGCAGTACTAACCACCGTCGAGGTCGAGGTGCGGGTCGCGGTGGGGGTCCGACTGGGCGTGCTGCCCGGGGTCAGCGGGGCTGTGGTTGCCGTCCCTACCGCTTCCGTCCCGGCAGCGGATGTCAGGACCGGGCTGTCATCCGGTTCACCGGCTTGAAGCAGGAGCACCTGCATCGTGGCCACGATCGCCGTCTGGATCTGTTCTTCCGACATACCCGAGCCGGCAGCGAAGGCGACGGCCGTCGAGAGCGAATCGACGGTCGCCTTCCAATCGATGGTCGGGCTGGCGGTCTGCGTCGGGGTACCTCCCGGCGCAGCGGCTACCGGGTTGAACGAGCGGCTCAACACCCACAACGATGGCACGAGCGCCAGCATTCCAATCAGGAGCAGCGGACTCAAGCGGCGCTTCTTGGACGGCGGCTCGATCATCGTCTGCTGCTCGGAGCGGTCAAGGTCTGGCTTTTCCACAGGCGGGGGAGGCGGGGCTCGCCGTACGCCCGGTTTGAGCGCACCAGCCCGGGGATCATAGACCAGCTGCAGGGCACGGTCGAAGGACTGACTCAGCTCGCGGGCGGAGGCGAAGCGGTCCTCAGGCTTCTTTTCCAGCGCCCTGATCAGGACCTTGCCAATTTCCTCTGGAATATTGGGGTTTATCGCCGTTGGCGGAGGCAGCGGCGCGCTGGCGTGCTTCATGGCAATTGCCAGGGGCGTATCGGCGTTGAACGGGAGCTGCCCGGTGCACATTTGGTAGAGCACGATGCCCAGAGCGTAGACATCGGTCTGCTGGCTTACCGGCTCACCGCGCGCCTGTTCTGGTGCCATGTACTGCGGCGTGCCAATGACGCTCGATCCGGTCAGGCTGGCGGTCGCATCGGCCACGTGCGCTGTTCCGAAGTCCGAAAGCCACGCGTTGGAGTGCGCGTCGAGCAGGATATTGGAAGGCTTGACATCACGATGAACCATGCCCTTGTCATGCGCGAACTGCAGCGCTTCTGCAATTTGCCGAATAATGTGGGCACCCTCTTCTGGACGGATCGGCCCTTTGCGGATGCGTTCACGCAGTGTCCCAACTTCCATCAATGGCATAACAATGTAGAAGACACCATCCTCCTCACCGAAATCGAGGAGCGGGACGATGTGCGGATGCCGCAGGCGCATTAAGATGCGCGCCTCCTGCTCGAAGCGCGCCTTGAAATTCTCCTCGTCGTCCAGCCCGGGCGGCAGGACCTTGATCGCGACCGGGTTCTCGGTCCCCTCTTCGATCGCTTTAAATACCGAAGACATCCCGCCGCTGCCGATCTTGCGCACGAGGATGTATTTCCCCAGCTTGCGATCGCTCCAATTGAACATGCTCAAATTCTACCTACGTCCATCAATCCGATCCCGGCTTGGCGCAGGGGAGCTGGATGAATGGGTCAACCATCCTGGCCTGAAGTGACGATGCGCCGTATGTAGCATAGCAACGAACCACGTAATTCCACTTTGCAGCTACCTTACAGAATCAACACGCTTCCACTATTTCATCGTAAAGTAGGACATCGAAAAACACTGCTCCGCAGAGAGCAACGTGCCTGATCGCTGTATATATCCTTCCATATTTTTACGGCCGGCGGGCTAGGAACGAAGGGCTATATCTCCGATCGGGCGAAGATGGTACAAAGGCACTACCGCAACAACCTTGGAGTGGGGAATATTGGCCAACCGCCGGCGCCAGAGACTGTCCGGCGGAATTCGAGTTCTCGATTCCTGGATCGAGGCATTGGCGGCATGAATGTCCACTCCTAAACCCCGCATCCCCCTCAAACTGTTGAATGCAGTCATCATTGCTGTGATGGCAACTCCGGCGATTCTCATCCAGCCGGCCTTTGCCGATACAAACATTACGGAACGCGTCAGCATCAGCAGTGATGGCATGGAGGGCAACGGAGTCTCGGAGACGCCTGCCATAAGCGCTGACGGCCGCCTGGTCGTCTTCGCATCCGAAGCCACCAACCTCGTGCCGGGAGACAGCAACGGCAAAGAAGATATCTTCCTGCATGATTGGGCCACTGGCCAGACGGTACGGCTGAGCCTTAGCTCGAGTGGAGTAGAGGGCAATGGAGCCAGCACCTGGCCCGAGATCAGCGCCGATGGCCGCTGGGTTGTCTTTTCCTCCTCTGCATCCAACCTCGTGCCAGGGGATACGAACGGCGTTGCGGATGTCTTCCTCGTCGATCTAGAGCAGGGCGACATCGATCGCATCAGCGTCTCCGCCTCAAGGGCACAGGCTGACGGCCCCAGCACACAGCCAGTCATCTCCGGCGACGGCCGCTATGTGGCTTTCGCCTCGACTGCCACCAACCTCTTCTCTAGTGCGACAAGCGGCAGGCAGGAGATTTTCCTTCTAGACCGGTCGGATGGAATGCTGAAGTGGGTCAGCCGACCGAGTTCCAGTTCTGTGAATGACGAGGACAGCAGTGAACCTGCCATCAGCTCTGATGGAAATTGGGTCGCGTTCTCATCCCTCTCCTCACAGCTTGTTCCGAACGATACGGGTGGCAAGTGGGACGTATTTCTCTGGGACTTGGCGTCCGGAAACCTCATCCGCTTGAGCCAGACACCAACCGGCACCAGCGGTGATATGTCGAGCTATATCCCTGCACTCAACGCAGATGGCCGTTATACGGTTTTTCGCTCGCATGCCATGAATCTGGTCCCGAACGACACAAACTACGTAGCCGACATCCTATTGTACGATCGGATTGTGGGATCGCTCGAGCGTATCAACCTGTCGGCAACCGGCGAACAAGCGATGGGCGGGCCGAGCGATGAACCCAGGATCTCGGCAGATGGCCGTTACGTCGTCTTCCGGTCCAGAGCCATCAATCTCGTCGCTGCTGATACAACAACCGATGAGGATCTATTCATCCGTGACAGACAGGGGAGCACGACGCTCTTAAGCGTCGCGACCGATTCGACCAAGTCGAACGGTGCCAGCTATTCGCCCGCTATCACTGCCGATGGTCAGACGTTCGCTTTCTATTCCGAGGGATACAACCTCGATCTGTTGCGGGTCGACAACAATGGGGTCGGTGATATCTTCGCCCACGGGCAACCCCCGGCACCGCTTCCGACCGAGACACCGACTGCGACGCCGACCGAAACTCCAACGGAGACTCCCACCGAGACCCCGACTGAGGTTCCAACAAACACCCCGACCGTTGCGCCGACGGCGACTGATACACCCGAGCCTTCATCGACTGCAACGGTCGAACCGACGTTTACGGCAACGCCCAGTCCAACCGATACGCCTGTGCCCTCGCCGACAACTCCAGATCCGACCAATACCTACACACCTACCGCTACCCCAGGGCAGGATCCAACGGAGCCGCCTGAAGCATGCACCTGGGTGTTGGACTTCGAAGCGGATGCGACCGGCCGGCCGCTGGCTGCAGGCCAGATCATCGATCAGGAATGGGCTGCGTTTGCAATCCACATCACCACAAATAATCCGGGCGCGCATCCGGCCATGGTCTTCGACAGCGCCCATCCGACCGGCAACGATTGGGATCTTGGCTCACCGAACGAGGACTTTGGCGGACCAGGGCAAGGCGTGGGCGGCCAGGGGGGGCAGCCTGGCGAGAATCGAAACCCGCTTGGTAAGGTCCTGATCATCTCCCAGGATGGGAACCAGGATAACCCGAACGATTACGCCTCCGGCGGTACCTTCGTCTTCACCTTTGACCAGCCAGTACCCATCGGATTGGTGCAGCTGCTCGATATTGACACAAATGAGTCAGCGGGAAAGATCGTCGCCTTCGGGAGCAGCGGCAACAAACTGGGCACCTTCAGCATCCAGCCCTTCGGCAACAACAGCGTCCAGACTGTGACCGTCAACACCGAAAACGTATCCCGGCTCGAGATCTCCCTACAGAACAGCGGCGCCGTGGTTTCAATCTCGTTCTGCGCTGACGGACCAACCCCTCCAGCACCGACCAACGTTCCGGACCCGACTCAAAGTACCGAGCCGACCGCGACGAGCGAACCGCCGGGTGCAAGGGAGGCGCCCGTAATCAATTTGAGTTCCGAAGTTGCCCTGAATGAAGGGGGCACGCTCGCGATCAGTGGTTCGTTCACCGATCCTGATTCGGAGAGCTGGCAGGGCAGTGTTGACTACGGCGACGGGAATGGTCCACAGCTGCTGCCGATTCAAAATGGTAAGACCTTCAAGCTGAGTTGGAAATACGGCGATGACGGCGAGTACACCGCAGTCGTCAAGCTCGTCGACGAGAGCGGCCAGAGCAGCACCGCCAAGCTGAAGGTGAAGGTGAAGAACCTGAATCCGGCCGCACAGGCGGAAAAATCCATCAGCCTGGCCGAATGCGAGGCGGAAGAGAAATCCAATAAGAAGGACAAGCCGCCCAAGGCCTGCCGGATTGGCGATTGGTATACTGCCACGGCCGGTCAGCCGGTGAGTTTCGAGATCGATCTAAAGGACGCCGGATCGGATGACCTGCGCGTCACCCTGGATGCCGGGGGCGATGCAATCTACTACAACGCTGGCGACTCACCCGATCCATACCCCAGCCCGTTGGGAACCTACCCGTTCAATGTGCGTCACAATGCAACCGTCGTCTTCGACAAACCCGGAGTTCGCTACGTCAAGGTGCAGGTCTTCGACGACGACGGCGGTTCGAGCACAATCTGGCTCAAGGTGCTTGTACGCAACAAGGAGGATTGCCGGACCTCGTTGGGCTACTGGATCCAACGCTTCAAGAAGGATGGCTCCTCAATATATTCCGGTGAACTGCGGTCACACCTGAGCGCGTTGAGCGCCTTCGTGACGTCGTCTTTCGGCGAGTTCCGCCCGGAAATGATCGACCGGCTCGAATCGTTTGTCCTGGACAATAGCGAAGACAGCGCCCGGGCGCGCGCCCAGCTGATCACAGCCTGGCTCAACTTCACCAACGGCTCGGTGGACTGGGACGAACTCATCCGCAAGGCCGACGGCAAGCATGACCTGCCCTACGCCGAGGTGCTGCGCGAGATGCTTGCCATCCTGATTGATGGCGGCGCGGATGATGCCGATTTCGAGCATGCGATCGAGCTGGCCGAATCGATCAACCTCGGCCGGCACAGCGGCGGTTCTGCCTGCCCGGTGTACAGCGAATAAGCACTTCGATCGTCGATGGTATAGAAAACTGGCCCCTCCTGATTGCGAGGGGCCAGTTTTAATTCGTCCGGCGATTTCGAAAGCCTGCCATCAGCCATGAAACTCGCGTGACGTACGGCGTGGTTCCTTCATCCACCGGGGTCAAAACTCTTGCAACAGCCGTCCTATTCGAAATTACCTGGGGGCGTCCTCACCAAACAGCGCCGCACCGGAATTCCTCCACTTATCCCCTACGACCTGGCTCACCCATTCAGGACTGCTCAGACGTGCTTCTCACAAAGTCGAGTACCTCGCTTAACCGGGCGAAGGCCAGCCCGGTCACGGTATCTGCAGCGCCGTAGTAAATAGCCAGCCTGTCCATGGTTTCATCCTGCAGTATGGCGCAGGGGAAGACAACGTTCGGCACATCGCCCACACATTCATACCCCGCCTGTGGGGAAAGCAGGTACGGCTCACCACGCCCGATGACCTTCCAGGGTTGGTCAAGATCAAGCAAGGCCGCACCAAAGCTGTACACAAATCCATTGCAGGAGGTCAGCACGCCGTGGTAGAAGAGCAGCCATCCTTCAGGCGTCTCGATCGGTACCGGGCCGGCGCCGATCTTGGTGCTCTGCCAGCCTCCTTTAACGCCCATTACATAGCGGTGCCTTCCCCAATGGATCATATCCGGGCTCTGGCTGAGGTAAATGTCACCGAAGGGTGTGTGCCCGTTGTCGCTCGGCCGGCTGAGCATGACGTAGCTGCCGTTGATTCGGCGCGGGAAGAGCACCCCATTGCGGTTAAAGGGCAGCAGCGCATTTTCAAGGAAGGTGAAGCTCTCAAAGTCATATGTGCATCCGATGCCGATCGCCGGTCCGTGGAAGCCGTTGCACCAGGTGATGTAATAGCGGTCCTCGAGCCAAACCACACGTGGGTCGTAGCGATACTGGAAGCGGCCAATTTCAGGGTCATCACATTGCCACTCGATCGGGTCATTATCGAGATTCCAGTCGATGCCATTCTCGCTAAAACCGCGATTTAAATTCATGTCACGTTGCTTGTTGTCGCAGCGGAAGACACCGGCGAAACGCTCCTCAAGCCGCACGACGGCGCTGTTGAAGATGCTGTTTGAGGAGGGGATCGCATCGCGCGGGATGATGGGATTCGAACTGTACCGCCATACAACATCGGAAGAACCAGCAGGTCTTTCTTCCCAGGGTATCTTGGGGCGAGCGTCACTCATGGCAAGGGTCCCTCCGCTCCAAACGAAGTATGCCTGATACGATTACAATCTGCCTCAACCTTAATTTTACATGGATCGTGTTTTTCATGATCCGCAGTAAAGGAACCTCTTTGTAAAGCATCATGCCAGTGTGCCCGCCGAATTTTTCTCTCACACAAACCCCTTCCCCCGAGGGCACTGCACCAGAATATCCCCTCCAGACTCGGAGGGGCATTGCGGGCAATCCCGCTGGTATGCCGTTGGGATTTTATTACGCCAGGGAAAAGGTATTTCGCCAGATCAGGATTTTCAATCAGCCCTTCTTTTTTTTCTTTTGCGGCCAAGTATACTGGGATGGGAAACAATATCCTGAGAGTACCCCCACCCAAATCCAAGTCCTGCCGACTCTAGCTGAAGCTGGCCTGTCAGCAGCAGGAGGATCCGATGGATTTAGAGAATTTTGATTTGATCACTGATTGGAAACAACGGGTCGATGATAGCCAAAAAGCCTATTATGCCTTGTCGGTCAGGCACAACAAATTCCATTATTGGGTGGGTGTCCTCGCCACAATTCTTACAACCATGGCAAGTGCGGCGCTCATCGTTGAGGTAACTAATCCCGGGGTTAGAGTTACGGTTGGCCTGCTGGGGGTGGTAGCGGCCCTCCTTGTGGCAGTTCAGACTTTTTATAGCCAAGCAAAACGTGCCGAGATATATCGATGTGCGGTATCTCAACTCAGCCTTGCCAGGCGAGATATAGAGATCTTTGAGAGATTCGTACCCAATCGCAAATCTGAGAGGGAGCAGCGCATTAACGCAATTGATGAGCGAATTTCAAACATCGAAGTCGCCGATATAACCAGGCAAGGAACTACGGAAACCAAGACGTGGCCCTGGATTCTGTTACTCGGTGCAAGCGCTGTTTTCGTAATCCTGCTGATTGCTCTCGGCCGGGAGTGGATAAATCAAATTCCAGCAACCCAACAAACAGAAGTATATGGGATCCGAGAGTCTGTTCAACAGGGCACCGCGTCGTGGGAATTCGATGCGGAGGATCCCCTCATACAACAACGCGTTATTCTGATCAACACTTTTATTAATGAGTTGACCACCCAAAAAGTTATCACTTTACTTGCCTATTTCAACGGCAGGGACAATGAGACACCAATTACCATTTTTTTATCTTCAACCGGTGGCTACACAAAAGATGCGTACGCGATTTTACAGGCCATGCAGGAATCAGACTCTAAGGTGAACACTGTCGCAATAAGCGACTGCTTTTCAGCTTGTATCAAGATCCTCATGGGCGGCACCGGGGAGAGGAAAATCGCCCGAAACTCGCGAATTATGATCCACACCCACTCCTATCCTTACGACGACGATCCTCAATCATACAGCACGATCCTGTACGAGCGTGAGAGGGATTTTTTTCGCGAAAACTCTGAGATACCACTCGATTGGATTGGCAGGGAAGAGAAATACTACTATCTAACCCCGGAGCAAGCCATTACCTACCAGCTCGCTGATGGAATATTGGAATAGATCTGCATACCGACCATCGTGGTGGACGCGAATCAAGTCGAGGGCGTCTATTAATTTACCGGTTTCCTGGCTGCAAGCATCAAAGCCGCGTCGTCCTCTTGGTAGGTGACATCAGGGGCAATTCGACCTGAAATCCAACGGACTATGCTGCAATTGCGGTTCCTGGTTTTACCAACGAGTTGCGGGAGATCCCTGCCCACCAACCAAATTTCGCTACGCACCACGACCAGGACTACCTCGTTAAAACTGCTGTGTCGGACCGCACTGGCCAAGCAGAGGCCGGGATAACCCTTTCCATCCGGTACTTTAGATGGCATGCAAGACCACTGTCCCGGGCGGGGACGTCGGGGTAGGTCTCCGAGATGTGCGCGGACAAAATAGTTGACGAGTGACCCAAATAACTGTATAGTATGTAGGAAAACTGGGAGCGCTCCCACCTCTTTCTTAACTCTTCATCGTTTTCCCTTCATTGGTCATAACGCCGCTGAATTATCGCCCAAAGCACCGAATGGATCGCGGGAGGTAGCGGTATCTCTGTTATGGCGAACATCACCCTGGAAGACATCGCCAGGCAGGCAGGAGTCTCGCGCTCAACCGTTTCACGCGTGATCAACGAACAGCCGAACGTGAGCGAATCTGCCCGCAGCCGCGTCTTGGATGTCGTTCGTCACACCGGGTACATACCGAACGCGGCCGCCCGCACCCTGGCCTCACAGCGCTCGTGGATGCTCGGCCTGGTCCTGCCGCACAGCGTCAGTTCATTCTTCACAGACCCTTATTTCCCGTTATTGACCCAGGGTATTGCCCAGGCCTGCAACCAAAATAACTACACTCTTGGCTTGTTTCTGGTCGGGACCGAGGAAGACGAGGAAAAAATTTTCCCGCGCGTTTCTCGTCGCGGACTGCTGGACGGTGTAATTGTACAAGCCGGCCATCATGGCGACCCGGTGATGGGCTGGCTGCTCGATTCGAGCATCCCGCTCGTATTCGCCGGACGCCCTTTTCATCCCGGAAATTTCAGCTATATCGACATCGACAATGTCGATGCTTCGTACAATGCCGTCGTTCACCTGATCCGCCTGGGTCGAAAGCGCATCGCAACCATCGCCGGACCATCCCATAGTTCGGTGGGCGTCGACCGCCGGGCTGGCTACATTAAAGCGTTAAAGGATCGCGGCCTGGAACTGAATACGGAGTTGATCGTTGAGGGCGATTTCACCGATGCTGGTGGCTACTTTGCCATGCAGCAATTGCTGCCGCAGCATCCCGACGCTGTGTTCGCAGCTTCCGACACCATGGCGTACGGCGCCGTGCGCGCGATCAAAGAAGCCGGGCTGCACATCCCACGCGATCTCGCCGTGATTGGTTTCGATGATTTACCGCTCGCGAACGCGTCGAATCCGTCACTGACCACCGTCCGCCAGCCCGTTTTGAAGTTTGGCGTTGCGGCGGTTGAGCTGCTGATCGACCTGATCGAAAACGGCACACAGCCGCCGCGCCGGATTATGTTAGGGACAGAATTGATCATCCGCGAGTCTTGTGGTGCATCTCGTCGAGGACCGGATTTTCCCTCATGAGACAGATCGTTCTTGGATCTATGCTATGGGCGTTTTTCCAACCAAACCCGCACTTCGATTGTGCCAGGAGGAGGTGAATCCTCAAAAGAAAGCCAAGGAAAATGTACTTCTCAAGGACCTCCAACCTATTACCGATGGGAAAAAGGAGAAAGAAAGATGAAACGCCTAACCGCAATACTATCCATTCTGATGGCCATGAGCATGCTCCTAGGAGCTTGCGCAACTCCGACAGCAGAGCCAACGGAAGCCATGGCCGCGCCAACGTCAGAAGTGGAAGTTGCACCGACAGAAGCAATGCCTGCTGAACCGGCTGATATTGTTGCTTCATTGCCCCGCAATGAAACCATGTACTTCAATGGGCAGCAGTGGGGGCCGGTTGTTTGTTGGAATCCCTACTCGTCCAACTGCAATAACGCGTTGGCCATCGCTCAGCAGGACAATGCGCGCGTGCTCATGTTCGAAACCCCGTATCTGTACGACATGCTCGACGGCCAGATGTATCCACTTCTGGCGGACGGGGATTATGTTTGGAACGACGCGCATACCGAGATCACCTTCAAGATCAACCCGGCCGCGCACTGGAGTGATGGCACACCGGTGACTGCCGAAGATGTTGCTTACACCTGGGATGCTAACATCAAGTACGAAACCAATCCCGGCGTAAACAACAGGGATTACATCGAATCCATCACCGCTGTGGATCCCATGACGGTCGTGGTCAAGGCCAAGCTGGATGCGGACGGCAAAGCGATCAATCCGCTGTTGGTAGCGGCTTACCTGAGCAGCAGCTATGTGATCCAGAAAGCCTGGACCCAGACATTGGAAGCACGGACAGGCGATCCGGAGTCCTTCAAAGCCGATGTCGCCGAGGATGTCGTTTGGTCTGGCCCATACCACAAGTTCTTCGCGGACGACACGAAGGTCATCCTCGTTCGCGATGACAATTACTGGGGTCAGGACGCTTCCATGTTTGGTATGCTCCCGGTTCCGAAGTACCTGGGGCACCAGATGTTCAAGGATAACGCGGCTGGATCTGTTGCCCTGGCACAAGGCGAAGTGGATGTCAGCCAGCAGTTCAACTCCAACATCCAGATCCTGTGGCTCAACTACGGCCTGCCGATCTCCACGTACCTGCCCGAGGCTCCGTACGGCATTGGCGCTAGTCTGCCAACGGCTTTCTACAACATGAAATCCTATGGTTTAGACGAGCTGGCCATCCGTAAAGCGATCGCCATTGCGGTTGACTACGACACCATCATCGCCAACGCGATGACCAACCAATCGGCGACCTTCGCCCAGGTGCCGCGCTCGTTGATGAACCCAACCCCCGGCGAGCAGGCGCTCTACGATCACGCTGTTGTCGCCGACCTGCAGTGGGTTGGCAAGGACATTGAAGGCGCCAAGGCGCTGCTCGACGAAGCGGGAATCGTCGATACCGATGGCGATGGCTGGCGTGAACTCAACGGGCAGAAACTCAGCTACGTGGCGACCTGCCCCAACGGCTGGTCTGACTGGCAGGCTGCGATGGAAGTAGTGGCTGCCGCAGGCAAGAACATCGGGATTGACATCACAACCAACTACCCCGAATGGGCTGTTTATCAGACCGTCGTCACGGACTGGGAGCAGCTCCCCGAAACGGGCTACGACATCTTAATGATGTGGTCAGACGGCGCTGGCCCAACACAACCCTGGGGCCGCATCCGCCATCTGATCAGCTCTGAATTTGCCGAGACCATAAACAACTGGAACGGCAACTGGGGCGGCTACAAGAATCCTGAGGCCGATGCGCTGATCCAGGCGATCCCGACTGAGACTGATCCCGCCAAGCTGAAGGAGATGTACACGGAATTGGTTAAGATGTACCTGACCGATATCCCCTCCTTCACGCTCATGTACCGCCCGCAATCGTTCCATGCGGTGAACGAGAGCGTTTGGACCAACTTCCCACACCAGGGTGATGGTACCAACCCGCCCGTCCCGCCGCTTGACTGTATGGACGGTTGGGGCGTAGCGTGTCTCTATAACGTCACGCTTGTCAATCCGTAAGATATAGATCAATATAGACAGCCATGTTCCGCTAACAACGGAACATGGCTGTTTATCAGATTAACCAGGAGGTTGAGTTGAAAGGATACTGGAAATACTTCCTCAACAAGGGCTTCTGGTTCTTTATCACGTTCATCTGCGCATTCATTCTGAATTTTATATTGCCCCGCTTGATGCCGGGTGATCCGGTAGCGGTCATTACCCAAAAGGCCACGCAAGGCATGCAAAGCCAGAGCGGGATCCAGGCGGTGTATGAGTACTACGCGAACGTGTTTGGCACCAACAAACCCATCACGACACAATTCGTCCTCTACCTGAAAAATGTAATCCATGGTGATTTTGGTATATCGTTCAGCCAGTATCCCCGGCCGGTGGCAGATATCCTCCGGTCGTCTATCTGGTGGACGATCGGTCTGCAGTTCCCAGCCATCATCGTCGGCTGGCTGATCGGAAACACGCTCGGCGCATTGGCGGCCTATCTTAAAAAGGGCTTCGATAAAGTCATCATGCCGGTCAGTATTTTCGTAAGCAATTTCCCGGCATTTGGCATGGCGGTTATTTTGCTGGTCATATTCGGCGTCGGGCTGAAATGGTTCCCTACTTCAGGTGGCTATGGGTTCGACTTGATTCCTAACTTCAGCTGGACATTCATCTGGTCGGTGATCGTGCATTATCAACTGCCATTCTGGTCGATTGTTTTAATCGCCATTGGTGGCCAGGCGATCGGCATGCGCTCCATGTCGATCTATGAGCTGAACGCGGATTACGTGAAATACAGCCGCTACCTAGGGATCAAGGACCGCAAGATTATCGGCTACGTGTTTCGCAACGCCATGCTGCCCCAGGTGACCGGCCTGGCGTTATCCATCGGCACCATGGTCGGTGGGGCGCTGGTGGCGGAAATCATTTTCAGCTATCCGGGTCTCGGTTACACCATGTTAAACGGCGTAATGGGGCAGGATTATCCGCTGATCTCAGCGGCCACCTTGATCGTCACCTTGATGGTGCTAGCGGCGATGTTTGTCATCGATATCGTTTATGGCTTTATTGACCCGCGCGTCAAAGCGGCACAGTTCGATTAGGAAGTTAACTTGAAATGAAACACACCCTTCGGCAAATTTTTCGGTCCTCCAATTTCTTGCTTGGGTTCATTATTTTTACGTTCTTGTTGCTGGTCGTGACCATTTATCCAATCCTCATTAAACATCCCCCTCTGGAAATCATCGGCCAGGGCACCTTCTTCCAGCCCGGCGTCTATGTAAATGTTTATGATTCCATCAGTGCTCCTAAGTACATCCTTAACCTAAGCAATGCTGCCGCAAACCGCATAAGCAACAGATTGGGGGACGAGGAACGCCAGGACATGAAGACCTGGCTGATAGCCTATGGGGTTCCGGAAGATCAGATTGATATTGTTGACACCGCAAAGCTCCTGGATCTGTGGATGAACAGTTACGACCCCAACTTGATGCTGCCCGGAATGACCTATGCCAAGTCGCAGTTCTATCAAAGACTCGATGCTTCGCTGGAGGGGATTCTTGAAACAGAGGGGGTCAGCATCGCAGTAGCAAATCCCCAAACAGGCGCCCTGGAGGAGAGACAGTTCATACAACAATCCGAATATGTGAATATCGATCAGGTTGCGAATGTGCGCGTGTTGCTCCTTGGAACAGACAACTTCGGACGGGATGTGCTGACCGAGCTGGTTAAGGCTACCAAGGTATCGCTGCAGATTGGCCTTGTCGCCGGAACCGTCGCAACCTTGATCGGTTTGACCCTCGGGCTGCTGGCGGGATATATCGGTGGGCTGATGGACGATATCATCATGTTCGTCACGAACCTCTTTACCGTCATCCCTGGTTTTGTGCTGTTGATCTTGATCTCATTCAGCATCGGGCAGGAACATCGCGGTGCAAATACGATCGCAGTAGTGATCGGCTTTACTTCCTGGGTGTGGACAACCCGTGCAGTGCGGGCACAAGTGATCTCCTTGCGCAATCGCGATCACGTCAATCTTTCGAAATTGTCCGGGCACTCCGTTTTGCACATCATCCTGTCGGATATTCTGCCCTACATTGCATCCTATGTCGTCATGGCCTTTATTTTGCAGATTTCCTCCGGAATTCTGTCTGAGGCCGGATTATCCATCCTCGGGTTGGGCCCTCGGACCACGTTAGAGCCCACCTTGGGCTTGATGATGAACTGGTCGTTGATCTACCAGGCGGAAATCCTCGGAAAATGGTGGGCTTACTTTCCCGTAATCGTAACCATTGCTTTGATCACGTTCTCGATGAATTTGATGAATACCGGTCTCGACCAGGTCTTCAATCCAGCCTTGAGGGAGTAAGCGACTGCGATGTCGAAGGTCATGCTAGAGGTCAACGAGCTGACGACAAAATACGTCACCCGCTTTGGGGAGGATGTTTACGCAGTCGACCACGTTTCTCTGAAGGTTGAAGAGGGGAAGTCGCTGGGAATTTCGGGGGAATCCGGCTGCGGAAAATCGACCCTCGCGCTCAGCCTGATGGGCTATTACTTCGCTCCGCTGCACTACACAAGCGGGGAGATTATCATCGATGGGCGGAACATTTCTGGAATGGATCCCGATGATATTCGCCGGTCGATCCTGGGTACGGAGATCTCCTATATTCCCCAAAGCGCAATGAACGCACTCAACCCCACCCAAAAGATTATCCGGTTCCTTGAGGACGTGATTCGAGCCCATGATCCAAAAGTGACAAAGGAGGAGATTTACGAACTTGCCAGAGAACGATTTGAAACTCTGGGGCTTCCAGCGGAGGTGCTGCAGAAATATCCGGTCGAATTATCGGGTGGGATGAAACAGCGCACCGTGATCGCGATTTCTGTCATCCTTTGTCCAAAGATACTAATCGCTGATGAACCCTCTTCCGCGCTTGATGTGACCTCGCAGAAAATGGTCATCAAAATGCTGCTGGATTTGATGGAAAAGGGTTTCATCAAATCGATGATCTTTATCACACATGAACTTCCGCTCCTTTATAACGTGACCGATGACATTATGGTCATGTACGCAGGGCAGATCGTGGAAAAGGGCACCGCCCGGGAAGCTGTCTTTGACCCCCTCCATCCATATTCAAAAGGTCTCATGGGTTCGATCATTGTGCCCGAAATTGGCCTGCGGGACATGAAACTAACGGCCATTCCTGGTGTGCCGCCGAATCTTAAAAAGCCTCCGGCTGGCTGTCAGTTTGCAGAGCGCTGCAAATATGTTCAGCCACAATGTAAGGTGCGCGCTATCGATCTTCGCGACATAGGTGGCGGACGTGCCTACCGCTGTATCTTCTCGGAGGAACAACTGAGGGAGGCTTATAAAAATGGCGGATGAAAAAGGAATATGCCTCAGTGGAAAAGGGCTGACTAAAATTTTTGGGTATGGCCGTCAGAAATGTGTCGCCGTTGATCATGTCGACTTCGATTTTTATGAGGGTGAAGTCGTCTCGATCGTGGGTGAATCAGGCAGCGGTAAAACCACGCTGGCGAAGATGCTGCTGGGCTTGATCAGCATCACGGAAGGCGAGGTCTACTTCCAGGGGAAGAAGCGTGACATCAGTACGCAAAAGAAGAAAAAGGAGTACTGGACAAATATTCAGGCCATCTTTCAGGATCCATACTGTTCCTACAACATCTTCAACAAAATTGATACCGTGCTTCTAGATTGTATTCACATGCGGGGAGGCAAAAAGCTGCCATATAAGAAAAAAGTGGAATTAATGACCGAGGCCTGCAGCTTTGTGAATATGAAGTTTGAGGAAATGACGAATAAATACCCGTTTGAACTCTCCGGCGGACAGATGCAGCGCTTGATGATTGCCCGGATCTTCCTGCTGAAGCCAAAGATTTTACTGGCGGATGAACCAACTTCCATGATCGATGCCTGTTCTCGGGCAACGATCCTGGAAATGTTAATGCAATTACGTAATGACATTGGGATGACGATTATCTTCATCACCCATGATATTGGCCTGGCGTATTACGTTTCTGACACTGTCTATATTATGGAGCATGGAAAATTTGTTGAATGTGGTTGTGCCGATGATATGATCCTGCATCCCAAAGAGGCATACACCCGACGTTTGATCAGCGATGTTCCAAAGATCTATGAAGAATGGGACCTCTCAACGGTGTGATACAGCCCTCTTAAGTTCGGTACCGACCGATACCACCTGCTGCTCTGAAAAAGAATACCTGGACGCGCCTTTGAAGACTCTTCGTGCTGCAAAAAGTTACTCCTCATTAAGTCTGATCCTTCTCGCCTATGTGGCGTTTGTAGCCCTGGGGATGCCAGATGGCTTATTGGGGGTTGCCTGGCCTGCCATGCGGGCGGATTTTTCCATACCGCTCGATTCCCTGGGAATGCTGCTTTTTGCTGCTGTCGCTGGCTACATGACCTCCAGTTTCTTGAACGGCGCTTTGATAGCACAAATGGGAGTCGGTAAATTGCTGGCTGCCAGTTGCGTCCTGACCGGCTCAGCCCTGGTTGGCTATACTCTTGTTCCTTCGTGGTGGATGATGGTTTTGCTGGGGGTGCTGGCAGGCCTGGGGGCGGGCGCCATTGACGCTGGTCTCAACACCTATGTCGCAACTTACTTTGGCGAAGGGTTGATGCAGTGGCTGCACGCCAGTTATGGAATCGGCGTTACGCTTGGCCCAATCATCATGACCCTGGCCCTGACAACCATGAATTCCTGGCGTACGGGTTATCGCGTGGTGGGTGGTTTCCAGCTCGCACTGGCTACCTGCTTTTTCCTAACCCTGCCATTGTGGGATCGAAAGGACCTCTCCGCCGGGAATGATGAACCCAAGCGCCTGACCGATTACAAAACGCCGCTGGTCGATACGTTGCGCCACCCGCAGGTGTGGTTGAGCGCGGCTTTGTTCTTTTTGTATGTCGGCGCTGAAGTCTCACTAGGAACTTGGACATACAGCCTGTTGATTGAGTCGCGCGGCATCAATCCGACGGTGGCTGGTCTGTGGGCAGGCAGTTATTGGGCGACCTTTACGGTTGGCCGGATTTTGGCGGGGCTGGTTGCCAAACGGGCGGGTGTTAATCTCCTGGTGCAGGGTGGCCTGGTGGGTGCCTTTCTGGGCGTGGTATTGCTTGTCTGGAATCCCTCCGAAGCGGCAAATTTACTGGCGGTGGCTTTGATTGGTTTTTCGATTGCACCCATCTTTCCTGCCTTGATGTCAGGCACCAGCCAGCGGGTAGGTGCGGATTATGCCGCCAACACCATCGGCATGCAGATGACTGCGACCGGCTTGGGGACGGCAGTCATTCCCAGTCTTTTGGGGATCCTAGCCCGCCAATTTTCGTTGGAGGTAATACCTACCTCTCTCGGGGCGTTGTTCCTCGCATTGTTTGGATTTTATCGATTGTCGTTGAAACAACACGTCGGATTCATTGGGTAAACACAATATGAGACTTCAATCTCTGGCAGGTGCCTGGCAATTTCGCCAGGCGGGTACGGAAGAGTGGCTACCTGCCATGGTCCCCGGCGACGTGCATACCGATTTACTTGCTTTGGATCGCATCCCGGATCCATTTGTGGGCGATAACGAGAAGCGCGTTCAATGGGTGGCCCAAGCCGATTGGGAATACCGCTGCAAGTTCGCCGTCACTCCTGGGCTTCTTCGAGAGCCGCAGGTCTGGCTGGCGTGCGACGGGCTGGATACACTTGCCGCGGTCAGCTTGAATGATCACGAGTTAGGCCGGGCCGCAAACATGTTCCGGCAGTACCGCTGGGACGTGAAAGCGCTGCTCAAGGCAGATGAAAATGAACTCTTCATCGCTTTCGAGTCGCCTGTGCGTGCTGCCGCCGAAAAACAAGCCGTCCGCCGGATGCCGGGCGTTACGCAGGCCATCCAGGGTGGGCCTTATTTGCGGAAAGCGCCCTGCCAATTCGGCTGGGACTGGGGTCCGCAACTGCCGCCGATCGGGATCTGGAAGGATATACGACTGGAAGGCTACCAGGGGGGGCACATCACGGACGTGTGCTTCAGCCAGCAGCATGCCGGGAGTCAGGTTACCGTCGTGGCGCGGGTATCGATTCATGTCTGGGATGAAGCACCCCGCTCGGTCGTCTTGCGGCTCATAGCCCCGGATGGGCAGGTCTTCGAAACCGCGGCAAACGTCGGCCCGAACCTCGAGAGCATGCTGCAGGTGGTCATTCCGGATGCGGAAATTTGGTGGCCAAATAGCTACGGCGCCCAGCCGCTCTACCAGGCCAGCGTTGAACTGCACCAATCAGACATCCTGTTGGAGCGGCGCGAGTATAAACTCGGGCTACGCACGATTGAGCTGCGTCAGCAGCCGGATGAATGGGGACGTTCTTTCACCTTCGTTGTGAACGGCTTGCCTATTTTCGCCAAAGGCTCGAACTGGATTCCGGCGGATTCGTTCCCTACCCGAATCTCGGATGACCACCTGGAAGGGCTCATACGCGCCGCGGCGGATACGCACCAGAACATGCTGCGCGTGTGGGGCGGTGGCTTCTACGAGGAAGAGCGTTTTTACGATCTGTGCGACCGCTACGGTATCCTCGTCTGGCAGGATTTCATCTTTTCGTGCAGCGTCTATCCTCTCCATAACGCCGATTTTCTCGAAAACGTCCGCCTCGAAATCGTCGAGAATATCCGCCGCTTACGCCACCGCGCCAGCCTGGCGCTCTGGTGCGGCAACAACGAGATGGAATGGGGTTGGGTGGAATGGGGCTGGAAAGAGCCCGAGTACCAGGATCTGAAGGCCGCGTACGATACGTTTTTCCATCACACCCTGCCGGCCTGGTGCGCCGCAGAAGATCCCGACCGCGCGTACTGGCCCAGCTCACCTTCTTCGGGCACGCCTTTCGAGAATCCAAACAGTCAGCAGCAAGGTGACGCACATTACTGGGATGTCTGGCATGGGCGCAAGCCATTTACTGCTTACCGCAGTCAATATCCACGGTTCATGAGCGAGTTCGGCTTCCAGGCGCTGCCACCGCTGGCGACGATCCGCACCTACGCCCAGGAAGCCGATTGGAACATCACTTCCTATGTGATGGAACAGCACCAGAAGAATGACAGCGGCAACGCGTTAATGGTGGCGCAGATGCTTGACAACTTCCGCCTTCCCAGGGATTTCGAGGCGCTGGTTTACCTGAGCATGGTGCTCCAGGCTGAAGGTATCCGTTATGGCGTGGAACATTGGCGGCGGCACCTCGGCCGCGTCTCCGGCACGCTCTACTGGCAGCTCAACGACTGCTGGCCGGTAGCTTCCTGGTCAAGCCTGGATTATTACGGCCGCTGGAAGGCCTTGCACTACGCTGCACGTCGTTTTTACGCTCCGCTGCTGCTCTCGATCGCGGACGGTCCGGCCCACCAGGAAGTGTTCATCACGAACGATTTACGTGAGTCCTGGGAAGGTTCCGTGCGCTGGTCGCTGGAAAAGCTGGACGGCGAGGCGCTGGAGGCGGGCGAGGAGATCGTGAAAGTCGCCCCGTTTGAAGCGATACCTATTCGCCGCTTCGATTTCTCCAGTCTCCTGAACGACGTTTTGAGCCGTGAAGTGGTTTTTGTCGCGGAGCTCTGGCAGGACGAGGCAATCGTCACCCGTAAGACGGCCTATTTCGTTCCAACCAAACATCTTGCGCTAGCCGACCCGGCGATCTCGACGCAGGTGCATGTTGAAGGGGAGCAGGTTCGTATCGAACTCCTCTCCCATTTCCTGGCCCGGCTGGTGGAATGCACTTTGGAGGCGGCGGAGGTCGTATTCAGCGATAATTATTTTGACCTGCCCGCCGGTCGCTCCATAAGCATATCTGCGCCTCTGCCCGCCGGATGGACAGCCTCCCAGGTGCAGGCGGCGCTCAAAGTGCGTTCCGTCTACGATTCATACGCGCATGGCTCTGTGGAATATTGATTAACCCGACTGCCCAAGGAGCATACGATGTCTGATCAAATCCAATCCATCATCTCCGAGATGACCCTCGAAGAGAAAGCCGCTCTCTGTACCGGCGCCAGCGCGTGGACAACGACACCCATTGAGAGGCTTGGTGTGCCGGAATTGACCGTATCGGACGGCCCACATGGCGTTCGCCGGGTACCAAATGTCAATTCCATGGCGATCGAAAGTCTACCGGCCACCTGCTTCCCCACCGCATCCTGTCTCGCTTCCACCTGGGATGTGGAGTTAATCGGCGCAATGGGCCAGGCAATGGCCGAGGAGTGTGTCGCCTTGAATGTGGACGTACTGCTCGGCCCCGGCACGAATATGAAACGCTCACCACTTGGCGGCCGTAACTTCGAGTATTTCTCCGAAGACCCCTACCTGGCCGGCGAAATGGCAGCCAGCCTGATCAACGGCGTTCAAAGCCGGGGCGTAGGAACATCGCTCAAGCACTATGCCGCCAACAACCAGGAGTTCCAGCGCCTTAGCATCAGCGCCGAAGTGGACGAACGTACGCTGCGTGAAATTTACCTGCCCGCGTTCGAGAAGGCCGTTAAACAAGCCGGGCCCTGGACGGTGATGTGCGCTTACAACAAACTCAACGGCGAATACTGCTCGGAACACCACTGGCTGTTGACCGATATTCTCAAAAACGAGTGGGGCTTTAAAGGCATGCTCGTCTCGGACTGGGGCGCAGTGCATGACCGTGTGACCTCACTCAATGCCGGCATTGACCTGGAAATGCCTGGCCCACAGGAGCGGCGTGTCGAGGCAGTCATGAAAGCCGTTCAATCCGGACAGCTGGATGAAGCCGTGCTCGACGATTCGGTCCGCCGCATCCTTAACATCGTGTTCAAAGCCCAGGAAACACCAAAAACCGGGACCTTCGATGTGGACGCCCATCACAACCTGGCCTACAAAATTGCCACTGAAGGCATGGTGCTGCTCAAGAACGATGGCTTGCTTCCGCTCAAGAGCCAAGGACATATCGCCGTCATCGGCCGCTCCGCAGAGAGTGCCCATTTCCAGGGCGGCGGCAGCTCGCATATCAACCCGACCCGGGTTGCTGTTCCCTTCAAGGAACTACAGGCGCGAGCCGGTGAGGCCGAGCTTACTTACGCCGAAGGCTATCCGGCCGATGATTCCTTTCAGCAAGAGATGATCGACCAGGCCGTAACGAACGCCCGGTCTGCCGATGTCACCGTGCTCTATATCGCGCTGCCGAACTTCAAGGAATCCGAAGGCTACGATCGAGCCGACCTCGACTTAACCGAACAGCAGGTTGCACTGATCAAGGCCGTCGCCAGAGTCCAGCCCAAAACAATTGTGGTTCTCAATAACGGAGCGCCAGTGGCAATGAATGCTTGGCTCGATGATGTGGGGGCTGTGCTCGAAGCCTGGATGATGGGGCAGGCAGGTGGAACCGCTATTGCAGAAGTGCTCTTTGGCAAGGCTAACCCGTGTGGCAAACTTTCCGAAACCTTCCCGCTCAAACTATCCGATACACCGGCGTACATCAACTGGCCGGGCGGTGCGAGCGAGGTGCGCTACGGAGAAGGCCTGTTTATTGGCTATCGCTACTACGACGCCAAGCAGATGCCGGTGCTCTTCCCATTCGGCTTTGGGCTGAGCTACACCACGTTCACCTACAGCAATGCAAAAGTATCAGCAACTTCCTTCAAGGATGTGGACGGCGTGACGGTCACTTTGGATGTCACCAATACGGGCAAGATCGCCGGCAAGGAAATTGTCCAGTTGTACGTCCACGACCGGAAATCCGCACTGGTGCGGCCCGAAAAAGAGTTAAAGGGCTTTGCCAAGGTGGAGCTCCAGCCGGGCGAAACGCGATCCATCTCCATCCCGCTCGATTTTCGTGCTTTTGCTTTCTATCACCCTTCATACAAACAGTGGATTACCGAGGATGGCGAGTTCGACCTCCTGATTGCGGCCTCCTCGGCCGACGTTCGTGAGTCCCTGACGGTGACTCTCGAATCAACCCTGACGCTGCCCTGCATTCTCGATAAAGAATCCACCATCCGTGAATGGATAACCGACCCGCACGGCAAGCTCGTCTTCGGCCCACTTTACGAACAGGTCAAAGCCCATAACCGCGAGATGTTCGGTGGCAGTGATGAAGGCGAGGACAGCGAAAGCGCCATCGGGATGGACATCATGGACATGATGGGCGATATGCCGTTGGTGAGTGTGCTATCGTGGCAGCAAGCTGCGTGGTCCTCGACCCCGGAGGAAATTGTGGATGGCTTGTTGAAGCAGGTGCACGGCAAGGAGACATAGTTCCTTCAAGCAGCAAACGGGCTCTGGTGCAAAGGTATTCGTTCGCAGCTAGATTGAATTAGGAAAGGTTTTGCATCTCTTTGCCGGAGCAGCGAAGTATTCGGTTCTCATGTAGGTTGGGTCGGAAAATAGGAATCCGGTATCCGGAAAGGAACCACATATGGTCAGTACCGTTTATTATGGCTCGCCACGCCAGGCTCAGCTTAAAGCCGAGGAGACTCTGCCCGCAAAACTCGATCTCATCATCGAAAAATTGAAGATCCGTGCACGGGTTAAGGACGAGCTCGTCGCCATCAAATTGCATGTCGGTACCAATATCGGCTACTCCGTCGTGCATCCAGTGTTTGTGCGGAAGATCGTCCAGGCGGTAAAGGATGGTGGAGGCAGGCCTTTTGTATGCGACGTAGGGCCAAACACTTCCGATGCAACCGAGCGCGGCTACACTTCCGAGGTGCTGGGATGCCCGGTCTACCCGACCGGAGGGCTCTCGGAGGAGTATTTTTACACCCATAAGCGAGCCTATAAGAATATGACCGAATGGAAAGTGGCCGGGATGATCCAGGACGCCACCTTCCTGGTCAACTTCGCCCATGCTAAAGGGCACCCAAGTTGTGGGTATGGCGGTGCATTCAAGAACCTGGCCCTGGGCTGTGTGGTCGGCCCTACCCGCTCGGCCATGCACGATAGCTGCCATTACGATCCTTACTGGTTCCGGGAAAAATCCTCTGCCCCGGATGATTACAAGAAAATCATCGCCTCCTGCCCCCATAAAGCCATTACCGAAGATAAAGAGAGCCCTGGGGATCTGCACCTTCATATTGAACCCTGCAACCAATGTGGACGGTGTTTAGAGGTGGCAGCGCCGGGAAGCTGGAAAATTGATCCGGCCAATTTTCACGCTTTCCAGGAGGCCTGCGCGAACAGTGTGGATATAACGCTTTCCACCTTCGAGCCCAGAAAGCATACACACCTGGTTCTGGCCACCCATATCACACCGGTCTGCGATTGTTTTGGCTTCACCAGTATGCCGGTCTTGCCCGATGCGGGAATCTTCGGCTCGGACGATATCGTTGCGCTGGACCAGGCCGTATTAGACAAACTCGGTGAAACCCGGTTGATCGAAGAAAATATCCCTACCAGCATGGAAGTGAGCACTCGCCAGGGACATCCCTTCCAATGGTTACATGGCCATCTCAAAGACCCCTACAAGGTCGTTGAATATGGCGCCGCCCTGGGGCTTGGCAGCCGGGAATACCAGCTGGAAGACGTGTATCCCGTCAAAGAAGATGCCTTCGGGTCCATGGGATACATCCCGGCAGAATAGCGGCCAAACGCTGGAGGGGAATGACGCTCTCGGGCAACATCGACGGGCGACAGAGCGACCTGCCGCACCGCTGCCCGCAGGGATACAACCTCCAGCAGCGTGCCTGCCCATGGAAACCGCGAATGCTTTCTTGGCGATATGAACAGGGACCATGATGCGCTACGGCTACTTCGACGACAAACGGCGAGAATACGTCATCACCCGCCCGGATACCCCGCTTCCCTGGATCAACTATCTCGGGTCGGAGGACTTCTTCGGGCTGATCTCCAATACGGCCGGCGGTTACTGCTTCTACAAGGATGCTCGGCTGCGTCGCCTAACCCGCTACCGCTACAACAATGCACCGCTCGATGATGGTGGCCGCCGGCTGTATCTGCGGGACGATGGCGCCGCTTTGGAGCACGGCAACCTGTTATTCTGGTCCCCTACCTGGCAGCCTGCACGTCGAGCACTCGATCACTATGAGTGCCGGCATGGTTTGGGGTACTCAACATTCAGCTCCAGGTTATCGGGTATCGAAAGCCGGCTGCGCTGCTTCATCCCACAGGGTGAGCAGCTCGAGATCTGGCAGCTCGAAATCAAGAATCTGCGTCAGCGGCCAGCGCGTCTCTCGCTGTTCGCGGCGGTTGAATTCTGCCTGTGGGATGCTTTAGACGACGCCACTAACTTTCAGCGCAACTATTCAGTCGGGGAGGTGGAGGTCGTCGACAATGTGATCTACCACAAGAGTGAGTACCGCGAACGAAGAGACCACTTCGCGTATCTGGCTTGTTCGGCCGAGGTGGCGGGGTTCGATACCGTACGCGAAAGCTTCCTCGGTCCTTATCGCGGCTGGGATTCTCCAGCCAGCGTAATTGATGGCTCGCTATCGAATTCGATCGCCACAGGATGGCAGCCGATTGGTGCACACCATGTGCGCCTGGAACTGAATCCCGGCGAATCGGCTGAAACCATCTTCCTGCTCGGCTACTTCGAAAATCCGATCGATGAAAAGTTCGACCCGCCGGGTTCACAAACGATCAATAAGCGCATCGTACGCAGCATCATCGCACGCTATTCCCAGCCGGCCGAAGCCGAGGCTGCTTTCCGACGTTTGCGTCATTATTGGGACGAGACTCTCGACGTGCTCCAGGTTGAAACCCCGGATTCGCATACCGACCGGATGGTTAATATCTGGAATGCATATCAGGTGATGACCACTTTCAACCTTTCACGCTCGGCTTCCTACTTCGAATCGGGAATCGGGCGTGGGATTGGCTTTCGCGATTCGAACCAGGATCTCCTGGGTTTTGTCCAGTTTGACCCACCCCGCGCACGCCAGCGGATACTCGACCTTGCAGCAACGCAGCTGGAGAACGGCGGTGCCTACCACCAGTATCAGCCGCTCACTAAGCGAGGGAATAACGAGATCGGAAGCGGTTTCAACGATGACCCGCTCTGGCTCGTGCTCTCAACAGCCGCATATCTTAAGGAAACTGGCGATTGGACCATCCTCGAAGAAAAGGTGCCGTTCAATAATGAAGACGAACTGGCAGCACCGGTTCTTGAGCACCTGCAGCGGTCGATTGCTTACACGCTGGACCGGATGGGCCCCAA